>Ga0080064_1000725_pt1 | contig 80080 bp, 71 predicted proteins | sample Subgrocontami54m_FD_69260 | JGI IMG/M metagenome (GOLD analysis project Ga0080064, IMG submission 69260) | Subsurface groundwater microbial communities from S. Glens Falls, New York, USA - GMW46 contaminated, 5.4 m (SPADES assembly) (version 2) ... | reverse complement strand
ACGGGAAGAACGCGCCACCGAAGCGCACCCGCGCCCCGCTGATCGTCGTCACGGCACGGGGCGCGATGGATCGCCTTATGCACCCCGCCGCGTGCCGCGCCGCCACCTGGACGCTTCGTGTCGGCGAGCGCATCCGAGCCGACAAGGTCATCGGCGAATGGGTGCGCGCGGGATACGAGCCGGTTCCAGTGGTGCAGGGCCCCGGGGAGTTCGCGCGCCGGGGCGGGATCATCGACATCTACCCCTGTGGCATGAGCGGCGCCGGGCTCGGAACACCGCTTGGCTGGCCCACTGCACCCCGGGCCGCGTATCGCATCGAGCTCTGGGGCAACGACATCGACTCCATCCGCACCCTGGACCCCGCGACGCAGCGCTCCCTGGAGTCCGTCGACAAGGTGGTGATCGGCCCCGCGCACGAGATCATGCCGGACCTACCCGAGCATGCCGAATCCCTTCTGGCCGCGATCAATCTCGCCCACCTGCGGGAGCGCACGCGTGACGAGGTCGAGAATGAGCTTCGCATGCTGCGCGAGGGCCAAGCGTTTCCCTTGTTGGAGCACTACCGCGGGCTCCTCGGCGCGGCATCCATTCTCGACTATCTCCCGCCCGACGGGCTGCTCATCCTGGACGAGCCGGGCGCGGTCGCCGCGTCGATTCGCCAGCTCGCCCATCAGGCGGAAGAGCTGGCAGTCGATCTCCTGGAGCGCGGCGAGTCGCCGGGCCGGCTTCCTCGACCATACTGGTCCTGGGACGAGATCACGCCCCGCCTCGCCGCCACGCCAGACGCCACCGCGCCAGAAGATGAGCGCCCCGGACGCGTGCGCCTCGATTTGGTGCTGGATCCGGACGACCTCGATACGGCATTTGGCCCGGCGCCAAGCTACCAGGGCGACCTCCCCCGACTTATGGCTGAAGCGAGCGGAGTCACCCCAATCGAAGGTCCTCCGCGGTCCGACGTTTCGCCAGACTCGGTGCCGCAACCCGCCCGAGCGCTGGTCATTGTCTCCCAGCAGGCAGCCCGCCTGACCGAGCTGCTCGCCGAGGCAACTGCTGGGGTGCCTCCAACCGGTCCTGGTGCCGCCCCATCGGTCGCCACTTCCATCGTTCATGGCTCCCTCGCCGAAGGCTGGCGCAACGACGAGATCGGGGTCACGCTCCTTACCGACCGTGAAATCTTCGGCTGGGCGAAGGTTCGGCGCGGGGGCCGGCGCGCCGGCACCGCCGCGCGCGAGCGTTTCCTGAGCGACCTCGAGGTGGGCGAGCTCATCGTCCACGTCGACCATGGGATCGGACGCTACCAGGGACTCACGCGAATCGCCGACCCGAACCGCGGCGACCGCGAATACCTGGACATCGCGTACGCGGACAGTGGGCGGCTCCTGATTCCCGTGGAGCACGCGGATCGTGTCACCCGCTTCATCGGCGCGGGCGAGGCGGCGCCAACCCTCACCAAACTCGGCAGCGGTGAGTGGCAGCGCGCTAAACGCCGCATCCGCACCGCCGTCCAGCGCATCGCCAAGGACCTCGTCGAGCTATATGCCCGGCGTGAGCTCGCGGAGGCGCCGCCGGTGACGGCGGACACGCCCTGGCAGATGGAGCTCGAGGCCTCATTCCCATTCCTCGAGACGCCGGATCAGCTCAGGGCGACGGCCGAGGTCAAGGAGGACTTGGAGCAGCCGCGGCCAATGGACCGCCTGCTCGTGGGCGACGTCGGCTACGGCAAGACCGAGGTCGCCCTCCGGGCCGCCTTCAAGGTCGTGATGGACGGCAAGCAGGTCGCGGTGCTCGTCCCGACAACGGTGCTTGCCCAGCAGCATTTCAACACGTTTCGCGAGCGGCTGGCGGCTTTCCCGACCCGGGTCGAGATGCTCTCTCGCTTCCTGACAGACAAGCAAGCGCGGGCCGTGCTCGCGGGGCTGAAGGACGGCTCCGTAGACATCGTGATCGGCACGCACCGGCTCGTCCAGCGCGACGTCGAGTTCAAGAACCTCGGCCTGGTCATCCTGGACGAGGAGCAGCGCTTCGGCGTCTCTCACAAGGAGCGCTTCAAGGAGCTTCGGACCGAGGTCCACGTGCTGACACTTTCGGCGACTCCGATCCCGCGCACGTTGCACCTGTCGCTGGTCGGCGTGCGTGACCTCAGCATGATTCAGACGCCGCCGGAGGAGCGCCTCCCGATCCGAACCTACGTCGGCGAGCACGACGAGGGCCTGGTGCGCGAGGCGATCCTCCGCGAGCTCGACCGCGGCGGGCAGATCTACTACGTCTACAACCGCGTGCAAACCATCCACACCGTCGCCGCGCGACTCGCCGCCCTCGTGCCCGAGGCACGCATCGTCGTCGGCCACGGCCAGATGGACGACGAGGGGCTCGAGGACGCAATGCTGCGCTTCGCCAACGGAGACGCGGACGTGCTGGTCTGCACGACGATCATCGAGGCCGGGCTCGACCTGCCCAACGTCAACACGATCATCGTGAGCAACGCCCATCAGTTTGGCCTTTCCCAGCTCTACCAGCTCCGGGGCCGGGTCGGCCGCTCCGCTGCTCGTGCCTACGCCTACTTCCTCTACCCGCACGATCGGCAGCTCACCGAGCTGGCCGAGAAACGGCTGCGCGCCATCTTCGAGGCGACCGAGCTCGGCGCGGGCTACCGGATTGCGCTCAAGGACCTCGAGATCCGCGGCGCCGGCAACCTGCTCGGCGTCGAGCAGCACGGCCACATCAGCGCCGTCGGGTTCGACCTCTACTGCAAGCTGCTGGGGGAGGCCGTCGAGCAACTCAAGGCGCTCCACGACCAGGCCGCGGACGGCGCCGCGAAGAGCATCGCCGAGCGGGTCCTTTCGGGCGCGCTCGAGGAGCGAGCCACCGCGGCCGTGAGCCTGCCGCTGGACGCTTCGCTGCCGGCAGACTACGTGACGGACGACGCGATCCGGCTCAACCTTTATCAACGCCTCGCGGAGGCCCGGGAGCCCGCGGTCGTGGGCGCCCTGCTCGACGAGGTGGAGGACCGCTTCGGCCAGTTGCCGGAGCCCGCGATGAACCTCTTCTACCTCGCGGATCTTCGGCTGAGCGCCGCGGGAGCGGGCGTGGAGGAGATCAACGTCGACGGTAGCGAGATCGTGGTCCGCTTCAAAGCAGCGCGCCAGGTCAACGCCACGGCCCTTTCACGCGCGGTTGGCACCCAGGTGCGGGCGCGCGCGAACCAGGTCCGCATCGCGCTGGGTCGCGGCTCCGAGTGGCTGCGAATCCTGCCGGAGCTCATCGGCCAGCTCCAGCCCGAGGGTCAGCAGACGACGCGGAGCGTCGATTCTCCTGGCTCGTAACCCGCGAGCGTCGCCGTCGCTGTGACCGTCTGCGGCCCCCCGCCGGCAACCGTGCGCTGAACCGTGAACCGCTGCGACGCGATGGGAAAGGTGCTGTTGTCGATGACGCGCCCTTCGGCATCCTGAATGCGAACCTGCACCGTGGCTCCCGCCGCAACTTCACCGCCGGCGCTCAGCGTGCCTTCGATCTGGAGCGACCGCGCGCCCGATCCCGCGGCCTGGCACCCACCGCTTAGCGCAAGCTGCAGTGCCGGTCCCCCCGCTTGACCCTGAGGTCCGCTTGCCGTGGCGGTCGGCTGGGCTCCGCCCGCGCTGGGTGGGGTCGTGGGCGTGGCGGGCCTCGGCGTGGGGCTCGGTCGGACCTGGGTTGGTGAGACGCTAACCTCCTGTCGCGCCGTAGCGAGACACGCCTGGGCATCGGCCCGGGTTGGAAGCCAGCGGGTAGCCTCGGTGCAGAGCTCAAAGGCGCGCGGAGCTTCGCCCCCCCGCAGCACTTCGCGCCCAGCGCCGACAAGCGCCGTCACATAGCCGCTCAACAGCGTGGGTGAGCCGGGCGCGACCCGCCGAAGCTCAGCGAGATCCTCGACAGCCGGCTCCCAATCGTCAGTCCGCGACTCGATGCCGAGCGCCGTCTCGATCTGGCGATAGCGATCCGCGGCGATCGGACTCTCCGGCACCGCCTCGTGGGCGAGGAAAAAGTAATCACGTGCTGTCTTGAGATCGTCCGTTGCAAGCGCCATGATCCCCAGCCGTATTCCTTCCTGACTTGCGGCGGTGAGGTCATTGCCGGTTGGGGAGGCAATCGCCGCAACCGGGGTGGGGGACGCGGTCGGAGCGGCCGGGGGGGCTGCCGCGACCGGCACCCGGGCCTGTCCCGTGTAATTCACTTCGGCGTTGGCTGCGCCAACCCAGCGAATCAGCAGCAGCCCACCCAGCAGCAGGCCTAGCGTTGCCACCGCGGACGCGAGCGCTCGGACGACGGAGTGGCCGCGGCGCGGGAAGGGACTGACCGTCGGGACCTCGACGGCGAGGCGGGTAAAAGTCTCCAGCCGGTGGTCGTGGGCAGCGAGATGGGTCGGCAGCTCGTCACCGCGGGCGCCGGCGCCGGTTTCCCGATCGTCTCGCTGGTCGGCAGCGTCCGCCTCATCCAGGTAGCTCCGGGCGAGGGTGACGTACGCCGCGACCGCTCCGGTGCCCGCGTGCTGCGGCAAAGCGATCCGGCCAAGGCGCGAAAGTCCGGCCCCGCGACACACGGCGAGCGCCACGCCGAAATCCGCCTCGAGCTCGGCGCGATGGTCCTCCCGAGACTGACGCAGCTCCGCGAATGACGGCCGCCGGTCGCCCAGCAAGTGGCGGAGCCCAAGATCGGTCGCGCTCCGCGCCGCCAGCTCGCGAGCGCCGAGGGCCCCGATCGCCCAACCGTACAAGTGCACAGATCGCAAATCATCGTCAACCGGGTTCGCCTCACGTCCCCAGCGTGCGTCGACCGCGGCGAGGGCGTCCTGGACCACGAGCGCGAGATGGTCGTCAGGAAGGGACGAGACGGAGGTGGGTGGGGCGGGTCGTGTCCTGGGCCGCGGTGTCGTTCGCGAGGCGGGTTGTGGGGTGGCCTCGTCGTGTGTCATGGAGCTTATGTTCCGGGTTCGCCACCGGCGTCGTCAACTTCGCCGCGCGGCTCGGTGGCGCGGCTGCATTCCTCGGCGGCCTCGATCGTGGCGACGAGGCGATAGCGCGCCCCCGGACCGAGAGTCGTCACGACGATGAGGTATGAGCCAGGGGCCGGTTCGTCGATGCGGATGGCTAGGTCACCGGCGCTGTCGCTCCAGCCCACAGCCCACAAGACCTCGTGGGGCCCGAAAACCTCAACGGTGACGTCGCCATCAAGGTCGGTCAGGAGGAGCGCAATCGACTGACCGCCAGGTGATGCCAATCGCCAACGGTGCACGCCGTCGGGATTTAGGATCGCCGCGCGCAGGGCGACGCCGATCGCGAGCGGGCAACCGCCGGGCGCGGGCTGTGCACAGCCGGCTGGACTTGCGGTTGGGGTGCTGGACGTGGGCTCCCGTACCTCCGCTGTGGACCGCGCGGTCGGCTCGGGGAGCGGTGTCGGCGTGGGTTCTCGCGTCACCGGATCGTCGCGCCCTTCCGCCAGCGTTGGCGATGGCGAGGGTGTGTCGGCCGGTGTGGCGGTGCGGACGCGCGGCGTCCGAGTCGCGGCGGGGAGCCGGGTCGCCGTTGCCATCGCCGAGGCGGGCGTCGCGGCATCGGCCAGGGTCCGGGTCGGCGTACGCGTTGGCACCCGCGTTGGGCTGGTGGCCGTGGATGGGGAGCCCGGGAGCGACTCGCACGCGATACCGTCGCCGTCCCGGTCGAGGCCGTGGGGGTCGCCAGCTCCAGCGGTCAGGAAGAAGGACTGCGCCTCTTGCCAGGTGCTGAAGTCCGTGCAGTTACGGTCCGTGCCCCCGCGCTGGGCGGCGTTCGCGAGGGGCGCCGACACCACAAGCATTGCCGCCAGCAGGACCAGTAAGCGACGGAGCATGCGCCCTCCGAACGGGGGCGATCCTAGCACGGCTCGCGGGCGGAGACAAGACGCCGCGACCCGGAGTATGCTGGGATACCACGTCGAACGCTCTGGGTCCACATGTCTCAGGAGGAGCCGAGATGAGCCAGCTTGCCACCGACGAGATCCTGATCTCCGCCGATTCCCACGTCAGTGAAGACCCCGACCTCTGGGTGAACAACGTGCCCGCCCCCTTCCGCGACCAGGCGCCGAAGTTCCCGCCCCGGGTGGTGGGCGAGGGCTTCCAGGCCCAGCCGGGCGGCTGGGACCCGGCCGAGCGGGTTAAGGAGATGGCGAAGGACGGCGTCAGCGCTGAGGTGCTCTACCCAACCCTCGGGCTTGGCCTCTTTGGGCTTGACGACGCGAAGCTCCAGGAAGCCTGCTTTCGCGTCTACAACGACTGGCTCATCGACTACTGCCAGGTTGCTCTGGACCGGCTCGTCGGCGTCGCCTGCATCCCCGTCTACGATATCGAGGTCGGCGTCGCGGAGATGGAGCGCTGCAGGAAGGCCGGTATGAAGGGCGCGATGATCTGGCAAGCGCCCCACCCGGACCTGCCCTTCTATTCCGAGCACTACGAGCCCCTCTGGGCTGCCGCCGAGGCGCTGGACATGCCAATCAGCCTGCACATCCTGACCGGCCACAACTACAGCAAGAATGGACTGCGCGCTCGCGGGGTTGAGAGCTACCGCGGCAGTGTGAACCTGAAGACGCAAGACGTCGTGAACGGCGTCTTCGACTTCATCTTCTACGGAATTCTGCACCGCCATCCGGGCCTCAAGCTCGTCACGGTGGAGAACGAGGCGAGCTGGGCGCCGTATTACCTGCAACAGTGGGACTACTACTACCGCCGTTTCCGCGCGACCAATCCGCCGCCGATCGACCGCGAGCCGAGCGAGTACTTCTTTCGCCAGGTCTTCTCGACCTTCTTCAACGACCCCGCGGCCGGCCACAACTTCGACTGGTGGGGCGTCGACAACTGCATGTGGTCGAACGACTACCCCCACCCCAATTCCACCTGGCCGAACTCCCGCAAGGTGATCGAGCGCGACCTTGGCCATCTCCCCACGGCCGCCCGCAACAAGATCGTACGGGGGAACGTCGCGAAGCTCTACGACATCGCCATTCCCGCCCCGGTTTCGGCGTAGCCTGCAACCCCAAAAACAACGGAGGATCACGGCATGCGGATCATGTTCCTGAACCAGTCTCCGCGCAACCCGCGTGGGGATGCGACCCACGAGCGCACCCAGAACCTGTTGCGGAGCTACTGCTCGCCCGGCACCGAGCTGGACTTGCTCTATCCCGAGGATTTCCCGGGCGCCCACATCATGAACGCCATGGGCTCCCAGAACACATTGACGGGACTGCACCATGCGATGGAAGCGCCTGCGCTGATTCGGAAGACCGTCTGGGCGCAGGACAACGGCTACGACGCTGTGATCCAGAGCAACACGTTTGATCCGGGCGTCGAGCCGGGCCGGCTCGCGGTTCGCATTCCGGTCGTCGGCGTCTTCAAAGCGTCGATCCATGCCGCTGCTATCATCGCCGACCGGATTGGCGTCACCGTGCCCCTGCCGGGCCACGTGCCGTACACCCGGCGCATCCTGCGCAGCTATGGCATGGACGGCTTCGTCACCGATGTGCGCGCGGTCGGCATCTATGGCGAGGACAGCCCAGAGCGCCGTAAGGAGCTCCGCGCCGCCGCGCTCGCGACGATCCAGGCGGTGGTCCGCGAGACGGGCGCCGAGTGCGTCCTTCCGCTCGGCGGTGCGCTCATCCCTTACATGGTGGACCCGAAGGATCTCGAGGCGGAGGTCGGCGTGCCGGTGCTGAACACCAAGATCATCGGCATCCATACCGCGGAGATGCTCGTCCGCTTCGGCATGAGCCACAGCGAGCGGACCTACCCGACGGCGAAGCTGCGCTACGAGGACTTCACATCGCCCGCCAACTGACGCTGCTCACCGCGGCGCGTCAACGCAAGATCCAGGCGGTTCGACAGTCTCTCGGCGAGGTCCGACGAAGCCGAGCGCTACAATGCAGGTGTTGCAGCCCGTGAACGGAGCCTCGGATGTCGGTAACCGAACAGACATTTAGACAGGTCGCCCTCGAAGATCCAGAAGGTCACTGGGAGCTATACTGCGGTGTCTTGCGGCAAAAACCTGACATGAGTGTTGCCCACAACTACACGGCAACCCGCCTCTTTGCGCAGCTCATCCGCCAGTTGGATCCCAATCAGTTCGATGTTCGCGCCAATATGGGACACGTCCAGCGCTCCGAAGAGAGCTACTTCATCCCCGACGTTTTCGTCGTCCCAATGGAGCTCGTGCGGAGCCTGCTTGAGCGCCCTGATTCGCTGGAGGTCTACGAGGTTCCGCTGCCCCTCGTCGTAGAGGTGTGGTCGCCTTCAACAGGTAGCTACGATGTCGAGGTCAAGCTGCGCGAGTACCAACGTCGCGGGGACCTCGAGATCTGGCGCATCCACCCGTTCGACCGCACACTGACGACCTGGTTCCGCCAGCCTGACGGTAGCTACTCCGAAAAGACCTGCGAGCGTGGCACGGTGGAACCCTTCGCGCTGCCCGGCGTGACGATCGTCCTCGACGCGCTGTTCGGCTGAGAGTCGGAGAGCTCATCGTGATTCTCAGCGCTACAATGCATGAGCGGTGATCCATACTGCGGAGCAATCCATGCCCGTTAGCGAAACGACGTTTCGCCAGCTCGCCCTGGAGGACCCCGAGGGGCATTGGGAGCTCTTCTGTGGCATACCGCGGCAAAAGCCAGGCATGACGGCTGAACACAACGACATCATGGCGTTGCTCGGCTTTCAGCTCATGGGGCAGCTCGCGCGAAACGAGTTCCGCGTGCGGACCAACGCAGGGCACGTGCAGCGAACCAGTGAGAACTACTTCATTCCTGATGTCTTCGTGATTCCGACGGAATTGGAGCGAGGCCAGCGCGGGACTCGCGCCCTCGAGGTGTACGACACGCCGCTCCCGTTGGTCGTGGAGATCTGGTCGCCTACGACGGGTCGGTACGATATCGCGACGAAGCTGCTCGAGTACCAGCGCCGTGGGGATCTCGAGATCTGGCGCATCCATCCGTATGAGCACACTCTGACTGCCTGGTGCCGCCAGCCGGATGGAAGCTATACCGAAACGACCCGCGAGCACGGTTCAATACAACCAACCGGGCTACCTGGCGTCACCATCGACTTCGACGCGCTCTTCGACTGACTCGACACTTCACGTCCGGTGGCGTACCGTGAAGGGCTGGTTTATAACCAGGCTCAGTTCGCTGACTTTCTGACCCGATGACCGCGTGACCCTACCCATCGCATTTGCATGGGGCGCCGAATCCTGCTCGGCGCCACTCCTGACTACTGGAGCGCATCAATGCACAACGGTTCGCATGAGGACCACGGCGGTGGCGTCGGCGTCCTCACCCCGGATATCGCCCAGACGCTTGCTACCCCAGAGTACCGCCTCGAAGGTCCCCTCAAAGTCAGCGGCCGAGCTCGCTACACGGGCGACGTACAACTGCCCGGCATGTTGTGGGCGAAGTTCCTTCTGAGCCCCTTCCCGCACGCGCGGATTGTTTCGATCGATACGTCGGCCGCCAAGAAGGTGCCAGGCGTGCACGCGGTGATCACGGCGCAGGACATCGGGCTGAAGCTCATGGGCCGCTGGATCTACGACTGGCCGGTTCTGGCCTACGAGCGCGTTCGCTACGTCGGCGAGCGGGTCGCCGGCGTGGCCGCGGAGACACCCGAGGCCGCCGAAGAAGCCGTCAACCTCATCGACGTCGAGTGGGAAGAGCTTCCCGCGGTCTTCGACTCCGAGGACGCCCTCCGCGCCGACGCCCCGATCCTTCACCCCGATCCAGGCCAGTATTGGACGGCCGGCAAGCGCGCGGAGGCGCCGCACCTCAACTTGCAGGGCTACGCGAAGGCCCGCAAGGGCGACGCGGACATCAACAAGGTCTTCGCCGAGGCGCACCTGGTCGTCGAAGACGTCTACGAAGGCGCGCGCCAGCACCAGGGATATATCGAGCCGCGTGGCTGCGTCGTCTGGATCGACGAAAACGAGAAGGTGCGGGTCTTCACGACCTGCAAGGCGCCGTTCGGCCTGCGCGGCCAGATGGCGCGGACGCTCGGCCTGCCGGCGGACCAGATCGTCATCGATGCCCACTTCATCGGCGGAGACTTCGGTGGCAAGGGCACGGCGATCGACGAGTTCGCCTGCTACTACCTCGCCAAGGCTACCGGCCGCCCGATTCGGGCCATCATGACCTACGCGGAGGAGCTGTCGGCCGGCGCCCCGCAACACTACGCGAAGTACTACCTGAAGACCGCGGTCGACCGTGACGGCAAAATGCTCGCCCACGAGTGCCGCGCCTACTTGAATGACGGCGCGTACGGCGGCGGTCGCCCGAGCGTGGACACCACGGCCGGCGGGGGCATGGAGTGTCTCGATGGCTATTACGTGCCGAACACCCGGATGGAGGCGTTCCTCGTCTACACGAATCTGACGCCAGGCGGGAACATGCGGGCACCAGGCGCCACGCATCGCGGACTGGCCGGCGAAGGCCATGTCGACCATATCGCCCGCCAGCTTGGCATGGATCCGCTGGAGTTCCGCATCAGGAACGCGATGCGCCCGGGCCAGCAGAACCTGACTGGCGGTCTGATCCACAATCCGCGCGCCGTGCAGGTGCTCGAGCGGCTCAAGCAAGAGACCCAGTGGGGCCAGAAGCCGCTCCCGCCGAACCGTGGCCGGGGGCTCGCATTGCGCAATCGCCACGTGGGCCAGGGCAAGGCCGAGCTGCTCGTGCGGCTCATGGCCGATGCTAGCATCGAGGTGCTCACGGGTGCGCCCGACCAGGGCGGCGGCGCCTTGAACGTGGCGAAGCGGGTCACCGCGACAACGCTCTCGGTGGAGCTGGACCGGGTGTCTGTCCGCTACGGCACCACCGAGGAGGCGCCGCTGGACGGCGGTGTTGGCGGCAGCCGGGCGACCCATGTCGTCGGCCAGGCCGCGCGCTACGGCTCGATCGCACTCAAGAAGGAGCTCGAAGAGCTGGCCGCTGAGGTGATGGGTTGGCCCGCGGGCCAGGTCTCGATCGAGCGCGACCGCTTCGTCGTTCACGGCGGCGAGTCCGCGCCGTTCGAGGAGGTAGCAAAGCGCATCGTGCGCAGCGGCAAGCCGATCGAGGCGGTCGGCGCCTATGACGCCGCCGAGCACCATCACGAGGACGGCCACGACTACAACTTCTACGTCTACATGATGGAGGTCGACGTCGACCCGAACACCGGTCGCGTCACGCCGACCGACGTCCTGGTCGTCGCGGACATCGGGACGGTCATAAATCCGGTGGCGCACCAGGGCCAGCTCGACGGCGGCTTCATCTTCGGCTACGGCAATGCGGCGATGGAGGAGCTCGTCCTCGAGGAGGGTCGGGTCACGAACCTGAGCCTCGGGGAGTACAAGCTACCGACCCAGATGGACGTGCCGCCCCTTCGGACGATCATGCTGGAGCCGGACGACGGCCCCGGCCCGTATGGCGCGAAGGCGGCCGGCGAGCTCACGAACACCGCCGTCCCCGGCGCCCTCGCCAACGCCATCACCGATGCGGTGGGCGTTCGGATCATGACCATGCCCATTACCGCCGAGCGCGTCTACGAGGCGCTCCAGGCGCGAGCGGGACACTAGTGGGCGCTCAACGGATCCCCTCCCCCCTTGTGGGGGAGGGTTAGGGGTGGGGGGTAGCTACTCACAACTCCAGATTTAGAGAGCTGTGGGACTACCCCCCACCCGGCTCGCTTCGCTCGCCGGCCTCGCCCACAAGGGGGGAGGCGGTACGCAGCCGCGGTCTCCCCGGCTGTAGTGGGTCGGAGTCCCCGAAAATGGTGCCGGGCCCTACTCTGGCACGGCCCAGAGAACCCGGTCCGCGGGCAGTTCGAGGCCCAGGGTATCCCAACTCTCGCCTCGGTCCTTCGTCAGCATCACCGTGCCCGGGCCCGCGGCGCCGTGCGCGTGGCCGCGGGAAACCTCGCCCAGGCCCATGAATGCCGCGTTGCGGTCGGTCGGGTGCGAGATGATCGTCGAGATCATCGACGTGATGACGTCTGGCAGCCCGCCGGTCACGCGGCGCCACGACTGCGCGCAATCGTCGCTGCGGAAGACCGCTGCCTTGGCGCGCTCGGGGCGGTTCCAGGAGCCCGGAGAGCGGTCCGCGCAGCCGATCAGCATCGTCGGGTTCTCGCCGGCGCGCTCGGGCGCGAGAAATGCAAAGTCGTGGTAGTAGTCGCGGGTGAAGCCAGTTTCGGCCCGGATCCAGCCGTCGCTCGGGTCCTCGCTCGTGAAGAAGCCGCGGGCCGACGAGCAGTAGAAGCGGCCGGTGCTGTGGGGGAGCGAGGCCACCATGTGCATGTCGATGTAGTCGATGCCCTCGCTCACGTCCTCCCACGTCTCGCCGCGGTCGAAGCTGCGAACGATGCCTCCGTGCTCCAGCGCCAGATAGAGGATCTTGGAGTCGTCCTCGTGAACGAAGATGTGCCGAATGTGGCCGGCGCCCGACACTGGCGACCACCACTTGATCTTGACGTCGTCGGGCATCTTGAGGAGCGTGCTCACCTCGCCCCAGGTCGACCCGCCGTCCTCGCTTCGGAAGAGCTGCGTGGGCTCCATGCCCGCGTAGACCACGTCGTCATCAGACGGGTCCACCATGACCGAGCGCACGTCACCGTCCAGCACCTTGCTCCAGCGTGCGCCGGCATCCTCGGTACGATAGACGCCGTCGTGCGCGACGCCCGCGAAGACGCGCTCGACCTTGTTCTTGCCGCCAGACATGGTATCCACGATACCGCTGATGAGCGCCTGGCTCACCGGCGTCCAGCCGCCATTTTTCGATCGGTAGACAAACATGCCTTCGTGGGTTCCCGCGTAAAGACGCACTGCCTCGGCCACGGATCTCCTCCTTCTGATGCCAGTGCATGCGCGATGCATCGCTGGCCCGATCGCCGGCACGGCCTCCCGCTCCGGAGGCCCCGGGGCGGACTTCACGTACGCTGACGCCATTCTAGAGCCGGTTTCTGAGGCCGGCAATTATCTGGCGTGGGCCCGGAGGTATCGCTACACTCGCATCGACAGCACATCGGAGGGTCGCCGTGACGGTCCACCCGAACGGTCCAGCGAACGGTCCATTGGAAGGGGGCGAGCAATGAAGATCGAGGGCGTACGCATCGTGCGCGCGAACATGCCGCGCGTGGATCCCGAATGGCGGACGGCCTCCTACGCCGCCAGCGACGTTCAGGGGCTGCTCATCGAGATCGCCGCGGGCGGCGTCGTCGGCGTTGGTGGCCTTGCGGCTCGGCCGCCCGGCAAGGGGACGCCGTTCGCCGAGTTGGAGGAACAGCTCACGGGCCCGATCCGGCAAGCACTCATCGGGCAGGACGTGCTCGAGCGCACGGCGCTTCTCCAACGGCTTAATGCCCTTGGGCTCCACAAGCCGGTTGTGTCGGCCGTTGACATCGCGCTGCACGACCTGCTCGGCCAGGCAACCGAGCTGCCATGCTATGCGCTCTGGGGAGGGGCAGCGCTGCCAGAGGTTGCGGTTGTGCGCATGGTTGGAATCAAACCACCCGACAAGCTCGTCGCCAGTGTGGGCGCGATGATGGATGAGGGATACACCCACTTCAAGGTGAAGCTCGGCACCGGCGTCGCGGAGGACGAAACGCGCGTGCGGGCCCTTCGCGAGAGGTACGGCGAACGGATCTGGATCGGAATCGACGGCAACGGCGCGTACTCGGTCGACGACGCCATCGCCCTTAGCCACGCCCTCGCGCCGTATGACGTCCGCCTCATCGAGCAACCGATCGATTACACCGACCTCGACGGGCTGGTGCGTCTGACCGCGAACAGCCCGGTGCCGATTATGTCAGACCAGATCGTAACCAGCGTTGCCAGCGCGCTGGAGGTCTGCCAGCGCAAGGCGGCGCACGTCGTCGCGATCAAGGTCGGCCAGACGGGATCGATCGACCAGTGTCGCCAGGTGGCGGAGATGTGCCTGGCCTTCGGGCTGCGCGTCCACGTCGGCGGTGGCGCGCATCCGGCGGTCATCGACGCCGCAGCGGCCCACGTCGCTGTTTCAGTACCAGGCATCGACCCGGAGGCTGAGATCGGCGAATGCTTCGCGCTCACCGATGACCCGGTGAAGGGGTTCGGCTTCAGCGGCGGGCGCTGGCGCCCCAGCACGGCTCCCGGGTTCGGCGTTTCCCTGCCGGGCCAGCCGACCTCCGACCGTGGAGCTCCAGCCTAGCTGGAGCGCCTGCGCGCGAGGATCATGCTCGCGGCGATAAGCGCGAATGCGAGCGCGCCAAAGCCAGCACCGACGTGGAGTGGGCGCAGGGTGCCCCGCGGATACACCACGTTCACAACGGTTGGCGGAGCCTGTGGGGCCCCCGCTTTCGCAGCGGCCTGCGAGTCCGCTGGCGCCGCAACAGCACCTACGGTTGGCCGACTATCCACGGACCTGGGTGCATTCGCGGGTGCCGCCGGGACGGCGTCTCCCCTGGTGTCCGTCGTGCCCCCACCTGCCGCATCCCCACTCTCCGCAGCCCGACCGGTGCTCTGGCCTCCTTGCGGCGCGGGCGCGACTGCGATGGAATCGGCGGGAGAGCCGGCGCTGTCGGCTGCCTGCGATGCCGGCGCGGAGAATCGCGCCGCCGGCGGTGCGGCTGCTCCGCGCTGGGCGGCCGGCCCAGGGACCGCCTCACTCGACGGTTGATCCGACGAGGCTGGGGCGCGCGCTTCCGGGGCGTTCTGAAGCTGAGATCCGACGGGTGCGAGCGCAGCGCCACCGGTCGCGAAAACACCTCTGCCGCCGCCGGGCGGGCCGTACGGCACAAATGCGTCCGCGACAAACAGGACAACCATGAGCCCAGCGGCCACGCCAGCCAACGATCGAAGCAACCCAGGACTCAACCAGGAGCCTCGGGCTGGCATTGGTGAGTGTTGCGGAGGTGGCCAAGCCGACGGCGTCCCCGCTCCCGTGGGGGTCGCCGCCGCCTCGATGCGAAACGATCGCGGCGGACGCACGGCGGGCAGCGCACGAACGGCGCGGACCGTCTGCTCGAGCTGCGCCCGCTCGGCCTGGCACCTGGAACAGCTCGCCAGGTGCGCATCGGCAGCATCGGCCTCCTGCGCAGGCAACGCGCCGTCGATCAGCGCCGAGATGACCTCGACGTCGAGATGGTTATCGTTGGTGGTCTCACTCATTGGTTCGCGCGGGCTCCAGCCAATATTTTTCTAAGACATTGATAAGACGTCGCCGGCTCATTGCAAGTTCCCTGTCGCGAGCAATTGCTCCCGCACCCGCGCGCGGCCGCGTGCCAATCGAGATCGAATCGTTCCCACGGCGCAGCGCATGGCCTCGGCAGCCTCTTCATACGAAAGGTCCTGCATGTCCACCAGTGCAATGGCAATACGCTGCTCGTCCGGCAGCTCCGCCAGGACCGCTTCGATGATCCGGCGAGTCTCCTTGGTCAGTACGATCGCCTCGGGATCCGGCGCATCGGGATCTGCCCACGGCGCCTCGCCCGCCTCCTCGACCATCGCGTCCATCGACGTCGCCGGCCGGCGCTGCTGGCGCCGGTGCTGGTCGTGGCAGGCGTTGACCACGATCCGCAGCAGCCAGGCCTTGAAGGAGCCGCCGCGGAACTCCGCTATGGCGCGGTATGCCGATATGAACGCCTCCTGCGTGGCGTCCGCGGCGTCCTCCGCGTTGCCGACCGCGCGCAGGGCGACGTTGTAGGCCACCGTTTCATAGCGCTCCACGAGTTGGTTGAACGCGTCCGCGTCGCCCTGGCGGGCCGCGCGCACCCAACGCTCTTCATCGAGCAGATGAATCGGCGTGCTCATTCGGCATTTCGCCTGATTACAGCTTGCTGCGGCATCACGGAGATTATGAGAGCTGGAAGAAAGTTCCGTGGCGTACCTTCGGATGTATATAGTTTCAGCAACTTCGAGGAAAGACACGCGGGGAGGTGGCACGTGCTGACGACGGCTGCGATCGGCGAGGCTGCCGCCTGGACAGAGGCGTTGGCCGCCGTTGGATTGGTCGAGGACGGACCTGCGCCAGCGCCGGACCTCGCGCTCTTTTTTGCCAGCCCCAATTACGCCGAGATGGACGCGCTCGTCACCCAGGCATATCGGCGAAGCGGGGCTTCATCGCTCATTGGCTGCACCGGCATGGGCGTGATCGGGACGGGGCGGGAGATCGAGGACAGCCCGGCCGTCTCCTTCCTTGGCCTGAACTTGCCCGGCGCGGAGCTGGCCGCGATCCACGTTGAGATGGACGACCTCGCCGAGCTTCGTGATCCAGACAAGCTCCGCACCTGGACCAGCCTCGTCGACTCTCGCGTGAACGCATGGATCGTTCTCGCCGATCCGTTCTCCTTCGATCCAGAACCGCTCATCCAGGACCTCACCGCGGCCAGTCCGGGCAGCACGATCGTCGGCGGGCTCGCGTCCGGCTCGTCGACCGAGCGGCGGTCGCGGCTGTTTCTGAACGACGAGGTTTTCGAGAGCGGCGCCATCGTGCTTGCGTTGGGCGGCGCCTACACGGTTCGCTCGGTCGTCGCGCAGGGCGCCACCCCGATCGGCGAGCCGTGGACCATCACCGGCGTTGATCGCAACATCCTTCACACCATCGGTAACCGACCGGCCCTGGAGGTGCTGCGGGAGACGCTCGAGGCCCTGCCCGACGACTTGCAGCGCCGCGCTGCTCGCAATCTGCTCGTGGGCCTGGCGATGAACGAATACAAGGACCACTTCGACCAGGGCGACTTCCTGATCCGCAACTTGATGGGCGCCGACCCCAAGTCCGGCGCGATCGCGGTCGGGGCGCTTCCAGAGGTGGGTCACACGATCCAGTTCCAGGTGCGGGACGCCACCGCCGCCGACCAGGACCTGCGCCGCCAGCTTGCAGCTACGAGGGAACAGCTTGGCGACGCGGAGGTGGCTGGCGCCCTGCTCTGCACGTGCAACGGCCGGGGCATCGGGCTTTTTGGCGCGCCGGACCACGACGCGGCAGCCGTTGCCGAGGAGCTCGGGCCGCTCCCCCTGGCCGGGTTCTTCTGCAACGGCGAAGTGGGGCCCGTCCAGGGCAAGACCTACGTCCACGGCTTCACGGCGAGCCTGGCCCTCTTCATCCCAACTTCGTCGGCTGGGATCTAATAACCACGTCCTGGCGCCATATGCCGGTTCCCGGTGAAAGGGAATTCGCTGGGCCCGACTTCGTTACTCAACCTCGGCGATGTGGACTTCGCGACCCTCGGCGGTGGAGCGATGGATCGCGTCCATCACGCGCTGGACTTCCAGGCCGTCGACGAACGTCGCGAACGGGGCGCCATCCTTGCCCTGGATGCGGTCGACGACGCGTTGCGCCAGCTCCACGAACGGTCCGATTCGCACGTCGTCCAACCGCCCCTGGTCCTGGTTGTCGGGTGGCACAGGCACGAGTTGCCCATTCTGGGTGTGGTACAGCATCGTGCCCTCGAGAATTAGCGTCCCCGCCGTTCCGTAGACCTCGATCCGACGGGTACCGCCCCGCGCCACGACGCTGAGATCGATTCGGCCGGGGACGCCGTTCTCCAAAACGAAGCTCACGAGTGACGTATCGTCCGAAGTCACCGGAACCGTCTCGCCGCCCTCGAGCAGCGTGTGCTCCTTCACGACTGGCCGCACGTCCGCGCTCACCCGGGCGAAGGGGCCGATCCACCAGCGCACGGCGTCCACGTAATGCGAGCCGATCGCCTGGAAGAGACCGCCTCCCTGCTTCGCGTCGTACCACCAGGCGGGCCGCTCCGGGCCGAGGCTCAGGTCCGCAATCCGAACGAAGAATGGCGTGCCGACCGCGCCGGCATCGATGAGGCGCTTCATCGCGCTGCGCGCGGCGACGTAGCGAAACTCGAAGTCGATCGCGTGCACCCGCCCCGACTCCTCCGCGGCCGCCAGCATCGCCTTTGCCTCGCCGACGCTCATTGCCATAGGCTTCTCACAGAGGACGTGCGTCCCGGCTTTAAGCGCGGCGAGCGTCATCTCGTGGTGGAGGTGGGGCGGCGCGGTGATGGCCACGAGATCGAGCTCGACATCACGCAGCATCTGGCGATAATCCGTGAAGACGTGCTTGATTGCGAACTCGTCCGCCACTGCTTGCGCGCGCTCCCTTCGTCGGCTGGTCACAGCGACGACCTCCGCGCTATCGACGCACGTCCAGCCCGGCGCCTGCACCGCGCCTCCAAATCCGGTCCCGATTAGCCCAACCCGCACGGTGGTCAAATTCCGCCTCCTCAGTCTGGTACGGATGGGAGGTTACCGCCGCGAAAGCCAGACCCCGCAGAGGGCTTTCGGCACCGGACGCGGCTCAAAGATCGTTTCGCATGAGGTCGAGGTCGCTCAGGATGCGTGCCAGAATTCCGGCTGGGACTTCATGTGATGAGTGACGAGGAATTACCGTCGTGAGCTGGCGGTCGACGCGCCCCCAGATTTCGTGGCGTTTGCCCTGAGCGAGTCGACGAATCCCGAGCCGCCGCAATCGCCGCGTCAGCTCGGAATACTTCACGGGACGCCGATGGGCAGCACGATTCGCACGGTGACCGGCGTCTGGGCTTCCTTGAGCTCGGGGGGAAGCTCCCACCCCTGATCCTGGTGAGCCCGGATCCAGAGCTGGACCGCTTCACGCACGTCATCGATCGCCTGATCGATCGATTCGGAAACAACCCAGCAGCCCTGGAGGCCCAGCGCCTCAGCAAGCACCCCGCCTTCGGGCCAGGGAGAGATCTGGACTTCGACCTGGTAGGTCTTCATGGCTCGATTATAGCCATGCGATTTCCTGGAAGGACCGGTCGGCGCAGTCGGCGGCGCGGACCCAGAGGCGGCGCTGGCGTGGGGCGAAGAGCGTGCTGTAGACGGTGCACGGGTTGAGGACTGTGCAGTATTCATTCGCCCCGGGCGTACGTCGCTGGAGATCCGTGAGGAAGCCACTCATCCCAGCGACCTCGGCGCTGCACGCACCGTCCGACCCGCAAAGCTCCCCGAGACGGGCCAGGCGCTCGGTTGAGCTCAGAAAGGCCGAGCGCGGATGCCGCCGCACCATCTCGGGATGCTGGAAGTGGTTCGTCGCCGCGACCCAACCGTTCCGAGGTAGCCGCACGGCGGACCGTTGGGGCGTGCATTCGATCACGGCTGCGGTCCCCTCGTCGCCCGAGCCCACCATGACGTTGTTGCCCTGGGTCCGGCGGGCCCGCCGGATCATCGCGATCGCCTCGTCGAGTGTTCGTGCCTCCTCCATCACGCGGCGGTACGTGAAGGTGGCCGGCGTCGCGAGCGGCCAGTTCCCGTACGTTGCGACGGTGAGCGAGCTCACCATCAGGCCGCGATCGTTCAGCGCGGTCGCCGCGCCGATGAAACCCGGCCAGCCGACGGACACGAAGGTCGGCTTGTCCGTCGGCGCGAACTCGATGACCGCGACGTGTTCCTTCATGTAGTTCGTCGCGGCCCACGGATCGTCGCCCTGCGCGCTCGACACGAAGTAATCGAGGTTGCGGCCGCAGACGAGCTCGCCGTTCGCGGTCCGATCCGCGGTTAGCGCGAAGGCCGAGCAGCCCAGCCGGCCGAACATCGCCCCGAGCAAGCGAAGGTTGGCGAGCACGTCGTCAAAGCAGCTAATCAGGAGCAGGTCGCGGTAGCTCACGTCCGCAGCTTGGGCGATGCCCGAGAGCTCGCGGCGATACCGGTCCGGGACCTGCGTCGCCATCATGCCCGCCACGCTTCGTACCGCCCGCCGGGTCGCCCAACCGCCGGCGCCCGGCTGGCCACGGAGCACATGATGGTGAATCGCGTCGATCAGATCGTGGATCTCATGGCGCAGCAGCTCGCCGTGCTGCAATCCCATCTCGTACGGGGTGCCCGAAACCCGAATCTGGATGAACCCATCCCGCTGCGGGCGGTCCCCCCCAGCGGAGATTCCCTGGCCCTGGGGAGCGCCGCGGGCTTCATCAGCAAATCCCCTCCCCCCTTGTGGGGGAGGGGAAGGGTGGGGGGTCGTGCCTCCAACATCCTCTCTGGTACCGACAGTCAACGTCCTGCTATCCCCTGCCCACTCGTCAGTAGGAGCGGGCTTATCGAGAAATCCGTCTCATTATCCGGGCTCTCACTCACCGGACGCGGCAGCAGCGATTCTCCCGACCAGCGCGCGCCAGGCCGTGAGGACCTGGTCCCGCAGCTCCTCCAGCGACCCATCATTGTGGATCACCACATCCGCCAGCCTGATCTTCGCTTCTTCAGGATTCTGCGCGTCCACCCGCTGCGCCGCGTCCTCAGCCATCAGACCACGTTCTCGCACCAGTCGGTCGATGCGCACCTCGCGGGGCGCCGCGACGACCCAGACCGTATGGACGTGGTCGACCAGGGGCCCCTCGAGCAGCTTGATCGCCTCCAGCACCGCGACGTCCGCTGCCGAATGCTCGAGCCGATCGTAGACACGGCGTCGCACGCCAGGATGGACGATCGCCTCGAGATCTGCCAGCGCCTGGGGATCGGCGAACACCACCCGGCCGAGCGCCGGCCGATCGACGGTGCCGTCGGGCCGAATCACACCTGGCCCGAACCGCTCCGCGACCAGCGCGGTCTCCTCCGTGCCCGGTGTGAGCACGTCATGCGCCACCGCGTCCGCGTCCACGACTTCCGCGCCGAGCTCAACGAGCAGGCGGGTCACCGCGCTCTTTCCGCTCGCAATGTTCCCGGTCAGTCCAATGACGACCCGTGGCGCCACCGCCTCTGCTCCCTCGATGCTTGCGGATGCTCACGCACGTTATCGCTGATCGTAGCGTCGCTCGCCACGTTCCGGCCGGGCACTCGAACGGCTTCGTGAGCGTGATATGATCTCGACCAGATAGATTGGAGCGAGCTACATGGTGCGTTTTCGACCGCTGAGCGAACACAGCACGGTTCTCAAGTCGCCGCGCGAGATCGAGGCGATGGCGGAGTCCGGGCGGCGCCTGAAGCGACTCATGAAAGATCTTATTGGGTTCACGAAGGCCGGCGTAACGGCCAAGGAGATCGACAACTTCGCGGCCCAGAAATGTCGCGAGTACGACGTAAAGTCCGGCGCGTACGGCTACGGCGATGGCAAGAACCGCTTCCCCGGCCATATCTGCGTGTCTATCAACGAGGTCGTGGTCCACGGCATCCCGGGCCCGCAGAAGGTGAAGGACGGGGACATCGTCTCCCTGGACGTTGCCGTCAGCCATAAGGGCTACTTCGCGGATACCGCCCTCACGCTTCCCATCGGCGAGATCTCCGCGGAGACGAGGCGACTGCTCGAAGTCTGCGAGGGCTGCCTGTACGCCGGCATTGCCCAGGCCCAGGCGGGCAACCGCCTAACGGATATCTCCCATGCGATTCAAGAGCACGTCGAAGCGAACGGCATGAACGTGGTACGCGACTTCGTCGGCCATGGCATTGGCCGCGCGATGCACGAGCCGCCCCAGGTACCCCACTATGGCCCAGCCGGCCGGGGTCCCGTGTTGCGTCCGGGCATGGTGATCTGCATCGAGCCGCAGGTGACGCTCGGGTCCCCGGAAGTGACGTTCCTGGCAGACGGTTGGACAGCCGTGACGGTCGATGGCTCGCTCTCGGCGCACTTTGAGCACACGGTGGCAATTACCCCCGATGGTCCGCGAATCCTGACGGAGCATCGGGAGAACTGAGCGAGTCGGTTCACCTTTCCGACAACGACCTTCACATGCGCAATCGATGCCCGGGCGCGGGATGCAAAGCGTCATGACTGAATCTCTGGCGCTAGCCCCGGCGACGATCGCTTTCAACGCCGCAATGCTCGCCGTGGATTGCCTGGCGCTCGCGGCGTGCCTCCGCTTCCGCCGTGCCATCATCGCGTTCCTGGCCGTCGGCGGCGCGGCAGCACTCGGCTTGGCGCTGGTGGTGCTTTTCACCGTCCGCCACGTGGGCCATCTCGACTTCTACATGCTGTATCTCTGCTCCTGGCTCATGTTCGCGCACGTCCCGCTCACGCTCACCGGGGCCGCGGTGGCGATGTGGCGGAATCGGCGTCCGTTCGCCTTGCTCTCTGCTTGCCTGGCTATCTGCGCGCTCGGCATCGGTGCGGACGCCTTCCTGATCGAGCCATTTCGCCTCCAAGTGGATACGTATACCGTCACCTCTCCCAAGGTGCCCCAGCCGACGCGCATCGTCGTCATCGCCGATCTGCAGACCGATGAGGTTGGCCCGTACGAGCGCGAGGCATTACGACGGGCGATGGAGCAAAGGCCGGACCTCATCCTGCTCGCGGGCGACTATCTTCAGCAGAATCCGCTCGAGCCCGAGCTCGTGCGCGCGTTCCAAGCGCTGTTGCGAGAGGTAGGGCTGAGCGCGCCACTCGGCGTATTCGCGGTCCAGGGCGACGTCGAGCAGGCCGATTGGCCGGAGCTCTTCCGTGATTTGCCCGTCACGGTGATGGAGACAAACGAAACGTGGAAGGACAGCTGGTTCTCGATCACCGGCCTGACGATTCGCGAATCGCATTTTGCCGGGCCCGGTCGTCTCGCGCCCCCGATCCCCAGTACCGAAGACTTCCACATCGTGCTTGCCCACGCGCCCGACTTTGCGCTGGGCTACGCCCCGGCCGACTTGCTCGTCACAGGGCATACCCACGGCGGGCAGGTTCAGCTTCCATTCTTGGGGCCGCTGATGACTCTGTCGCAAGTGCCTCGGGCATGGGCAGCCGGCGGCCTCACCAAGCTAGAGGGCGACCGAACACTGATCGTCAGCCGTGGTGTCGGAATGGAGCGCGGCGAGGCCCCCCGACTGCGTTTCTTGTGCCCGCCTCAGCTCGTCGTGATTGACTTGAAACCGGGATGAGATCCGCGCGCCAATTAGCCAATTGGAAGAACGTAAAACAACCTGGGCACCGGATTGTGGTGCCCAGGTTGTTTGAGCTGCCCGTTACGCGCTCTTTCGGGTCAGTGATCAGGCGGCGCGGTGCTCCCGCGTCAGCTCGCCCTTGCGACGCGTCATACGCTCGCCGAGCGACTTCATCACGTCCATTCCCATGGCCTTTTTGACCGCGGGGAACATCTCCTTCTCTTCCTCTTCCGCATGGTGCTCGACGTTCTCGATGAGCACCGTCATCTTGGCCTCGAACTGCTCGTCGTCCGGACCAAGATCGCGGAGCTCGAGCAGGAGGCGATCGACGATGTTGTGCTCCTCGATCGCCTCCGCGACCATCTCTTCGACCTCGCCCTGGATCGCGGGGTAGAAGATCTCCTCTTCGATCGTCGTGTGAACGACGAGCTCGTTGCGGATCTGGTCAGCGATGCTCTGCTTGTCCTTTAGACCGCGCTCCCCCACGCCTTCGAACTTTCTGAAGAGCTCCTTGACCTTCTTATGGTCTTCCTTCAAAAGGGTGATTGCGTCCATAACCTGCTCGGGCATACGTCCCTCCTTTGAAAGTATCGACCAGCCATCTTGGGCCGGCCGGTCGCCGCCCATGCACGTGCAGGGGCGACTCGCACGCTCGTGCTCTCCGTCAATGTTCGGCCGCGAAGGTGGCACGCGAGGTGCCCAGCGGTTGCCACCACGTTAATGCGCTAAACATCGCAGCCGCTGACCTATGCCGGGTTGGCACGATGGCGGGTTCCGTCGGAGCCCTTCGCTGGCGCCGGTGCTCCGTTTGCTTGTTGAGGCAGTCACCGCGTGGTACGCTGCTGCCACATCGGCTACGGAGGAAGACATGACAGAAACACTGGCGCGGGCGACGGACGCCGCGGCAGCCGAGCGCAGTCCGGTTGTGATCCGCAAGCTGGGGCACGTGGTTTTCCGCGTGCGAGACGTCGAGCGATCGACGAAGTTCTACACCGAGATCCTGAATTTCCGCGTCTCGGACGTCAATGAGCAGGGCATGGTGTTCTTCACCACCTCTGGGGACCACCATACGCTGGCTATCATGCAGGCGCCCGCGGGCGAAACCGCTGAGCAACCCGCGAAGCAGCAGCTCGGCCTCTCGCATTTCGCGATGGAGGTCGGCAGCCTGGACGAGCTCTTCGCCATCCGCGAGTTCCTCAAGAGCAAGAACGTGGCGCTCACGTTTGAGGGCCGCAAGGGCGCGGGCAGCAATGTCGGCGTCGAGTTCCTCGATCCCGACGGCTATCAACTCGAGCTGTACTGGAACATGGACCAGCTCGGGGCGACCGATCGTTCGCGACCGTCCGACCAATGGCACCGAGTGAAGACGCTCGAGGATGCGCGCGACAATCCACTGCCGGAGCGCTGGGATCGCTAGACCCTGAAAGACCGAAGGGGAATTGAGTGGCTGTTAAGCCGATCATCAACATGCTGGCGAGCGAGATCTCTCACATGCCGCTGCTCTTCGTCTGGCGCGATTCCGGCGTCACCGAGAAGCATGGCTTCAAGCTCGACCTGAACGTCGCGAACTTCGAGCTCCCCGGCAAGGGTTTCATCGAGATGAGCGAGCGGGCCCCGGGCCTGCTCAGCGGGAAGTACGACTTCCTCAGCGGGCTGCACCATGAGCCGTATCAATACCGGGCGCGCGGGGACAAGCGCTTCGCCTACCTCGCCCAGGCGCAGAACGACTGGGACGACCGCATCATCGCGACCGATGAGATCCAAACCCCGAAGGATCTCGAGGGCAAGAAGGTCCTCATCACCGCGATGGCTCCGTGCGTCATGGGAAACCTGCGGCACTCGCTGGAGGTCGGCGGAGCTGATCTGAGTAAGATCGAGTTCGTGCCGATCCGAAAGAAGGGTGGCGGCGGCTCACCTTTGGCCGTCGAGCTCCTGGCCAAGGGCGAAGGCGTCGCGGCAGGCGTCGATGCGCCTTTTGACCGCCGCGCGGAGAAACTTGGGCTGCACCGCCTCGACGTGCCCGCGATCCCGGTCATCCACAACGCCACCATTACGGGGAACATCGAGTGGGTGCGCGAGAACGAGGAGACGACGAACGCGTTTCTCCGCTCCATGATCGACGCGATCCACTTCTTCAAGACCGAGAAGCAAAAGGTCTGCGAGATCATCGAGCAGACGCATGCCCCACTGTTCAACCTGAGCACGGAGGAGATCGAGCACCTCCAGGAGGTGTGGGCCGGGCTCCTGTCCGCCAAGCCATTCCCGCATCCGCTCGCGGTCTGGAACGTCTACAACCTTGACGTGGCCCACGACCCGAACGTGAACTTCGTCGGCCCGTTCGACTGCTGGAATACGAGCTACCTGCGCGCGATCGACGACAGCGACTACATCGACGAGCTATACGGGAGCGCCCGCGCAGCCCGGAACCCGGAGGTCAACCCCGCGATCTGAGCCCAGCTTGATTCCTAGCGATGTTGGCCGGCTTCGTTGGGAACGACGATCCTCAAACCACGCTCTACATCCGGGACCGGCGAGGGTTCCCCGCGATCGAACGCCAATCTATCATACCTGCCCCTACTCGTAAAGATGGCTCGGAGTTAGCCCCCAGCGAGCCAACCGAGCCATTGTTTCGGGCTGCCGCGAGCCCATATTGTGCAGGGGCTCGCCGGCTGGACGCATCCACAACTCCGTCTGTCTCTGACGATGTTTTCCCGTGCTGATGCGCGATCGTCGCCGCAGGCCCCTCGCGGTTGGAGTCCGCCCGAGCCCAGGGGACGGGTATTGGCGCTCAAGCGATGGGTCTGGGACTGGGCCGGGGCGCTCACAGGTGCTCTCTGGCTGATCGCCGTTGCGTATGCAGTCTGGGTTCTCATGAATTTGGACCCGGAGCGACCGCCCGCCGAGGGGTTGCTCGCCATCGCGACGATCGTGGTCGTAACGTTGGCTCTCGCTCAACAAGTGCTGGCCGTTCGAGCCGGTCAGCCAGGGCGTCTGGCCCGTGCCGCCGAGGCGGCCCGCTACGAGGCGGTCATCGCCGCGGTCAGCGCGGTCCTGCAGCAGGTCGACGAGCGTACGCTTCTAAGCGTCACGATGGCCGCCATTCGGGCCATCGCCGCGGCCACGCACGTCGCGCTCTTTGTTCGCGACCGATCCACCGGCGTCATGTCCCTGCTGGATGCGGATCCGGGGCTCACGCCTGACGAAATCGCGGCATGCGTATCCATTGCCGCGCGGGTAGCCGAGACCGGCGAGGAGGTCTTTTCCCTAGATCCGGCAGACCCACTGCTCGCTGGCTTTCCTCCGCGTCTCCGGGCAAACAGCTACTATGCGTGCGTGATGGCGGGCGCCAGCGAGCTGCCGACCATCCTGATCCTGTTATCGAACGCCGAATCCGCACCGCTGTCCCACGAGCTGCTTGTGCCGGTGCGGCTCCTCGCGGTCATCGGCAGGTCGTTCCGCCATCGCGCCCAGTTGTTGCAGGACGGAGACGACGAAGCGACGCGCGGGTTGCTTTCGTTCGCGCAAAGCGGGCCGTTGATCGCCGCGCTGGAACAGTTCGTGGTGCCTCAAATCGCAGCGCTCGAGCAACTTGCCGCAGGAGGGCGTCCCGTCGATGAAGCGGGTGCACCCCGTGATCAGTCGGACGATCCGCGCCTGCAAACAGCGACGGGCCTGCTGACGCTCCGCTTCATGGTCCCGAACCTCAAGCTGGCGCAGGCCCTTGCCCGAAACGAGCTTCTTCTCCAGAGTGAGTCCGTCGACGTGGCGAGGCTCGCCGCTGAGGTCATACACTCGCTGGGCTCGCTCGTTGAGCCGCGAGCGGTTCGCCTCATCGATGCGTCGGCCGGCCGACCCGCGCGTGCGGACCGTGCGAGGCTTCGGCAGATCATCGAGAATCTGCTTCTCAACGCCAGTGCGTATAGTGAACCCGGTGCCCCGATCGACTTGGCGGTTCACGTCGAGCCCGAACGTGTCCACGTCGAGGTGCGCGACCTGGGCCCCGGTTTGGGGATCGACGAACGGGAACGCGTGTGGGATGCCTTCTACCGATCACCGCGGCACGCCCGAATACCTGGCATCGGCATCGGGTTGACCTTGGTGCGCGCGCTCGTCCTCATGCAGTACGGCAACGTCTGGTTTGACAGCCGAGCGCGGTCGACTCGGGTTGGTTTCTGGCTGCCGGCTGCATCCGGCACGAGCATAGTGCCGAGGCAGGAGAGGGAGAGCGATTGGACTCGCTAGTACCCTTCAAGACACGACGCTGGGCGCTGCCCGGAGACGAGGACGATGTTGGAGACCTGGACCGCCTGAGCTGGTGGGTCACCCTCGGGCCACCGCTGATGGTCGGGGTGGTCCAGCTCATCGTCGAGGCAACTGGAAGCGACTGGTCCGGCGGCCTCATCGGCCTCGTCGTCGCCATCGTGGCCGGCGCCGCCCTCGGATGGTTCCTCTGGCGACGCGCCGCGTGGGCGTTCCGCGCGGGCCATCAGCGCGCGGTGGCGCGCAAGACTGAGATGGCCTCGCTTACGGCGGCCATCGAAGAGCGAGAGCGACTGAGTCGCGAGCTTCATGATGGCGCGGCCCAGGTGCTCGCGTACCTGCTGGTCAAGACCGACACCGTGGTCGATCTGCTCGCCACTGGGCGGGTGATGGAGGCCGAGCGCCAACTGGAACAGCTCCGGGAGAGCGCAGATAAGGCCTATCAGGACGCCAGGGACGCGGTGGTGGATCTCCGCACCAACCCGGTCCGGCGAGGACTCCCGAGCGCGCTCCGGGCACTATGCGAACAGTTCACCGATCGCACCCAGCTCACCATCAGCCTCCACGTCACCCCGATCTCTGATCGCCTGGCGCCGACGGTCCAGCTTCAGGCGTTTCAGATCGCGCGTGAAGCGCTCGCCAACGTTCGCGCTCACGCCCAGGCCAGACACGTGTGGCTCCGGGTTGACGCCCATGGCCCCGGGGCGGTCGTGCTCACGGTACGCGACGATGGCGTGGGCTTCGATCCGGCTGCCAGCCATGTGGGAAAGAAGCACTTCGGGCTGCTAACGATGCGGGAGCGGGCAGAAAGCGTCGGCGGGACGCTTGGAATCACCGGGCAGCGCGGGAAGGGCACGTCAGTCGTCGCCGAGCTCCCGCTGCGCGCCAGAATGGACGAAGGAATTGACGACGCGGCTGCTGCTGGTTGACGATCACGCGCTCTTCCGGGAAGGGCTTCGGACCCTTCTCGCCTACAACGACGATATGGAGGTTGTGGGCGAGGCGGAAGACACGCAGAGCGCTGTCGTCCAGGCCCGGCTCCTGCAACCCGATGTGGTTCTGATGGACATCGCATTACCTGGCGGCGGCGGCATCGTGGCGACCCGCCAGATCACGCAGGAGTGTCCCGGGGTAGCCGTCATCATGCTCACGGTCTTCGATGATCCGGACACGTTGATGGACGCCGTCAAAGCCGGTGCGCAAGGGTACATCGTCAAGAATGTCCGTTCGGCAGAGCTCCTCGAGCAGCTTCGGGGACTCGCCCGCGGCGAGGCGGCGATCTCCAGGAGGATGGCGTCGCGACTCCTCGACGAGTTCCGCGGTGGTCATCACCCCGCGCCACCCGAGACCGATCTCACCCGGCGCGAGACTGAGGTGCTCGAGCTGGTCGCAGAGCACTACTCTAACAAAGAGATCGCCGCCAAGTTGGTGATCAGCGAATTCACCGTGAAGAACCACCTCAAGAGCATCTTGTCGAAGCTCCATGTCCGCAGCCGCTCCCAAGCCGCTGCGTACAGTGTCGCCCGCGGCTGGATTCGGCCACATCGAGACATTCCAGCTCCCGATTCGACGGACTAGCCCTCCCGGGCTCCTCCCACAAACGCAGATATAGCCCAATATTGGCTCCATAAATGTGACTATGGTCATGTTCTAGGTCATATAACTGCCCTATCCTTCCCTACACATCATCGGGAAGGAGTCACATAGTGGACATCCCCTGGATCCGGCTGCGGCGGGGCCGGCCTTCAACAAAAGCGCAAAACACCGTTGAGTTTACGCTTTCGATCTTCCTCTTCATATCCATTCTCTTCGTGGGCATTCAAATGGGACTCATCATCATCCAGCAATATGCGCTGATGCACGTGACGCGCGAATCAGCGCGGTGGCTAGCGACCCACTACGACACGGACCAAGCTCCGCTCGTCGCCCACGTCAAGGGCGAGGCAGCGCGGATGGTGACCCTGCGCCCGAACAACTTCGATTCGATCGTCGCCGAGCCTGCATGCGTTTGGGTCGTCGATCGGTGCACCGGTCGCGCTGGGGTCCAACAAATCAAGCTCACGACCACCTACAACCTGGCGACCCACACCTTCCTGTCCCCCGCCATGCTCAGCGCGTTCGGAATCTCCACAACCGCCCGAAACTACGCGGTCGCAATGCAGCAGGAATCGCCATGACTGTGAAAGAGCGCGCGCAATCACTCGTCGAGCTGGCGTTGGTTCTGCCAATGATCCTCCTCGTCCTGCTGGTGTGCTTCCAGTTCGGAATCCTGTTTATCACGCAGATGAGCGTCATGAACGCAGCCCGTGACGCGGGCCGGTGGGTGGCCGTTCATCCCAATTACGTCGACAACACCACGTGCGACCAAATCAAGGGCCGGCTCCCGAGCAACCTCATTGCCACGAAACTCCAAATCGCCATCAATCCGCCCTGCTCCGTGGTCAACGCTGACGACAAATGCACCGGCCGAGACGTGGGTACACAACTGACAACCACGTTGAGCTATAACGCGTCCTCGCTCGTCTTCCTTCCCGCGCAGTTCGGGCTTGGAGGTGCGGTCGGGAAAGTTCCTATCGCGCAGAGTCTCCCGGCCTACACCGTATGGACGATGGCAGAGCGCCCGCAGGCAAGAAACTCGGACCTTGGAATACTCCCGGCCCCAGCAAATAGGTGCGACTTCAATAACTGAAACCCGTCATAGGTAACTGAAACTGATCAAGGGCGTCGGAACGACGCCCGTGGATCACTCCCGGCCCAACCAACGAGGTGCGCCCCCTGCTGAGCAAGGAAAGTTCTGACGAGGTGAATGAATAATGATACAGGGGCGTTATCCCTGGCTGGTTCGCTGGATGTTCGTCAAACGGCGCAGCCCAGGGCAGATGATCATTTTGCTGGCGTTTTCCTTCGTCGTGTTTCTGTTGTTCGTCGGTACCGCTGTGGACTACGGCTCCATTCTGAAAGAGGAGCAGCAGATCCAGAACGCGATTGACGCCGCGTCCCTAGCGGGCGCACGCGCCATGCTCTACGCTCCGACGCCCGGCCCAACCGCCGCGGTAGCCGCCGCGAACAGTTACCTGCAACAGTACGGCTATGTGAGCGGCAGCAATTCCGTCGTGACCTACAAGTTCACCACCCCCGTGGGCACCCCGGGAACTCCCCGCCCGCTGGACAGCATGCAGATCACGGTTGACCGAGACAAACCGACGCTCTTCTGGCGTCTCGCCGGGATCAACAACACGCACCTGGCGCGGACGGCGACGGCCAAGCCAGGCGAAAGCAACCTCTTCGATGTCGTGCTCTCCCTCGACGAGACGGGCAGCATGTCCTGTATATCGTCGAGCTTGCCTTCGCCGGGAGATGGTCAATGCAACAGCGCATCAGACATCGCTGATTTGAAGCGGGGCGTAAAGGTATTGCTCGACCAACTCAAGCCGAGCACGACCAACCCGCGCTCCGCGAAGGTCGCCCTCGCCGTATTCGAGGGCCTGACGTGCCCGACCACCACAGATGGCGTCATCGGTTGGGGGGAGAACGGTTCCGGGCAACTCGGCGACAGCTCGGTTGCGGACCGAACCTCACCCGTTGTTGCCGGCGGCATGACCGATCCTGCTGCTATCGCTGCAATCTCCGCTGGCGGGGGCCATTCCCTGGCGCTTCTCGACTCGGGTGCGAATAACCGCGTCCGGACGTGGGGACTCAACGGCGATGGGCAGCTCGGTGACACGACCACGGCCAATAAGAGCTCTGCGCAGACGCCGTCTATTCCGGGCGCCGCGTCGTTGATCGCCGCGGGGGGCAAGCATAGTATGGTGGCCACGAACTCCGGTGGCGCACGGGTGTACACATTTGGCGACAACAGCCGCGGGCAGCTCGGCACCACCGGTGGCGATCGATCGAATCCGTTCCGAGTGATCGACGCCGACGTCGATGGCGTGGCGTTCAGCGAGCTGGCCGCCGGCGGATTACACAGCATGGCGCTTCGTTCCAACACTCCTACGAATTTCTCCCGAATTGTCATGTGGGGCGACGACACCTACGGGCAGCTCGGCGACGGCGCGCCGAATGACGGCAGCTTCGTGACCGCCCCCTTTCGACTTCCCGCCGTCCTCCCAACGGGCGAGGCGGGAACCAGCCTCACGGTCGACCTCATTTCCGCCGGTGGGAGCCATAGCCTGGCAGCGGGGACCGTACGCATTGGCGTAAACGTGGTCCCGCGCGTATGGGCGTGGGGTCGCAACCAATTCGGCCAAATCGGGCAGGGGAATAACACGACGCCGTTCTACAACACACCCCACCTCGTACCTGGGATTCCTGCCACTAGTGGCGTGACGGTATCTCGTCTCGCTGCTGGCGATAACTACAATCTCGTGTTGTTGTCTGACGGGCGGGTCTATGTTTGGGGAGACAACAGCTCAGGTCAGCTTGGCTTCGACCCAGCCGGTACGCCACAACTGGCCACCGCAACCCAATTGACATTCCCGGTTGGGCTTGGTCGAGATCGCCGCCGGAGGCACCCATAGCCTTTCCCGAGACAGCCTGGGGCAGGTGTGGGCATGGGGAGCCAATACCAGCGGTGAGCTAGGAGATGGGACGACCTCCGCTCATTGGGAGCCCGTACCCATCATTTCCATCATCAATGCGGACAAGGTTTCTGCCGGTGGGCCGTTTCCCTCTGGCGGCGTGGGGGATCACAGTCTGGCTACAGGCTGCGGTGGAGCGCAGCGCGACGCGAGAGTACTGACCAATCTAACGGCTGACCGAGGCGTGCTGGACCACCTTGTGCAAGGGCCCAGCTCTGGGTGCCCACCCCTCGTGACCCCAAGAATGCCTGGGACGAGTGCGCCCGGTCCCCTCACGAACTATGCGTGCGGTCTGAAGGGCGGTCTTGGGACGAGCTCCGGGACCCACGTCCGAAACGCGTTCGACATCGCCTTGAACAAGAGCCTAAATCCCATATGGAATCTCTATGAAACGAGCCGGGGCGGGCGGGCCGACGCCAAGAAGTTCCTCATCATCATGACCGACGGGCTCAACCAGGCAACCCCAATGCCGGATGCCATCGCCGAGCAATTCATGGCCATCACGGCCAACGCGGTGAAGACCGGCCCGAACGACGCCACTGACACACCATGCCTGCAGACGACGACCCCACCATGCGACGACGTCGAGATTTATACGATTGGGTTCTTCGACGGCAACCAGAGTAATTTCGACGGTCCGCCGCGGTTATGCGGGAAAGGGAATACGGCGATTCCAGCGAATCCGACGACGATGGATACGCTGATGATCGCCGCCTCGACGTCCAATCCGGGGACGTGCAACCGCTTCTTTCCTGTCCACAAGGGGGATAACTTGTCAGACGTGTTTGACGACATCGGACAGGACATCCTGCGCGGCCGGCTCGTCAACTGATTCGCCATACCCGATAGCGGTGGGACCGGAGATGCGGGGCCGCTCCCCAACCACCTCTCCCCGCGGCGAGGTGGCCCGCGGAGCTCGGCGCTCCGTGGGGCCACCTGTCAGAGGGGTAGGGTACGCCGTGGAGAAGCCGGTATTCTCGCCGTTCCCGCGAACGCGGCACATCGGACTGCTGCTGGCCGTAACGAGCCTGATCGTCGGGGCAGCCGGCTGCCAGACGCGCAACGCGCAGGTGTGGCAGGTGCTCGCCCATCGCGCCTCCCTCCAGCTCGAGGCGCCGTCCGGCGTCGCAGTGGATGGCAGCGGAAACGTCTACGTTGCCGACCTGGTCGATCGCAACATCTACAAGCTGTCCCCGGCAGGGGAGCCACTCGACCGCTGGGATCTGCCGCGGGTGCCGCTGGTCAAAGACCTTGAGCCTTTGGCGCTGGCGGTTGACAGCGGCGGCAGCGTCTACGTCGCGGATGCCGGGGCCATTCGGATCTGGCAGCTGTCCGCTGCTGGGCAGTGGCAAGCGCAATGGGGCCTCGGCCCCGATGGGATTCCGCCCGTCCAACTCAAGCGACCGGTGGGGGTGGCCGTCGATACCGCCGGTAACGTGTACGTCGCCGACAGTGGAACGGACCGGATCCAAAAATTCGGGGCTGATGGCAAGCCGATCCTCGTTTGGGGAACTTCTGGAACCGGTCCAGGGCAGTTCCGCGCGCCGGCAGGTATCGCGGTGGACCGCGAAGGCAACGTCTATGTGGCGGACGCAGAAAACGCTAGGGTTCAGAAGCTCTCGGCAACTGGGAATCCGCTCGCCCAATGGCCGATCTCCGTCCCTGGACCTCCCAGAAGCATCAGCGCCCCCTTCGGGATTGCGATCGACCCGAAGGGGAACATCGTCGTCGGCGATTCGGGCATCGAGCGCGTCCTCAGGCTTGCGCCCAACGAGGAGCCGGCCGGCCAGTGGACGATCCTCGGAGCAGTTCCCGACGCCGCGGCCTCTCTCAAGGCTAGGCGCGATCCGCGGGGGGAGGGCACCGGCCAGTTCCGCGGCCCGCACGGCGTTGCCGCGGACGCCCAAGGCAATATTTACGTCGCCGACCTCGGCAACCATCGGGTGCGAAAGCTGTCGCCGGCCGGCGTGCCCCTGGCCCAGTGGGGCACCTCGCGAACGGCCGGCAGCCAGCTCGAGTCGCCAAGCGGTCTCGCCGTCGACGCGCTCGGCAATCTGTACGTTGCCGATGTCGACGGTGCCCGCATCCGCAAGCTCGCGCCCGATGGGACCATGCTGGTGCAGTGGACGATTCCCGGTCCAACGCCGGAACAGCCCGGCGTCCCGTTCTCCATTGCGCTGGACGGCGCAGGCGCGATCTACGTGACAGACCCGGTGAATGATCGCGTGCACAAGCTTGCTGCGAGCGGCGAACCCATATTGCAATGGGGTACGCCGGGCAGCGATCCGGGCGCGTTGGATGGGCCGCGCGACGTAGCTCTGGATGCCGAGGGAAACGTCTACGTGGTCGACGGCGGCAACCACCGGGTTCAAAAGTTTTCGACGTCGGGCGAACCGCTAGCGCAGTGGGGAGCCGAGGGCGCCGGCCCTGGTCAATTCAACTCGCCGGTCGGTCTCGCCCTGGACAAGAGTGGCAACATGTACATCGCCGATCTCGGGAATCATCGCGTGCAGAAGCTCTCCCCCATCGGCGCCCCACTCGAATCATGGGGATCGAGCCAGACACCCCGCAGGCAGCTCAACAGTCCCATGGACGTCGTCGTCGATGGAAATGGGAATGTGTATGTCGCCGACCCGTTTGCTGCCACCGTCCAGAAGCTCTCCCCCAGGGGAGAGGTGCTGACACTATGGAACGCGCGTGGGACTGGATCGGACCGGTTAGATGCCCCCGCGGCGCTTGCGGTGGACGCACAGGGCACGCTTTACGTTGGTGATCCGGGAAGTCACCGGATTCTGAAACTTCCGAACGCAACCGATCGTTAGGGAACATTTGCAGGCGCCAAGCGGATCGCAACGCCAGTCTGACCGAGCGCATGCCCGATTGCGAAGGTCAAAATGCGCACATTGCTCGGCCATGGGAGAGTGGGAGCCTGAGCGGCTTGGCGCGAGGAGTATGACGTGGGCTGGCTGATCGTTATTGCCGCTAGCTGCCTGAGCATCGCACTCGTCGACAAGCTCATCTGGATGAAACTTGTCGATGAGACCAGCGCGATGGAAGACGATGAAGCCGCCGCGCCTGCGTTCGGCGACGCGGCGACTTCTCAAGGTGGGGTCAGCCACATCCTACGGCCAATTCTCCGTGATGCTGGCCTCTTGACGACGGGGGTCATCGTAAGCCGAAAGCGGCGGAGTGTGGATTCGGCCGACACGCCAGCAGCAGCGGATGTACCCGATCGTCCCCCTGCGCCAACCGATGGCCTGAAGGCCGAGCTGATCGGCCTTCAGGCCCTGAGCGCTGTGGCAGGTGGCTTCGTCGCTGCGGCCGCCTTGGGTCATGCCAGCAACGCCTTCGTCGCCCTGCCCGGCACGATCGCGGTCGGCGCATTCTGTTTCTGGCTCCCGAGCCTCTACGCGACGTCCGACTAGTCAGGCAGTCGACCTGATTCCATCGCCCACGGCCTGCCGCGTGGCTGCCATGGGAGCGACACAGCTTTCCCTACTATGCCGTGACGCGTGCCTTGCGGGAGCGCGCGCGCTTCCCTGAGCTCGGCTGGTCCACAAGGGCGTGGGCGAGCACTTCGTCGATGCCTTCGACCTCGATGATCTCCATCTCACGCACCCGCTCCGGCAGGTCAACCAGGTCCTTCGCGTTCTTCTTGGGGAGCAGGAAGGTCGTGATGCCGGCGCGATGCGCGGCGAGCATCTTCTCCTTCAAGCCACCGATGGGCAGAACCCGGCCGCGCAGCGTAACTTCGCCCGTCATGGCGACGTCCTTACGTACCGCGCGCCCGGTCAGAGCTGAGATCAGCGCCGTGGTGAGCGCGATTCCAGCGGACGGACCGTCCTTCGGAACGCCACCCGCCGGGACGTGGACGTGGATCATGTGGTTGTCGAAGAAGCCTGGCTCGACATCGAACCGACGGGCGTTGGAGCGCACATAGGAGAGCGCCGCGCGGGCCGATTCCTGCATCACCTGGCCAAGGTGGCCGGTGAGCACCGGCTCGCCCTTCCCCTCCATGATGCTGACCTCGATAGAGAGCAGCTCGCCGCCAGTCTCCGTCCAGGCGACGCCAGTCGCGACGCCCACTTCGTCCTGCTCTTCGGCCAGCGTGTGGGTAAACTTCTGCGGGCCGAGGTATCCGACCAGATCGCCAGCATCAATGACGACAGTTTCGACCTCATTCGACACCACCTTGCGTGCGACCTTACGGCAGAGCGTCGCGATTTCACGCTCGAGGTTTCGCACCCCGGCCTCGCGAGTGTAGCCGCCGGTCAACGCATGGAGCGCGCCCTCGCCGAAGCTGATCTGCTCGGCGGTCAGGCCGTGTGCTTCGCGCTGCTTCGGCACCAGGAACCGCTCCGCGATTTGGAGCTTCTCGTCCTCGGTATAGCCCGCGATGCTGATCACTTCCATCCGGTCGCGCAGCGCGGGCGGCACGGTGTCCAGCATATTCGCCGTCAGAATGAAGATCACGGTCGAAAGGTCGTACGGCACCTCAAGGTAGTGGTCGCTGAACGCGTTGTTCTGCTCCGGGTCCAACACCTCGAGCAGCGCCGCGGAGGGATCGCCCCGGAAATCGTTCCCCACCTTATCGATCTCGTCCAGCATGAAGACCGGGTTGCTGGTCTTCGCATTGCGCATGCCCTGAATGATCCGCCCAGGCAACGCGCCGACGTAGGTGCGGCGGTGGCCGCGGATCTCCGCCTCGTCCCGCACGCCGCCCAGGCTGGTACGCCAGAAGCTCCGGCCCAATGCCCGCGCGATCGAGCGGCCCAGCGAGGTTTTCCCGACGCCGGGTGGTCCCGCGAAGCAAAGTATCGGGCTGCGCATCTTGGTGCCCGCGAGCTGGCGAACCGCAATGTACTCGAGGATGCGCTCCTTGACCTTCTCGAGGCCATAGTGGTCCTCTTCCAGCACGTGGCCCGCGGAAGTCACGTCGACGTGATCCTCGGTCGTGACGGCCCACGGCAGCTCGGTGAGCCATTCCAAGTAGGTGCGAATGACGCCCTGCTCCGGCGAATGCGGCCCTACCATGCGGAGCCGGTTCAGCTCCTTCAGCGCCCGCTCTCGCGCCAGCTCGGGCATATTCGCAGCATCGATCTTCTCGTGCAGCTCGTCGGCAATCGCCGCTTCGCCCTCGCTTTCACCCAGCTCGCGCTGGATGACCCGAAGCTGCTCGCGCAGGAAGTACTCCCGCTGCGACTTGTCGACGCCGGCCTTCACATCATCGCGGATCTTCGAACGGAGCTGTGTCAGATCCAGATGGCGGCGCATGATCGTGTTAGCGACCCGTACCCGCTCCATGGGATCAACGGTGTCCAGGATCGTGAGTCGCTCTTCAAAGCTGCATTCCGGCGAGTAGCCAGCGTAGTCCGCGAGCAGGCCCGGCTCCTGGATGCCCCGAACGTAGTCCAGCACTTGGGAGGGCATCGTCGGGTTCAGCTCGATCAGATTCTCGACAACAGCGAGGAGCTCGTCCATCTCGGGCCGCGCCGTCTCGAGATCCACAGGCGGATCCAGCAGGCGGTCGCAGGCAACCTGAGGGAATGGCTCTTCCTGGACGACGGCGGTCACGATCGCCCGTTCACCACCCCGCACGATAACGCGCTGACCACCGCGCCGCGAGGGGCGCGACTCCTCGACGGTCGCGATCAGGCCAACGCGTCCAACTTCGTTCGGGCCAATGCTGTCGTCGTCGCCCTTCACCGGGAGCAGCAGGATCTGCTTGTCGGCGAGGAGCGCCACCTCGACGGCCCGCACGTGGGTCCATCGATCCAGATGGATCGGCGAGACCATGTCCGGCAGGATGACCGCCTCGAGCAGCGGGATGGCGGGGAGGTGCAGCACGCTGCTTGCGGCGGCGTCTGGCAGACGCAGGTCCGCGTCAACCTCTTCAGAAATGTCGGGGGTCAGCACGGCATCGGCAGCATTATCTGGCAAGGGAAGTCAACCTCTCGCAGGGGTCACGCTCGTCCGGGGGAGGACCTCGGGGGTGACACGGTAGCCTTGCAGTATAGTGGTCGCCGACTTTAGGCGCAATCGAACAGGACGAACCGGGTACGAACCGGGTACGAACCGGGTACGAACCGGGTGACGAGCCGGCTTAACCATGAGCGGCGGCTCTCTTCCCCGCCGTGGAGAACGCGCGCCTGCTCGCCTCTTCCTGCAACACCGATTGATCCTAGTCGCAGGAAGGCGAAGGCCCCGGAGCCTGCGTTTCCGCCAGCTCGGGGCCTTCATTAGCGTGAAGAAGCGTGAATCGAGAGACTAGACCGGCTGCTTCACTCGGTATTCTGGCTTCGGCAGCACCACGGTCGCGCCATGCTTCGCGCACTCGCGCTCGAAGAGCGCGTGGACTTCAGGATCCTGGTCCTCGTAATCGACCTGCCAGCCGCCCTCGCGCTCGCTGATCGTGCTCATCGGCAGATCGACACCCATTTCGCCGTTGCCGCTGCGATCCAGCGCGCCGAGGCGGAGCGCCAGGTAGCGGGCCGGCGTGGGGCCCGTATTGAAGTGCTGGTGGTACTCCATGTGGGCCGGGGAGATGACCGCCCCGTCCTTCCAGTCCACCTTGCGCGGCTCCTTCTCACCCCGGAACCACAGCAGCGAGTAGCCGACGCCATTCAGGATGATGACGTGGGCGCCGACGCCGTGCTTGTGGCCCTTCTTGTAGGTGCCGGGCGGGAACTCGCTGATGTGGCCCTGCATCTGGTTGTTGGCCAGGGTGATCTTCATGTTCACGCCGCCCGCGCCCCGCTCATGATAGTCGTCGAGCTTGAAGGTGCGGACGTCCGGTACGAAGTTCGTCCGCCACTGGCGGATCGAGAGATGCGTGCCCGGATCGGTGAAATAGTTGTCCTCGGCATCGTAACGGTCGTTGAACTGGTAGTTGTCGCTGAAGACGAACTCCGCGTTGCGGAACATGTTCATGACCAGCGGGGCGCTCGTCACCGCGTAAAAGCGGGCTGGCGTCTGGCCGTCAAGATTGAAGTGCTGATAGTAGCAGTTGAGGGGCGGGGCAAACATGCTGCCGTTCTGCCACTCCACCGTCTGCTTCGGCTTGCCTTCCTGCCAGATCGTCGTCGCGCCGCGGCCGTTCAGGACGAAGATCGTCGCCTCGAAGAGGTGGTGGATGACCTCGCTCTGCTTGCCTGGCGGGATCTCCATGATGTATGCGTCATCGTCCTCTTGCTCGGCGAGCAGCACGAACGCGCCGTTCACGCCGAAGCGCTTCCAGGGGGCAACCTCAGCCGTATACAGGTCAGAGACGAACGACCCGGTGTGAATCGGGATGCCTTCCCCCTTGACCCACTTCATGAACGGGGACTCGCGCTTCGGGATGAGCGACTTCGTTTCGGCCATTGTTCCTCCTCTTACGCTGACTCAGTAATCGGTCTGCTGGCGAGCCGTGGCGACCATCTCGGTCGCCTCCGGGGGCTTCGCGCCGCGCCAGGCGCCGAGCTTGTCGATCGAGGCCTGCAACGCGGTGTCCACGATTGGGTGGCTCGGATCACGGTACACGTTGATCGGGTCGATGCCTTCCTGGACCTTCGCGATCTCGCGCTTCACCATCTCCCGCAGCATCTGGATGCCCCGGTCGGAGGTGGCGAGCCGCTCGACTGAGCGGTCGGCAATCGGGCCCTGCGTCTCCCACGCCATGTGGTCCTGGGCCTGGACGTCCGCCCGCATGTCGAACCACGTATTCGGGTGGAGCTTGTCCGTCGGCTGCTTCCAGCTCGAGCGGTAGCGTACCGGAATGTCAGCAGTCGCCTGGCCGTGGGTCTGGCCGTCCGGGTCATAGTCGAACGTCACGAAGACGATCCAGGTGTGCTCGTCGTCGATCGGCACGCGGATCTGCGTGTTCTTCTGGTGCCGGAGGATGTTCGGGAAGAGGATCGGGTGCTCGTCGAGCAGCCCGTTCTTGTATTGGCGGCGTTTCATGATGCCGTAGGGTGTCTCATAGAAGTCAAAGGTCGCGATGTCATCGGTGAAGCCGCGGGTTGTGCTCGGCGGCACGCGGCCCTGCGTCGAGGTCTCCTGGTGCAGGATCGGCAGGTGCGCCGGGTCGACAGAGTTCTCCATCGCCTGGAGCCAGTTGCAGTCAAGCCGCGGCTGGAGGCTCAGCTTATGCGTGCCGTCCGTCCGCGCCCACACGTCAAACTTGGTGATGGGCGGCGCCGGCAGCGGACCCATGTAGGTCCACAACAGACCGATCCACTCCTGCACCGGGTACGCCCGCATCTTCACCGTCATGTGGAACTTGCTGCCCGCCGGCTCGGCCGGGCACTCCAGACAATCGCCCTTCGTGTCGTACAGCCAGCCATGGTAGGCACAGGCGATTCCCCGTTCCTCGACCCGGCCGTACAACAGCGACGCCCCGCGGTGCGCGCAGTGGTCCTGGATGAGGCCAAGATTGCCGCTCTTATCCTTGAAGACGACCAGATCCTCGCCGAGCAGGCGGATGAACTTGGTGGGCTGCTCGTCCGCCAGGTCCTTCGCGATCGCGAAGGGCAGCCAGTAGCGGCGGAACAACTCGCCGGCCGGCGTGCCCGGCCCGACGCGAGTCAGAAAATCGTTTTCTTCCTTGGTGAGCATAGGGGCAACCTCCTTCGTGTGCTCAGACCGTATCCGCCTGGCTCGACGCTGTCAAGATTGGGGGAACCGGGTCGGCGGCGCGCTCGGACCGCACCCGCCTTCGCCATCGCTGAATGGCAAGATCGCCAGCCAGAAAGCCGCCGAAGGCGATGCCCGCCATCAGCGAGAACATGCCGCTGACGCCCACCAGGCTCGCGATCGTGCCGGCGAGAGCCGGAGCCGCGATGTTCGAGACGTCTCCCGTCGTACTGTAGACGCTCGTCGCGAGTCCGCGGCTCACACGCGTCTCGTCGACCTCCTCGACGAGCTGCACGCTGTTTGCGACTACGACGACCGAGCGGGTGGCCCCGACGAGCAAAAACACCGGCAGGATCGTCACGAACTCGTGCATGAAGGGCAGCGTGAAGAGCAGCGCAGTCTGGATGGTGAGCCCCACGTAAACGACCGTCTTGATCGACGCCCGGCCCATGACCACCCCCGCAAGCGGCCGGCCCACCGCGTTCAAGCCGGAGTACAGCGAACGCGTCAAGCCCACCTGCGCCGGCCCGAGGTTGATCTGGGATGCAAAGACGGGGAAGAAGCTCACGAGCACAATGTGAATCAGGTTGTTCCAGCAGCCAACGTTGATGACGCTCCAGAGCCCCGGATCCGCGGCGGAGTGCAGCCAGCCACGGATGCCGCCCTGTACCTTCGGCGCCCCCTCGCCAGTCCGGCTCGCCAGCCTCGGGGCCAGCTCCGGCGAGATGAGCAACAGGATGACGGCAAGGGTTGAGAACACCGTTCCATAAAGAAAGGCGGCCTCATATCCCATGAAATCCGCGACGAGCCCGACGATGGCGTTCGAGCTCGTGTAGCCGACGGCCTGGGTGCCGCCGTAGTACCCCATCGCGCGGCGGCGGTCGGTGCTCGCTCCCATCGCATCCAGGTAGCGGGCGAGGAAAAACGTCGTCGCCAGTCCGAAGAGGATGCGGTTCATCACGAGTACGACCATGAACAGCGGCAGGTTCGGCATCCACGGCATGATCGCGAAGGTGACGGCCCCGCCCAGGAGCACCGCGATGAGGAGCAGCCGCGAGCGCTCCGGTTTGTAGAGCTTCGGCACGAGCGCGCGGGAGAGCAGCGTCGCCACCGAGGAGAACGCGAGGACGGCGCCGATGATGCCGACCTGGTAGCCCAGGTAGCTCAGATAGAGCGGGATGAGAAGGCTCATCGTGCCCGCGGGACCGGAAAGCGCGGCGAGCGTGGCGTTCTCGCGGAGGGCATCGCGACCCACGGGCAGTCCTGGCACAGAGAATTAATTGGGGTGGGGGAGCTCCCCAGCAGCGGCGAGCCGACTATAACACATCAACTCAGGACGACCAGCTACCCCAAAGGGCGGGGCGATAACCACCCTGGGGCGCAGGGGTTCGCCCACTCCATCGGCGATGGCTTGCCTCATTGCCGCGCCCGTAGGCTCATTGCACAACGCCCGGCTCACCGGGCACGCGATGGAGGGGTACGCCATGTTGACCCGCGAAGAGAACGAACGAATGACCCGCGTTGGTCCGGGCACACCGGCCGGCGACTTGTTGCGCCGCTACTGGCATCCGGTCGCCTTCGCCCATGAGATCAGCGATGACGTGCCGACCGTGCACGTCCGCATCCTTGGCGAGAATCTCGTGCTCTTCAAGGACAAGAGCGGCAACGTCGGCCTCGTGGCCGATCAGTGTCCCCATCGCGGCGCATCGCTGCTGTACGGCCGCGTCGAGGAGCGGGGCATCGCGTGTCCGTACCATGGCTGGCTCTTTGACACGCAGGGCAACTGCGTCGAGACCCCGGCCGAGCCGGCGGGCAGTCTCTTCCATCTCACCGTGAAGCACCGCGCCTATCCGGTTCAGAAGTTCATCGGTATGTTCTGGGCCTATCTCGGCCCACTCCCCGCGCCGGTCATTCCTAAATACGACGTCTGGGTCCGCAATGACGGCCACCGCAGGCTACTCCAGCAGCCGCAGCTTGATTGCAACTGGATGCAGGCGATGGAGAACTCAGTGGACCCATCCCACCTGCAGATCCTGCACCAGGCACTCATCGCCGGGGACAAACCGATTACCAGCACGACGCGCGGCCTGACAGACTACGTCAAGGAATTCGACTTCTACGAGACGCCGTTCGGGATCATGAAGAAGCGGACCTACACCGACGGGAACATCGACGAGCACCCGGTCATCTTCCCGAACATCCTGCGCCAGGGCAACGCCACCCAGATCCGCGTGCCGATCGACGATGAGCACACGAAGATCTTCTTCGTTCGCTTCGACGCCACGCCAGATGGCAGCCTGGTGGACGACGAAGGCGATCCGCCGGTCGAGTACGTCCGCGCCTACAAGGACGTGCCCGGCACGCTCCATCCGTTCGCGCGCTTCCGCATGGACGAGGTGCAGGCCCAGGATCACATGGCGTGGGAGACGCAGGGGCCCATCGCCGACCGCACCACGGAGCGGCTCGCCACCTGTGACCGCGGCGTCGTCATGCTGCGGGGGATGGTGCTGCGCGAGATCGATCGCGTGGCGCAGGGCAACGACCCGGTGGGCGTCCTCCGCGATCCGCAACACGAGATGATCGACACCAAGCTCATGGAGAGCGTCGCGGAGATGCGCCGCAACAGCACGCCGCAGATGCAGCGCGCGTCGGTCTAGACCGGTCTAGACCCCTGATTCTCGGGGACGGGAGAATGAGTTGCCGAGCGAAGAGCTGAACGAACTGCTGACGCGCACCTTGCGTGCGGGGTGACTGTCTGTTCCTCGGGAAAGGCGGTCGCGTCGTACGCCCGGTCAGGCGGTACTGCTACTCGGCCGAACCGCCTCGTCAAGGACGTGCAGGAATTGGTCGGTCTCAAACGGCTTCTTCAAGTATGAGACGGCCCCCACGTCCTCCGCACATTTCGCCGCGTCGGGGTCCCCCGTCATGACGACGACCGGGACCTGCAACTCGAGCTGTCCGAGCGAGCTGAAGAAGTCCCAGCCGTCGGCGCCATCCATGTGCATATCGAGCAGGATCACATCCGGCCGAAACCCCTCCGTGAGGAACTGCAGCGCATGCAGACCGTCGACGGCGGTCACAACCGCACAGCCCTCGAGCCGGAGGACATCGGCGAGGTGCGCGGTGAGGTTAGCGTCGTCCTCCACGATGAAAACGCGATAGTTGCGGCGTCTCGCCCGCGCGCGTTGACGTGCTTTCATGACGCTGCTCCAGTGTGGTAGTAAGCTAGCCGGTCATCTCCACTTGGTTGGAGAGTAACACACCGGTGAAGTGGACGAGTGTGAGTAAGCTCACCTCACCGGCAGCGGCCCCCGGCGGGTCGATCGACGCTCAGACGAGTCCGAGTCCGAGCAAGCCCGTCCAGCACTTGAGCGGCTAGACTAGAACAGCAACGGATACACTCAGCGTCTTAAGGCATGGGAAAAACCGCCCGGGGGTTGGCGAAACATGGCACTGACGAGGGAACAGAACGAACGGCTCACCCAGGTGGGTCCGGGCACGCCGATGGGCAATCTGCTGCGCCGCTACTGGCAGGTGGCTGGCACGGCGTTCGAGCTGGACCAGGATCCGGTCCAGCCGGCGCGGCTGCTCGGCGAAGACCTCGTTCTGTTCCGCGATGGAGCCGGCAAGCTCGGCCTGGTCGGCAACCGCTGCGCCCACCGCGGCATCTCGCTGGCGTACGGGATTCCTCAGGAGAATGGCCTGCGGTGTGCGTATCACGGCTGGACGTACAACGGCGAGGGTCAGGTCGTGGACATGCCCTTTGAGCCGGCCTGCCTCCCCCTCAAAATCGCAAGCTACCCGGTCCAGGAGCTTGGCGGCCTCATCTGGGCGTACCTGGGCCCGCCTGAGACGCAGCCCCTGCTCCCCCGCTGGGATCTGCTCGTCCGGACGGACCTGACTCGCCAGGTCGGTGCCGCCCGGCTCCCGATGAGCTTTCTCCAGGCGATGGAGAACAGCTTCGACCCGGTGCACTTCGAGCACCTGCATGGCGTTTTCGGAAACTACGTCATGAAAAAGCAGGGCAAGCCGCCCGCCATGACGCCCGCGCGCCACCTGAAGATCGAATTCGAGCCATTCGAATACGGTATCTACAAGCGCCGTCTCCTCGAGGGGGAGAGTGAAGAAGACGACGACTGGACCCACGGCCACCCGGTGCTCTTCCCGAACATCCTGACCGTCAACACCGGGGCGGATCCGATGTTCCAGATCCGGGTTCCCGTTGACGACGTGACGACGATGGCCTACTGGTACTTCACGAAGCCCCTGCCGGATGGCGAGGCGCCGCGAACGATCGTGCCTGTCTGGGAGAACCCGTTCCGCAACCCGGATGGGACGCCGAAGGGCGACACGACGAACTCCCAGGACATGCTGGCCTGGGTCGCTCAGGGTCCGATCGCCGACCGCACCCAGGAGCACCTGGTCACTTCTGACAAGGGCATTCTCCTCTACCGCAAGACCCTGCTCGAGCAGATCGAGAAGGTCGAGCGCGGCGAGGAGCCGTTGGGGACCATCCGCGATGCTGCCAAGAACGAGCCGATGATCGAGATCGAACGCGAAGACTTCGCGCTCAAGATCCTCGACGTGCGGTTCGACCTGACCTATGCGCAGAACGCGGTACTGAGCGACCGCTAGCCGGACGGCGTCGGCTCTGCCTCGATCCGCCTCGCGTCCTCGGCATCGCGTGCCAGGTCTGGAGCTGTTGTCAGCGTTGCCGCTGCAGCCACGTTCGGCGCTGCGTTGAGCCGTGCCGCGACGGCAATCAGCCCGACGAGCAGCCAGAACAGGCCGAGCGTGTGCGGAAACAGGCTGTTCATGAAGTAGTGGTCAAAAAGCCCGGCGACAAGACATCCAACCAACGCCGCCTGCAATCCAGCCCGAAGCCCGGCGTCAAGCCCTGTCGGCGCAATTCGCCCCGGGCCCCTTCGTAGGACCATGCCCAGCGTACCGAGCAGCACCGCCAGGCCGAGCAGGCCCATCTCCTCCGCGATCAGCAAGTACATGTTCGACACGCGACGGACGAGATCTAGCCCGAGCGCAGGCCCGAATCCCACTCCGAACAGCGGGTGAGTACCAATCAGGGCCACGCTCGCCCGGTACTCGTCCACGCGCATGACCGAGGCGGCGTCCTGCACGGTGATCGCTCCTACGATGCGATCCCGGAGCTGCGGCACCACGACGACAACGGCCACCGCGACGACGACCAGCAGCAGCGCGCGCCGTTCCAGAACCAGCCCCAGGTAGATCAGCGCAACCCCGGTTCCGACCCACGCCGACCGCGAGAAGGTCAACCCGAGCGCGGTGACCGCGACGAGCCCGATCGCCAGCAGCACCGGCCGCGGTAACACGGTCTCGCGCACCAGGAGCTGCCCCGCGACCAGGACCGCCGTGATCATCATGAGGCCGCCGAAAAGATTGGCGTCCACCCAGGTGCCCGTTGCCCGCTCGAGCTGCGTCGCCCACACGACCCGAATGACTTCGGGCCCGTCGGGATAGCCGATCGGCACCAGCATCAGCAGCAGCCGCTCCGTCGCCGCTGCTGGCAGCGCCCAGAGCACCAGCCCGATGCCCCCCGACGCGCCCGCCGCGAGCAGGAGCACCCGCATCACCCCATAGAGCTCGGGCCGGCTCGTGATGCCGCGCATCACCCCGATCGCCACCAGCGCGCTGATCGCGAGGTTGAAGGCCGCGAGCCCAGCCTCACGGGTGTATCCGTAGGCTGCAACCCCGAGGCCAAACGCCACAACGGCAACGCCGATGAAGGCGAGAATAGCGATCTCGAGCCGCTGGACGCGCGCCGGGCCGGGACGCCGCTGGCACAACCATGTGAGATGGAAGCCGATCAACGCGAGCTGGGCGACGCCGACGGCTCCAACCCCCGGCAGGGGGACGGCGGCAAACGGAAGGAGTGCTGCAACGAGAATGAAGGAACTCAGGGAAATGAAAGCGGGAGGGAACCGAGTGGAAGCCAGCGACGCAACCTCATAACCAAGATGAATGACGGCTCCGCATCGGCCCGTCGGCCTGACGCCCTTACCCCCAGAGGCGCGTGCTGGCGAACCGTTCGATGCGCTCAGCGACGAGATCTGGGTGCTCCAAACCCCCAAACCTAACCCCCAGCCCCCGCTAAAGGCCCGGGTCGTTCCAGTGGTCGTAACAGAGAGCGGGAAGGTCCGTGACGTAGCTTCCGCCCGCGCTGGGGGCGCGGCGCGCCTCGCCGGAGAAACCGCGCTCGCAATACAGCTCCCAGAGGTTCCCGGTCGGATCCCGATAGTACAGCGCCGCGTCGCTGCCGCTGCGGGTGAAGATCTCGCCCGTCGGTACACCGTAGCTCTGGAGCCGATCCCGCAAAGGAACCAGATCTTCGGGCGCCACAAGCAGCGTGTAGTGGGGATACTCTGCGTCCGGGGCGGGCCAGCCGCCATCGAGCGGACCACCGTTACCGATCTCCATGCCGCCCACTTCCACGGTCACGTGGCTGGAATTATCGATCTTCACCGTGCCCCCGAAGATCTCGGTGAGGAAGCGTTTGCTCTCACCCAGGTCCTTCGATGGGATGGTCATGTGGTTGAAGTCCGATGCGCGTACCGCGGGCGGCTCCACCGTCGGGTCTTTGACTTCGCTGTACACCAAGCTCGGAAATGGGATGACGTAGTCACCCCCCGCCCGGGCGCCGATCCGACGGGGAAGCCCGATCTCACCCTCGGCGCAGTACATCTCGAATTGATTGCCGGAGGGATCGCGGAAATACATCAAAGAGCAGGGCGACCCGCTTCGCGTCCACGGCTCGTGGGTCGGGACGCCGAATGCCTCGAGTCGCTGCTTCAGGGGCACGAACTGTTCCGGCGGTACCGTGAACGCGTAGTGCGGATGCTCGCGATGGGGCGCGGTTGCTCCACCTTCCTGCGGACCGAGCACGACCCCAAAGCTGCCGAGCTGGACTCGAACTAGATCGCCCTCTTCATGCACTTCGCCGCCAAGCACCTCGGTGAAAAACCGCTTGGACTGCGCGACGTCGCGCGTTGGCAGGCTGATGGGTCCGAACCCGATGGGTCTTGGAATGTCCTGGGTTTGCTGGCGCGAATCGCTGCTTACGTCAACCACGTTGTCCTCCTCCGGCTCCTCGGCCGTCCAGGCGGGACGCGCGTTCATCCATCGTCCCGCGACCCGAGCGCCGGGTGTCCCGGCAACCGGGGTGAGGCCATCATATGCTCCGCCGCGCGTTACCGCCAGACGATCGCGCTCGCAAGGAGCGGCCTGAACGGCGGCCGCTCTCCCAATTCGGCGCGGTTGGGTATTGAATGGTATCGGCACCGTTGATAGCATGGGCCAGACCAACCGAGCGGGTGGAGGTCATGATGGCCGGGGTTCTCGACGCGGACACCCACGTCCTCGAGCACGAGGGGATGTGGGAGGGCTTTGACGACGGCGGTCCGATGTATCCCTACCGCCCACTGCTGGTCAACCTTCCCACCGATACGTCCTGGGGCAATCGGAACGCGTTCTGGCTGATCGACGGTGAGATGTACCCCAAAGCCGCCGGGCGGAACGCATTTCCTCTGCACACGCCGACGACCGCGGCGGCCGAAATGGAGCGCACCGATATTTCGCTCGGCGCACGGTGGATGACCAGCGTCTCGGAACGCGTCGGCGACATGGACGAGCGCGGGGTTGCCGTGCAGATCGTGTTCCCCACCGTGTTCCTCGCTCTCGGGATCCAGATCCCCGAGCTGGAGATCGCGATCTGCCGGGCGTACAACCGCTTCATGGCCGCGGCGTGCGCCGAGTCCGCGAATCGACTCCGCTTCGTGGCCACGCTGCCGTTCCAATCGCGGGACGCGGCGATCGCCGAAATGAACCGCGCGAAAGAAGCTCGCGCCGCGGGACTCTTCTTCCGCTATGTCGAGACCGAACGCTCGCTTGGTGATCCCTATTTCGACCCGATCTACGAGGAAGCCAACCGGTTACGGTTGCCCGTCTGCCTCCACACCGGCCGAGCTCTGTTTAGCGCGACCGGCCCCGTCGCGGGAGGCAGCAACGCGGCGGCAGCCTTCACCTCGCTGGTCAGCCGCCGAGTCCCGGAGCGCTATCCGGACCTGAAGTTCGGGTTCGTCGAGTTCGGCTCAATGTGGCTGCCCGAGACCTCCCATCGGTTCCTGCGCCAGCAAAAGCGGACGTACGTTGGTCCAACGTCGCCCTCCACGCGCGCGGCGAGGTTCGACGCCCAATTGCTGAAGGACTACCGGATCTTCATCGCCTGCTTCGCCGACGACAATCTGCCCTCGGTGCTGCAGTACAGCGGGCCCGACAATCTGATGGCAGGGTCCGATTACGTGCACCAGGACCCGGCGCAGGAGGTCCACATGGTGGACGACTTGCGCGCCCGCGGGGACGTCGATCCCGACGTGATCGAGCGAATCCTGTGCGACAACCCACGTAATTTCTACGCGCTGTGATTTCCATGCGTCGTTCTCCATGCGCTGGCATGAATGCCTCGAGCTGGATCAGGCTCGTATCGCCCACCAGCCTTGTCTTGCTGCTGGGGTGCGCGCCGGCTCCGCCGTCTCGCTCAGATCAGGGCGACTCAAGGTTCGCATAGCGCGGAGATCGTGCACCATATGACGGATCAGCTCGTGTGGATGGGGCTCTTCCACCAGGCGGAGCCGACCATGATCGGCAACCGGCTGCAGAACGTCCTGCCCCGCTATCCCAGCTCGACCCAGGCGTGGAACGCCCACGAGTGGGACCTCAAGTAGGAGCTAGCGTCGTGCACGTCTCGTGCCAGTCGGCGATGTGAAGCGCTGGCCACACGTCCTCGGTTGTCTGCCCGGTCACGCGGCTATTCCAGCCCTATCTCGCCTACGTAGCACCAGCGCCAGATCTCTCCGGGCTGCATGGATTCATTCCACCGATCCGATCGCGGGCGCACATCGCGGAGCTGGTTGAGATGGGTGCATTCGGCCGCCATTCAACCTCTCCTCATGACGATCGAGCGCGTTGCAGGCTTCTCATCCATTCTAAACCCCTCCTCGTAGCACCTCCTCCAATACACTTATCGTCGTTGCCTCGCCGCGAGGCCGCCGACTGAGCCCGAAGACAAGGATTACGAACGATGGATGCTGACGTCATTGTGGTTGGCGGCGCCGTCGCCGGCGGCGCAGTTGCCAACGCGTTTGGGATCGCGGGGGTCCGAACGCTCCTGCTCGAGAAAGTCAGTCGGGAGGTGCACAGCACGCGCGGGGACCTGCTCCATCCGCCCACCCTGCGGCTGCTCGAGCCGTGGGGCGTGCTCGCCGCCCTCCATGCGGACGGGGCCCTGCCGATCACGGACCTCGCCGTCAGCCACGCGCAGCGCGGCCTGATCGCGCGCTTTCCGATCTCGGCCGCGGGCGACGGTCCCGCGGGTCGCACGATCGCCGTTCCCCACGACCGGATCGAGGCGGTGCTCTTCGAGTGCGCCGGACGCTGGCCGAGCGTCACAACCCAGCGCTGCATCGTCACCGGTCTGCTCCGCGACGATGCGGGTCGTGTACACGGTGTCCGCGCCCGCACACCGGGTTCGACCGAGGAGCTGACCTTCACCGGCCGGCTCGTCGTCGGGTGCGACGGGTCGCAGTCCCTGGTGCGTGGCGAGCTCGGCATCACGGCGGACCCGAAGCCGTACGACCACGAGCAGATCATCATCGGGGGCGAGGGGCCGACCGAGCTGCCAGCCGCGCTCCACTGGTACGTCGACGACATCGGCACGCTGTGCGTGGTTTCCCGCCCGCGCGGCGGATTCCGCATCCTCCTGACGCTTCCGCTCGGCGCCCGGGGCGACCTGCTCCGAAAGCCGGACCCGACGCTGCACGCCTACGTCGTCGGCCGCTTTCCCAAGCTCGAGCCGCTCCGCTTCCGCAAGGCGAACGCCCACCTATATCGGCTGGTCCGTTACGTGTCCGAACGGTTCTGGGCTCCCGGTGCCGTGCTGGTCGGCGACTCCGCGCACGCCACCCACCCAGCCGGCGCGACCGGCATGAGCCTCGCCATCAGCGGCGCCGCGCGGCTGGCCGATCGCGTTGCGCCGCTGCTCCTGAGATCAGCCGGTAACGCCAAAATCGACGGGGCGCTCGCCGACTACGAGGCCGAGCGGCTTCCCGCCGCCAACGCCGCGGTGGAGGCAAACCACGCCCAGGCGTTGAAGCTCTGGCAGAGCGACCTCTTCAAGGACCCGGACGCCTATGCGCGGGCCGTCGATCCGACGGGAAGCTGGGGTGCCCAGGGCGCCGGCTGGGGCGCCGACCCCGCCGCCCTCGCCATGGCCAAGCCTGGCGCACCGCCCCCCCGATAGTACCGAGCTCTGGCGGGCGGAGCGACCGATCGCATTGTTCCATCCCCTTGAGGGCACGACCCGCTGGCGGCGTGGAGTCCCTGGTGAGGGGAGCGACCGATCCCGTTTTTCCCTCCCCCCTCGGGGGGAGGGTTAGGGTGGGGGGGAACGATCCCCAGAATCAGCTTGGAGGTCCCCACGCCTCTTCCCTGGTCAGGGCTATGCTGGGCTCCGGTCTGCCGCGATACTCGTCTCGCCGTTGCGGGCCGGGGCCTCGGCCGCGCTCATCGGGATCGGCAGCGCCGGGTCGACGCTGACGGGCCACGGAGAAGCATGCGGCGGGTAGGTGGGTCGGAGGCATTGCGGCCCCAGCTCCTCGATCGAGTGCACGCCCATATTTGCCATCGCGCTCAGCATCTCGCTCTTCAGGATCTGCAGGGTGGCTGCGACGCCCGCCTGGCCACCAGCGCCGAGCGCCCAGGCCATCAGCTTGCCGATTAGCACCGCGCGGGCGCCCATCGCCACCGCCTTGATGACGTCCGTTCCGCGCATGAACCCGCTGTCGATCAGCACCTCCGCCCGGCTGCCCACCGCCGCGACGATCTCGGGCAGCACGTCCAGGGTGGCGGGGAGGTGGTCGAGCTGGCGCCCGCCGTGGTTCGAGATGTACACCGCGGCCACGCCGTGCTGGACCGCGAGCTCGGCGTCCTCGGGGCTCAGGATGCCTTTCAGGATCAGGGGAAGGGACGTGGTCTCGCGGAGCCAGGCCACGTCGTCCCAGGAGAGGCCGGCCTGATGATCGCGGGAGCCGTTCGGATCACCGGACGTCAACCCGACGAGGTTCGGCTGCACGCCACCCCCCTCGCCTCGGAAGAAGCGCTTCTGGAGGTCGCGCTCGCGGCGGCCGTACGCCGCGGAATCGACCGTCAGGCAGAGCGCCGAGTACCCCGCCTTCTCCACGCGGCGGACCAGCGACTCCATCCAGGCGCGGTCCCCCCGGACGTACATCTGGAAGACGAGCGGCCCCTTCGACCCAGCCCGCACGTCCTCCATGCTCGGCGAGGAGAGCGTTCCAATGAACGCCATCGCACCGACCTCGTCGGCGGCGCGGGCGCAGGCGAGCGCGCCATCCGGGTGGTAGTTCTGCGGGCCGCCGATCGGCGCCAGCATGACGGGCAGCGCGAGCGGGTGGCCCAGGAATGACGTGGCGGTGTCGCAGATGCGCACGTCGCGCAGGACTCGCGGGCGTAGCGCGATGTAATCAAAGGCCGTCCGATTGCGGCGTAGCGTGGTCTCGGTGTCCGCACCACCGAACGAATAGTCCCAGGCGCTCGCTGGGAGGTTGGCCCGCGCGGCACTGATGATCTCCGGAATCGTGATCCACTCGGCTCCGCGGAACATGGCGGCCCCCTCAACATTCTGGCGCGGAGCATAGGGCGCTTTCCGTGGGGGCGTCAAACGGGCCGCTCCAGACAATGGACGCGCGCGGATTTGCCCGGTACGATCGGCCGGGGGGCGGCGTTTGAGTACCTCGACGCCGTCGAATGAGATCTACGTTGCCGGGCGCGGTCAGGCCCTCGCCCAGGTCGTCCAGCACATGACCGACCAACTCGTCATCATGGGCGTCTTCTCTATACGGTCGAGCCGAGCCTCGTGAGCAGCCGATTGACCAACGTAACGGGACGCAAGACCGAGGACGTCCGCCAACCCTGGAACGCCCACGCCTGGGATGTGCGGTAGGGACCCTCAACGGATCCCCTCCTTCCTTGTGGGGGAGGGACAGGCCGCCCGCCAGCGATCCCGTCAACCATAAGGAAAAAGGCAGCCCGTGCGATTCGAAACCCTGCACCATCGCGACTTCCGGCTCTTCTGGATTGGGCTGGTGGTGTCTGGCATTGGGAGCCAGTTCACGACCGTCGCGATGGCATGGCAGATCTACGACCTCACCGGCTCCGCCCTGCAGCTCGGGTTGATCGGCCTCGCGCGCGCCGTACCGACGATTGGGCTGCTGCTCTTCGGCGGGCTGCTAGCGGACGCGGTCAATCGCCGCACCCTGATCATGGTGACCCAGGTCGGCCAGCTCGCCGTCGCGGCGGCGCTGGCGGCTTGCAGCCTGGTTGGCCTGGTTTCGCCCGCCCTGCTCTACGCCGTCAGCGCGGCGCTCGCGCTCTTTAGCGCCCTCGAGTCACCCGCGCGGTCGGCAATGATTCCGAATCTGGTCCCGCGCGACCAGCTCACCAACGCCTTGGCGATGAACACCTCGGTGCGGCAGCTTTCGACCGTCGTTGGGCCTTCACTCGCGGGCCTGATGATCGGAGCCACGGGGCCCGCCCCCTGCTACCTGGTCGAAGCCGCGGCGCGGCTCGTCGGCGTGATCACCCTGGCCATGATGGGGCCCATCGCGCAGGTGATCGGCGGCCGACGAGCCATGTCCCTCATCGCGCTTCAGGAGGGGATCGGCTTCGTCTGGACGCATCCGGTCATGCTCTGGCTCATGGCGCTGGACCTGGTCCAGAACCTGTTCGGCAGCGCCCGGACCCTGCTGCCCGTCTATGCAAAAGACATCCTGTTCGTCGGTCCGGAGGGACTCGGTCTCCTGTACTCCGCCTCCGCCATCGGCGCACTCGTCATGGCGTTCGTCGTCGGCAGCATGGGGCGGCTCGACCGCGCCGGGCGGTGGGTGCTCATCAGCGTCGCCATCTACGGGCTCTTCATCGGCGGCTTCGCGCTCTCGGGGGTCTTCTGGGTGTCGTGGCTCATGCTGGCCGGCGCCGGCGCCGCCAACACGGTGAGCAACGTCACCCGCGGGACGATCAACCAGCTCATCACACCCGACGCACTCCGCGGGCGCGTCACTGGCGTGAACAGCATGTTCACGACCACAGGCCCACCGCTCGGTCAGTTCTCAGCGGGCACAATGGCTGCCCTGCTTGGCCCCCAGGCCGGGCCGCTCGCCGGCGCGATCGTCATCATCCTCGTGACGGCCGGTCTGGCCGCTGCCGCTGGCCCCGTGCGCCGCTTCGAGACGAGCGAGATCGAGGCCGAGATCGCAGCGCGCCCCGCCGAGGCTCGCCCAGCCGCCACATAGGCTCCGCCTTGCCCCGCCGCGGGAAGGGAAGAAAAGGCGGCAAAGTAACTGCTGGCACTGTGGCCACGCCCTCACCCGACCTCGCTTCGCTCGGCCGGCCTCTCCCACAGGGAGAGGCGACCCGCGTCCCCCCATCCCACGGCCTGGAGCTGTGCCATTGAGCAGCGACGCAGGTCAGGTCCCCTCTCCCTGTGGGAGAGGGCCAGGGTGAGGGCGTACCCCAACGTTCTCCCATATCAATAGAGGCTCTGCTTGTTCCTCGTCGCCTGGCTTGACGAGACCCGAATCAGGGAATACGGTGGGGGCTGAGAACGCTATCGTCCGGCCTGTCGTTTACGATCCGAAGCGCTTCGGATCCTGGAGGTGCACCATGGCTGACATTGAGACTCCAACGCGCGCGCGCATCGGGCTCATCATTCCCACCTCGAACCGCCTCAGCGAGGAGCAGTTCAACCGCTACGCGCCCCCTGGCGTGCGCATCCATACGACGCGCATCCGGATGACCGGGCCGCAGCGCATCCCGCCCGAGCACCTCGAACCGGAAGTTGTGCACGCCGCGGGGCTGCTCGCCGATGCCAAGTGCGACGTCATCGTCTTCCACTGCACCGGCTCTTCGATGGAAGCCGGCCTCGAGGGCGAGCGGCACATCATCGCCGCGATGGCAGCCGCGACCGGCCGGCGCGCGACCTCGACCGCTTCGGCACTCGTCGACGCCCTCCACGCGGTCAATGCGCATCGCCTCGCCCTCATCAGCCCCTACGAGTCGAACGAGCATGAACTGTCGTTCGTGCAGTCCGCCGGGTTCGAGGTCGTCGTCGACCGGGCGATGCAGCTCGCGGGGAGCGATGCATTCGTCTATACGCCGTCTTCCTTCTGGCTGGAGACGACGCTGCAGGCAGCGGATCCGCGCGTCGATGCCTTCCTGCTGAGCTGCACGAACATCCAGAGCCCCGCGGTCGTCGAGGAGCTCGAGGAACGGCTGGGCCGGCCCGTCATCACCAGCAACCAGGCGACCTTGTGGTACTGCCTGCGCGCGTGCGGCCTGGCGGACGTAGTCCCGGGCCTGGGCGGGCTTTTCTGCATCCAGCAACCGGCGGGCGTGTCCGCGTAAACGAGGAACGGGAGGCGTTCCCGATGGCCCATTTCCCGCGGCGACTGATTTGTCTGGCGCTGGGGCTGCTAGTCGGGGCCGCGTGCGCCCCGCCGCCACCCACGGCGACCTCGCCGCGCGCCGCGTCGGCGCCGGCCCAGGCGGCCGCCCCGAAGCGGATCACCGCGGCCATTCGCGGCAACCCCTCCGCCATCCAGCAGCGGGCGCAGCGGGACACCGTGCTCGGCCTCGACGCGCTCGATGCACTCGTGACGGCGGGCTTGACCCAGATCGAGTCCAGTGGCGCGCGCACGCCGCAACTCGCCGAGGCGGTGCCGACGCTCGAGAACGGTGGCTGGCAGCTCGCGCCTGACGGCACGATGCGGACCATGTGGCGGCTCAAGCCCAACCTGCGCTGGCACGACGGCACGCCCCTCACGACCGGCGATCTCGTCTTCGCCACGACCGTGGAGCAGGACAAAGAGTCCGGGATCCCACGTTGGGCGGGCTACGACCTGATTGAAAGCATCGAGGCGCCGGACGCGCGGACGATCGTCGTGAGCTGGAAGCGGCCGTACGCCGAGGCCGACGGCATGTTCAGCCACACCGCTGGCGGCCTGCCGATGCCGAAGCACCAGCTCGGGCAGGCATGGGCGGAGGACAAGACAAGCCTCCTGAATCCTGCCAACTGGACGGAGGAGTACATCGGCGCCGGCGCCTTCAAGGTCCGCGACTGGGTGCGCGATAGCCACGTCGTGCTGCTCGCCTTCGACGGCTACCCGCTCGGCCGGCCGAGAATCGACGAGATCCAGGTCAAGTTCCTGCCCGACTCGAACGCGCTCATGGCGAACGTGCTCGCAGGCGTGGACGTCACGCTCGGCAACGCGCTGTCGTTCGAGCTGGGCCTCTCCCTCAGCCAGCAGTGGCGCGAGGGGACGATGCTCACGCGGCCGCGCAACTGGACCCTCATCGCGGCGCAGTTCGTCAACACGAGCCCGCCGATCATCCGGGAGGTCAGCTTCCGCCGTGCCCTACTGATGGGGACCGATCGCCAGGAGCTGGTGGACGCCCTCTTCGCCGGCCAGAGCGGCATCGCCCACAGCTTCGTCGACCCGAGCGAGCCCGGCTACAGCCTGATCGAGCCGAGCGTCGTCAAGTACCCGTATGACCCGCGCCAGGCGGCGCAGCTCATCGAGGCGCTTGGATACAGCAAGCGCGCCGACGGGTTCTTCGCGGATGCGAGCGGACAGCCGCCGGCTGTCTCGATCTGGACGACGGTCTCCAATGCGCTGCAGCCGAAGGCGATGACCGCCGTGGCTGACCAGTGGCAGCGGCTCGGCGTGCCGGTCGAGCAGGTGCCCGTCCCCATCCAGCGCATGCAGGACCGCGAGTACCGCGCGCAGTTCCCGAGCTTTGAGCTCGTCGAGAACCCGAACGGCACGACGATGCGCGATATGATCCGCTTCCACAGCAGCCAGGCGCCGCTGCCCGAGAACCGTTTCACGATGATCGGGAACTACGCTCGCTACCAGAACCCGGAGCTCGACGCGCTGCTGGACCGCTACTTCACGACGATCCCAACCCGCGAGCGACTCGAGACCCTGGGCGGCATCGTGCACCACCTGACCGAGAACCTCCCGCAGCTCCCGATCGTCTACGGCGTCGACGCGACGATGGTCGCCAATCGCCTCACCGGCGTAACCGCCCGCAGCAACGGCTTCACCCAATCCTGGAACGTCCAAGAGTGGGACCTCCGCCAGTAGAGCCAGCGCCCCGGCCATGCCGTTACCATTCGGTCAGCAGGCGCTTGGTCCGCGGCACGCGATGGAGCCGCGATCTGCGCACCATGTGGCTCGGCCGGTGCCTGTTTGGCGGGACAAAGGAGCAGGAATGAAGGCAGGCGTAGCCTCCCCCGATGGCGTGACCATTCGCGACGTCCCGGCCCCTCGCCCGAAACCAACGGAGATCCTCGTGAAGGTGCGGGGAATCGGGGTCAACCGCGCCGACCTCGCGGCGGCGCTGGGTGACGCCAGTCACGGCTCCACGGCCGGCACGCCGATCGGCGGGGAATTCGCGGGTGAAGTGGTGGAGGTCGGCGCTGAGGTCCGCGACTTCAGGCCCGGCGACCGCGTCATGTGCCACTCCGCGGGAAGCTACGCGGAGTACGCCGTCGCAGACTACGGCCGCGCCGTGCCAATCCCGCCCGGGCTGAGCTTCGAGCAGGCGGCGACGCTGCCGATCGGGCTCAACACCCTGCACAACGCGCTGGTGACCCGCGGCCGCCTGCAACCCGGCGAGAGCGTGCTCATCCAGGGCGCCAGCTCAGGCGTCGGCCTGATCGGACTCCAGATCGCCAAGCTCGAGGGGGCCGGCCTCGTGATCGGCTCCTCGACAAATGAAGCGCGCCGCGGCCGGCTCAAGGAGTTCGGCGCCGACCTCGCCGTCGACACGCGCGACCCCAGCTGGCCGAAGCAGGTGCTCGAGGCGACCGGCGGCAAGGGCGTCGACCTCATCGCGGACATGGTGTCCGGCCCAACCGTCAACCCCGCCATGGAAGCCATGGCCATCCGCGGCCGCATCGTCAACATCGGCCGGCTCGGCGGTATGACGGGCGACTTCGACTTCGACCTCCACGCCCGCAAGCGCATCGAGTACATCGGCGTGACCTTCCGCACCCGGACCATCGACGAAGTGCGCGAGATCGTAACCGCGATGCGCGCCGACCTCTCCAACGCGCTCAACGCCGGCAAAATTCGCCTCCCAATCGACGCGACCTACCCACTCGCCGAAGCCGCCGCGGCCCACGAGCGCATGCGCACCAACCAGCACTTCGGCAAGTTGCTGCTCATCCCTTGAATGGGGCCCGGACCGGATCGATACTGCCCTTGCGGCCGTGACTTCGATGTCGCCGGTCGCGCCGGGGAAAGGACACAACATGCTCGCTGCCACGGATCTGCGGGGCCTCTACGCGATCATCCCGACCCCAGCAACGCCGGACGCGGACCGCGGGGACGCGACCGAGACGGTCAACCTGGAGGAATCCGCCCGCGTCGTGAATCGGCTCATCGCCGACGGTGTGTCAGGGCTCATCGCCCTGGGCACGATGGGTGAGTGCGCGACCCTCACGGGGGACGAGTTCGAGACATTCGCGGATTGTGTGCTGCGCACGGTCGACGGCCGGGTGCCCACCTTCATCGGCACAACGGCGCTCGGGACACATGAGACGCTGCAGCGGATGCGCTTCGTTCGCGAACGTGGCGCGGACGGCACCCTGCTCGGCCTGCCCATGTGGCAGCCTTGCACGACGGAGATGGCAGTCCAGCACTACCGCATGGTCGCGGAAGCGTTTCCGGACGTAGCGATCATGGTCTACGCGAACGCCCGCGCCTTCCGGTTCGACTTCGATGCCGAGTTCTGGCGCCAGGTCACCGCCCAGGCGCCAACGGTGATGTCCGCGAAGTACTCGAACGCCGCGAAGCTGCCCGAAATGCTCGAGGCGGTGGACGGCCAGGTGAACTTCGTGCCCAATGACGACGCCGCGTTCCGCTTCGCACAGGTTTCGGCCCGCACCACGACGGCCTGCTGGGCGCCGGCGCTCGGTCCGCGTCCCAGCATCGCGCTCATGAACGCCATTCTCGCCGGCGACATGGCCCGCGCCGAAGCCATCGCGCAGGATGTCGAGTGGGCAGGTGAGCCCGTGAAGATCGTCACGAGCTCGCCGGAGATCTTTGCGTCCTACAACATCCAGCTCGAGAAGGAGCGGATCAACGCGGCGGGCTACTGCAACGCCGGCCCGGTGCGGCCGCCCTACAACGTCATGCCCGCGGAGTACGTCGCGGCCGCGCGCGAATGCGGGCAGCGCTGGGCGCAGCTCGCCCAGAAGTACGGCGGGGGCACAACAGGCTAGCTGGCGGATCCCGCGCCCAGTGCGCCTACTGCAGCTCCCAGGTGTGGATCGACCACCAGTGGTTGGGCAAGCGGGGGCCGCGCAGGGCCGTGGGGTGGGCAAATCCCTGCGTGTTCCGATAGAGCACGAAGACCGGCACTTCCTCGCTCGCGCGCTTGAACATCGCAACCTGCAGCCGCTCGCGCTCGGTCCGGTCCAGCGAGAGATCGTACGCGGTCCAGAGCGCCTCCATATCCGGATTCACCCAGCCACCCCGGTTGTCGCCGAACCAGCGATTCTGCGGCGTCCCAACCTGATCGGCGCGCAGGAAGCCCGGGCTCCCGGCGCCGCCGATGCCCGTGAAGGTGTTTCGATTGACCGGATCGCGCGACTGCAGGTTGCTGAGCACGGAGAATTCGGTGGGGATACCGGCGCGCATCCAGGTGTCCTGCATGATGGCGCCGTGCAGCTCGAACACGGCGCCCTCCAGTACCTGAAAGTCCGGCCGGAACCGTTCGCCGGCCGGCGTGGCGAACACCCCCTCGGTGTTCTTGAAGAACCCCGCCTCATTCATCAGCGCCTCGGTCCGCCGCGGGTCATACGGATAGCGGGTGACCGCGCGGTTCGCCTCCGCGAAATACGGCTCGGCCGGGTCCGCATGGGTCCAGGCGATCTCGCCAAGCCCTTCGAAGAGCCCATCCTGCAGCGCCTGGCGATCAATCGCCGAGTTGAGCGCGCGCCGCACCCGGACGTCGAACAGCGCGGGCGTCCGCTGGTATTCGGGTCGGAACTGGACAATCGCGCTGGTCGGCGCACCGCCATAGAACTCCACCACGCCGGCACCGCTCGGGTCCCATTGTCGCTTGGCAACCATGAGCTGGGGGAAGTTGAGCGCCTGCGGCGCGGCGAACTGGACCTCGCCCGCCAGCAGGTTCGTGACTGAGACGTTCTGATCGAAGATGATCCGCGCCACGATGCGATCGATCTTCGGCCGGCCGAACACGTATCCGTCGAAGGCGACGCCATTCAGCGCGATGCCCGGCTCCCAGCGTTCCAATCGGTACGGCCCGAGCCCGACGTACTGGGTCGTCCAGGCGGCCAGGCCCAGGAAGTTCTCGCGGCTGGACGCGCCCTGCTGATACTCGGCAAGAGGATCGCCAAGGACGTGGCGCGGCATGGGCGTGAAGAAGCGGTCGAGGATGTCCGCGTCCGCATACGGCTGGCGCCAGCGAATCACAATGGTCCGGGAATCGGGGGCGGAGATCTCCTCCGTCAGACTCTGCGGTGCCGCCTCGAAGGCGCCGAGGCCCGGGTCGGCCTTGACCTGCCACGCGAAGACGAAGTCGGCGGCGGTCAGCGGCTGGCCATCATGCCAGGTGAGATTGGGGCGCAGCCGGTGCGTCGTCTCCATCGTGCCATCCGGGAAGACCCGCCAGGCGTCGGTGTTCAGCTTCGGGAGCGCCTCGGCGAGCCACGCCTGTGGAACGCCCCCGTGGTCCTTGCCACTTAGCGCGGCGTTGAAGAGCTCCTTCTGCCCGGACGCCACCGTATCGCGGATGTTCCACGACAGATCCGCGGACTCGAAGCGAAACGCGATGACCAGGGTGCGCGGCGATGCCGGCCGCGCCGCGCTCTGATCCGCGGCCGGCGCACCGTTGCGGCTCGCAGGGGCACCCGGCCCGCCGCAGCCGCTCACGAGTATGGCTAGCAGCACCACGCCTATGCGCACCGGCCAGCTCCGCGCATTTCCATGCCGCACGAGATCCATACAGCTCCCTTCGCCCGGCGGACGGTGCTCCATCGTGCCCAGCGTCCCGCCGGAAGTCAAATGCCCTCGGTTCCTGAATCGCAAATCTCGCGGCCGGCGCGAGGATCACATGGATTATGATGGCCGGGACAGACGAGACCCGGAGGTGAGCTATGGCCGTGGTGAATGAGCCGACACGCGTCGACGACCGAATCGCCGACTACCAGGAGATGCAGCGGACGGGCCCCGGCACGCTGGCCGGGCGCTACATGCGCCTGTTCTGGCACCCGGTGTATCGCGGGGACTTCCTCCCCGCTGGCCGGGCGGTGCCGATCCGCATCATGAGCGAAGATTTCACCCTCTACCGGGGCGAGTCCGGTGCGGCGCACCTGGTGGCCTTCCGCTGCGCCCACCGTGGCACCCAGCTCAGCACCGGCTGGGTAGAAGGCGACGAGATTCGGTGTTTCTACCACGGCTGGAAATACGGGCCTGACGGCCAGTGCGTCGAGCAGCCCGCCGAGCCGGAGCCGTTCTGCCAGCGCATCAAGATCCGCTCCTTCCCGGTCCAGGAGTATCTCGGCCTTATCTTCGCTTATCTCGGAGAGGGTGAGCCGCCGGCGTTGCCCCGCTACGCGGAAATGGAGGATCCGGACCGGCTCGTGCCGCCGGAGTCCTACGTGCGGCACGCCAATTTCTGGAGCAATCTGGACAACACGTTCGACCCGGCCCACTTCCCGTTCGTCCACAATCTGCGGAAGCAGCGGCCGCCGCGGACGCCGGGCGAGATCGGCTTTCCCGAGGAGACGGACTGGGGCGTCGTGCGCCGAATCGTGGAGCAGGATGGCCGCGTGCACTTCAGCCATTTCGGCATGCCGGCGATCCGCTACGGCGAGTGGGCGCGGCGCATGGAGTGGCACGTCCCCATCGACGATCGGCGGTACATCGCGTTCAGCGCCCTCTGCGCGAAGACGCCCGCCGAAGCCGAGCGGATTCGGAACAACGCTCGGCCCGGTCGCGACGACCCCGAGTTTCACCAGTACGTCGTCGAGCAGGCAACCGCGATCCTCGAAGGTCAGCGGACTGTCGACGAGGTCACCCGGCCCCTGATGGACCAGAGGGACACCAATGGCGGTATCGTCTCACCGGTGCTCGATCCCCGCGACCAGCCAATCCAGGACTGGGTGGCGCAGGTCGGTCAGATGAGCCCCGATACGCTGCTCGAGCCGCGGGACTGGCATCTGGGCCGGTCGGACATCGGGCTGACCTTCAAGCGGGAGGTTTGGCGGCGCGAGCTCCGCGCCCTCGCAGAAGGCCGGCCGCTCAAGCAGTGGCGCCCGCTGCCTCCTGACTGGAACGACGAAGAGGACGCCCAGCGCCCGACAAGCTAGGCTGCCGGTCTGGCCCCGGCGTGGCGCACTCGTGGCTCGCGGTTGGGTCGGAGGAACCCCCGGGGGGGGGCTTGGAGCCCGGCGGGAGTTAGGCCTAACGGGCGCCGGAACCTGCGCACGTGCCATCGGCAGAATGGAACGCGAACCTCTGGACGGAGCAGCGCAGAGCGGCGTACGGTTGGGCAAAAGTGGCGTCAACCAATCCACGGCGGCGGGTACAGAACATGGGTTCTATGATCGTTGCTTGGTAGACGGTGAGGGCTCTCAACTGGCGGAAAGCCTTGAGCGGCGGCGAAACGCAGCCTCAGGTTTTCGAGTGCGACGATGACCGTGATTGGGTACTCAAGCTGCCGGGTAATCCCCACCTCAACGCGGGGCTTGTCGCGGACTGGGTAGGGACTGCATTGGCGACACTTGCTGGCGTCTCGACTCTGGAGGCCGATTTCGTCGAGGTGAGCGCTGCGGCGCTATCAACCGTTCCCCCGTAGATTCCAGCCGCCGGGTGGATGCACCCGGGGACCGCCTTCGGCACCGTATTCTTGACGGAATCAAAGAATGTCATCGGCATGGACGAGATCGTTACCATTGCACAGCCTCTCGAGCTATCGCGCATCGTCGTTTCGGCCACGTGGCTCGACGTGCTCGACCGGAGGAAACCGACCGGGGCCTGGAATTTACTCATCGACACGGGCTCCTCAACCGAGCAATTGAAAGTGATCGACTTCGGCCTGGGCCTAACAGAAATCCTGGGCGGCGTGGCCGTTCTCGGGGACGCCGACATAAACGTGCGGTGCCCCGCCGAGTGGCGCTTCTATCTCAACCGCGCGGACACGCAAGAGGCGTTGACCGAGGTCCTCGGAATCAATGATGAGGCGATTGATGCCGTGATCGCACGGATCCCGGATGCCTGGCGGCACGATGCGCCGCGACTCAGCGAAATGGCCGAATACTTGAAAAGGCGCCGAGATTCTCTGGCGAGTGTCTTGCAGGCGGGAGGACTTCTATGAGCACGAGCGCGCCGATGAAATTCCACTACTCCGTCGTCCGGGTGGTGCCGGATCCAATCAAGGACGAGGCGGTAAACGTGGGTGTCATCGTGATCGCGGAAACCGGCCCGTCGTCTATGCGCGTAAAAGCGCCGCGGGCGCGAATTCGCGCCATGCAGCGTACCTTCTCATTCGAGGGACTCGAGCATTCGATGACGGACCTTGCCCGTGCCGTGGGAATTGATCTCCAATTCACATTGGGGGAAGAGACAGGTGGGGATGGCCGCAGCAGTGTTGATCGGCTCGCCACGGTCGCGAGCAGTCTCGCCAATCAAATTCAGCTAACTGAACCCAGGGTCTACCTTGCCCAGGACGGGAAAGACGCCGCCGACCGCCTGTTCCAGCGCTACGTCGCGCGGCGATCATCCTCGTCGAAGGCGGCACGACCACTTACACACGCAGTGCTGAAAGCACACATCTGGCAGGTCATCAAGGAATGGCAGCACCCCCATATTCGCGTTCAAGCGAACGGGCTACTGCGGGGGCAGGACGCAGACCACCCGGTCGATTTCGTCGTGCATAACGGCCACCCACGTGCCGCGATGGTGGCCCTCGCAACACACTCCGACGACATGAAGCTGTCGTACCTCTACCGCGACAGCATCCCCACCATTGCCGCGGATATGGGTGACGACTTTCAGGTCTATGCCGTCCTCCCCACGGAAGCAGCCATTGTTACGGCGGACGAGAAACAGTTCGCGGCAGAGACAGAAAAGCTCCTCGCGGCCGCATCCGGGGTGCGGACCGTTCGACTGGACGAGCTGAAATCCGTCGAGGGCGAGGTCATTCGTCTGCTCCTCTGAGGCGCCTGGGCTCGTCTGAAGTTTTTTGCACGTCGCGACGATTTGTGGTCTTCTAAGCACGAAGTGTCATAGCTCTATGGAAGTAGTGCCAATGCAATACCGCCCGCTTCCTGCGCCGACGATCTTTCGGACGGACGTCGCCGTGCCAGCCTTGACCGACGCGCAACTCGCCCAGCTTGACGAGGCGATTCGCGACTCGCAGCGCGCAATCGAGGCGATGCGCCGCCGGTTAGGGGAGCCTCTCCCCGCTTCCTGGCGGATCCTCCGCGAAATTCGCGAGGAGTCTCCCAGTCGCCATTAGCTCTTTCCGTTGTGCTGGCGGTTTGCGTGTATAGACTTGCCGGTGTTGAATAGGTCTGCCCCCAGTCCCCCGACCTGACCAACTTCGTCATATCCCAAGATGGAGCGTTGCCCCCACATGCTCACGGGCGAAATACGCAATCAAGTCGATCAAATTTGGAATGCCTTCTGGTCGGGCGGCATCAGCAACCCGCTGGAAGTCATCGAGCAGATCACCTATCTGCTCTTCCTGCGCCGGCTCGACGATCTGCAGACCCTCGAAGAGAACAAGGCCACCCGGCTCGGTGGGCCGATCGAGCGCCGCGCCTTCCCGGAAGGTGTCGATGCGCGCGGGATGCCGTACGAGCAGTACCGCTGGTCGCGCTTTAAGAACCTCGAAGCCCGCGAGATGTTCACCGTCGTCGGCGAGCACGTCTTCCCGTTCCTCCGCACCCTCGGCGGCGACGACTCGACCTATGCCCACCACATGCGGGACGCGCGCTTCACGATCCCAACGCCGGCGCTGCTCGCCAAGGTGGTCGACCTCCTGGACCGCGTGCCCATGGAGGACCGCGACACCAAGGGCGACCTGTACGAGTACATGCTCGGCAAGATCGCGACTGCCGGGCAGAACGGCCAGTTCCGCACGCCCCGCCACATCATCCGCCTGATGGTCGAGCTGACCGCCCCGAAGCCGAACGACATCATCTGCGATCCCGCCTGCGGAACGGCCGGGTTCCTCGTGGCCGCGGGCGAGTACCTCCGCGACGAGCACCCAGAGATCTTTCGCGACCCACGATTGCTCGAGCACTTCCACCACCGGCTCTTCCACGGCTTCGACTTCGACAACACCATGCTCCGCATCGGCAGCATGAACATGCTGCTCCACGGTGTGGAGAATCCCGACATCACGTATCGGGACTCCCTCGCCCAGGACCATGCCGGCGAAGATGAGAAGTACACCCTCGTCCTCGCGAATCCGCCGTTCGCCGGCTCGCTCGACTACGAGACCGTTGCCAAAGACCTGCTCCAGGTCGTGAAGACAAAGAAGACCGAGCTCCTGTTCCTCGCCCTCTTCATGCGTCTCCTCAAGCCTGGCGGGCGAGCAGCGGTCATCGTGCCCGATGGCGTGCTCTTCGGCTCGAGCACCGCGCACAAGGCATTGCGCCGAATGCTGGTCGAGGACCAGAAGCTCGACGCGGTGATCTCGCTCCCCGGCGGCGTCTTCAAGCCGTACGCGGGCGTGTCCACGGCGATCCTGGTGTTCACGAAGACGAACTCCGGCGGCACGGACCAGGTGTGGTTCTACGACGTGCGCGCAGACGGGTGGAGCCTCGACGACAAGCGGCAGCCGCTGCTAACCGACGAGAAGCTCGGCCCGATTCCGACCATGCCGCTGAGCGAGGACGAGCACGTCAAGAACAATCTGCCCGACGTGCTTTCGCGCTGGCCCGAGCGAGATGCGAAGGAGCGCGCCCAGCCGCGCACCGCGCAGAGCTTCTGCGTTCAGAAGGCCGACATTGCGGCGCAGGGATACGATCTGAGTCTCAATCGCTACAAAGAGGTCGTCCACGAGGATGCCGAGCATCGGCCTCCACTCGAAATCCTTGCTGAATTAGAGAGGATTGAGGAGGAGATCCAGGTCGGGCTTAAGGGGCTCCAGGCGATGCTCGCGTGAGGATTGCAGAAGACGTTGCGCTAGGCACGCTTGTCGAACGTATCGCCACATGGAATCCATCCAGTTCATCGCGAGATGGGTGGTTTGATTACATCGACCTCAGTGCTGTTGATCAACATTCCAAGCGGATCGTGGAGGCGCGAAAAGTCTTAGGTAGTGATGCACCGAGCCGCGCTCGGCAAATTGTCGCTACGGACGACGTTCTGGTCTCAACCGTTCGGCCGAATTTAAACGGCGTCGCCCAGGTACCTTGCGAACTGGATGGAGCTACAGCGTCTACGGGATTTTGCGTCCTGAGACCCAAAGCTGATTTACTCGATGCCTGCTATCTGTTCCAATGGGTCAAGTCGCCGCAGTTCATCTCCGAAATGGTGCGGAGAGCAACGGGCGCAAGCTATCCCGCGGTAAGCGACCGGATCATACTTGAGTCCAGTATCCCACTACCGCCTCTCCCCGAGCAGCGGCGGATCGCGGCGATCCTGGATCAAGCCGAGGCGTTGCGGGCCAAGCGCTGGGCCGCTGGCGCGGAACTGGACACATTGTTGTGGTCCTCGTTCTTCGACTTCTTCGGCGATCCGGTCACTAATCCAAGAGGGTGCAAACGCATACCCCTTGCAGAGTTGTCCAACATTAACGACTGCCCCCACTCGACGCCCAGTTGGACAATCGACGGCATGGTGTGCTTGCGAACCTCCAACCTGACGGAGGGCGGATGGAACTGGAATGACAAAAGGTTCGTCTCGGAGGCCACGTACGTAGAACGCACAAGGCGTGGCGTTATTGAGTCGGGCGACATCATACTGAGCCGTGAGGGCACCGTCGGTGTTGCCGCTATCGTCCAGGAGGACATGCAGGTTTGCATGGGGCAACGCTTGGTGCAAGTGCGCCCTGCCCGTAGCTTGCTGACGCCCGAGTTCTTGCTATTGCATTTACTCTACGTGTTATCTCCATCACGAATTTCTCGACTCATGGTCGGATCAACCGCTCAGCACCTAAACGTCAAGGACCTCAAGGCGCTTAAGATTCCGGTTCCTCCGCTCGAGGATCAACAATCCTTCGCTGCGCTAGCATCAAAGATCGAGCAATTGAAAACGGCGCAACGCACTTCATCAGGATGTTTAGACGCCTTGTTCACCTCCCTCCAGCACCGCGCCTTCCGAGGCGAGTTGTGAGCGACACTCAGCCGCAGACAATTCACTTCACCCTTCCCGGCGCGGTGCTGACGCCCGGATTCTGGCTCCATGTATGGCGGGTCAACACGTGCGACGGCCGGAAGATGCTTTACGTCGGCCGCACCGGTGATAGTTCCTCCGCCAATGCCGCCCCGCCCTATCGGCGCATCGGCCAGCATCTCGGCACGCTCGCGGCGACCAACATGCTGCGTACTGATCTGCTCAAACGGGATGTCTCGCCGGAGGACTGCCAGACGTTCGAGTTTATCGGTCACGGTCCTCTCTTCCCGCCGCAATTCGACCTGGTTACGCATAAGCCGGTCCGCGACATCGTCGCCGCCCAAGAGAAGGCCTTGGCTGACGCTCTCAAAAAGGCGGGCTATGACGTGCTGAACACGGTTAGCAGCAATAAGCCGCTCGACGCCGCGCTCTGGGCACAAGTCCGAACGGCCCTTGCTCCCTCCTTTCCCGAGCTTGCCCGAGCTTGCCAGCGACGGTCAGGCTGACCAGCCGTAGCATGAGCAACTTCGCCTTCCTCGCGGCCGAGTGGCCGGAGCTGCATGAGACCGCGAAGCGGGCGGAGGCGCTCGCGCATGCTGATCCACGCGCGGCCTGCTTCTATGCGCGGCGCGCGCTGGAGCAGGCCGTTGGGTGGATGTATCGCAACGACCGGTCGCTGCGGCTGCCGTACCAGGATCAGCTCGCCGCCCTGATCCACGAGCCGACCTTTCGCCACGCGGTGGGCGACCGCATCCTGACCAAGGCGAAGCTGATCAAGGACCTCGGGAACGCGGCGGTCCACAGTCAGCGCCCGGTCCGCGATATGGACGCCGTGACCGCCGTGCGCGAGCTGTTCCACGTGACCTTCTGGCTCGCGCGGACGTATGCGCGGCAGGGGTCGCCCGGCGACGGCACGGCGTTTGACGCGAGCCTGCTGCCGGCGGCGTCGGCGATCCCGACCCAGACGCTGACGCAGCTCCAAACCCTCGAGGCGGACCTCGCCGCGCGGGACGAGAAGCTCTCCGCGCTCCTGTCGGCCAAGGCGACGCTGGACGAGGAGCTCGAGCGCCTCCGCGACGAGGTCGCGAGGGCGAAGGCCGCGAATGCCGCCGTCGTGGACACCCATGATTACTCGGAGGCCGCGACCCGCGATGCCTTCATCGACCTCCTGGTCAAGGAAGCGGGCTGGACGCTGAACGAGACCCGGGACCGCGAGTACCCGGTGGCGGGCATGCCGACCGCGGCCGGCACGAACGATGGGGCGGGCTTCGTGGACTACGTGCTCTGGGGCGACGACGGCAAGCCGCTCGGGCTCGTGGAGGCCAAGCGCACCCGGCGCGACGCCCGCGTCGGGCAGCAGCAGGCGAAGCTCTACGCGGACTGCCTGGAGCAACAGTTCGGCCAGCGGCCGGTCATCTTCTACAGCAACGGCTACGACCACTGGCTCTGGGATGACGCGAGCTACCCCCCGCGCCCGGTGCAGGGGTTGCTCAAGAAGGACGAGCTCGCACTCCTCATCCAGCGGCGGACCACGCGCCTCCCGCTCGCGCCGGCCGAGATCGACCCGGCGATCGTCGAGCGCTACTACCAGACCCGCGCCATCCGCCGCATCGCGGAAGCCTTCGAGCAGGACCACGACCGCAAGGCGCTCGTCGTCATGGCGACGGGCGCGGGCAAGACGCGCACGGTGATCGCGCTCTGCGACCTGTTGATGCGCTGCAACTGGGCGAAACGCATCCTCTTCCTCGCGGACCGCGTGGCCCTGGTAAACCAGGCCGCGGGTGCCTTCAAGCGGCACCTACCGGCCGTGGCGCCCGTGAACCTCGTCACGGAGAAGAACACCGAGGGGCGCTTCTACGTCTCGACCTACCCCACGATGCTCCGCCTGATCGACGAGACGCACGACGGCGCACGGCGGTTCGGCGTCGGCCACTTTGACGTGGTGATCATCGACGAGGCGCACCGCTCGGTCTATCAGAAGTACCGCGCCATCTTCGACTACTTCGACTCACTCCTGGTCGGCCTGACCGCCACGCCCAAGGACGAGGTCGATCACAACACCTACAGCCTGTTCGAGCTGGAGACCGGCGTGCCCACGGACGCCTACGGCCTGGACGACGCGGTGAACGACGGGTTCCTCGTCCCCGCGCGCTCCGTCTCGGTGCCACTCAAGTTCGAGCGGGAGGGCATTCGCTACGACGATCTCTCCGACGAGGACAAGGAGCAGTGGGACGCCCTCGAATGGCCGGACGAGGGCGAGGTCCCCGACCGCGTCGAGGCGGAGGCGGTCAACCGCTGGCTCTTCAATAAGGACACCGTCGACAAGGTGCTCGAGCATCTGATGACGCGCGGCCAGACCGTCGCGGGCGGCGATCGCCTCGGGAAGACGATCGTCTTCGCCAAGAACAACGCCCACGCGGAGTTCATCGCCGACCGCTTCAATGCGAACTACCCCCAGTACAAGGGCGCGTTCGCCCGGGTCATCACGTTCAAGACGGAGTACGCGCAGAGCCTGATCGATGCCTTCTCGATCCCGGAGCGGCCGCCCCACATCGCGATCTCGGTCGACATGCTGGATACGGGCATCGACGTGCCGGAGGTCGTAAACCTCGTCTTCTTCAAGCTCGTCCGCTCGAAGACCAAGTTCTGGCAGATGCTCGGCCGCGGGACCCGACTCCGGCCCGATCTCTTCGGACCGGGCCAGCCCAAGGAGTTCTTCTTCATCTTCGACTACTGCCAGAACCTGGAGTACTTCAGTCAGAACCCGGAGACGACCGACGGAGCATCCGGCGCGTCGCTCGGCAAGCGGCTCTTCACGACGCGGCTCGAGGTCCTGCGCGCCCTGGATCGCAAGCTCGGCCCATCGACCGAAGCTCGGCCCCAGTTGGTCTTCGAGAGGGGCATCCCCTACGGCGACGTGGCAACCGACATACAGGTCCGCCACGAGATCGCCGGATTCCTGCACGCGCAGGTCACCGCCATGGACCCGAACAACTTCATCGTCCGCCCCCGGCGCCGGGTGGTCGAAAAGTTCGAGAAGCCGGACGCCTGGGGAGCCCTCAAGGATGAGGACTTCGAGGAGCTGGCCCGAGACCTGGCCGGCCTGCCCACGAAACTGCCGGAGGAAGACGAGGAAAGCAAGCGCTTCGACCTGATGATGCTGCGGCTGCAGCTCGCGCTGCTCCGCTCGGACCGCACTTTCCCGAAGCTCCGCGACCAGGTCCGCGACATCGCCGGCATTCTGGAGGATCAGTCGAGCATCCCGATGATTCGGGACCAGCTCGAATTGATCCAGGCCATTCAAGAGGAAAGCTGGTGGGAGGGCGTCACGATCCCGATGCTCGAAACCGCACGCAAGCGCCTCCGCCCGCTGATGAAGCTCATCGAGAAGGCCAGGCGCCAGCCCGTCTACACCGACTTCGAGGACGAGCTCGGCGTCGAGAGCGAAGTCACGCTCGGGGGCTTCGGCGCGGGCGCTGACTTCGCCCGGTTCCGGGCCAAGACGCGGCAGTTCCTCCAGGCCCACGAGAACGACCTGACGATCCAGATGCTGCGCATGAACCAGCCACTCACGCCGAAGGACCTCGAGGCGCTGGAGCGCATGATCGTCGAGGCAGGGGCGGGCACGGTCCAGGATCTGGAACGCGCCCGGCAGGAAAACCAGGGTTTCGGGCTCTTCGTCCGGTCGCTCGTCGGCCTGGACCGCGAGGCCGCAAAACAGGCGTTCGGTGATTTCCTGTCCGGCAAGGCGCTGTCGGCGAACCAGATCGAGTTCGTCAATCTGATCGTCGACCACCTGGTCGAGAATGGCTTCATGGACCCCGCGGCGCTCTACGCCTCGCCATACACGGACCTGAGCCCGCGGGGTCCGGAGGGGCTCTTCACCGAGCCCCAGGTCGACGCGCTGGTCGGCGTGCTACAAGAAGTCAAGCAGCGCGCGCTGGGCCAATAGCGCGCGCTATCTCGGCGCTTCGTCCTCGACCAGCGCCGAGACGTCCCGCAAGCTTTTCGCCATCGACCGGATCACCTCAATCGCAAGGCCTGGGTTCTCCGCCATGGCGAGGCGAAGCGTCATGCGGGTGAGAACAGCACAGGTCGCAGGCGTCGTCGCGTAGGCACTCGCCCTGCGCGGTTCGTCGTCGAGCAGGGAGGTGAGCCCGAACACCTCGCCCGGGCCGAGCTTAGCCTCCACCTGTCCGTCGCCGGGGGCGGCATCGTGCCGCAGCTCGAAACTGCCGCTGGTGACAATAAAGACGCCGATGCCCATGTCACCCTTGTGAAATACCGCGTCACCGGGCTCATACACCTGGTGGTGAGCAAGGCCGTCGAGCTTTTGAACCTCGGAATCGGAAAGCGGGGCAAACAGGGGAATGGAGCGAAAATCGACATCTAGCAAAAGGCATCTCCGTTGAATTGATTTTTAGTATTGGACAAGCTCATACGAATTCGTTCATTCAAATGCTCAGTGTGGGGTATTTGAACTATAACCGACCGCCCATGTGCGAATACTAAGACGATGTTTACAAATAACCTCAAATAATGCTGTGAGATTCTTTCGGGATATCCGCCACAAAGAATCCGCTATACCCCGAAACATACACGGAGATCCCGTTCGAAATGAACTTTTCTTCATCCCCTACCCAGCTCACTTTGGGATAGTTCCTCCAGATACAGCGTGGCTGCTGTCCCGTCGCTCAAGGCAAGACCGCCGTTGGGTTGATCGCTGATGCCGGCCAGAAAGGGAACACCATGAGTACTTGGCTTGACGAAGCGATCCAGGAGAGGCAGCAGCAGCACCAGCAGACCCTTGACGCAAGCGACACCGAGGTCAAACGTCGCGACCACGTGATGGCCAACGCGATCGGCACGGCCAAAGGGTTCGACGAGCTCATCAGGGAACATCTCAGCAACGTCGCCGATGCGACCTGGGAGCCAGGCTCGTACACGGTAACGCCCCCGTTTGCCGAGACCCAGGAGCAGTCCCTGCGCGACCACATGGCGGCCGAGCCGGGCCTCCCTGCCTACGTCTGGCTGGCATCGAGCCAGCGGACCGTTTTCCGCGTGGCGCTGTACCTGAACGAAGACGGCCGACCCGCGTACTTCCGCCATGACGACCCGCCCGCGGGACAGCCGACCCTCGAAGGGCTCGGGCAAAATTTCCCGGCGACCGAGGAGGGGTTAGAAACCTTGCTGACCCAGCAGTTCCGGGCCGGTCCCCATTCGATTCCCGGTACGGCGAGTGAGCAGTGGGCGCGAACCTTCGGCCATTGAACCTGGATCGTCCGACGTACACGGCCGGAGCCAGGACTTAGCCCGTCGGGACCTGGCTCGCCTTGCCCTGCAAAACCTGGAGGAAATCGCCGACCGAGATATCGCGTTCTCCGGTGCCGCCAAGCAGCCGACCGAGCGGACGATGGGCTTGGATTCGGTACCGGTTGCGGCGCCCGATCCGTTCGGCCTCGAGGTAGCCCGCGGCCTGCAGCTCCGCGATGATCTTGCGGGCCGCGCGCTCGGTGATCCCGACCGCCTGCGCGATCTGGAGCCCGGTGCTGTCCGCCTGCTCATTGAGCACAGTCAGGACCAGCGCGTGATTGGTGAGAAAACTCCACGACACCATCATTTACCGCCCCCCGACACCGGGGTTGATCCCTGGGCTCCTCGCCCAAAAGGCGCTACGTGGCCATCCAAAATCATGCCCACCAATACATGATCTATACTTCATGAATAAGTCTACATCATTAGTGAAGGTGCCCGGGGCATCCCGACGGCGCGATGTGGATCGCACGCCACGCTGGACCGCCTGCTGGACCGCCTATGGAAAGACGGCACCAGCGGAAAGCGGCACGGAAAGCGAAAATGAAAGCTAGACCAGAATACGGCCTCCACAGCATCGTTCGGCATGATGCGGTCGATACCTATGCCCGCGCGCTCCGCGAAGCGGCGGGGCGGCCGATCAGCGACATCGTCTGGCTGGCCAACCACGGAAACGACCAGGCCATACGCGTGATGAGTGAAATCTTTACTGATACCGTCGACGCGGTTATCGCGGAGCGGTGGCCCGGCCTGCGCTTCAGCAACCTCAGCCCTCAGTCGCTGGGTGAGCTGCATCGCGAAGTCAGCGAGCGCCTTGCCACCATGCCCATGCGCCACGCGTGGCGCTGGAACTGACGCGGCGTCGACGAACGCGTCTGGAGATCACCTTGGTGCGACGGGTTGCTCCGTAGGTTGTTCCGGGGCGCCGGGGTCCTCCACCTCGGGCGTCCCGGTGTCCAGCAGGCCGCGGATCAGGTCCTGTCGAGCATGGCGAGCCAACTCTCCGTAGTGGACCCGAATCTGATCGAGCTCTGACTCGGTGAGCCCTTCGAGATCGAGCAGCGCATTGTGGGCCCCCTGGGTGGCCCGGAGCAGCTCGTCGATTTTGAGTTGCAGCGCCTGGCTCTCCCGGGACTGCGTGTTCTGAATAAGAAACACCATCAGGAAGGTCACGATCGTCGTGCCCGTGTTGATTACGAGCTGCCAGGTGTCGCTAAAGCCAAACAGCGGTCCCGTCAATGCCCAGCCGAGAATGACGAGCATGGCGGTGCCAAAGGCGGCGGGGTGGCCGGTCGCGCGGGACGTGCGCTTGGCGAGCCGGTCAAACAGCGTGGTCACTCGTCAGTCCTTCGGCGGGTCCTCGGTCATCCGGCTTGCCTCAACATGGCTTGAGTCCACATTGAGGACGACGCGCTCGCCCGGCTCGGACGATCGGACGCAATCCGTGCGGAGCCAGTAGCTTCGCTGCCACCATGGGCGCTTGATTCGAAAGTAGCGGCCGCGGATCTCCGACACCGCACCAATGCGGCGCGAATCAGACGTGTACACCTCGCTCCCGACGCTGACGGTCAGGTACGGATTGGCACCACGGGCAGGCTGCATCACGACTCCTCTGCAATGGGTAGGCCACTTGCGCCGTGGCCGTTCGGCACGAGCGGCCGCGGCAAGCTGCTGGGATGCGGGCTCGATACGAGGCGGCTCGGTGCCGCTGACCCGAATTCATGCCGGACCGTCAGGGACCCGCTTGGTTCGGGTGCCGCCGTCCAGGACGCGCACCTTCGAACCGCTTCGATCGTCGAGGTAGTCGGTATCCGCCGCCTTGTCTACGTACTGGATGCCGGCGCTCGCGCGGAGCTGGGCCATCGCCTCGTCGTTACCCTCGACGAGGCTGACGGTGCGCCCGATAAACCGCGTCGTGAACGCCAGGACCGAGCAGCTTCCCCACTCGTTCGAGTCGCGTGGGTCTTGCATTTGGGTGCTTGTTCTCACCTCCCACAGTGCCACCAGGGAACCTCCACATCGCGGGCCGACGGCTTTCTGAAGCGGATCGGGTTGATCGCCTCCAACAGCAGCGCGCTAGTCCTCATATCACTATCGTGAATGCTGGGCGATCGCAGATGACGATTCCTTCATCAGCACGATCAGCCGCCCTGCTGCCCAGGCCGCTGTCAGGCTGTTTAGCAGGCTGTCTAGAAGGAAGGGAACTCGTTCGTGAAGCCGTCGACCAGGATTTCGGTCATTGCTCCCCCGCTCGCAGCCGACCGGTAGATGCCAAAATGGTTCGTCGGCGCAACCACCCGGTGAAAGTAGATCGCCTGGTCGTCCCCCATAGTCCACTGACAGAGGCTGGTGATGGCGCCGTCGCGCGTGACACTGGTCTGATTGCTCCCATCGGGACGCATGGACAGGAGGCTCCACACCCCAGCGCCGGCGTTCGCAGCCAGATTGGTCTGCTGGCTCCAAAAGATCCGGGTTCCGAGCCGGGAGAGATACGGGTCGTGATCCCGGTGGTTGTTCGTCGTGAGTCGCGTCGTGGCGCCGCCCGTCACCGCGACCCGATACACCTCGTAGTCGAGCTCGAAGCAGGGCGAACTTGGGCACCCCAGGAAAAGCACACTGCCCGGGTCAACAGCCGACCAGCTCGGATCCAGGTTGATGCCAGGGCGATCGGTGAGCGGTCGGTCGATGGCGCCCGTCTCCGCATCGATGATGAAGATCTGAGCACTCCACGCACTGCCGCCGAAGACCACGAGCTGAGATCCGTCCGGTGACCACTCCGGATGACCTTGCATCTGCCAGCCATCGCGGCCCGCGGCGCGGAGGAGCCGCTGATTCGATCCGTCGAAGTTCATGACCCACAGACTCACCTTGCTGTAGTCCAGGTCGTGCGTTCCCCTGGGCGTGCGGACGAAGACAATGGGACGCCGGTCGGGCGAGACGCGGGCCCACCAGGAGTCAGAATTTGGATCGCTCGTGAGCGCGCGGAGGGTCCCTAACTGGGGATTCGGGCTCACGACCATGCTATAGATCTCGAAGTTCCCGCTGCGATCCGAGTCGAACACCATGGTGTCGCGCGGGAGGTCCCCTGTCGCACCGCCGGCTCGAGGAGTCACCGTGGCGATGGGAGCCACTGGCGTCACTCTCGTGGCGGCCACCGGCGTGCTTGTTATGGAAACAGCGGCCCGGGAGGGACCCCGATTGACGCCGCTGCGGGCGCGCAATGGACTGCCCGCCTGTAACGAGCGGCGGGAGAGCGTGCCATCGTCAATGGTCGGCGAAGGCGTAACCAGGCCGTTGCCGTAGTCGAGCCGAGGAGCGCTGATCTGAACCGGCAACGACGCGGTTGGAGTCGGCCAGCTCAACGCGATGAGCGAGGCAAGCAACAATATGGCCCCGGTCACGCCTGGTTGGCCATCGCCCTCTGCAAGGTCGCGACGATTGGATTTGGGATGGTCGGCAGCTTGGGCATAGAGGGGACTTCTTTCTACACGCGACGCGCCGGCACGCGAAGAAGAGGGGCTGCTCGGTGCCGGTCCGGGCAGTCGACCGAGGGCGGCGGGGCGGGGATTCGCCCCGGCGCCCTCGGTGCTGGCCTTCTGTTGGGAACCGGGTCGTATTGACCTGGTCGCGGTCGGACTAGAAGGTCGTGGCCGCGCTGACCGTTGCGGAAGGAGCATTCGCGGTGTTGTTGGCTACCGCTGCAACCTGGAAGTAGTAGGTCGTGTTAGGCAGCAGGCCCTGCACCGTGGTGCCGGTCGCGCCGGACCCAGACGTCACCGAAGGAGTGAACGGTCCCGCCGCGGCGAGGGACTGCGAGGTGTCATAGCGCGTGATCCCCGGCATCTGGCTGGGAATCCAGCTCAGCGAGACGCTGCTGGCGTTCTGCCCGGACACGGTCACCGTGACCGAGGGGAAGCCGCTGGCGATCGCCCCCGTGCTATTCATGGAAGAAGCGAGCGCGATGATCTCCGTGCCGTTCGCGGAGACAGCCCGCACCTGATAGGCGTGGGAACTGCCAACGGTGAGGCCGGAGATTACCGTCGAGCTCGTCATGCCGCCGATCGTCTGGGAGACCGTGTTCACAAGGGCGCTCGTCGGCGAGAGCTCATAGATCCGGTACTGGCTCGCGCTCTGGACCGGAATCCAGTTGAGGATGATCATTCCGTCATTGCCCGCGTTGGCGGACACCACAGGACTGGGGTAGCCCGCCGGGTTGCCGAATTGGCCGCCGTAGGGTGCGCCGTACTGACCAGCGTATTGGCCGCCGTATGGTGCACCGTACTGGCCACCGTTGGCGTAGGGAGCGTACTGGCCGTTCATCGGCATGCCGTTGGGGCCATATTGGCCCCCGAGCTGGCCGGGGTACTGCGACGGGTACTGACCGGACATCTGCGGATAGTCATTGCGGTTCTGCTGGGCGTAGGGGTTCTGGCCCATCATGGGATTTCGGTAGTCCGTGGTCGGCTGGGCCACCACGGGTGCAGGCGCGGGAGCGGCTTCGGTCGCCGCGATGAGGCGGATCGTCACGGTCTTATTCGTCCAGCCGTTGTCGTCCATCGAGTGCGCGTAGATCCAGAACGTGCGGTTGCCCGCCGCGCCGTTGGCGCGCCACGTTGCCGTGAACTCGCTGTTCAGCCACGCCGGGTCGTACGCCGCGGCAACGTCCGTGCGGCCGGCCCCGTACACGGCCTCGGCAACGACCTGCCCGCCGGATGCTAGAGGGGCGTCGTAGACGACGACGCGGTCGATGCCGGTTCCCATGGATCCCCATTCAGCAGCCCAGCCGCCGAAGACGACGTCTTGCCCCAACTCGGCCGTCTGACCGTCTCCGGGCCGATCGACGCTGATCACCGCGCCCGCGTCCTGGCCGAATGCCTGACCTATGGGTAACGCGAGCAGCAGCATGAGCGCGAATACTGGCATGACGCGCCAGCGCAGTAGGTAGCTTCGCATCGAGAATCCTCCGTGCAATTCGTTTGCTCTTACACAATAGGCGCGATTGCGTTGAGCCATATGAGCGTCTGCTCATAAGTGACCATCGGCCGGTTGACGTGGTGGCGGGCCCGCAACGGTCTCTTAAACGGTTTCTAAATAGAGCTGCGACGCAAATCGAGCGCGATCGTGCGCAATTTCGCAAATTGCGCAAATTGGATGAAGCCAGGATGAGCCTTTATTCATTTCTGGACGGCGCGGACGTGGGACGATACGTGCGACGATTGCTGCCCGGGGAAGGCACACCACCAATGGCTACCGGAAACCCACCATCCAGCTCCCAGGGGGCTGGGCCACCGCCGGCCGGTTCGGACGCGATCCACGCGGCCCGTTCACTCTGGAAATCGTCGCCCGATTCGATGGTCCTGACCGACGCGGCCGGGACGGTGCGCGCCGCAAATCCAGCGTATTGCGTGCGCCATGGATTAGCACACCGGCTCCTTATCGGCCACAGCATTGCGATCACCTACGCGGAAGCGGACCGCGTGTCGACCATGACACACTACCGCGCGGTCTTCGCGAGTCGGGCGAACTTGCGCGCTTTTCCAGCCGTCAGCCAGTGGCAGGATGACCCGGAGCATGTGACCGAATCCCGCATCACGTTCGCGACGCAGCAGGACGGCGAGTCATTCATGCTGTCCTCGGTGCGCCTGATCGACGCGGGGAACCCGCTGGCCCCCGGCGGCCGCGGCGGTGCACACCCAGCGGCTGAGCTCATCGTCGACGCGGTGCGGGACTGGGGCATCGACGCGGTGTTCGGGCTCCCCGGGAGCACCGCGCCGGGCTAGCTGGCGAACCAGGGACCCTCTGCGCCGGCCTCCTCGCGGACGACTTGAGATGAAGATTCGTTCATCACAATCGCGTCTCCATGAATAACAATCCGTTACACCGACAAATCGGCCACGGTTGCCCGCCGAACGATTGGGAAAGAGGCAGTACGTATGGTCACCCGAAACAAGGGATCCTCAGATCCACCTGACCAGCTACGACTCGGGGCCGACCACGCCCGCACTGATTCGGTCGCTGCTACCAACCACTGGCCGCATGATGGCGATTTCCGCTCCGTGGATCCCTTCGCCGGCGGCGATCCCGAAAGGGCGCCCCTCTCGCCTGAACCAGACGCGACGATCGAGACCCGAGATGCGTTCCTCGCCGCGGTCGCTCACGAGCTCCGCGCGCCGCTGGCAGCGCTCAACCTCTCCGCTCAGGTTCTCATACGCCAGTTGGCTCCCGAAACAACGCAGGATCTCGAGCGCAGTCGGCACATGGCCGACATCATCCTCCGACAATCCGACAAGATGGACAAACTCATCACCTACCTGCTCGACGTCTCCCGGAGCGGCCAGGCGGCGCTCCCGCTCAACGCTTCCGAAACGGATCTGGTGGCACTGACGGAGGTCCTAGCTGAGGGTGTCGGCACGCTCACCAACCGCCACCAGCTCCGGGTGGTTGCCGCCATGCCCGTATCCGCCGTCGTCGACGCGACGAGGATCGAGCAAGTGCTGACCAATCTCATCGACAACGCCATCAAGTACAGCCCCGACGGCGGGTTGATCGAGGTCGCGATAGCGCAGACTCACCAAGCCGCCGTGAGCATCTCGGTGACAGACCAGGGCATCGGCGTCCCCCCGGAGCACCGGCCGTACATGTTTGACCGGTTTTCCCGGGCCCACGACCCGAAGATGCCTGGTCTCGGTCTTGGCCTCTACCTCTGCCAGCGGATCGTCGAGCTGCACGGCGGAAGGCTGGAGGCCGAGTTCCCAGCGGCGGGCGGGACCCGCTTGGTCATGACCTTGCCACACATTCGCCCAACGGAGCCGCCCCGCGGTGAAACAGGCGGGCACGTGCCTCACGTAACCGACGCATGCGTATCGGGCATAAACGTTGGGATGAAGCGGTAGCCCTGGCCAGGCACCGTCGCGATGAAGCGCGGTTTGCGGTAGTCGTCCCGCAGGCTGATCCGCAGATTCCGCATATGGCGGTCGACAATGTTGCTCTCCGCCACGTAATCAGTCCCCCACAGGACGTCCAGGATTTGATCGCGCGTGACCACCCGGCCCGCATTGGCTGCAAGCAGATACAGCAGGCTCTGTTGCAGGCTGGTGAGGTGGAGCTCGTGCCCGTCGACCCGGACCGTTCGGTTCAGAATGTCGAGCTCGAGATCGCCGAGCTTCAGCACCGGTCGCAGCGGCACCCGTGAGTCGTACGCGCGGCGGGTAATGACAAGCACGCGGGCTAAGAGCTCCTCTGGGGCGATGGGCATCGTCATGATGTCGTCCACGCCGAGCTCGAAGGCCGCCAGCTTCGTCTTCAGGTCGCCCCGCCGAGTCAAGCCGATGACCGGGATACGGGCGCTGGATCCTCCGCTCGCACCAATCCGCTGGAGTAGCTGGTGGCCGCCTAACTCCATGTCTACGACGGCGATATGGGGTTGCCATTCTGCCAGGATGGTCATTGCCTCAGGGAGGCTTGGCGCGGCGCGGGTTACGAAGACGCCATGGTTCAAGGTCAGCCGAATGACTTCCACCACGAGTGGCTGGTCCAGGAGGACGAGCACACGGAGCTCCCCAGGGACCAACGATCGAGCGGACTCCTGCACCATTCCCTCCTCTCGTGAGCCACGCCTTTCCACGAGCTCCTGGACGTTTGGACGAAGTGTATCCCGTACGACAGATGAAGATCTGTTCATCACAATCGCGTTCCAGTGCGTAACAATCTGTCGCAAGCTCAATCGCCACAAGGGTGAAGTACGCGAGTCCGAGTGGGGGCGCTTATGGGGAGGCCGATCTAACGCGATCACTGTGCAATCGTTTGAAGTTGGTGCAACGATCTTATCGCGTGCTCCGTCCAGCCGATCGGAAAGAGACAGCACTCATGATCACTCGGAACGACGTGTCCCCCGACCCACCCATCCAGCTAAGAGCACGTCAAGAAATAACATTGGCGGTAGAAAGGGTTGTGGGAGATGGCGCGATGGTGTAGTTCCATTCCCCATGGAACTGGTGCGGGG
>Ga0080064_1000724_pt1 | contig 80125 bp, 69 predicted proteins | sample Subgrocontami54m_FD_69260 | JGI IMG/M metagenome (GOLD analysis project Ga0080064, IMG submission 69260) | Subsurface groundwater microbial communities from S. Glens Falls, New York, USA - GMW46 contaminated, 5.4 m (SPADES assembly) (version 2) ... | reverse complement strand
TGCATTTCAGAATCCCCCCACCATCCGAATACGCCGCGGTACTCCGCGGCAAAATGCACGCGCCCCCGGCTTTCGCGGGGGCGCGTTCCGCACTTTCTTCCGAAGAAGTTTCTTTTTGTGACCCTACGGAGAATCGAACTCCGCTTTCGACCGTGAGAGGGTCGCGTCCTAGCCGATAGACGATAGGGCCTTTCGCGCGCGCTACGCGCTCGCGGGTGCCTGGGGGCAGATTCGAACTGCCGACCCTTCGCTCTTCAGGCGAATGCTCTAACCAACTGAGCTACCCAGGCAAGTGAGGAACAAAATGAGAATACAACGTATTCGCATTTTTTCCGAATGCAGCCTGAACACGAATGTACCCAGGCAAGGTCTCAACGAAGCCACTTTATCACAGCTTTCGCCGCGCTTCACCTCGCTTTATTGCTGCGACGAGGTCGTCGCAAGGGTCTGAATTTTTGATTGGATCTGCTTCAACGCGTCGAGAAATGATTGGTACTGGCTTTCCGCTTGCTGCCCTGTCCCCTGTGCCTGATCGTACACGCGCAGCAGCTGCTGGACCGTACCGTTCAAGTAAGTCCAATAAAACCAAATGGGTGCGAGCAACAGCGCGGCGTAGAAAATGACCGTGAAGAAACGACCCCACATCGCACCGCGATGTATCTTGCGCAGCAGGCGGTTGTTGTCCTGCGTGAGGCGATGGATCTCTTCTAAAAGCGGCGGGTGGCTGGGGGGCATGGGCTGATTTTATCACCTTAAGAATGCTACATTTGCATTATCCACTCGTGAGCACCGCTTTCGAGGGATGGCTCGTAAAAAGTGGCGATACATTGTATCCTCAGTTTGTTGTGCACTACCCCTCGTAGCTCAATGGATAGAGCAGTCCCGTCCTAAGGGAAAGATGTGGGTCCGATTCCTGCCGAGGGGAGTTAAATCGCAAGCAGTCCGCGCAATCTGTTCTCGTCGAAGCCCACCACGAGCTCGTCGCCCACGTAGATGACCGGCACGCCCATCTGGCCGCTCTTGGCGATCATCTCTTTGCGCTTGTCGAGGTCGGTCGCGACGTTGTAATCACTGAATTTGACGCCGTGTTCGGTGAAAAAATCTTTCGCAGCATGGCAGAAGTGGCACGTGGGGGTCGAATAAATGGTTACTTCTTTTTGTGTAGCCATACGATGGTGCTTTTAGTTTTTAAGGGACGGTTAGTATATCATATCCACACGCAGCGGGATTAGTTTAGTGGTAGGACGACTGCTTCCCAAGCAGTAGGCGCGAGTTCGATTCTCGCATCCCGCATAGTAGCCCCGACGCGTGGTCGGGGTCCCGACCGAGGCGTCGGGATTTAGTGGTAGAACGAGTGCTTCCCAAGCATTAGATCGGGGTTCGATTCCCCGTACCCGCATACATCACAAATGAGAGAACATATCTTTGAACCATTGCATGACCGATGAGGTGGCTTGAACCGGCGCGGGTTTGGGTGGCCCAACGATAACGATGAGCCCCTCTCCCTCCTTGCCCATTGCGTACTCTCCGCGCAGTGCCGCCTCCATCCCGCGCTCGGTCTGCAGCGTACCAAGATCGGTCTGCAGCTTGGCCTGCTGCTCTTTGAGGTCGGCGAGCTGCGCCTGGGCCTGCGCATTGAGCCTCGAAGATTCGCGCTCTTTGAGATACATGTTCCAGACGCCCCAGGCGGTGGCGACGACCACGATGGCAAGTGCGGCCAATACAAGCCGGCGGCCCATGAGCCGAAGGGGGTTGTTCCTTTCACGCAGCGCGGTCATACGGTATAATCCTACCACTTAAGGTATGAGCTTTCTTTTTCATAAACGCACGAAAAAAGCCCTTCAGTGGGTGTGGGGCGTGGTCGCTGTCTTGGTGATGCTCGGCATGGTCTTCTTCTTCTCAGGAGGCCTTGCCGACGTGTTCATGCGCTAGGATTCCCTGACTACTTTCAGGAACACCCCGGTACCGCAACGCTTCGCGTTGGCTACGGGGCAGGCCTCGTGCGATCACGACTCACGAACAACTTTTAGAAACACTTCATGCGGGATGTCCACCTTGCCGCGGGCAAGCATTTTCTTCTTGCCCTTTTTTTGCTTCTCACGGAGTTTCATCTTGCGCGTGATATCACCGCCGTACATGTGCTGGGTGACGTCTTTCTTCATCGCCGATTTGCGTCGCGAAGCGAGAATGCGGCCGCCCGATCTCGCCTGTATCTTGAGCTCGAACATTTGTCTGGGTAAGAGCTGTTCGAGCTTCTCCACGAGCGACTCTGCTTCCATTTGCAATCGCCTACGGCTCACGATGCGGGCGAACGCGGGCACCGGCTCTTCGGCGACGAGGATGTCGAGCCGCACACAATCGGCATCGCGCATGCCGATCAATTCATATGAGAGCGACGCGTAGCCGCTTGAGACGCTCTTGAGCTTATCGAAAAACCCGCGCATAAGCTCGCGCAGCGGCATCTCGGCGTTGAGCTGCAATTTTCCGTCGGGCAGCGTCTCGGTGTCGCCCGTTATCGCCTCATGATCGTATAAAAGTTGGCTACATGGTCCGATATGCTGCGCCGGAGCAATGATGGCAATTTTTGCCCACATCTCACGCACGAGCTTGGCGGTACCATCATCGGGAAAGCGCGCGGGCGCGTAGATATTTTCGACAGATCCGTTGATCTTGGTGATCTCATACACTGTCGTGGGCTGGGTAACGACGAGGTCGAGATTGAACTCGCGGCGCAATCGCTCGATGATGATCTCCAAGTGGAGCATGCCGAGGAATCCGCACCGGAACCCCCTACCCATGACGCCCGATGATTCTTCTTCGTACGAGAGCGACGAATCCGAGAGGCGCAATTTCTCAAGCGACTGACGCAAAATGAGCAGGTCATCCTGCGATTCGGGATACACAGAAGCCCAGATGACCGGCGTCGGGGCGCGATAGCCGTGCATGGGCTGTCCAGGATGCTTGACCGATGTAATGGTATCTCCGACCGACGCGATGCCGGGTTTTTTGATACCGGTGACGATGTAGCCGATCTCTCCTTCGCCCAAGCTTTCGCGCGGCGATTCTCCCGGGATCAAGACGCCGACTTCAAGCGCGATGAAATCGGCATTGGCCGCGGCAAATCGCAAGCGGTCGCCTTTGGCAAATGAGCCGCCAAATACGCGCAGATACACGATGATGCCGCGGTGCTCTGAGTAACCGAAATCAAAAATGAGCCCTTGCGGGTCCGCAGAATCAGCCACGGGTGGTGGAATGCGCTCGACGACAGCGTCCAAAACCGCCGCCACGCCTTCGCCCGTTTTTCCCGACGCGCCCAAGACGCTCGATTCAGGGCACCCGAGCAGCAGCGCAAGCTCCGCTTTGATCTCGGCGACGCGCGCGTGCGGCGCATCTATCTTGGAGACGACCGGGATGATGACGCGGTGGAGCTGCTTGGCGACCGAAAGTACGCTCAGGGTCTGCGCTTCCACACCCTGCGTGGAATCGACCAGTAAAATAACGCCCTCGACTGCGGTGAGTGCGCGCGAGACTTCATACGAAAAATCGACGTGCCCCGGAGTATCGATAAGGTTCAAGATGTATTCCTCATCAAGGACCGTCCTTGATTTTTGTTGACTCAAGGACGGTCCTTGATTGGATTTGCTTGGATGCCAGCTCATCCGCACCGGCGCCATCTTGATGGTGATGCCGCGCTCGCGCTCCAGGTCCATCTTGTCCAAGACCTGGCTCTGCATGCGCCGCGCCTCGATCGTGCCCGTAAGTTCGAGCATGCGGTCGGCAAGCGTCGATTTGCCGTGGTCGATGTGTGCAATGATGCTGAAATTCCGAATCTGCATCGGACCACTCTACCCCGTTTGCCTTCCAAAAACTACTGCGACTATATGTCCTACGACACGTCGCTCGGCTCCACCGCGATCTGCGACACATCAACGAATCTGCGCTTGAGCGCGCTCAGTGCCTCCGTGAATTCCTCGTTTTTCAGGAGCCACAGCATCAGTGCGGAAATCGCAAGCCCAACGGTACCGGCGAGCAATCCTTGTGCGAGCAACCCGATGGTCGTGTTGATCTCTCCTGCTGCGCCCGTGGCAGAAAGTATGATGTAAGTCGCCGCTCCTCCGATAATTGCAGAGGCGAAACACTCGAATACGAGTCGCGCCAGACGAGAGCGGGAGATGGAGAAATCGCGCGTGAAGTACCAGTAGCTGATCCCTCCTTTGGCTATCGAACCGAGCGCATAGCCGAGCGCTATCATGAGCACGCTCGTGCCCAGCACACCATCCACGCGCAGGAGCGACCCCACGAATTCCTGGAAAAACGCGCTGCTGTGAAAGAGCGCGACAAGCAGGAGGGTCGAAAGAATGGAGATCGTGATGTCGGCGCAGCCAAAGTAGAGGGGCTTCCTCGTGTTGCCCGTCGCGTAGTACGCGCGCGCAATCAGGAGCGTGATCGATTGAGCTGAGAGCGACAGCACAAAGAGCGCGAGCGCTGCGGCGGTGAGCCGTGTCGCATTCCAGTCGAACTGTCCGGCGCCGAGAATGACGCGCACGATCTGTGCGCGCATAACTATTACGAAAACGCTGGCGAGGATGGACCAGAAAAGGATGTGCCGCAGCGCCGCCTCGACATACTGCAGAAATTCAGCTCGTGAGCCTTGCGCGTGGAGTCGCGCCAAAGTCGGGAATGCTGCCACCGAATACGACACGCCGATGATGGTCAGCGGCACGGCCTGCAAATTGAATGCGAAGGTAAAGACAGTGATAGAGCCCATGGCAAGGAACGAGGCGATCGCAATGAGCGCAAAGAGTGAAATCTGAGTCGAGGCGAGCGCGAGCGTGCGCGGTATCGAAAGCATCAATACTTCATAGAGCCTTCTGAACATCGATGACAACGAGAGTCGTACATGCGTCTTTTCCACAAGAAAATACGGGATCTGCACGAGCATGTGCATCGCGGCACCCAAGACCACTCCCCACCCGAGACCGGAAAGACCCATGCGCGGGTAGAGCGCCACTGCGCCGAAGATGATGCCGAGATTGTAGAGCAACGGACTCACCGAATAGAGGAGAAATCGGTGGCGCAGCTGCGTAAGCGAGGCGATGGTGTTGGAAGCGCCGAGCAATATGGGCTGTAGAAGGAGTATGCGCATCAACAACACCAAGTCTGCGCTCGATCCAGATGCATCCGCGAGCCCGGGGGCGATGAGCGGGGCCAAGACCGGCGCGAGCGCGTAGAGGATCAGCGAGATGGAACACATCGCGGCAAAAAAAACGCCCAAGATATCGCGCAAGAACGATATCATCAGTCCTTCCCCCTCAGTCTCAAGGCGCGAAAGGATGGGGAGCAGTGCGTAGAGCGAGAAGAGCGAAGCGACGGTCGCGAAAAGAAGGTCCGGCACACGGAAAGCGGCGTAGTAAATGTCGAGCGTGTGGCTTGCGCCAAAGAGAGCGGCAAGTACCCTGTCGCGGAGCAATCCCAAGAGCTGCGAAGCGAGCGCGAACGCCGCAAGGAGGTAGGCAGCTTGGTGCATGCCACGCGTCTCACGCGAGAGAAAGCGTAATGCGCGGTTCATCATACCAGCGCGCTCATCGCGCTTTTTTCGAGGTCGACGTAGCAGCTGCCGGTGCCTGAAGCGCGGGTTTCCCTGCCTCCAGATTCGCAAGCACCTGCGCCACGGTCGCATCGCTCGGGTTCAGCTTGGCGACCTCCTGCATGGCGCTCATCGCGCCGACCCCATCGCCGAGTTTGTCGTCGGCAAGCGCGAGCACGAAGAGCGCATTGGCATAGGTCGTATTGAGCGCTACTGCCTGCCGGAGCGCTTGCGCTGCGTTGTCGTACGAACCTGAAGCGTAGAAAATGACGCCGAGATTATACCAGCCGAGTGGGTCCTGCTGTGCGAGCGAAACGGCAACTTGGGCATCTTGCACCGCGTGAGTGAAATCATTTTGCTGGGCTTCGACCTGAGAGCGCAGGAAATACGCAACGGCAAGATTGTTCTTGAGGGCAATCGCTGCGTCCAGATACTGCAATGACGAGGTCGCGTCCTTCTGCGCGAAAGCTACTTGCGCAGCCCCGACCAACGGCAGCGGATTGGTCGGATTTTCCCCGGCCGCCTTTTCGTAAGCCGAAAGAGCATTGTCGTACGCACCCTGGACGCCCGCACCCCCGAGGCTCTGATAGAGCTGTGCGAGCGAAAGCCAGTTCTGGTAATCGCCGGAATTGATCGAGACGGCCTTCAAGCCTTCTTGGATCGTTTGCGAGAGGGTCGTTTGCAGGGTCTCCGCGCTCGCCGAATTGCCCGCAGCCATTAGTTGCTGAAGTTCCAAGAGCCCGAGCTCGATAGCCGCGCGATGCGCCGCATCATTGTCGGGATAGGCGACAAGCGCGCTGCGCACGAGCGCAAGCGAATGGGCAATATTGCCCGTCTGAGCGTAATCGGAAGCGCTCTTGCCGACGAGCATATCGGAAAGAATAGCCCGTGCCGAGTACACGCATGCACCGAGGATGAGCGTCGCGCACATGAGCGCAAACGCGATGCCCGCTATTGATCTGAAAGGACTTCCCTTCAGAGAAATGCGTAGAGGTGCGGATCCCGCTTCAGCTACGTGCAACGCGACCGATATCCCAAGCATAAAAAAGAGGAGCATCGAGAGGGTGAGCCCGGGCGTATAGAGTACGTGGAAGATCAGAAGGAAGAGACTCCCCACGAGGGATGCAGCCGCAAGCGAGCGCGCGGGGGAAAGTCGCTCCTTGCGCACGAATTGCCACACGCGCCACAAAAGCGCGATCGCAAGCGCGAGCCACGCGACGATAGCCAGCGCTCCTACGGTGATAAAGGACGTTGGCACCAAGCCGACCCCCGACGAAAAATCACTGCTCCAAAATTGGGTTTGATTGACACCTGAAGGCTTGAATTGCTGCCAGGCGCGGGCGAAGGTATTGGGACCTGAACCAAAGATGAGGCCGTTGCTATTGAAGACCCTCTGCCCGACGGCAAAGGTGCCTTGCCAAGAGGGGCGCACCTCGGTCTGTGAGACCTGCAGCTGCGTGGGCAGGTGGTTGTACAGAAAAACATTGCCGAATCCAGACGAAACTGCCAGCACTGCTATCAAAAGCGACACAGCCCCGCGCCAGAACGCATCAATGATCGATCGCCGCTCGTGGAAAAGCGCACTTCCCCACTGGTACAGTGCAAATAAAAAGAGTGCGCCGGAGAGGATGAACCACACATCTTGCATGCCGATGACGATGAGCAGCATGAATGAGCATATGCCAAGCGCGATGATGGAAACACGCCAATAGCCCCGCGCCACCGACGGTGAGCTCCAGAGTATCGAGGCAAGTAAGATGCTGAGTCCCACGAATATGCCAAGATCGTGCCAGGTCCCGACGACGGAAGAAGCATTACCTGCCAAGACGCCGCCGAGGGTAAACCATGCGGGCACGAACAGTCGCGCGACCTGCAAGAGCACGACGACCGCGCCGCTTGCAAAAAGAGCACGTATCGGGAACACACCGGTGTATTGATTTTTATCCGTGGCAAAAACGATGGCGCAGAGCGCAAGAAGCGCAAAGAGGATCGCGACCGCGGCGACGGTGTCCTGGCTGCCCGCGCCAGAAACCCATGATTGAGCGGGAGCGCTCGATGCGAGTGCCGAGATGAGATACGAGAGCGGAAGCAAAGCGGCGGCGAACAATAGTACATTGCGAGGCAGCGAGATCGCGCCTTCCGAAAGACGCCCAATAAGCCATGCGACAACGGCGACGGAAAGAAACACTGCCAGCAGCAGGTATTTTGCTCCGTTTATGTCCGCCCACGATTGTGGGATCACGAAGAGTGGTGTAAGGAGAACAAGCAAAACGAGCATCCAGCGTGCTACAAAATCAGCTGCTCTTCGTATCCGCATCGGGGAAATAATAGCACAAACCCGCCTTGCGGCGGGAATATGCTCTGCGTCGATAAGCCGGATTCTGTGCCGATTCTGTCCACCGAAGGTGGCTACAGAATCGAGCATCCTCCGAAGCCTTGGCGAAGGAGGATCATCTGCCCTTCTCCGCTAAAGCTACGCAGAGCGCTCGATTTTGCAACTGCCTGCGGCAAGCAAAATCGGCGACAGTCATTTATCTGGGATGAACGTCGCCGTTCACCTCGAGCGGCACTTTCGTGAAGTCCAATTGGTTCTCCACGAACACGGCCTTGCACGCAGGTAGGAATTTTGCCGTTGCACCTCTAGCGTCACCGCCAGAACTCATGTCAAGGCGACGCCTTGACATGCCCTTGTTTCTCAACTCGGGCGTCTCTGTTCGCATCCCTATGCTCTCGCACGACGGGCGTTACCTCCGACGCTCTTTCGAGGTCGGAGCCCCTGACTTCGACGAAGTCGAACGTCGGGGCCGCTACCCTGCTACATCTTTCGATGTGCGTGTCCGGACTTTCCTCCCCGTAAGTAAACTCACGGAGCGACTGCCTTGCGCAGGCGTAATTTATACCACATTTCAGAATAAGAAAGAAGTTCTTTGAAATCTCTGCTCAACCTTGCCCTCAGCGCGAATTATGAATCCCGCTCGCGTAGGGTTTGCCTATGAACACGGGTGACCCGTCGTAAATTACAGGGAATCTTTGGTGCCTTATGACGCTCCGAGCCCGCATTGAAGTTTTGGTCGCATCTGTTCAACAATGCTGTCGAGCAGCCATTACCTCGCAACGAACATCTACGTCTAGGAACATTAGCAGGATAGTTGCAGCAGAGATTTCAAAGAACTTCTTCAACGCTCAGACTATTTCACAGGTCCCACCCGCACAAGCGAGTTCCTTCGCCTGTTCAGTCTCATCCGTCTTTTCGTAGATGTAGAGTTTGGAATAATCCATCTGCGGGAAATTGCTCGCGAGTGCTTCGTAGCGCTTTTTGTCGATGGATTCGTAGGGTGCGAGGCGATATACGTGACTGTCGCGCGGCAAGAACGAGAGCCCGCCGACGATGTCCCAATTCTCATAGAGCCATGCGACCACCGCCACCCATTCTTCCTCACCCACCGAGATCGTGGCTGAAGGATTGTGCTCGGTCCAATTTAATTTCACCATTTTCCAGTATTCCAACTGCTCGATGGCAGAGAGATCGTTTTTGAATACCGAGCCCGGCGGCGCTTTCACGGGAAATTCGAGCACATAGGTGTTGGCGTCGCTCGCGCTCTGCCCTACCTCCGGGCTGTGCGGGATACCTTGATCGCGGACCATCTTGAAGAGCGAGTCGGTCGCGGTGATGCGGACGCGGCGGATGTAGTACTGCGAGTGGCGCGGGTGCAAGCCAGATGAGCAGTCGAAGGTCTGCGACACGGTGCCCGAAGGCTTCACGCAGGTGATCGACATCGAGGCAGGCACGCCGAAGCGCTTGGCATACGTCTCATTCGTCTTGATGGTCATGTCGCGCATCTTGCGCATCACACGGCTATCGCGCACCGCCGGGCAATCCCACTGGCCGGTGATAGACACACCGAGCAGGCGCTCATCCTCGCAATTTTTCTTCCATTCTTCGGATATATAATTGAATTTCGTGAGCGTGGATTGGTACGTGCCCAGGAGCGCGGCGAGCTTGGCTTTGCGCATGAGGGTCTTCTCCGTGTCGCTCGCCCGGGCGATCACTTCGGAGAGATTGCAGAATTGCTTGCTCTGCAAAATGATCTCGCCGCATGGGTTAGTGCCCACTTGGCCGATGTAGCCTTTCATTTTGCCACCGTGCTTTTTCTCAAGAAATTTAAAGCGGCGCTTGGGCATGGTCTTTTCGAGTGCGCCGCGGTTGAAAATACCGCGTTCGCCCGAGCCCGACTTCATGAGCGCGACCCATTCATCCATGAGCTCGGCATTGGTCGGCTTCACCTCGTACACCGCAGAATTGTTGGCCATCGCGCGATGCGGCGCAGTGAGGTAAAACTGACCTTTTTTCGCATCGCGGAGTTCCACATCGTCGAGATCCGAGAGCGAGATCATCGCGGATCGGCGCACGCCGCCGGCGACCACGCATTCGCCGATCTTGCAGATGATGTCGTGCGCGTCGATGGTGCGCAATCTTCTCCCCTGTCGCTTCAAGATGCGTTCGCGTGCGAAATCGAGCAGGCTCCGCAGCGGTTCCGGGCCGCTCGATTTGCCGCCCATCGTTTTGAGGCGCGAACCGGCGGGCCTGATGAGTGAGAGGTCGAATTCGATGTCTTTGCCCGCATACCAGGTGCGCAGGCCAAGCGTGAGTGCATCGCACCAGCCCTCTTTTGAGTCGTCGATGACGTGCCGTTGCAATTTCTCACCGGTCTGCTTTTGAATCTGAGGAAGTTGTTCGATGTTTTGGCTCTCGACGGCGAAGCCGACGCCCGTGCCCTGCATCGAGAGGTACATGATCTCGGCGAAATCTTCCAATTTGACCGGCGCAGTGAACGAGCAATTGTAGAAACAGGTGTTGCACTTGCGCGCCGGTGCGCCGGAGAATTGCATTGCGCGCATACTCGGCATCACTTCTTGCTTCAAGATGGCTTCGCGCACCTCTCCATACTCGCGCTTGGTGAGCTTGTCGCCGAGATTCTCTTTCATGAAATTGACGTACCGATCTACCGTCTCGATCCACGTCTCGCGGCGCTGTTCGCTATCGATCCACCGTGCATAGGTGCGCAAATAGACGAACTCACCGAGCGGATTGTCCTTGAAATACTGCTTGGATTCCTCGGCGAGCTGCTTCACGTGCTCGGGCACGCTCCCCTGCTCCTTGCGGAGCTCCGCGCGCTTCGCGCGGAAGAGAATATACGCTTTCGCAGTGGCCACATAGTCGCTGAGGATGAGCTGGCGCTCCACTTCATCCTGACAACCCTCCACAGTGGGCAGAAAATTCTTGTACACCTTGGCGATGCGCATCATCTCTCCTGCTACCTTGTGCGCCACTACCTGCGCCTCATCGGCAGAGCCTTCTGAGGAAACGATCATCGCTTTGTGGATCGCCTCGGCCACTTTGGGAAATTCGAACGGCACGACGCGGCCATCGCGTTTTTGGATCTGCGGGAGGTATTTCTGGTATACACGACCAGCCGAGAGGCTGTGTGCCCTGGGGTCAGACTCTGCTCCCCGCGCCTTACTTCGGCGCCGAGTGGCTGTTGTGTTCGTCATGCGCAAGTTCTATTAGCTTCTAATTGGGAATGTCATTGTACTCCTTCAAAAATGAAAATCATCCGAACAGAAAAGTGGATAACTCGAAGAGCGCCGTCGGACGAGGCGATTTTGGGGTCTCTGCAGCGCGGCGGCGCGAAGCCGAGTGATTTTTCAGCAGAAAAATCACGACCCCAAAAGGGCATCGGCTGGCGGCGCTCATCTGAGCCTACGGCAACTGCGCAATATCCCCTACATGCACATTGTGTTTTGCTGCAAACCCTGCTGGGACCTCAAGAACGAAGCGTGCGGGCTTCGATGGGGCAAAACTCTGGGGATAGGTGTTCGGAGAGAGATCGGGAACGATGTACACGACCTTACCATCGACAGCGAGCCATATAATATCTATAGGAAACTTCATATCCTTCATCCAGAACGCATGTTGACCATCTTTGGGGAAAATGAAGAGCATGCCCTCGTCGGGCGCAAGTGAATCGCGTCCGCCCAAGCCCTTTTCTTGATCCGTCGGGGTCTGTGCGAGCCTTACGTGTACCTGCACACCGGCAAGGGTAAGGACATAGGGAGAAGCCGGAGCGGCAGAAGAATCAGTGAGCGTGCCGAAATGGGCCAATTCGAACCCGACGATCGCGGCGAAAAGGACGACGATGCCACCGAACCACAGCATTACTTTCATACGACAAGAATAACCGACATCGCTGTGAGCGCAACGAGCCAGTACCCCGCATTGATGAGGTACAGCTTGAAGGGGCGATGCTCCCACAAGACCGATCCGAGCAAGACGGGCGCTGCACATCCGAGCCACACGAGAAATCCGAGCTTCGCGGCATTTGATGGGTCCGAAACACCGAGTCCAACCAGAAGAGTGCGCATCACGTAGGCAACGACTACCGATGTGAGAAAGCCGATCGCTTCATACATGTGTGCTCTGCGTGCGCCGCGTTCGGCCATTTCTGGTGTCACGCCATTGAAACGCATCCATAATGTGCCGAAAATCCATGGGTGGTACCACACGTAGCCGATAATGATCACAGCGAGCGCGGCGGCAATGAGCGGCCAGATGGATGTCGATATGTCCGTCACGCTTTTATTATCGCATGTCCACCGACGCTCAGGCAGTGGAAGTTTTCATCAATAAAATTTGTATAATACGGGTAATGGCGAAACACGCGCAGCGCGTGCATCTTTCCCCCACACACTGGGTGTGGATCGCCATCGGTCTATCTGCTAGTTTTGTTCTTGGTTTTGGCGTCTCGCGGTATGCGGGCGGCGGCGCTATAGCGGACGACCCGATCGCACTGCGTGATACTTCGGACGTATACCAATACATCGAACCGCTCCTGGCTTGCGGCATCGGCGACAACAAAAATTTCGCCGAATACAGCGCACTCAAAGACAGCGTCAATGGTATCATCACGAGCGAGAAGAGTGCGGGTAAGGCGCAGGACGTGTCGGTGTATTTCCGCGACCTCAATTCGGGTAAATGGATGGGCATCGGACAAAATGATATGTATGCACCCGCGAGTCTCGACAAAATAACGCTTCTGATGGCATATCTGAAGGAAGCCGATAAAAATCCGAGTGTTTTGGACAGAAGCTACGTCTTCCCGGGCACTCGCGCAGCGGGCACGCCAGATTACACACCGATGACCGTGGGTAAGTCATACACTGTGCGCGAACTTCTCCAGCGACTCATAGTCAATTCAGACAACGACGCTAAGGACATGCTGCACGAGCACATCGACCAGGGATTGGTCAATGATGTTTTTTCCGACCTCGGCTTGAGTGCGCCCGCGCTCAGCGACCGGGGCGATTCGATGTCGGCAAAATCCTACTCGCTCTTCTTCCGCACGCTCTACAATGGTACCTATCTAAGCCGTGACAACTCCGAACTCGCGCTCCAGATGCTGACCGAGGTTATTTTCAAGGACGGCCTGACTGCGGGACTACCTGCCAATGTGACAGTCGCTCACAAATTCGGCTACCGCGTATTTAATCCTCCGGTGAGCGGCGTGTCTGCTGAATTGCACGATTGCGGCATCGTGTACAACGGCCCCAAGCCCTACTTCATTTGCGTAATGACAAAAGGTAGGAACTACCAAGATCTCGCTTCGGTCATCCAGGACATCTCAAAATATATTTATCAGGCGCAGAAGTGAGGCCTGATGCATAAAAAACAAACGCCGCCTGATCGACAGCGATCAAGCGGAGGTGGAGCAGAACATATCTGCCAAATGTACTGAAAGAACGCCAGGGCGAGGCGCCCGAGACCAGGGGAGGCTTCTTAGCGGCCGCCGCAAGGTCTCAGCGTCGCGCGAGCGGCTACGGGTGGATCGCCAAGCTCCGGTCGGGCCCTATGCCCTGGGGCAAGGACTTGCCCGCGGCCTGCTGATGGATGTGATCGAAATAGGCCACCTCCATCTGCTTGATGATGTCGGACATGTCCTCACCCTGGAGGGATGCCGCCAATTCCCGGTCGAAGGGCGCGAGGCGCCAAAACAGGGTATCGGGCTCTCTGAATGCTCGGGTGGCAGCGGCCATGGGCGTTTCACCTGGCCGTTTCAGAAAGCGGTAGGGTTCATCGCGAAGCCCCGCAAGTGGGCCATTATGGCCGTGCCAATCGTGGAAACGCTCGAGGCTTTCCGGACCTTCTTCCGGGCCCTCCTCGCTGAAGATGTCGTCGCGGAGGATTTGCTCGGGGGAGCCCTTTTTCCCGGCAATCCAGCTCGGGCCGCTGAGCTTGCCATCCGGTGTTGACCGAACGGGGTAGAAAATTAAGGCCAAGGGCCCCTTCGTCACGATAGTGACAAAGGCACCTTCGGTCGGCATCGGTTCGCGTGTTGGGGTTCCGGTTTCGGCCATTACATTGCTCCTGATGCGAAGTCATCCGGATACACAAGTTGTGCATCGGACACTTCAAAGCCTACTTTCCTCGCTTCCCTGAGTCAATCGATCTTCAGACTCCGGGAGAAATTTCGACGGCGCTCATTTTGTTTTGTCGAATGAGCAGGAGTGCCAAGACGGACGCTAGTACTCCAAATCCCATCCCTATGTAGAACGCGCTGTGGAATCCAGAAAGAAGCGCTTGCGTTGGCTCACCTGGTGTCGCGATGAGCGCGCTCGCGGTCGTTGCTGCAGCAACGCTCGAGAGAATGGCGAGCCCAAGGCTGCCGCCGATCTGCTGCGCGGTGTTGAGAAGGCCGGATGCAAGACCGGATTCGCGGCCAGGAATGCCGGATGTGGCCGCGACCGCCACAGCAACGAAACACGTACCGAGCCCGACGGCCATCAGCAGAAGCCCGGGAAGAAAATCGAAATACGTTCCGTCGACCGTGAGATACGTAAAGGAGAACAATCCGGCCACGAGAAACAGCGGCGCAACGACGAGAATCGGCTTGTAGCCGATCTTCGAAATGAGCCGTGGCGCGAGCGTTGCCGAAATGCCGATGGTGATAGATGTGGGCAAAAATGCGAGACCCGCTTGCAGCGGTCCGTAGTGCAAGATATTCTGCACATAGAGCGTGAGGAAGAAGAACATCGAGAACATGCTCGCGGTGATCGGAAGCTGCACGAGATCTGCCGCTGCCACGTTGCCGATACCAAAGACAGAAAACGGCATGAGCGGATGCTTGGCGATCGATTCGTTGATGAGAAAGCCACCGAAGAGGAGAAAGGCCCCCACAAAGCCCACGAGCGTGTGACTCGAGAACCAGCCCCACGTGTCGGCCTGTGAAAGCACGTAGACCAGCAGCATCAGCGCTGCGGTGATCGCGACCGCGCCGGGTAGATCGAGTGTTTTATCTGATTCTTCCTCCTCGCGCGCAGGCAAGAGCAGGGTGGCAGCCGAGATCACCAGCACGCCGACCGGCACATTGACGAAGAAGTTCCAGCGCCAGTTGAGGTACTGCGTGAGAAATCCGCCGATGAGGAGTCCTGCGGTGGCGCCACCGGCAGACACAGCGCCCCAGATCGAGAGTGCGCGCGTCCGCTCGCGCTGTCCTTGAAAGAGCGTGAGCACTATCGAGAGCGCCGCAGGCGACATGAACGCCGCCGAGAGCCCCTGCAGCGCGCGCAGCGGCAACAGATATGTCGCCGAATCCACGATACCGATGAGAAGCGAAATGGCAGTAAAACACGTCACTCCCGCAATGAATACGCGCTTACGCCCATAGAGATCAGCCGCGCGGCCGCCAAAAAGGAGAAAACCACCGAAGCAGAGGGTATATGCGGTCACGATCCATTGCAGATCGGTTACGGTGAGGCTGAACTGGCGTTGGATACTCGGCAGCGCGACATTCAGGATAGAGACATCGAGCACGATCATGAACTGGGCCAGCACAAGAAACACCAGCGCCCACCATTTTTGCGAATTGGTCATGATTGAACATCGCCGAAGTCCATAAACTATCACATCTACCGATGAATATGAAATTAAGGTCCAACGGAGGCGGAGAGGATTCGGTCAGGCGTTCCGCGGTCGCCGTCGCGACCGCGGCCGCACGACCCTGCCTCGCGGTTTTGCTCGCTAGCAAAACATCGCTCCGGCTTTCGAATCTCTCCCGCGAACTGCGCAGGCAGTTCGCGCGCCCCCGAAATTTCGCCAGCTCAATTTCGGAGGCGGAGAGATTCGAACTCTCGGTGCCTTGCGGCACACACGCTTTCCAAGCGTGCGCACTAGACCACTATGCGACGCCTCCGTGCGAGGCATTATATATGTCAACGCGATTCTCGCATAAAAAAGGAGTCGGATGGTCGCGCTGTGAAGACCATCCGACTGTGCCAGCAAATACTTCTGGCATTATTCTGGTTTCTCCCAGCGCCTAGGGTCTGATGGACATTCTTGAGCCTCGCCTGCCCGCATGCCGATGCGGGAGCGATAACTCTTGTAGATGGTCGCAGATATCGACGAATTTAAATACCTTCGTCTCTATCAGCGCCTCCAACCTACCGCCGATGCGGCTGCGCCCGTCTCCTGGATAAGGAAGCTTGGTCCCCACCCAATGGACAACGATGCCAGCGGCCGCTTTGTCCTCAAGCAATGGCCCGAAATCTTTGCCGTCGCACGTGACGATGACGATCTCCTTGATCCGCTCCGCGCTCAGAGGCCTAAGCCTGCGGAGCAGAACCTCGTCGTCTGCTCCGTGGTCGCTTGTGGTTCGCAGAGCCTCAAACCCCGCTTGTTCGGCAGCGTCTGCAATGGGATTGGCGCTCAATCTCTTCTCGCAAGGTACCGTAATGACCGGTGGAAATGCCAGAGTGCGGCATATTCCGATCCGGAGCAAGAGAGCATGGAGACCGACAAAATTTATATTTTCAAGTTCCGCAGAAATTTTGCTGACTTGTAAGGACCTACCATCCACCAAGCCCGCTTTTTCAAACGGCTGCGTTCGCAAACCCATAGCCATCCCCCCTGGCTAGTCAATGATCAACACGGACATTCCTACCGTGCATGGTGCGTATCATGGACCCAATCCTTCATCGTCAAACTTGCTTGAGCGTACTGTATTCAACAACCCTATTGCGGCCCTCCGGATGGGTTGCATCGGGCTTCTTTGCGGCACGAAGCGCATCGTCGGCGCGCTCCAGTATCACCTCAAGCGTGGGCTGCTCGTCTGGGCCCACTGCCGCAACTCCGAAGCTCGCCGTTACTTCTTTCTCTCCCATTTCTTCAAATCGCAAAGCCTGTATCGCTGCTCGCAGATCATCGGCCTTTTTAAGCGCCACATCAAGAGGCCCGAGGAACAGTATCGTGATCTCTTCTCCGCCGACGCGCCCGACGACATCGATCGAACGAACATTTTCCATTAACGTAGCCGCGACTTTCTGGAGCACTTTGTCACCGACCGGATGACCAAAGTCGTTGTTGATGGCGCCAAAATGGTCAAGATCGATGCCGATGATACTGACAGCCGGGACGATGCCTATGCGCTGACGCTGTTCTTTTTGTCTCCCCACGTACAAATTATCGAGAGCGGATTGCGCGCGTTCCATAAAAAAGCGCCGGCTGGCAAGGCCGGTGAGTTCATCTGTGGCTACCTTTTCTCGTACGTTCCTAAGTTCTGCCTCACCTTGCGCATGCTTAGTTTTCCACTTTATGATCTCGAAGTTTTTCTTCCAAGGCGGCTGGGGCGCTCCACTCAATCCTTCGCTCATACGTTCATGCCTTCCAAAGCCGCGATGCGCTCGGGAATAGGTGGATGCGTGCTGAATAATTTCTGGAACCACTGCCCTGCGGCGTGTGCCCCAAAGGGGTTGGCGATGAAGAGGTGTGCGGTGGTGGGGGAAGCCCGCCGCATAGGTGCGTTATAGGACCCTATCTTTTGCAAGGCCGATGCCAAGCCCTCCGGGTAGCGTGTCAGGAGCGCGCCCGAGGCGTCGGCGAGGAATTCGCGCCGGCGCGAGATAGCAAGCTGGATGAGCTGTGCCGCGATCGGAGCAAGGATCATTGCGGCGATGACGGCGATCAAGATGATGGGGTTGTTATTGCGCTCGCGGTCCCTCCCTCCCCCGAATGCGCTCATGTGCATCGCTACGTTGGCCAAGACCGAAATGAATCCGACAAGGACCACCACGACCGTCATGACCAAAATATCGCGATTGCCTACGTGCGAGAGTTCATGTGCGAGGACGCCCTCAAGCTCGGTCTTGCTCATGGTATTGAGAAGCCCGGTCGTGACGGCTATCACGGCATGCTCTTTGTCGCGGCCGGTCGCAAAAGCATTCGGCGCGGGGTCTTCCATGATGTACACTCGTGGCTTCGGTAGACCGGCGGTGATGGCGAGGTTCTCGACGATGCGATGGAGTTCGCGATATTGGTTCTCATCAGCTGGTTTGGCCCCCGTCGAAGCTATCGCTACTTTGTCGGAGAACCAGTACGCCCAGACATTCATGATGAGCGCGAACCCGACGGCGCCATAGAGAACAGCGGAACTGTTGAAGTAATATGAAGCGCCCCAACCGATAAGCATAACGAATACCAAAAAGGTAGTCATCAGGACCCACGTGCGTAAGACGTTCCGTCCTTGCTGCGTATAGAGTGTCGCCATGCGAACACTATACCAGTGGAGATTTAGAATTGCACCTTCACCGGTTCTTTTGCGGCAGCATCAGCTTCACTCAGCTGGAAAAAGTCGCTCGATTTGAAACTAAACATATTGCCAATGAAATTCGATGGGAATGATTGGAGCTTGGTGTTGAGTTCCATCACGACGCCGTTGTAGAAGCGGCGGGCAGCTTGGATCTTGTTCTCGGTATCAGAGAGTTCATTTTGCAATGCGACGAAATTCTCGTTGGCTTTCAGATTCGGATAATTCTCGCTCACCGCGAAAAGCGACTTGAGCGCGCCGGAGAGCATATTTTCTGCATCGGCTTTATCGGCTGGAGCGGTCGCATTCATCGCCCGCGTGCGCATCTCGGTGACCTTCTGCAAAGTTCCCGCTTCGTGCGCGGCATACCCTTTGACCGTCTCCACCAAATTCGGGATCAAATCATACCGGCGCTTAAGCTGCACATCAATATCCGCCCAAGCCTCTTTCACTCGCTGCACGAGCGTAACGAAACGATTGTAAGTGGCCGCAAACCAAACTACTAAAATGACGACGACTGCTATGAGGATGTAGATGATCATACGATGGATTATATCACTTCCTTCAACTCAAGCGAGGGTGGATGTTCCTTTTTCCGGCTTCGCAGGCGCGACGGCGCCGAGACCGAGCGCTGGCGCACCAGCGCCAGACAGCGACGGAAAAAGAGACATCCGCCAGAGCGCTAATCCATCTCCCCCATTCCGCCCATGCCGCCTGGCATACCACCCCCCGCTTGCTTTTTGTCTTCAGGAATGTCGGCTACTGCCGCTTCCGTGGTGAGTAGGACCGCTGCAGCGGACGCGGCGTTTTCGACGCCGCTTCGGGTCACTTTGACGGGATCAATGATGCCGGCTTCGTACATGTCTACCATTGTCGGCTCAGCGGACTCGGCGGAAGCGTCGAAGCCCCAGCCTGCTGCCTTTGATGCAACTTCTTTCAGAATGACGGCGCCATCTTCGCGACCGGCATTTTTGACGATCTGCAAGAGTGGCGCGGAAAGCGCGGTGAGCAAGATGCGGTAACCCACCGTGTACTCGTCGTGCGCTTTCGGATCCACTTTCTTAGCAAGCTTGTCAGACACCTTCGCGAGTGCGGAGCCGCCGCCCGGCACGATGCCTTCGGCAATTGCCGCCTTCGTGGCATTGACCGCGTCCTCGATCTTGTCTTTGAGGTACTTCATTTCGGTCTCTGTCGCAGCGCCCACGCGGATGACCGCGACACCGCCCGTCAATTTCGCGATGCGCTCTTCGAGCTTCTCTTTGTCGAACTTCGACTCGGTATTCTCGTGCTGTTTGCGCAGCTGTGCGGCACGATCCTCGATATCGGCTTTCTTCCCCTTGCCGCCGACGATGACCGTCGAGTCCTTGGTGGCGACCACGCGCGTGGCACGCCCGAGCATGTTCAATTCTGCCGTCTCGAGCTTGAGTCCGAGATCTTCGGAGATGACCTGGCCACCGACGGTGATGGCGATATCAGCAAGCATCTCTTTCTTCCGGTCGCCGTAGCCGGGAGCCTTGACCGCGAGTACGTTGAAAGCGCCGCGAAGCTTGTTGACCACGAATGTGGCGAGCGCCTCGCCGTCTACATCGTCAGCGATGATGACGAGTTCTTTCTTGCCGCTCTGCGCTACTTTTTCGAGTAGTGGGAGTATGTCTTTGATCGTTGAAATTTTCTTGTCGGTGATGAGGATGGGCGCGTCTTTCGCTTCAGCTTCCATGCGCTCTGCATTCGAGATCATATAGGCCGAGACGTACCCGCGATCGAATTCCATGCCCTCGACGAAATCGCTCTCGATGCCGAGCGATTGTGATTCCTCCACCGTTACGACGCCGTCCTTGCCTACTTTTTCCACCGTGTCGGCTATTGTTTTGCCCAACTCCTCTGATTCAGCAGAAATGGTCGCAACCTGGCGGATATCGTTCTTGCCCTTCACCTCGCGTGCCATCTTGCGGAGCTCTTCCACAGCGTCTTTGGCCGCCGCTTCGATGCCGCGGCGCACCATCATCGCGTTGGCACCGAGTGCCGTGCGCTTGAGACCTTCGTGGATGATCGCCTGCGCGAGCACGACCGCGGTCGTCGTGCCGTCGCCCGCCTTGTCGTTGGTTTTGGTCGCAACCTCTTTCACGATCGAAGCGCCCATGTCCTCGAATTTGTCCGCGAGCGAGATCTCTTTGGCGATAGAGACGCCGTCATTGGTGATCGTCGGGCCGCCCCATGATTTGGAGAGCGCCACATTGCGACCCTTGGGGCCGAGCGTCACCTTTACCGCGTTGGCGACTACATCGACGCCGCGCTTGAGGGCGCTGCGCACGTCCTGATCGAAAATTACTTGTTTGGCCATAAGAATTAGGTATTAGGTTTCAGATTCTAGTAAATGCAGGATCACTTGATGATAGCGAGAATGTCGGATTCTTTCACGAGAAAGTATTCCTCTTCATCTCCCGCGCCCTCGATCTTTATCTCGTTGTCCCAGCCTGCGTTGAAGATGACTTTCGCGCCCGGCTTGATATTCATCGGGATGAGCTCACCTTCGTCGCTGACGCGGCCAGGGCCGACCGCCAAGACGACGCCGATCTTAGACTTCTCTTTGGTCGCCGTGTCGGGGATGATAATGCCGCCGGGAGATTTTTTGGTCGTCATATCCTCGCGCTGGACGAGGACGCGGTCAGCGACTGGCTGAATGTTCATTTTCTTACTGTGTGCCATACGTTTTTTGATTACCTATTGATAATGAGTTCTTAAGGGAGGCTCAATATATAGAACGGGAGCTGCTCGGTCAAGGGTACGCTCGATTTGCATCCGAAAATACCCTGTGCTAGCATACTCTGGCATGGCTCTCCTCCACGGACTGCTGCCCATCGTGCAGATCATTCTCGCTGTGATGCTCATGGTGGCGATTCTGCTGCAGCGGACGGGGGCGTCCTTGGGCGGAGCTTTCGGCGCGGATAACTTCTCGTCGGGCTTCCACACCAGGCGCGGCATGGAGAAGACACTGTTCAACGCGACCATTGTGCTCGGCATTCTGTTCGCGCTTTCGGCACTCTTGGCGCTGGTGGGCAACGTGATCTCCGGCTGAGAGCAGAGAAAGGAGGTGCGCAGGTTGTGCGCAATGATTTCAATAACGAATTCCACATATGGAAGAATATTCGGATAATGATGGCTATAAAGAAGCGCGCAGACGCGGTCCTTCGGGATTGCGAAGTGGGCTGACGCGAGCGCGGCGCACGCGCTACCTTGGCGCGCTCGAAGATGCGCTCCGACGCTTCACGCCCGGTGAGCGACTTGCGCTCTATTTGCTTGCGACACTTTTGTGCCTCTCGACGCTCGTCATGCTCTACAACCTCAACGCCGATGCTTCTTTGGTAGTGCCTGCGCAAGGCGGAGCACTCGTCGAAGGTGAGACGGGCCCCGCGCGCTTTCTCAATCCCCTCCTGATGATCTCGCAACCCGACCAAGACTTGACCGCGCTTGTCTACTCCGGCCTGACGCGCGCGCTGCCAAGCGGCTCCATCGTCCCCGATCTCGCCCAAAGCTACACGATATCCGCCGATGGGCGTGTCTATACCTTCAAGCTTCGCCCGAATGCGACCTTCCAAGACGGCAGCGCAGTGACGGCTGCGGACGTGCTGTTCACTGTAGATGAGGCGCAAAATCCAAACATCAATTCGCCCCGCCGCGCGGATTGGACGGGTGTCGTGGTCTCAAGCCCGGATTCAGAGACGGTCGTCTTCACCTTGCCACACGCATATGCGCCCTTCATCCAAGACACCACGCTTGGCATCTTGCCCAAGCACCTCTGGCAAAATGTGTCCGCCGAAGAATTCCCCTTCAGCCCGCTCAACACGCGCCCTATCGGCAGCGGCCCCTACAAGATCTCGAAGTTATCGACGGATTCGACCGGTAGCGCCTCGCGCTACGATCTCGTGCCGTTCGATGGCTACGCGCTCGGGGCGCCGTACCTCTCTCGCATATCGTTCGTCTTTTTCCCGAACGAAGATGCGCTACTCAAGGCGCTCAATGCCGGGCAGGTGGGCGCTGCTGCCGGCATCTCTCCCGCCGATCTTGCAAAGGTAAGTAGAAGTGATCTTTCGGCGGTCGAGGTGCCCCTGCCCAGGGTGTTCGGCGTGTTCTTCAATCAGTCACACAATGCGGTACTTGCCGACGCGTCGGTACGCGCCGCGCTTGATGCAGCGATCGACAAGAACGCGATCGTTGCCCAGAATCTCGGCGGGCATGGCGTCGTCTTGAATGGACCGATCCCGCCCGGACTTTCGGCCAACTCAACTCCCGCGACGCCGACCCAGATACATAACATCAAGGTGAGCACGTCGAGCCCAGCGGCGAGCGCGCAGTTTGCACAGCAAGCCCGAGCGATATTACAAAAAGGTGGTTGGACTTTTGATCAAGCAAGCGGTGCATGGAAAAAGAACAAGCAGACCCTTTCATTCACGCTCGCCACTGCTGACCAGCCGGAATTGGTAGCGACCGCGCATGCGCTCGCGGCCGATTGGCAAGCTGCCGGTATCAGCGTGAGGGTGTTGGTCTACCCGCTCACCCAGCTCAATACCAATGTCATCCGGCCCAGGAGCTACGACGCGCTTTTGTTCGGCGAGGTCGTGGGACCTGAGCTCGACCTCTACGCTTTCTGGCATTCGAGCCAGCGCAACGACCCGGGTCTCAACCTGGCGATGTACGCCAACGCGAAGACCGACGCACTGCTTTCGCAGGCCCGCGCAACGACCGACAGCGACGCCCGCGACAAATTATATGAACAGTTCGCCAGTCTATTGGTCAAAGATACTCCGGCGATCTTCCTCTATGCGCCCGATTTCCTCTACGTCGTACCGTCCGATCTGAGTGCCGTCAGACTCGGCGCCCTCACGGTGCCTGCCGATCGATTCGAGAGTGCATATCAGTGGTATATCGACACACAGTATGTGTGGGCGATATTTGCGCCACGCACCGATCCGGTACGCTAAATTATTCAGCTATCCAATATTTATAAACAGTATGAACACTCCCCAAGACAACTCGCGCCCTCCGCGCCCTCATCAAAATGGCCCGCGCCCGGGCCGCTCTTCTCATGCCCCGCGAAATGCGGGACCGCGCCCGGCAGGCGCCCGGCGACGGCCCTTTGGCGGCCAAGCACGTGCACCGCGCCGTCCGAGCAAGCTCAAGCTCGAGCACGCGGGACCTTCGCAAAACAGCAAGGTGCGCGAAACTATCCCGCCGCTCCCTCCCGACACCGTGCGCGTCATCGTCTTAGGCGGCGTGGAAGAGGTCGGCCGCAACATGGTCGCCGTGGAATTCAACGACGATATTTTCGTCATCGACTGCGGCTTCCAATTCTCAGAAGGCGAGACGACGCCCGGCATCGATTACATCTTGCCCAATACGACGTACCTTGAAGAACGCCGCAATAAGATCCGCGGCATCATCATCACGCACGGGCACCTCGACCACGTCGGTGGCATTCCCTACATCATCGAACGCATCGGCAACCCGACCATCTACACGCGCCGCCTCACTGCCGAGATCATCAAGAAACGCCAAGAAGAATTTACGCAATCACCGCTCAACATCCGCGAAGTGGAGCGCGGCGAGACGGTCAAGGTGGGCTCGTCCACCTTGCGCTTTTTTAACGTCACGCACACCGTGCCCGATTCGATGGGCGTCATCGTGGAGACGCCGTGGGGCGATGTGGTGCACACGGGCGACATCAAGCTTGATCACACCGACGGCATTCCGAGCGAGGATGAGGTCAGAGAGTTCTCGATCTTCAAAGACCGCAAAGTACTGCTCCTCATGATGGACTCGACCAATGTCGATCGCCAAGGCTTCTCGATCTCCGAGCGCGTCGTACTCGACAACCTCGAATCGATCATCTTGCAGACCAAGGGGCGCATCATCCTCGGCACCTTTGCTTCGCAACTCGAACGCCTCATTCACATCGTGCGAGTCTCCGAAGAAATGGGCCGCAAGATCGTGGTAGATGGCCGCTCGATGAAGACGAATCTCGAGATCGCCCGCAATTTGGGGCTGCTCAAATTCAAAGACGGCACATTCATCCAGACCGAGAATATCGGCGAATACCCACCGGAGAAAATAATCGTGCTTGCCACAGGCGCGCAGGGCGACGAATTCGCCTCGCTCATGCGCATCTCGAATAAAAATCACAAGTACATTACGCTCACCCCGAAGGACACCATCGTCCTCTCCTCATCCGTCATCCCCGGCAACGAGCGCGCGGTACAGAAGATGAAAGACAACCTCTCGCGTCAGGGCGCGCACATCATCACGTATCAAACGAGCGATGTGCATGCCTCCGGCCACGGCAATCGCGAAGAAGCGCTCTGGCTGCATAAACAGATCCACCCTAAATTCTTCATCCCCGTCCACGGCTACCACTACATGCTGCGCGTACACTGTGATGTGGCGGTCGAAGCTGGTGCCTTGCCGCAAGATTGCGTGGTGCCCGACAACTCAGCCATCTTCGAGATCCGCAATGGCGAGAAGATCGTACGGCTGCCGGTCTCGGCGCCTTCCGAATTGCGCGTAGTGGAGGGTCACTCGGTCTCGGAACTGTCCGACGTGCTCATGCGCGACAGAAAAGCGCTCGGGCAAGAAGGCTTCTGCGTCGTCGTCGCCACGGTGGATCGCCGCACCGGCAAACTCCACAAATCCCCCGACATCATCTCCCGCGGATTCGTCTACCTGCGCGACAACAAAGACCTCATGGATCAAACCCGCCTCATCATCCGCAAAAGTGTGGAGACCAGTATGAAAAACCCCCGAGCAGCGGATCTCGACAACGCCCGCGACGACTTGGCGGAATCTGTCTCCCGCTTCCTGTTACAGCGGACGCTCAAGAGACCAATCGTCATTCCAGTGATTGTGAGTGTTTGACCAAAGAGTCAGATTGAACAATAATTGGACCACGTGCGTTGGCACGTTGAAAAGGAGAAGAGAGATGGAGCTCACCATCACAGCACGCGGCGGCTACGGAGTGTTGACCAGGATCCTGGCAATCGTCGACGGAGCGGCGGGAATCTCCGGAAACCTCGTCATCAGCGGCAGCATCGTCAACGGACACGGTGCCGTCGTGGAGACCCTCGACGGAGACGGCGTCCATAAGCGGGAGGATTTTACCATCGCTGAAACCCTTGGAGCGGACGAGGGGGCAAGCGAGCCGGCCTAACGGACCGGTTAATGGTGTCGGGTACCATTAACGAATGAGGTCTTGCCTCTGACCGTAAGAACTCCAGCTGACGAGCGCGCGGCTGGAGTTTCAATTTTTTATGCAATCCTCCAAATCCCCTTTTTATTTTCGATCAACCCATCCCGCGCCAATCCCCCCAGTGCCTCCCCGAGCTTCAATTTGTCAAGGCGACGCCTTGACAAATAGATGTCGAACGAGCGTTCGGCTTGAGGACCATCGGCAAGCGCGCGCAAGATGGCACCGCGGACTTGTCGCAACGAGCCTTCAAACTTCGATTGCCGTGTGTAGTGCGCGCTGCGGCGCGCCGGATTTTTGTGCAGTTTTTTTATATGCGCTCCGTAATCCATGAGCGCCCAATGCCACTCCCGCGGATCCTCCCCCTTCGCCGCTTTTTGTATCAGTGGCAACAACTCTGAATCGCTTATGCTAGTCTTTTGCAAAACACTAGCATAGAAGAAGTGGATGTATGCCGCGCGGATGTTGGTCTCGATGAGTGTGTCGGGTTCGTTGAAGGCGAAAACGCGCACTGCGCCCGCCGTGTAGGGGCCGACGCCGGGAAGTGTGCGCAGGACTACCGCAGCCTTGGGGACACGGCCGCCGTAGCCGCGCATGATCGTTTGCGCTGCTTCGCGCAGGAATTTCGCGCGGCGGTTATAGCCCATACCGCTCCACAACTTGAGCACATCTGATAGGGGCGCCCCGGCGAGTCGGCGCACATTAGGAAATCGTATCAAGAATGCTTTGTACTTCTCGATGACTCGCGGCACCTGCGTCTGCTGGAGCATGACCTCAGAGACGAGGATTTTATACGGATCAGTAGTTTTTCGCCACGGAAGATCGTGCCGACCGTTTTCCTTATAATATTTCCACGCAGCGGCGCGGAAAACGTTGAGGCGCGCGGCGGGCACGTTTTGAAGAACATCGCCCTCTTCATCAGCGACATCGGTCGAGGTGATACGGGTATGTGAATTACGAACGTTGGGTTCTTCAAGACGTGCCCGCCGCGCGCCAGTCATAGTTCATATACGACATCCTTCCGCTCCACCACCACCTTCCACTTCAGTCGTTTTGCCTGTCGATAGAGCTTTTGATTCGGATTGAAGCAGATGGGCTTGGCCACCATTTCAAGGAACGGTACGTCGCTCTCGGTATCGCCCACTCCGATAGAGTGTGCGAGCGTCAGATCTTCTTTTTCGACCGCGCGCTTGAGGATATTGGCTTTGTTGGCGATGAGATGTTCTTCCACCACTTCGCCGGTAAAGAGATCCTGCGGGCCGGTCTCGTAAATGATGCCGTAGGTCTTGTCGAAACCGAGGCGCGGACAAAATTTGTCGAGTACGGTTTTGGGCGAATGCGAGACGGCGAGCAAAAAATAATTTTTCGCTTTGAGTTCCTTGATGAGATCGCGCGTATAGCGGTAGGTGTGTTTCCAGTGGGCATCCACGACCTGCTTGGCGCAATCGGCGAGCGTGCCATAGTGTACGCCTTTCAAGTGCGTGCGGAAGGCCTTCACGACGGCATCGATGTAGGCCTGGTAGTCGCCTTCGCGGTCGAGCCAGAGCTCTTGTTCGCGCTCGAAAAGCTTGCGAGCACTGCCGGGAAATGCTCCGCTGTCGATGAGTGCGCCCACTACCTCTATCAGGAGACTGGACCGGAAGATCGTTCCGTCGACGTCAAAGACTGCCACTCGCCGATCGTTACTCATGCATCCATACTACTCCCGGCACGGCACGTGCGAAAGCGGTCGCAGACTTCCGTATCCAAAGATGCCAGAATCGAGTATTCTTGAAGGGATGCTGCATCGGATCAAAGCTGCTCTCTACTTCCCTGTGGCGCACTACTTCGCCTTTTTTGCACGCATACGGCTCAGGCGATGGGCGCCGCGCATTGTCGTCGTCACCGGCTCCAACGGTAAGACGACCGCGCTTCACCTGATCGAGGCGCGGCTGGGCACAAGGGCGCGATACACGCATCACCGCAATAGTTCGTTTGGCATCCCGTTCGATATTCTTGAGCTCGACGACGCTGCAGGCTCGCGACTGAAGTGGTTCGCGCTTGTGGCGCAGGCGCCGCTGCGCGCGCTGCGCAAAGCACCCATCGATAAGATATACGTCGTCGAGGCAGATTGCGACCGGCCGGGTGAGGGAAAATTTTTGAGCGAACTGCTGAGTCCCGAGGTCGTCGTCTGGCTCAACTGCGCCCGCACGCATAGCGCGCAATTCGAAGACGTCGTCCGCAGCGGAACATTCGAGAATGTAGATGGAGCTATCGCATACGAATATGGATACTTCCTCGAGCATGCGAGCAAGCTTTGCATCATCAACAGCGACGATCCGCGCATCGTACATGAAATGGAGCGTTCAGGAGCGCAGGTGTCAGCGATCACCGAGCGCGATCTGCAAAGCTACAGCGTATCGACGAGTGGGACGGAGTTTGAAATATATGGCGCACGTTACGCACTTCCCTATCTGTTGCCGAAGGACGTGTTCCGCTCCATCGCCGCTTCGGCTGCGGTGGCGCAATATTTCGGTATCCAACCGACCAACGATCTCTCGCTTTTCACACAACCGCCGGGGCGCAGCTCCATCTTCCGCGGATTGAGGGAGACAACTATTGTCGACAGTTCTTACAATGCCAACGCGTCTTCCGTCGAAGCGATACTTGAGATGGTCCGTGTATTGCCGGGTGCCAAGTGGCTCATCTTCGGCGATATGACCGAGCAAGGTGGCTACGAGGGAGAGGAGCACGAGAAGGTAGCGCATCTCATCGCACAAAGCGGGTTTGAGCGCGTGCTGTTGGTGGGCCCGCGGACGCGGAAATTCGTGCTGCCGATCCTTGAGAAAAAAGGCGTCCGCACAGATTCGTACCTGGATCCCTCTGAAGTCCTCAAGATACTGCCCAATTCGATCGACGGCGGCCCGCCCGGCCAGGGAGAAATTTTGGTGTTCAAAGGCGCACGCTTTTTGGAAGGTATCATTGAACACATGCTCGCCGAGCCCAGCGATGTCGAAAAATTATGCCGCCGGGAGGGCGTGTGGCGGGCGCGCCGCAAAGAATGGAACGTATGAACCCCGTTAGAGGCCTCACTAGCTACTGAAGTATGAACGACTCAACTCAATCAACACATCGCGAAGCCTCTAACGGGGTGAAAATGTTCATATTGCACGGCTGGACGTATGCCCCACACGACACGTGGGAACCGCTGCTTCGCACGCTCCGCCAGCGCAACGTTGATCTTGAATTCCTTGCGATTCCCGGCCTCTCCGACGGCAGCGATCCCGTATGGACACTTGATGATTATGTGGAATGGCTGCGTGGAAAAATCGGCGACGAAAAAGTGATGCTCTATGGCCACTCCAACGGTGGACGCATCTCGCTTGCCTTCTGCGCGAAGTATCCCGGCACCGTGGCAAAACTCATACTTGAAGACAGCGCGGGTATCCCACCTGCGGGATTGCGTAAATTAAAACGTGACGTATCGCGGGTGATCGCAAAAATATGTGGTGCCGTTACCAACTCAGAGCGTATGCGGGAAATGTTCTACAAGATGATCCGTGAGAATGATTACCAGCGAGCGAGCCCCAATATGCGCAAGACCATGGCGAATCTGGTGGCCGTTGATCTGCGCGAGATACTTCCGAAGATTACTACACCGACGCTCATCATCTGGGGCGCTGGCGACAACATGACGCCGCTCAAGAACGGGGAGGCGATGCATCAGGGCATTCAGGGTTCAAAGATGCTCGTGATAGAAGGCGCGCGCCACTCCCCGCACATCACACACTCCGATCAGGTTGCGGAAGCAGTTGCTGAGTTTATTTCTTCATGACCCCGTTAGAGGCTTCGAGCGATACGCGCAACGGTATGAAAAACATTCACATATCAAAATCTATGCTGGCCTCTAACGGGGTGACCATCTTCAACTCACTTGGTTCGAATTATGACCTCGCTTTTGCGCTTCGCGCTGAGTGTGCGCTCGGCAGCAAGAAAACACGACAACAATTGATCGACTACTTGAATGAACGGTACGGTGGAAAAACGACGCTGACGTACAAAGGCCGAGATGCGATCACGCTGGCTCTCAAGGCACTGCTCCCGCATGCGTCGGGCACTGTTGCCATAAATGGCTTCACCTGTATCGCCCTCTATGATGCTGTTGTACAGGCGGGTATGGCTCCGGTGCTGCTCGATATCGAGAAGGGGGCGCTCGATTTTTCGGCACGCGCCCTTGAAGACGCCCTGGCCAAAGACAGCTCGATCAAAGCCGTCATCATACAAAATACGCTCGGATACCCATGCGAAGGCAACAAGATCGCGGCGATATGCAAAGAGCGGGGCATCTTCCTTATCGAAGATCTCGCGCACTCGGTCGGCGCGCGATACGCGGACGGAAGTGAGGCGGGCCTTCGCCACGCCGAAGCGGGCTTCGGCCTCGCGGAGGCGGGAACGCTGGGCGACGCGACAGTGCTTTCATTCGGTCAAGACAAAGCGGTGGACGCTGTATCGGGCGGCGCACTGGTCCTACGAAATGCCATGATCGCACAAGTCGAAATGCCCCAAGAGAGCGTTCCATTCAAACAACAGCTCAAAGATCGATTCTATCCACGTTTCACTTGGGATATCCGCAGCACGTACCGATGGTACGGCAGACTGGAACATACCTTCTTGCGAGCTGTGCACGCACTGCCGCGACCGCTTGAGGGCGGACACGGTCCGCGTAAACTCCCCCATTGGTATACGCCATTGATACTCAGGCAATTCTTGCGGTTGGATACAGTGAGCGAGCACCGTCGCTCGATCGCTCGGATCTACGCAAAAATGCTTGATACCTCAGTGACCCTTCCCGGTACCTGCGCAACGATCGATACCTCAGCAAACCTGCGCTTCCCTATTGTGGTAAATGACCGCGCGGAATTGATCGCGCATATGCGCGAGCGCGGAGTGCACGTGAGCGACACCTGGTACGATGCACCGATCGCGCCGAAAAAATACAGTAGTCGGGTACGGTACCAAAAAGGCACATGCCCGAACGCGGAATTTGCGTCTGAACGTATCTTGAACCTACCGACGCATATCAACGTATCGCCGCACGCTGCAAAGGTCATTGCCGATGAGGTGAATCGTTTTCTGAAACATGAGCATGGAATATAGCTTGGAAAACATTGTCGATAAAAAGGTGTGGGAAGATTTTGTGAGTGCACAGCGGCCGCATAGTTTTCTTCAGTCCTGGAATTGGGGTGAAACAAATCAAGAAACCGGGTCGAAAATATTCCGCATCGGGATACGTGGCGATGAGAAGCTTCTCGGAGTTGCGCTCATGATAAAAATTCCGGCGCGTCGCGGCTCCTTCCTCCTGGTCCCACACGGACCCATCTTTGCCAAGGGCGACAGCGAACGTGCACTCACTCGTACTCTTCTTGCCCGCGCGGCCGCGATCGCGACGGTCGAAGGGTGCGCATTCTTGCGTGTATGTCCCCTTGCACCAAATGACGTGCGGATAAGAGGCATATACCGCTCGATGGGTTTTCGACGAGCACCCATCCATATGCATCCAGAGCTCGCATGGATGCTCGACATTACCAAGCCGGAAGAACAACTGCTCAAAGAAATGCGCAAAACCACCCGGTACCTCATTAAGAAAACCGCCAATGAGGGCGTCGAGATCGTGCAAAGCGCAGACCCGAAAGATATAGAGTTGTTCTGGCCGGTGTATGCGGCAACTGCACAAAGACAAAGCTTTACGCCATTTAGCAAACGGGATCTGCAAAAAGAATTTGAGCTGTGCGTACAAGATGATGGGGCGCTTTTTTTCTTCGGCAAACAAGGCGGCAAGATCGTCGCCGCAGCTATTATTATTTTTTACAATGGTCAGGCGTTCTATCATCACTCTGGTTCGCTTTCATCGGGCGATGGCAGTAATGTCTCGTATCTGCTGCAGTGGCGCGTGATACAAGAAGCGAAAAAACGCGGTTGTACGCTCTACAATTTCTGGGGCATCTCGCCCGACAATCAGCCTCAACATCCGTGGACAGGCCTTTCGCGTTTCAAAAAGGGCTTCGGCGGATTCGCCGAAGAATATATGCATGCGCAAGACAAACCGCTCACGTGGAAATACACCATCAACTACGTGGTAGAAACTACGCGACGGATCAAACGAGGTTTCTGATCATTTCGCTTTGGGCCATCGCTTGGCCGCTTCCGGCCAGATGTTCGTCAATCCATGCTCGGAGCAGTCGTGCTTGTGTGCCTTGCAGATGTAACGCCCGTAGAGGACGAGGCCGTTGTTGACGTACTTCCAATCTTTTTTTGAGATGAGCGCCTCCAGTTCCTTTGAGATCTTGTTGAGATCTTTGCTATCCACCAGATCGAAGCGAAGCGCGAAGCGGCGCACATGCGTGTCGGTCGGGATACCGGGCCATTCGTCGAAAAGTTCGCCCATGATGACGTGTGCGGTTTTGTAGCCGACGCCGGGGAGCGCCTGCAGTGCTTTCTCATCTTTCGGAACTTTGCCGCCGAATCCGCCAGCTGGCGGACGAGCTTCTACTTTTTTTGCTGCAGTAATAACTGCTTTCGCTTTGTTACGAAAAAAGGTAATCGAAGAAATTTCCCTTTCAAAATCCTGAGGTTTAGCCTGAGCGAAGTCGAAGGCCGTCTTGTATTTCTTAAAGAGGGATTCTGTCACCCGATTCACGACCTTGTCCATGCACTGTGCGGAAAGCATCACCGCAACGACGAATTGGAATGGTGTGTGATATTTCAATTCGCTCTTTGGTTTGGGATAGTGCTTCTTCAGCCACACCACGATCTTTTTTGCGCGCGCGCGACGCTCTTGTTCCTTACTCATCGAGCGCTACTTTATCACGATAGGAAGAGTGACTGAATCATCGTTCTCTGGAAGACCAGAGGGATTGTCTTTCATCAAAATCAGCGTGGCAGAACCGTGGTACGGCGCGTTAAGTGTGATCGTCGCCTTGAACGGCACGGGGCCGGGCGTCGTCCAATCGCTCTGCGCTTGTCCCTGCCCGCGCGCGATGACATTGTCCTCGGGATCGCGGACCTGGATCGGAAATACTGCTTCGAAATACCATGCATTGGGGGCGATTCCGGCTACATCGAATGTCTGCTCGACGCTTGCGCCTGAAGCGGGCGCAAAGATAGAGACATTCTTCGAAAGCGGCGGTGGCGTTGTCTCGATCGGAGTGGTCGAAGTCGCGGACTGCGCGGGTGGTACGGAAGCAGCGTGCGGACCGGGGACGACGACGAGCACGACGAGGAGTCCAATAATGATAACGAGCAAGACCACCACCAGTACGCCGAGAAATTTGCTGTTCATGCGTACAGTATAGGGCAAAATCGCGCCACAAGCATTACGTGGCCAAAGGGCGTCATTTCTGCTAGAATCGCCCGAATTATGCGCAAAAAGAACATCGTGGTCATCGGTGGCGGTACCGGTACCTTCACGGTCCTCTCCGGTCTCAAAAAGTATCCTGTCAACCTGACGGCGATCGTTGCGATGTCGGACAGCGGCGGATCGACCGGGATACTGCGCGATGAGCTCGGGGTCTTGCCGCCGGGAGACGTGATGCGCTGCCTGGTCGCGCTCTCCTCCTCGAGCAAACTGATGCGCACGCTGATGGATTATCGCTTCGACGGCGGTAAATTGAGGGGTCACAAATTCGGCAACCTGCTGCTCTCGGCGCTCGAGAAGATCACTGGCTCGTTCGACGCGGCGGTCGTCATGGCGAGCGAAATCTTGCGCATCAACGGAACGGTCATACCGGTCACCCTCGACCCCGTGCATCTCATGGCAAAAGTCGGGACGCGCATCATCCACGGCGAAGAAACGATCCAGATGACCAAATTGAACGGTTCCCTTGAATATCTCTGGCTTGAGCCGGTCGGTCGTGCCAACCCAAAAGCGCTGGCCGCGATCCGCGCAGCCGACGCGATCGTGCTCGGGCCCGGAAATTTCTATGCAAGTCTCGTCCCGAACCTCCTGGTACGCAGGATCCCCGAAGCGATTCGCAAAAGCCGCGCGAAGAAGATATTTATCTGCAATCTGATGACAAAAAAAGAGCACACGAAAGATTTCGGCGTCGTAGAATACACCGCTATGCTCGAAAGGTATCTGGGCGGTGAGGTAGATGTCGTGGTGTACAACAACAAGGCACCTGTATCCACCCTGCTCCAAAAGTACGCGCGCGAGGGCGACACGCTTACATCATGGAAAAAACTGCCGCGCGGCCGGGTACTCAGAGGCGCCAATCTCCTTGCCAAGCGTCAGGTCCCGCTCAAAAAAGTGGGCACGCCGAGCCTCGAGAGTTCGCTCGTTCGCCATGACCCAGCGCAGCTCGCCAAAATCATCGCGAGCATCCTCAAGATCAAGAGTTAGGAACGGATGCCGAATTTTTTCAGTTCTTCGAGGACAGCAGCAAGGGGCAAGCCGATAATGGTGTTGTAATCGCCGACTATTCTTTCCAGCAGAACGGTACCGTTCTCTTGCAATTGGTAGCCGCCCGCTCCGTCCAATGATTCGCCACGAGCAACATACGCTTTCACTTCACGAGGCGAAAGCGGACGGAACGTGACGCGCGTCTTCACAGCGCGCGCGCTGCGACGTCCCTTTTTCGTGTCGATGATGGCGAATCCCGTCCATATGTCGTGGGTTTTTCCCGCGAGCGTGCCGATCATCCTGCGCGCCTCTTTCTCGCTTTCCGGTTTACTCCACACCTGTTTGCCGAGTGCCACCACTGTGTCGGCACCGATCACAATGGCATCGGGATGACGCACCGCGACCGCCATCGCTTTTTGCAGGGCAAGCCGCATGACGAGTTGCCGCGGCGATAGCTTTTGTCGCATGTCTTCTTCAGTATTCGGCGGATCAGCGATAAAAGGGATGCCGGCGCGTTCAAGTATTTCGCGGCGGCGGCGAGAACTTGACGCGAGGATTATTTTTCTCATCCCGTTAGAGATAGGAAGCCTTTCAAGCGAGTCTTGAGGTAGCGCTTACCCATTCCCGATTTAAGAAATAATTCTCTCGACCGTGCGTCTCGCTCGTTCTTGCACATTTCGTAGTATATCAACTCAAACGGTCGTCGCCCTTTTGTAGAGCGGCCAAGACCGTCGCTGTGCTGCTTGAAACGCTTCCGTAGGTCATTCGTCGAACCGGTGTATGTCTCGCCATCCTTCAGACTTCGTAAAATGTAAGTATACCAACTTGACATATCTCTAACGGGACTCATTGGTACAGTATGGGGCTTGCATCATGAAGGTGCAATTGCTAGTATCCGCGCAGGTCAGTGCAAGTATCAAGAGCGCGGGGAGGGACTAACCCTATGAACCGCCGACAACTTGCCTTGAGCGAACGAAGTAAGTCGAAAGGCCCTTCGCCAGGCTCAGGGTAAAGTGCCAATTAGCCCTTACGGGAAGATATTTACGAAAGATCTCCCGCACTGGGAGATTTTTCGTTTATCAGAGACTGCTCCGGTTTACTATGTTCTACTAACTACCGACTACTCATATGTTCCACTTACTTGAACGATACACCACGGAGAGCGTCACCGCTGGCCACCCCGACAAGGTCTGCGATCAGATCTCTGATGCGATTCTTGACGCAATGCTCACGCAAGATCCCCTGACGCGCTCCGGCGTCGAATCATTCGGCTCGCACGGCACGCTCATGATCGGCGGTGAAGTGAAGACAAAAGCGAAAGTCGATTTTGAAAAGATCGGACGACAGGTTTACAAGACAATAGGCTACAACGACGAGCTCGAGGTATTCGTGCGGGTCGCCCAGCAATCGCCCGATATCGCGCAAGGCGTGGACACCGGCGGCGCGGGCGATCAGGGCATCATGTACGGCTATGCCACCGATGAGACGCCCGAAATGCTGCCCAAGGGCGTTGTGCTTTCGCATGCACTCGCGCGCCAGCTCGAAAAGATCCGTCGCGACGGTACGCTCCCCTTCCTCGGGCCCGACGGCAAGACACAGGTGACCATCGACCGCGACGGCACCGTCCTTACCGCTCTTTCATCGGCACAGCACAGTGAGGATGTCCAGCTTGAAGAAGTGCGTGCAGGCCTGATCGAGCATATGTTTAAGCCGGTCCTGGGCGACATTTCAAAAATAGAAATTCTCGTCAATCCCACCGGGCGCTTCGTCCAGGGTGGCTTCATGGCCGATGCTGGATTGACCGGACGCAAGATACAGGTCGACACTTACGGCGGGCTCGTCCCGCATGGCGGCGGCTGCTTTTCCGGCAAGGAGGGTATGAAAGTGGACCGCTCTGCCGCATACATGTGCCGTTTCGTCGCCAAGAATCTTGTCGCCAATGGCTATGGCAAAAAGGTACTCGTGTCGGTCGCCTATGCGATCGGTCGCGCGGAGCCGGTGATGATCGAAGCGTACGATGGTGAGGGAAAAAATCTCACGGAAATAGTCACCAAGAATTTCGATTTCAAGCCGCGCGCCATCATCGAGCGCCTCGGCCTCACGCGGCCGATCTTCCGAGAAACAGCAGCCTATGGGCACTTCGGTGTCGCCGGCAGGTCGTGGGAGGAAATAATCAAAATTTAAGGCTGCTTGTTCATCCGTTCAATAAGATCCACGATTTCTTTAGCGGTATCTTCCGAAACACCAGCACTGATGCTCGTGCTCATGCCGCCTTCAAAAATTGCTTGAACTTCTTCTTTTGGCTTCCCTGCTCGTAATGCATCTTCTGCTTGGGTCCAAGCAGTATCGAACCAAGTATCTGCATCTGCCGAACTTTTTTCTTCACCGGCTGTCCCTGCCAAGAACAGTAGCTCGTCAACGGCCTTGGCTTTTAACTGACGCATTTGGGCGTTCAGATTCGGTTCACTATTTTGTTTGATTTGGTCCATACGTATATACTAGCATTCATGGAGAGTGCGAATCCACTTGAAGAGCGGTTTGCAAAAATAGAGCAGCGCAACAGGGCTGTTGAGTTGGACAAAGCTTGGGAAACTTCTGGCACGCGACGCAGTCTGATTATCGCGTCCACGTATGTGATCATTGGGATCTTCCTCACGACCATACATGTGGATCGACCGTGGCTCGCAGCAATTGTACCGGCTATTGGATTCGGTCTCTCAACGCTCACGATGCCGTTTTTTAAGGAACATTGGATTGCGCGGCACACAAAATAATCAGCGAGTCTTTGCTATCCTTGCGCGATATCCGTCGATATTAAGATTCCCGGGGCCGCCGAGGGATACTTTTGATGCGATGTTTTTCTGCAAATCCACGTCCTCCGGACGCATATCGGCCGCTGCTTTATATGCATCGCGAAATGGCATCCCCTGGTCCACGACCATTTGATTAGCGATGTCGGCGGTGAAGATGCCAGGATTGATCTTAGCCTTGATGCTTTCGGGTTTCGGTGTAAGACCCTTGAGCACGAGGCTCGCGACCTCAAGACTATCTGCGACGATATGCGTGCTCTCGATGAGCGGCTTCTTGATGAGCTGTCCGTCGCGGTTGTAGCCCGATAGCAGGTTCTTGGCGATGCCTTTGATCATGAGCTGGTTTGCAATGACTACCGACACGTTGCCGCGCAAGATCTCCATCACATCGAGGTTGTGCTTGTGCGGCATGATGGAGGAGCCGGTCGTGAGCGAGGGGTCGATAGAAAAATAGTCGAATTCCTGTGAAGTGAAGAGCAGCATATCAGTGGCGAATTTCCCAAGCGTGAGCATGATCTGTGCGAGCGCTTCCATGTACGTGCTCTCGAATTTGCCGCGCGAATTCTGGCAATAGAGCGAATTGACCTGCACACCACCAAATCCCAATTCTTTTGCGGTGAACTCCCGATCGAGTGGGATAGAGACACCGAACCCAGCTGCCGAGCCGAGCGGACTTTTGTCGATGTGCTTCAACACTGACGCGAGAAAATCGCTGTCATCGAGCAGCGCTTCGGCGTGTGCGAGCATATAGTGGCCGACGCTCGAGAGCATCGCCTGCTGCGTGTGCGAATATCCTGGCATCGGGACCTCCTTGTATTTCTCGGCAACATCCACGAAATCGGATGCGAGCCCGACGCACTGCTGTGTGAGCTGCGTGAGATGGTGCTTCATATAGAGGCGCGTTGCCGTCAAGACCTGGTCATTGCGGCTTCTCCCGGTGTGGATCTTCTTCCCCGCCTCACCTATCTTTTCGACGAGATAATTTTCTATCACTGTGTGACAGTCCTCGTCTGCCGGTGTGATCTCAATGCTGCCTGCCTTGAACTCGCTTTTCAAACTCTCGAGCGCACCCACTATCTGCCCGAGTTCTACGGATGTAAGCACGCCGATCTTCTCGAGCCCGTTGGCATGCGCCATGCTCGCTTCAATATCAAAAAGCAAGATCTCCTTATCGAAAAGGTAGTCAGTGCCCGCCGTGTATGTCTCCACAGCCGGGTTCATTTCTGTATCAGTTTTTTTCCAAAGTTTTGCCATAAATACGAACAGTATAGCCTATAGATGCTTTGTCTTCCCCCGTGCGAGTTATTTAGGTGCATTGCCGCCCGAGCGTTTCCGCGCTTCCTCAATGAGCGCTTGGGTCAGTTTTGGGTTCCATTTCTTGGCGAATTCTCCTTCGTGCTGCTGCAGCTCTTCCGGCTTGAACGTATCCCTCAGCAATGCAAAGTCGCCGCCGAATGCTTTCTGCAACACCGGATATGTCTGCTGCGGTAGCTGCTCTCTTTTCCGTATGGATCCATTTTCGAGATTCATACAATGAACGGTGTAATAGTGCCAATAATAAAGAACAAGGGTGCGAAGGGGGCGAAGCGATTTTTCTTTTGCTTCTGTCCCCCTTCGCGATAGAGCCCGACTAGATAACGTGCGTCGGATACTGCGACACCATGGCGTACATTTTCGGCCTCTGAGCCTCCCATATGTAATTTGGAGGGAGGCCGCATCCGTTGAACGCCACGGTCAGCGGGTTGCTGAGGCAGCCGGCGAAACCACCTCCTTTGCCGAGTAGTTGCGGGAGCGGCATCTCATGACGCTGGTAGTCAAGAGCTGCTAAATCTTCCCAGTAGTCCTCGGAAAGTCCCGGTGGCGCGATGATCTGACCATCGATGTCGCGGAAGTTTGTACCGAAACTTTGAGCGTCTTTTTTCCTGACCTCGACGAGTTTGCATCCGTCATGGTCGCAGAGTGCCTGCAGTTTGGCCCAACCTTCGTCTGGTTTCCATCCGTGACGCCGACCGGCGAGAGCCTGCCGACACATCAGTACCGCGGGTTGACGGCTCGCTACTGAAGCACCGGCAGTGTCGAGGTGGAAGTTCGCTGGTTCGAGGTGGAGCGCGACGACATGGTCCAACTGGAAACGGAAGATTTTTCCCAACTCTTCTGCGGCCTCCTGGTCCGCCCTGCTACCGTAGCCGAAGACGATACCCGACCCGCCAGGAAGCGAGAAGTAGCATGAGTCGCCTTCGCACACAGCATCCATCGTACCGAATATGTTCAGGCCGAGTTCGTTCTTGAGGAACATCTCGACATATTTGGGTTCTGCCGTGCGGTGCTTGGCTTTCATCCTCGACATCAAGCAGCCGCGTCCCGGCACGTAAATGAATGTGTCGCGGACATAGCAGGTGTCGAAAATGCCAGCGTCGGCAGGTGGTGCCGGCATGACGATGACGCGAGCACCCATTGCGTAGACGAGATAGTCGACAAAGTTGATCCATTCGATCAGCGCGAAACGGGGACTCACCCCTTGCTGCGCTTTCGCTTTCGCCGCACGCCGATTACCCTCTTCCCCTCCATCGGCACGCCAGTTCGGCGGTGGCGGCGAAACGAGATACGTTGGCTTCATCTGACACCTTTCCTATACTGATGTAATGGTTGTGATACCCCCACAGCGACCACCGTGGCCGCTATCACGTACTCGTGTCCCGTTGCTTTCGGGCTCTATAATTGTTAAAGATCTCGCGGTTTTGAGGCCGCTTTTGGAATGTTTGCAAATTTTTTCTATTTTGATTACAAACGCTCTAAAGCAGTCTCAAGGAGGCTGCCGTTCGTCGCGAATTATGATATATCATAATTTTTTCCATACTCATTTCTTTTTGTTCCTTCTCGCGATCTCATTCGCGATCTTCATCTGCAAAGTGTACACCTCGACGAACCCTGCGGAAGCATTGGTGTTGTATTGGTAGCCTTCTTTCACGTTGAAGGACGCGTGCGCCATCATGTACGGCGACTTCATCGCCACGACGTTGGTATTACCCTTGAAGAGCTCGACGGTCACCTCTCCCTGTACGCGCGTGTTGACCTCGTCGTTGAACGCGTTGATAGCTGCCACTGCCGGATCGTACCATTTGGCGCCATAGCAAAGGTAGCCCCACTTGATGTCGAGCGTGGATTTGATCTCGTTGAGCTCGCGCGTCGAGACGGCGCGCTCAAGCGCTTTGTGCGCTTCGATGATGATGTGTGCGCCCGGCTGCTCGTAGACACCGCCATCTTTGAGACCGATGAGGCGGTCTTCGAACATATACACGACACCCACGCCGTGCGCACCACCCATCACATTGAGTTTCTGGATGATGTCGGCGAGCAGCATGTTTTTGCCGTTGATGGCGGTCGGTAGCCCATTGTCGAACGTGAGCTTCACGTGCTCGGGCTTGTCGGGCGCATCCTCAGGGCGGGTGTACGCGGTGAGAAATCTTGAGACCGGCGGGATGAGCTCTCTATTTTCAATTTCGCCGCCTTCCCACGTCATGCCCCACATGTTGTCGTCGACAGAATACGGAAAATCTTTCTTCGCGGGCACGGGAATACCGTGCTTCTCGGCATAAGCGATCTCCGCGTTGCGGTCCATGTTCCATTCTCTGACCGGCGCGATGACTTTCATGTCTGGATCGAGAGTGATGATGTAGCCATCAAAACGCACTTGGTCGTTGCCCTTGCCAGTGCAGCCGTGTGCGATGCACTTGATGCCCTTCTCGCGTGCGACCTCGACGCCTTTCATTGCGGTGATGACGCGACCCATTGGCGTGGAGAGGTGGTAGCCACCTTGATAGTCGGCATTGGCCTTGATACCTCTAGCAAGCACCGCTTCGGCAAATTCCTTTTTGGCGTCAAATACGATCGCGTCTTCCGCACCGAGTTTCAAAGCTTTCTGGCGAACTGCTTCCAGGTCGTCCTTCTGCTGACCGATATCGAGTGTGAGCGTCGTGATCTTGGCACCGTAGCGGTCCTGCATCCACTTGAGCATCACCGAGGTATCGAGCCCGCCCGAATAGAGCAGCAAGACCTTGTCGATCTTCCCGTCCTTGACCTCGTATGAGGCGACTTTTTGATATGTGCTTTTAGTGTCCATGATTTTTTAATTTCGGTAATAGTACACGATTTTTTCCCGCAATACAGGGTGGGGAGCGGATGCCGAGGCAGAGCCGCTATCCCCTGATCAGTTGGCGGGTGGCTTCAGCCGCCGCGGCCCCTCCTGATCTTGTAGTCCGAACGGCCCGCGATCGGGGCTTTGTTCGCCGGTGCGCTTATGTGCCTTGTCTGCTTGACGGGGGTGGTGATGATCGCCTCGTTGTTGTCGATCGTGACCGTAACGGTCGGGGCGCACCATTCGAAGACCTTTGCCAGGGCCTGCAGCTGGACCTGGTCTGGCGGAGCAACGGCGCAGTGGACTCTGGTCTGCGAGTGGCCGGCGAACATGTCCAGGAGGGTGAATATTTCCTCCATGACTGGCGTTTGACCGTTCTTGTCGAAGAGCACGACGCCTTCGACGCCGAGACCTCCCGCCTCCATCGGACCGATCGGGAGCAAATGGCGCTCCAGCCGACGGATGAAGATTGCGCGTTTTGTCGTTGACGGCGATGGAAGGCCGCCAACTGGCAAACTCTTGCCGTCTGAACCGATGATCTGCATTCGCTTCCCTTCCTAGGTTATGACTATGCAAAGAACATGCGGTCGCATGCCCTTTGCATACGACGAAACGGCCTTGAGGCCGTCTTGGAGAGTTCGATATTCCAACGCTCTAAGACAGCCTCAAAGGGAGCTGCCTCGTCGGATTTCCAATGTCGAAATTATTGAGTTCACGCCGAGATTATACACTTTCCCTTACGTTGCGCAAGGGGCTACATTGGAGTACCTTGGGGACAGAGGGAGCGAATTAGTACTAAATAGCGTGTGGCCCAGCCGTTTCTTGGCATTCCGGAAACAGCTGCGGATACGAGGAAAGGGATCATCGAAACCATCTGCGGATACCCTTCGGCACCACTCTGTGCCGAGATGCTGAACGGAAAAACGTATCGGTGACGATACGGATAAATGTTCGGCGAATGAGTTCGCTTTTCCCGACGCTCCGGCTTGGCCGGAGGTCGGGACCCCGACCCCAGCAGGGCGTCGGGGCTCAATTAGCGGAATAAAAGAAAATATATGTGTGGAATTTTTGGGTATGTCGGCGAGGAGCGCGATGCGGCTGATGCGGTGATGGAAGGCTTGCGGCGGCTCGATTATCGCGGCTACGACAGCTGGGGTGTCGCAGTGCTCGACACACATGAGATCAAGGTGGAGAAGCAGGTCGGCATTGTGGCAAAAGAGAGGCCGACGCTGCCTGAGGCGACGGTAGGCATCGGTCATACGCGCTGGGCAACGCACGGTAAGGTGTCTGTCCCTAATGCGCATCCGCACTATGCATCAGACAAATCGTTCGTCTTGGCACACAACGGCATCGTCGAAAATGCCGGTGTCTTGAAAGCGGCGCTGCGAAAAGACGGCTATGAATTCGTATCAGAAACCGACACCGAGGCGATCGTCCGACTCGTCGAGAAATCCCGACGCCCCAAAGGGGTCGGGATCCCGACCTCCGGCCAAGCCGGAGCGTCGGGAAAAGAAATCCCGCTCGAAGAAGCGGTGCGGCTCGCGTTCAAAGAGCTCCATGGGCGCAATACGATCATCGTGCTCGCCGATAACGGGGACGTGATCGCGGCACGCAATGGCTCCCCACTCGTCCTTGGTATCTCGGCGAATAAAAAAGAACTTTACTTTTCTTCCGACGTGTTCTCATTCGCGCCGCATGTAGCAGACATTCTCGTCCTGAACAATGGTGAGATGGCTGTGTGTCGTGAAAAACAATTCACTGTCTTCAACATTGCGACCGGAAAAAAACTAAAGCCGGTATTCGAGAAAAACTTGCTCAAAGACGTCTCGGTGGATAAAGGGCAGCACGAGCACTTCATGGAGAAAGAGATCATGGAAGCGCCATTCGTTATAAGGCAGGTAGTCGCCGAAGAGGAGACGAAGTACAAAAAGCTGGCTGCTGCTGTCAAAAAAGCACGCGCGGTGTACTGCATCGGCTCCGGCACCGCAGGAGCGGCGGCAGCCCAGACGGCCTACTATCTGCGTGCATTTGCCGGCATCAATGCCAAGGAATTGATCGGTGCAGAAGCCAATGAGTACCGTAGGCTCATCGGCGAGGGTGACTTGCTCATCGCGCCATCGCAAAGCGGTGAGACTGCCGACGTGCTAGAAGTGCTCGAGCACGCGAAGGCGCAAAAGGCGCAGATTGCATCGCAGGTCAATATGCCCGGTAGCATGATGACACGTATGTCGGACTTCCCTTTCATGGCCAATGCGGGCCCCGAGATCTGCGTGATGTCGACCAAGATCTTCGTCTCACAAATTGCGTGGGGCTATCTCGTAGCAAAAGCTGCGCAGGGAAAAATCACCGAAGGCAAGAAAAACCTCCTCGCCGCCGCGCGTGCCATCGAAAAAATGCTGGCCGACGAGGCATATGTGCATGAGATACGCACACTGGCGCAAACGCTCGCGCAAAAGGAGCATATCTTCCTTCTCGGCAAAGGCCAGAATCTGCAGATCATTAAAGAGGCGATGGTGAAAATGATCGAGGGCTCGTACATCCATGCGCATGCCATACCCGCAGGCGACTTGAAACACTACGCCATCACCCTCATGGAGCCGGGCGTCTCGGTCGTGACCGCACTCTCGAATGACGACGTAAAATCAGACGTACTCAATGCTATTCACGAAGTCCGGGCCCGTGGCGCGGATGTACTTGGTGTGGCTTCCGAGCGTGATGATGGTTTCGATGCGTATATCCACGTCCCTACTCCGCCAGCTGGCGGAAAAGAAACGAGCGCTATCGTCAATATCATTCCCCTCCAACTCCTCGCCTACCACATGGCGGTGAGCTTAGGTCACAACGTCGACAAGCCGCGCAATATCGCGAAGAGCGTGACAGTGAAGTGATCAAGAAAAAACGATGTCCGCAATATCGGTTCGAAAGGCATTGATAGCCGAGGTGTCGGGCGGACGATGCGGATACGTGCGGTTGGAGAGAATGACAAACGCGGTACCACGCTGCCGATCGACGACGATCAACGTGCCGGTAAAACCTGTCTTGCTGAACGTCTTTTGACCATACTTGTTCGCTCTCCACGGTTCATCGAGCGGCCAGCCAAGACCCTTCTCGGCCCCCTCGACAATGACATTCAATCGCCCGTTTAATAGTGCCTCTGCGAATTTCAACAAGTCTGGTGCTGTTGAAAATAATCCGGCATGCCCGACGGCCCGCCTTGCCCTAGAAAATATTCGGGCGCTTTCGTCGTGCACGATGCCCCGAATTTCCTCGCCATCCACGATCTCTGTCGGTGCAATAAAATTATGATATATCATAATTTTTTCTCCATCTGGATCTGACGGAAAGAAGGTTGTGTCGTTCATCCCAAGCGGCTCAAAAAAATAGCGGTATGCAAGCGCGGACAGTCCGCCAGCTGGCGGATCTCCGCCGACACGCTCCAAAATGATACCCAGCAGAAATGCCGGAAGGTTCGTATACGCGGAATCACCCGGTGGGCCGCTGAACCCATTCTCAAAAATATGCGTTCGTATCTCCTCAAATGTCTCGTATTTCAGATGCGCCATGCGCGGTCCATGCACACGATACCGCAGCAGATCTTCAATCGTCGCATCATGATCGTTTTGTAGCTCTGGCAAATGCTCTCGCACGAGGCCGGAGAGTGAAAGTTTTCCCTCTGCGATAAAAGTCAGCGCAAGCGAGGCGGTCGGTATCGACTTGGTAATCGAAGCGACATCATAAATCGTATCTTCGCGCACTGCGTTCTCCTGTTCATATGTCAAAAAACCAAAAGGAAGAACTATTCGCCTATTCGCGCGAATTAGACCAATGACACACCCAGGAAATACTTTCTCCCTTATTGCTTTTTGTGCTCTCGCGATAATGCGCTCGGCCACGCTCATGCCGCATCCACACCGACGAGATCGGAAATATTCTTGATCCCCTCTTTTTCCATATATGCGACGAGGTCGCGATTGATGCGGCCAGGTAGTGTGGGGCCTTCCTCGTCGAGCGCGGCGACGATCTGCACTGCCGAGGCACCCGCGCGGATTTTTTCGAGAGCTGTTGCTGCGTCTTTGACGCCACCTGCGCCGAGGATCGTGAGCTTTTTTCCCGCTTGTTTGTAAATACGCTTGATGATATCCGTCGACATCTTACGGAAATCCGCATCGTCGCCTGAGACGCCGCCCATTTCTTCTCTGATGCCGTATTTGGCTTTAATGTCGGCGTTGACGGTCGTATTGGTCGCGACGATGCCAGCGATCCCGCTCTCGAGGACAACCTCGATCACGTCATCGACCGCTTCCATGGTCATATCGGGCGCGATCTTCACGAAGAGCGGTACTTCGACCCCTTCATCCTTGAGCGCGTCTTGTGATGCTCGCACGATCGCCGCGAGAGGTCCCTTGGCCTGCAAGGCGCGATGCCCCGGTGTGTTGGGCGAAGAAACGTTGATGACGAAATAGCGCGCCTGTCGACAGAGCCGCCGCACGACGGGGACGTACGCCTCCTGTGGCGCGTTGTCGTCTGTAACATCTTTGTTGCGTCCGATATTGATGCCTAGCGGCAGGCCAGATCCATCGTACGTCGCCAGATTTTGTGCCACGACTTCAACTCCCGGACCGTTGAACCCGTAGCGGTTGAGCGGGACACCGGGAGCGAGCGTGATGTGTCGCGGCCGAGGATTCCCTGCTTGGGGCCGTGTCATCACGGACCCTACTTCGATGGCGCCGAAACCGAGCTCAAACAGCGCATGCTCAGCCACCCCTATTTTGTCGAAGCCCGGACCCACGATGAGCGGATTGTCTAATCTGATTCCCGCGACGTTGACCGCAAGACGCGGGTCAGAAAAGCGCTCGCCTCCCCGGAGGATCTGTAACAGCGCGTCCGGGTCGGCAGAATGTTCGAGCGCATGGAGAAATTCCCGTATGGCGACATGTTCTGCCTCCGCATCGAGCTTGCCGAGCAGCGGCCCTACGAATTTCTCAAGCATGTCCTCATGATACACAACGCGCAGCACCCACGCGAGCGACTCTATGTGCGAGTGCGTTTAGTCACTTTCTTGCCCGCCTTTTTGACGGTTTTCTTCGCCGCCGAAGCGCTCTTACCGATCTCTTTTGCAATGTGATGCCAATTATTTTTCAATTCACGTACCGCCCGCGCTACCTCCGCGCGGTCTACCGTCTTCAGGCCGTGGTACGTCTTTGCCGCATTGCTCACGATATTTTCCAAGGTCTTGCGGTCAATATTTTTAGCATTGCGCGCTTTCTTGACTACGTCGCGCTTAAGGTTTTGTGCCCACTTCGCTGCGACCTGTCGATGCTTCTTGGCGTCTTTGCTCGCGTAAAAGTAATATCCCGCAGCAATCGCGCCCGCTGCCGCGGCGATCCCTCGCTTGATGCCCTTATGTGCCATAGGTTCGATTATAGATTTTTTTCATGAATGCCTGATGAGGGTCAGCGGCCACCGAACATTCTTTTGATAAAACGGATTACGAATTTCCACTGGAACCCGTTGCTCTTCACCGACCGTCGCATCTCGCTGATATCCTCACGTATCTGCGACGTCTCTGCTTCTGCCATGTTTGCGATGCGCTCGGCAGAACCAAGAATGCGCCAAATGCGGAAAAGAATGAGCGCGATCAGAATACCAATCACCACCACGACGACAGTCGCGGTGAAAAAGAAAATATCCATTTTGAGAAAATCGTTCATATATTCACTTCTCTTCTAGATCCAGACATACCGAGTTTATACAATACCTCTTGCCTGTGGGGGTTGGGCCATCGTCGAAGATGTGACCGAGATGCGAGCCGCATCGCGCGCATGTAATTTCGGTGCGCACCATCCCGTGATCATTGTCGGAGTGGGTCTCGGCCGCTCCCGGAAGCGCCTGGTCGAAAGACGGCCAGCCAGTGCCTGAATCGAATTTTGCCGTCGAATCAAATAAGGGATTCCCGCAAGCAGCACAGGCGTAGGTCCCGTCAGCCTTCTCATGCACGTACTCACCGGTGAAGGGTGCTTCAGTTCCCTTGTCGCGCAGCACTGCGTATTGCTCCGGCGTCAGCATCTGTTTCCACCCATCTTCATGTTCCGGCATCGGCTTTTTCATGAAATGAGTATACCAGATTGCCATGACAGTGGCTGTGTCTTATGATTGGCTGACCCCGGAGTGCGTTACAGATTCCGGCATCGTTCATTGTGCGGGAGGAACCTATGGATCCCGATCTGGCAGCTCGGAAACTGCAAGACTTGGCGGGCGTGGAGCGGAGTGACATTATCCCGATCCTCCTACCTACGGAACAGGGTGATGTGCCTGTTATCTGTTCGTCTGCCGACTGCAGTCACATTGAGCCAGTGAGACGGGCAGATGCCCGATGTCCTATTTGCAACTGTCAAATGTACGGACGAGGCGAGCTCATACAGGCCCTCTTTAAACAATGAGCCCCTGGAGAAGGTGTTTGGTGCATATGCCCCGCTCACAACTAGTGTCGGGGCAGTTTTTTACCTCCGAGCTCGACTGCGATCGATCTCCGTCAAAAATTGTTTGCGCAGACGCACCGATGTCGGCGTGATCTCCAGATACTCATCCTCTGCCATCACTTCGAGCCCGCGCTCAATGGTGAGCTCGTATGCAGGCACAAGGTTGATCGCCTCATCGGAACCTTTGGAGCGCATGTTGGTGAGCTGCTTGCCCTTGGTCGGATTCACACTCATTTCTTCGCCCTTCGAAGTGTTGCCGATGACCTGCCCCTCATACACTTCCACCGCGGGCACGATGTACAAGATACCCCTGTCCTGAAGATTCCACAGCGCAAATCCGAGCGCTTTGCCAGACACCATAGAAATCATCGAGCCAGTGGCGCGATGTGCGATCTCGCCGGCGTACGGATTGAAGCCGACCACTCGCGACGACATAATACCCTCGCCTTTGGTGTCGAGCACGAATTGATTGCGGTAGCCGAGGAGCCCGCGCGTCGGACCTTCGAATATGAGACGCACGCTATTCTCATGGACCTTCAAGTCCTTCATGACAAATTTGCGCTGGCCGAGGCGTTCGATAATAGCGCCCTGATAGGTGTTTGGCGTGTCAACGATGACCTCCTCAAAAGGTTCGGTCCGCCAGCTGGCGGATCCGTCCGTTTCTTCGCGGATGATGACCTGCGGCTGTGAGACCTGCATCTCATACCCTTCGCGGCGCATGTTCTCGAGCAAGATCGCGATGTGTAATTCCCCACGACCCGACACCTTGAAGATGTCGCCGCCGCTGAAGTCGACGCGCAGCCCCACGTTGACCTCGAGTTCGCGTTCCAAGCGCTCGCGGATCTGACGCGACGTGACGAATTTACCTTCGCGTCCGGCGAAGGGCGAGTTGTTGACGAGAAAATTGAGCGTGATGGTCGGCTCATCTATCGCGATTGCTGGCAGTGGCTCAGCGGCTTGGTCGGTCGTGATCGTTTCGCCGATGTAGATGTCGGGCAATCCAGCGATCATGGCTATGTCGCCCGCGGATACTTCGCTCGCTTCGACTTTTTTCAACCCACTGAATGTATACATTTTCGTGATCTTGCCGCTCCTCGTTTCACCTGTTGGTTTCTTAACAAAGACCGCGTCATTCGTTTTCAAGACTCCTTCGTACACGCGGACGATGGCAAGTCGACCGAGGAAATTATCGTATCCCAGATTGAAGGGCTGGGCACGCGTAGGCTTGGCTGCCGCTTCATCGCTTGAGGCGACGGGTACGAATTTCAATATCGTTTCCAACAGCGGTGTAAGGTCTTTTGATTCATCGTCCAATTTCAATGTGGCGATGCCCTCCCGCCCGATCGCATAGACCACTGGAAAATCCGCCTGTGCATCCGAGGCGCCGAGCTCGAGGAACAATTCCAAGACCTGCTCCTCGCAGCGCGCGGGGTTGGCTGCGGGTTTGTCTATCTTGTTGATGATGACGATGGGTTTGAGGCCGAGTTCGAGGGACTTCTTCAAGACGAAACGCGTCTGCGGCATCGGTCCTTCCTGGGCGTCAACCACGAGCAGTACCGAGTCGATGCTGCGAAGTACGCGCTCTACCTCGCTGCCAAAATCCGCGTGTCCGGGTGTATCGACGATATTGATCTTGGTACCCCTGTACTCTATCGCCGCGTTTTTGGAGTAGATCGTGATCCCCCGCTCTTGTTCGAGCGCATTGGAATCCATCGAAACGCCCTCGCCACCCACGCCCGCTTGGCGCAGCAGGGCATCGGTTAATGTGGTTTTGCCATGATCCACGTGCGCGATGATGGCTATATTTCTAATCTCCATAGTGGTGGACGCCTGCCCCGTAGCCAACGCGAAGCGTTGTGGTATCGGGATGGGCTATGATGGCTATGTTGTGTACCTGCATATTGCGTCAAATGAAAATGCTCCGGCGGGAGCATTTTCATCAGTATGCATGATTGGGACCCTTTGGTCAATCAGGCTCTACTTCTCAGAAGCTAGTGACTTTGTCCCATGAGCCCGCTAAGTGCCTGCAAGAGGGATTGAAGCGCGGCCACCGCCGAGGCAAGTTGAGAGAGACTGTCGCTCGTAGCGGATGTGGCGGTTACCACGTGAATGATAACCGAGGCCGAGGCTTTAGCTCCGCCAATGCCTGTCACGGTGTAGACGACGGTGTATGTGTGGCCGGCGCGGCACGATGCGATGGGGAGGGTCGTTTGCGTGCCGGTGCGGTTGAATGCGGGCACATTAAACGTTCCGCCGCCAGTCCCGGTATTGGGACACCTGTCGGGCGTATTGGCCGTATAGCTCGTTGCTGAAGATACCATATTGGTCGCGGTCCAAGAGTATGTAAGGCTCTGGCCGGGATGTGCGGTGATCTCGGTGCTCGGCGCACCACCGCCGACCGAGACCATAAAGGCGGCAGAGGGGGTGACCGATGAAGCAGCGACCTGAATTGTCATGGTTGCGACTGCGGTGTGTCCGTTGCTGTCCGTCACCGTGTACGTGACAGTGTATGTGTGACCTGCTTGGCACGGGAGGACCGTGGCCGTCGCTGAGCCTGAGAGTGTCTGGCCGTTGACCCAGGTGAACGGCCCCGTTCCCGTGGCGCTGCATTGAGCGGCTTCGGTCGAGTATGTTGCGGTCGCTGTAGCGCCGTTGGTCGAAGACCATGCGTACGCGATGGAGTCCCCTATTTTCGCGCTGACATTGGTGCCCGGTGCAGTGCCATTTACAGAGGCAGTGATCGTAGCGGTGGGAACAGGAAAACTGACCGTTACCGTGACCGAGGAGGGGTTGGAAGTACCGCCATCGCCGCTGCAGCTGATTGCATACGTCGTGGTGACGAAAGGTGTTACCGTCATGGAGCCCGCTACGTCGGTCGGCGTAAATCCGTCGCCAGTGCATGAAGTCGCGTCGGTGGAGCTCCAGGTAAGCGTGACTGACTGCCCTGCCGCAATGGATGGTGTGTCTACGGTAAGAGAGGCAGTAGGAAGCGGCGCAGAGGCATCCACCGTCACCGTCGCAGTCGAAGGGTCGGAAGTGCCGCCTGCGCCAGTGCAGGTGATGGAGTACGTGGTGGTCACCGATGGCGTAACGGTCACCGAGCTTGCCGTGGCGAATGCGGGAAATCCATCGCCGGTGCATGTGGCCGCATTGGTCGAGGTCCAGGAAAGCGTGGCCGAATCGCCGGCGGTGATGGAATCGGAGCTTGCGACGAGAGAGGCGGTGGGCGCTCCAGGTGAATCCGAATTGACTACGAGCGTGCCCGTCGTCAGCACATTACCGCTGGTTGGATCAGCTACTTGTATTGTGTATGTACCAGAAGCCAGTGAAAGTTGCGTGCCGCCGATAGCAGGAAATTGCCACCGACCATTTCCATTGACAACCGGTGCGTATCCGCCTCCACTGACGCCTGCGCCCGAGTAGTTAACTGTTAAAGCGTTGCCATAACTGTTTATAATATTTGCTGCGCTACCGTAGATGGTCGGATTGGGCGTGGTGGTCGCAAAAAGAGCGCTCGGAGCGATGATAGCAGTAGGCAGACCGCCGCTCGCGGGTGTGTAGGCGACGATGGTTGCGGTACCGAGACTTGCTCCGCTAGAGTCCCTGAGAGTGGCCGTGTAGGTACCTGGGGCGGCGTATACGTGGATTACCGACCATGGATTGCCGGGGCAATCTGATACGCAGGTTGTCGCAGTCGCGCCGTCACCAAAATCTATTGAAGAATTAGCCGGGTCGCTTTGAGCAGTAAAAGTGACTGTAAGCGGTGAATTGCCGGACGAGGGGATCACAGAGAGGGATCCTGCGCCACTGCAGTAGATTGCAGCGCGGGTCTTGGGACCCATGAAGCCGAAATTCGGGCTGCCCGAAGAGGTTATGCCAAGTGAGACCTGCAACTTCCCTACCGCCTGTGTCGTTGCGAGCCCGTAGAAGCCGGTCGCAGTGCCACTGAGATACCCATTTGCAATGAGGTAGTTCTGGAGAGTGGTCACCTGTCCGCCTGTGGTGGCATCGGTCGAACGGTAGTGCATGTTCTGCGTGAGATTCACGCACGAGCCCGCCTGCGGAGGAGGCGGGGGCGTTGTCGAGCTCAAAGAGGGATTAGCAGCCTGTAGCTGAGCCATCAGTGCCTGGAGCTTCTGGATCTGCGCGAGGAGCCCCGCGACGTTGTATTGGGAGCCGGTCGTTTGCGCAGCCGTGAGGGCTGGGAGGGCTATCAGGAGCGCGATTGCTGCGGTACTGGCTACACGCTTTGGTAATGACATACGATAAGGTCTATTTTTTATAAGTAGTATGTACACACTGTATCACTACCGCCCCCTTCACCTGCAACTGCCTGGTACTCAGTGGGGATAAATACTCCGGTTTCCGGCGCACAGAACAACAGCGACCTCGGCGGGCGCTGTTGTGGGGACATTTTCTCAGAGCTGCTATTGGACCGTGAGTGTATTGCTCGTCGCGATAAGGTTGTATCCGCTATTTCTGAAGAGACCGAAGGTGTAGTTCCCTGCCGCAAGGGTCGACGGCAGTATGAACGGGCAACTGCCAGCGGCTGTGCTCGATGTCTTGGGCAGGTATCCGCAGCTCGCTGTGTATAGGTACGAGATGTAGTGCGAAGAGTCATAGGGATCCCCTGCTTTGTAGAGTCCCATCCATTCATTGCCGTTGGGATTCGGGACATTGCTCCAAGATACCGTCACCGAAGTGCCGTGCGTCGCGGTTGTCGGGGCAACGCTGATCGCTGTCGCTCCAGTAGTCGTCACGTGAATGATGACCGAAGCCTTAGCCGTTTGGCCATTGGCGCCCGTCACATTGTAGTTGACGGTGTAGGTATGACCGGCACGGCACGGCGAGACAGGTCGGGTCGTCGTGGCACCACTGCGCGTAGAGATCTGGAATGAGAAAGTATCGCTTGTGCCACTTGAGCTTGAGTTGGGGCAATAATCCGCCGAGTCGGCGGTGTAATTACTTGAGGCTGACACGACATTGGTGCCGTTCCATACGTAGGTGAGTGACTGACCCGGATCTACGGTGATTTCGCTCGAAGGCGTGCTGCCATTGACTGCCACCGTGAGGGACGCAGCGGGGGCACCTGCCGCGCTGATCGTAACCGCAGGGCTCGTTGCTATCGGGACGTAGCTGTTGTTGCCAAAGAGTACGAATTTGTAGTTGCCGGGAGCAACGCTCGCTGCTATAGGGTAGGCACAGCTGCCAGAAGCCATTGCTGTGCTCGGGGTCACCTTGCAGCTTACGTATCGCCAGCTGATGGAGGAGTAATAATTGGTCGTACCAACCGGATAGAAGCCGATCCAATCATTTGCTGTTGGGAACACGATCCCGCTCCAGGTCACGGTCGTGGTAGCGCCAGCGGCGAGGGTCGGAGGCGAGGCGGTGATGACAGGACCGCTCGAAACGGCGTTTACATTCAGTGTCCCAGTGGTCAAGAGTTGACCCTGATTCACTGATTCGTCATGTACGCTCACCGTATAGGTCCCATTTGCAAGCGGCGTCGTTACGGTGCCAGACCATGCGCCACTTGTGACCGGCAAGACGCCGCTCGAGAAGAGGACGTTGCCCGGAAGGATGGGGAGGATCACATAACTTACCGCACTCGTATTCTGTGCCGTACCCATGATGGTCGGCATGCTCGAGCTCGTCGTGAGGGATGCTGCGTCGATGGTTGCAGTCGGTGCAATAGAAGCCTGGCACGAGAAGTTCTGCGGGCCAGTCGCGACCGCTGAGAGACCGAACGAATTATGCGAGTACACATATGCTACGTACGGAAGGAAGGTGGTCGGAGGCAAACTGAAGGCCTGCGCACCGGTCCCGGTGTAATTGGCAATGTAGCACTCCTCGTACTGATTCTGGCTTGAGAGACCTCCATCGGTCCAACCAGCCGGGCACATTTGGCCTGCGGGTACGTAGATTATGGGCATGTACGAATCGACACCGGGTACGGCAGACCACGTAAGCGAAGCAGTGCCGGTGGCATCGCAGGAAGCAGAGAGTGAGCTTGGCGGCTGGGGCAGGTTGTTTGCGGCAGAAACGGTAAGGGTACCTTGGGCAAGCTGCAGTGGAACATCGCTGCCCGTAGTCATGCTCACGTAATATGATCCGACCGCAATGGGCGGCGTTATTTGAACAGACCATTTACCGTTTACGACAGGCACGTTGTTGCTGTTAAAGACTTGTGTACTGCCAGTTGACGATACTTGCGAAACGGTTATAGATATCGGATTTATATTTTTGGCCGTACCGTTTATCGTCGGATTTGGAGTGCTTGTCGAAAGCGAACGCGGATCAATGACCGCCGTGGGCCCCGAATTATTACTTGATGTGACTACAATAGTTGCGCTGCCAAGCGTTTGACCCCCGCTCGTGAGAGAAGCGAGGTAACTACCTGGTGATGTGTAAGTGTGCGTGTTGATGCCGGGCGTGGTGCACTTATCCGCGACCATGGGATTTCCAGCGACACACGCTGCTGCGGTCTCGCTTGAGCCATCACCGTAATTAATCATTAAGGGTGCCGGCAGAGGTCCACCAGCCATGTTGGAGAACGTGACCGTAAGTGGTGCCGGACCAGATGGGGGCAGCGCTGAGAGAGAGCCTTGCCCGCCGCACGCTACTGCGCCGCGAGTCTTCGGGCCCGTAAATCCGTAGACGTTGCTGTTGGTTGAATTGACTATACCCTTAGTCAGCTGGAATTTGCCGACGGCGCTGAATGTTTTAGCGCCGTAGGTACCATAGTTTCCACTACCAGGATCTATCATATATCCATTCGCGACGAGGTAGGTCTGAAGTTTGGTTACGTCGCCGCCGGTTGCCGCATCTGTTGAGCGCGGGCCCATGTTATGACTGAGATTGACACAAGACGTGCCACCTGGTGCGGCGGCAGGCGCGTATGACTGCGGATTTGCCAGTTTTATCTGGACGAGCCGTGCCTGAAGATCATGGAGTCTTGCGAGGAGAGCGGAGATGTCGTTTGGACTCGCGGTCTGTGCCATCGCGAGAGAAGGGCCAGCAACCATCGCCAAACCGACTGCAAGAAAAGCTAATTTTTTAGCCATATATTAGGATACCTATGATGTATAAACAATAATAGAAACTATACCATTCCCCTACGGTCCTCCAAAGGGCGCTCTGGGGATACTCAAAGGGGACGTTGGGCCGGAGATTCTCTTACCCGTCCTGTCCCGCCGCTTCTATACACGGACAAGTCAGCCGTTATTACAACTGCTTGTCGATGGCTGCCGTGAAGGTGGCCAGCGCCTCAAAGCCTCCGATCATCTGCGTTCCGGTCACGAAGCCCGGGGTGCCGCTAATACCAAAGGTGCTACCTTCTTGCTTATCTGCATTGATCGCCGCATCGTATTTTGCTTTATTTGCCGTTATCTGCTGTTTTATCTTGCTGTCGCTCATTTGCGGGAACTTTGAGGAAATGAGCTGGTCGATAGAGGCGGCATCACCAAAACCCTGGTCCCCTTCTGCATCCTGCGCGGTGAACATAGCGGTGCGCCATGCGTAGAATTGGGTCGGGTACAGCTCCCATATCGCATGCTCATACTCGGCAGCGGTCGTCGAATCATTGCCGAGGAACGGGAAATCCTTGAAAACGATCTTGAGCTTACCTGTATCGACGTATTTTTGAATGAGCGTGGGCAAGACAGCGGGTTGATTGATACCCGAGACACCGCCCACTTCGAATGCCTTGCAGAATGGGCATTGGTAATCGGACCAGTAGACCATAACTATCGGCGCATTTTGGCTGCCGATGTACGGATCACCCGCTGTCTTGACATCTTTGACGTTCACGGGAATGGCAGCGGCTGCTCCTGCGGCCGGCTGTCCGGTACTCGTACCGCCGCGTGAGAGCCCTATCATCAGAAAGAGCCCTATAATGATGGCACCGATGACGATGGAAGCTGGTATGAGGAGCGGGTTTCCTGCAATTCTCGGTGCCGACATAACGGGTGCTGCAGGAATCGGCTGTGCGAGCGAATCATTCTCTTCAGGCATGGTGGCATTGTAAACCGGTACATCAGAAATACAAAATCAATGGGGGGATAGCAAAAAAGGATCTTCTACCTCCCCCCCACCCATTGCTGGAGCTGCAAAAGGATCGCTTGGATGGCATCGAGGAGTGCTGCCGTTTGGGCGGAGGTGGTGGTCACACCGATGGTTGGAGCTGCCGTTGCTACCCATCCTGTGCCGTTCCATGAGTACCAGGCTTTGAGCGAGTTGCGTGCGTAGGTTGTACCGCCGATGTTGATGAGGTAATTGGCCATGCCAGCTCCGGCAGGCTTTCCGTTGCGGTAAATCGGCTTGTCAGCAGTGGAAGCAGCGCCGAAGTACCAGATGCCCTGTTTGTTGAGGAGGTAGGAGCCGGTTTCGCTTGGAAGCAGAGACGCTTTATCGAGCGAGTATGAAAGCTGCTGCCAACCGCCGGTAGTCCACTTGAACCATTGAGCTGCATTGTTGCGGACGAAGAGCTTGCCTTTGAGCGCGACGAGGAGGAGGTTGCCGGAGGAGCCGTCTGAGACGCCGTTCTTGAGGATGAGGTAGCCGCCTGCGCTCGTTTGGGAGCTGAATGTCCACGTGCTGCCCGAGTTGACGATGGAGCCGCTTGATGTGGGGGTGAGTGCCGTGCCGTCGGGGGAGTTAGCCGCCTGTGACAGCACGTGCACAACTACCGATGATGGAACTTTCGTTTTTGAATCACCGACTTCGTACGTGTACGTGTACGTGTGCCCTGCTTGGCAGGACTGGATTGTTTCGGTACCAGAACCGGAGAATGTGTTCGCGATCCACGGCTTCGAGAGACCGGCGAGGTTGCCGCAGGCGTCGTTGACGTCGACGGTGTATGAGCTCACGGCGAATGTGGCACCCGCAGATGTCCATGCGTAATTGACTGTGTCGCCCACGTTGACCCTAATGTCGTGGGAGCTGTTGCCGATGAGGTTGGCGGTGACGGCATTTGCTTGGCAGCTGAAATTGATCGGGCCTGATGCTGTCGCAGAAGATCCGGCAGCGTTGCCGCTGTAGACGTAGCCGATATAGCTATGCCCGGATATGAGGGGGGCCGTTATGCTCGTTGCGCCGGAGCCGGTCGAGCAGAATATATAGCCGCCGGAGTGGCCACCGTCGGTCCAGCCTGTGGGACAGCTATCGGTGTCGGGGACGTAGATGATCGGCTGGTAGGTCGTGGCTCTCGACACTGCATCCCACGAGAGAGTGGCGGTGCTGGCAGTGCAGCTTGCCTGGAAGTTGGTAGGCGGAGGTGGGGCCCCATACGTACCCTTCACCACTAAACTCGTCTCCGCTGTCTTTCCGCTGATCTCTGAGGCATCGCAGGTGTTGGTTTTGTATATGGTAAAGGTGTCGCCGCCTTCGATGATCCATGGTGCAAGCGTGCTGCTGCTTCCTCCGGTGCACGACATGATCTGTGGTGATCCGCCCGCTGCCTGTACCCATACTTGTACGGTTTGTGATGCAGGGGCAGTCCAACTGATCGTTGATGAACAGACGCCGGTGTTGTCGAGCGTGCAGGGGTTGGGGTCGGCGGAGAGCGTGATGGGTGTTTGTTGTCCGCACATGAAATTCTGTGGCCCTGCTGCGGGATTTGAGTATCCGCCCGCGTTATGCGAATAGACATATCCGATGAGCGTTTGAGCGAGCGGGAGACCTGCGCCTTGTGCACCGGTGCCGTTGTGGCCGGTTATATGACACTCATTGTAGCTGCCTGAGACGCCGCCGTATGTCCAACCGGCGGGACAGTTGTAGCCGGTGGGTACGTAAATAATGGGCTGATACCAATCCGCTCCGGAAACAGGTGACCATCCCAGTGTCGCCGTACCACCCACATCACACGTGGCGGTGAAGTTCGAGGGTGGTGGTGGCGTCGTCGGAGCCGTACACGTCACATTTGCGGGACCTCCGGCGGTAGTGGAATAACCGGCGCTATTGTGAGAATAGGCGTAGGTGACGAACGTCTGATTGAAAGGCATTCCAGGAATAGTGATTGATGTGGAGTTGTACGCAGAGATGATGCACGCGCGATTTTGATTCGCGACTGATGTTCCCGTGTCTGTCCAATCGGCGGGACAGCTTTGTGCGATCGGTACATAGAAGTACGGCATGTAGTAATCGGCACCTGAGACGGCGGACCAATTCACCGTGACGTTGCCGGAGGCGTCGCACGAAGCAGTGACCGAGTCGGGTGGTGGTGGCACTTGCAACACTTGCACGCTTGCGGAGGCGCTTCCACCTGAGCTGGTGCAGGTCATGGTAAAGGATCCGATATAGGTCATGCCCCCTGCGCTGCCTGCCTCATTGGCGTTTGGCCACCAGGTCTGATTGCCGCTCGTGCCTGTATATACGAGTGAGCAGCTGGTCGAATTGGTGGAATTCCAGTTGAGTGCGTAGCTGTCGCCTGCGCTGATCGTGAGAGAACTTTGGCCGTTGACGTCGAGGTGGACGGTGGGGGCAGCAGAAGTTGTCATGCTGTCGAAAGACGTCGAGAGTGTGTAGTGCGCCTGATACCACGTCCCACCTTGGAGAGTGAGCCAAAGGTTAGAGCCCAAATAGGGGCCGCGCGCGAGATACAACCCCCATTGTTGATCGTGGTTTTCGTAGGCCTGAAAGATTCGATCAAATGGAATACCAATTGGACTACTCACGGATCCACTTCCGCTATTGGCGACCGTATAATTTGTCATTTGAAGTCGAGGCTTATTGAAATTAAAATCGGGAACATATCCGACATTGAGCGTCGCATTCTGAGGAAGGGCAACGCCAGACGGCTGAGTCAAACCTTGATCAACGTTCCTTCCAGAGCAGGGAGCTGTAGAACCAAATGGAAAGAGTGACGAGGAACCAATTGTTCCGCCTGAAGCTGGTGCCGTATATTGCCACTGGTGATAACTGCCTGCCGGTTGCGGATTGCCAAACACGACTGAAGGAAGGGGTTGAGTATTCGCAGAACACGTGCTACTTGATCCACCTGTATATCCTGTCCAAGGACCCAAAAATAAATTCTCGACGGGAACAGTAATTGTAGGAGAGAAGTTCCAGACGACTTCTATTTCTTTCTCCTCCGCGATGAAATCCAACGTGTAATTGATCACTCCCATTGCTCCCGTGTTTATATCCGATATTTGCGTGTGGTCGCCTTTCCAGCTCGTCATGACGCCCCCTGTTGTGTAGTGGACGCCGATGCTGTCTTGGACGCCATCATTGATGACCTCGAAATTGCTCCCTGAATATTGTTGAGAATATACTGTCGAAAAGAAATCGTATTGTGTGCCATCTGAGGATTGCGGTATGACGATTGAGTGCTCAACTGGCGGAGCGTACTTGTCCCACCAATACAGCTGACCAAACGGCGAATTGGATCCGGGAGTCAATTCATTATGCGCCCAGTTCCAGCAAATTCCATTCGCCACGTCACCAGAACCCCCGTAAAAGTATCGAAATGTTTGCGCAGAGGCATCGAGCGACCATATACCAGCGAGAGCACCAGAGCGAGCATAATTACCCCAGCCGCTCGGTGCGGCAACGCCGTCATCAAGCGTGTAATCAAACCACGCGATATAATAGTCACTCACGAAAATTCGATCACCTGTTTTAAAGAGACCTTTTTTTGCGCCGTTATAAGGACAGCCGCTTTGGGTAGAACGATCAGCCGCCAAAACGAGCGATTGAACTGCAGAATTTGACAGGTGAGATGCGTTGTCGATGCTGATGTATGTCGAGTCATCTAATACGGCATCAAATCTGCTTACTGAAGACAGCGCAGCAAACGTAGTCTGTGGAATACATAGTAGAATCCCAAAAAAACTCAAGGTAATGAGTGTAAGACGGGATGGATTGAAGAAATATATAAGCATGCTATTTTGCCGCACACTGCCACGAAGCAGTGCACTTGTTGGCATCTTTGACTTCTATCCATTTTTTGGTGCAGGTACCGGTGGGAAGTGGGACTTGCGGGCAGGCTGGATTGGCGAGTTTGGCGATAATGTGCTGTTTGAGTTCGGTGAAAGATTTTGCAGGTTTGCTGGAGCCAGCCGTGCGGCAGAGAGCGGCGATCGTTGTGCGCGTTTGGAGTCTCACCGCTCCGAAGCCTGTGGTCGCTGGAGTGCCGGAGCTCACGAGATTCTTTGCCTTCTGCAAGGCTTGTACGGCTCTTTCTGTGGATGGACCGAAGTGACGATCAAGCACTGTGCTTGCCGGAAGATACCCCTGCGTTTTCAAAAATTGCTGGAGGACGAGAACCTGGTCATCGTCCATGCCGCGGATGAGATTGCGGGTGAGTGTGGGACAGGGGGTGGGTGTTGCTGACGATGCAGCACGATTCCCGCTCGACTGGGTAGATGGGGGGATGGGATGGGGGGTGGGAGCAACGAGGGCCCAGGCGAAAAGTGGCGTCAGTGTGGCTAAGGTAAATGCTGTTGCGAGTACTCCGCGACGAGAAATGCCCATTGGGTAAGTGTACGGCTTCTTGCGGGATTTAAAAATAAATGTGTGGATAAGGCGATGACTACCTCCCCCCCACCCATTGCTGGAGCTGCAAAAGGATCGCTTGGATGGCATCGAGGAGTGCTGCCGTTTGGGCGGAGGTGGTGGTCACACCGATGGTTGGAGCTGCCGTTGCTACCCATCCTGTGCCGTTCCATGAGTACCAGGCTTTGAGCGAGTTGCGTGCGTAGGTTGTACCGCCGATGTTGATGAGGTAATTGGCCATGCCAGCTCCGGCAGGCTTTCCGTTGCGGTAAATCGGCTTGTCAGCAGTGGAAGCAGCGCCGAAGTACCAGATGCCCTGTTTGTTGAGGAGGTAGGAGCCGGTTTCGCTTGGAAGCAGAGACGCTTTATCGAGCGAGTATGAAAGCTGCTGCCAACCGCCGGTAGTCCACTTGAACCATTGAGCTGCATTGTTGCGGACGAAGAGCTTGCCTTTGAGCGCGACGAGGAGGAGGTTGCCGGAGGAGCCGTCTGAGACGCCGTTCTTGAGGATGAGATAGCCAAGGGAGCCCGTTTGCTTGCTGAAAGACCAGCTGTAGTTCGAGGCAGTAATGGTACCGCCTGAGATGGGGGTGATCGAGGTGCCGTCGGGAGACGTTGGTGGTGCAACTCCTTTCACTACCAATGTCGCCTCCGCTGTCTTACCGGAAGCCGCCGAAGCATCGCAGGAAGTGGTTTTGTAGATAGAGAATGTGCCAGGAGTGGCGCCAATCCACGGAACCACAGTGCTACTGCTGCCTTCACTGCAGGACATGAGTTTGTTTGAAGAACCGTCATTGATCCACACCTGCACAGTCTGTCCTGCAGGTGCTGTCCAGCTGATCGTGCTTGAGCAGGTGCCGCTACTTAGAAGCGTGCAGGGATTGGGAGAGGCAGTGAGGGTAATAGGGGTTGGCGCAGCACACATAAAGTTGATCGGTCCGGCAGCAGGATTGGAGTCGCCTGCGGCGTTGTGGGAGTAGGCGTAGCCGGTGTATGTGGCGCCTGTGGGAAGCGAGAATGCTTGTGCGCCTGTGCCGTGGTAATCGGAAATGTGGCACTCTCGATTTTGATTGGTTTGCGATGTGCCACCATCCGTCCAGCCGCCAGGGCACAATTGACCGATGGGTACATAGATGATTGGTCGGTACGAGTCGGCTCCTGATACGGGTGACCAGCCGAGCGAGGCGGTGCCGCTCTCATCGCAGGAAGCGGTAAAGTTGGATGGAGGTGGTGGGATTGAGACAGTGACAATAGAACCTCCGAGAATACCTGCCACGGTATCGGCAGCCGGGCGCGGAGTGCCATTTGCATTCATCAGATTGAGTCCGGCGCCGGAGAGACCTGCGGAGCAATCACTCGCCGTTCCGTTCTTGGTCACCGGTTGCCATTGCCAGAGATTCCCTCCTGCATTGTGCGCGATTGCCCAATTGAGAATGCTCGCAACGACACGCGATTGGTTGGCCTCAGCGCTGCTATCGCAGGCCACAGCTCCGTATTCGCCCACAATAAGGGGCCAACTCGGATACAGTGCGCGGAATCGAGCCGCTCGCGTAGAGAGCTCGCTTGCGATCTGAGAATCGCTATACGACTCCATCTCATACGCGACCATGCTGAGAAAATCGAACGGATTGGGGCTGGCGATCGGTGAATCGCCGCTTGAGAGCCATCCCAAATTGAGCTCATCGTAATCGTGGTACCCAATGCGCCATCCTGAACGCACAGAAGATGGAATTTGCATCGGTAGATTGCCGATAGTATTGCGCATTATCGAAGCCACCTGCGGTGCATAGCCACTGCCCAGCATAGAACACGGCTCTGCAGCTTCCGTTGCCACCATTATCATGACAGTACTCTGATATCCGTTGATCCGTTGCAAAAAGCCGCTCACGTAATTGGTAAAGGCACTATACATAGAAGAATTCTGCGTCCATGTGCACGCATCAATTCCCGCCGGCGACCATCCCTGCCCCAGGTAGTTCAGATCCATGAGTGCCTGCATGTTGTTCGCGCGCAAGACATCCAGTGTTTGCTTGAGTGCTGTGAAATTACTCTCATTCCAAGTGGCAGAAGGGAGTGCCGATGATTGCATGTCCATCCATGGCGTTACGAGCCAGACCGTATTAAAACCGGCGGCATGAAGGCTGGGAATTGCCGCGCGCAGATTTGCGAGAGAATCTGCGTACGATGGGCCAAATTCATACCACGTCGTACTTCGGATATTACTATAGGGAGATGCAGGTTGATTGCCAATCGCCGAAACTTGCACGATTGCTGCGGCACTCAGTGAATTATAAAGCGAAGGATCACACGAACTTGCAGGATAAAGAATGAATGTATCGCCGCCGCCGGATATCCATGGAGCGTTTAGGGAACCGCTCCCGGCGGTGCATGCAAACTGCACAGGATAGGACGCGCCGGCTTGCACCCAGACCTGGACGATCTGCGTTGAGGGTGCACTCCAGGATATCGTTGACGCACATTGCGTTGCGCCATTGTCGAGGGTGCATGGATTGGGAGTCGCTGAGATGGCGAGTCCCGAAGCCTCTGTGGTAGAAAATGATGCCGCGGCCTTCGCAGCGCTCGCGACCCGCTGCAAATAATCCTGCACGCTCCAACCAACCAATCCATTGTCCCACCTAATATTCCACCATGTGTAGCTATTGATCGTCGGCCCGCTCACTATCGTTCCCTGGGCACCAAGTGGTGCGGTACCCACAATGGCAGCTTGCGCCGAAGCGCTTGAGCGCACATTGAGATTATTGGATGTTTGTACTCGATCTCCTATCGCAAGAGCGGAGACGGTAAGTGGTAGCACCATAGCTACAGTCAGTACCGAGGCGAACAAGCGGGTGTAGTGGCGCATATATAGTAAGTGTAGAGCCTACTGGACAAAATTGACACTCCTGGGTGAGGATAACGGGGAGTTCGTCTGACTCAGTGAAAGAAGTCAGCCCGAAAGGAGCGCGTTGAGTTTTGCCCTGGTGGCCGGTCCTACATATCCGTAGCCAGCGCTCCCCTCTCTGGCGATACCGTATTTGATTTGAAATTTCTTAACAGCTGCTTCGGTCGCGGGACCAAAACGGGTGCTTTCTGCTCCAGGGGAGCCGGCGCCGCTCACCGCAACCTGTGTCGCGGGGTCGCTATTGAGAGTCTTTTGGAGGAGTCGCACATCCTCACCGGTTGACCCTAAACTGAGCGCACGAGTGAAGCTGTTCGCGCCTGCCGCGGAGGACACAGGGACGACGGGCGAATTAACGACAGCAGATTGTTTCGCCGCAGCGAGGACGTCCCACATCTTCGGATCCTCTCCCCCATCCATTTTGAAGATCGAAACGCCGCGCACGCCGAGAGATTGTGCCAGTGCGATTTTCTGCGCGACCGACGCAGCATCGGGCCACACAAGATAGCGGAATTCGGTGTGCGTATTCGTGCTTGAGGCGTATTGCGATGCAGCCACCGCTGCGGCTTGCGCCAAGTATGGATTTGATGATATCGGCGCGGTGGTTGATGCATTTGTACTGTTGATATATGAGAGGTTCATTTCACCCCAAGGCGCACGCGATGGCGCGACGCCGAATTTTTGGGCGATCTGCGAGGCGTAGAGCGGATTGAACGTCCACATAATGTCGTACACATATTGATTCCCGGCGTAAGCAGTAACGACGTACTCGTAGCCGTAGGTCGGAATACCGATCATGATCTTGCTTTTTTTGATGGACTTGGCTGCGAGCGCGACGACTTTTGTCACCCACGCAGGGTCGGCGACCGGCGCATACAGCTGCGAAGATGAAGCAGCGGCGCTCGATAATTGCAGATCAATGGTCTGTTGATCGTAGGTCATCAGCTTCACTCGATCGCAGTATTTATTGATCTGCGTGAAATCATTGGCATAGATCTGTGCGTCGGGCGGTATCTCTGTGCCATAGTAGCGGGCATCAAGGGGCGTCCGCGCCTCGATGTCGCACATGACCCATTTATTTCCCATCCTCTGGTAGAGTCCCTTCAAAAAAGTCGAAAAATAATCCTTGTCTTCGGCTTTCTTACCTTCAAAATCGATCTCGATACCATCGAACCCCTTTTCTTTCACCAAATTTGCAATGGTGTCTTCAAGCGCGATGCGTGATTTGCTTTGAGAGAGAAGTTCATGCAATAGGGCGCTATTGCTTGTCATGACCGTCGGGACGACACGCACTTTTTTTGCTTTTGCCGCGGCAATGAAAGAGACCCATGGCTCCTCATCCAGCTTGCCGTTGTCGAGGAGCGTACCATCGCTTCTAAGCGTGTAGACGAAAGGATTTACCTCGGTAAGCAAATCAAGATGCGGCATGACGTCCTTGGTCGAAGTCGCGCTTCTCCAATAGGGGAGCCACCCCGACACCTCAAATGTATCTGTGCCCGCGCTCGCGAAAGCGGGCGCCAGCGAGAGCAGACCACATACAAATACGGGGAGAATATGTTTGCGCATACAAGCGTGAGTATATCAACTGACGCAGATATAGCGAAAGTATTTCAACCGAGCTTCATGAATACATCTATCGACGCATGCTACAGTTTTGCAATGCCGAAGATCATTCTCAATAACGGCTTCTCGATACCGCCCATAGGCCTCGGAACGTGGCACATGAAAGAGGGGCAGGATGCCGAGCATGCGGTTGCTGAGGCGCTCAAGATCGGCTATCGACTCATCGACACGGCAAAATACTATGGCAACGAAGCGAGTATTGGTAAAGCGGTGCGGGAGAGCGCTATACCGCGGGAAGAAATATTTGTCACGACAAAATTGTGGCCGACGGATTTTTTCAATCCTGAGCGGGCATTCCGCGAAAGCTTCGAGCAGCTGGGACTTGAATACATCGACCTCTACCTCGTCCATTACCCCGTTCCCCTCATGCCCACATCGATCTGGAAAGTGCTCGAAAGAATGGTCGGCGAGAAATTGGTACGCTCCATCGGAGTCTCGAATTATGATATCGAGGCGCTCCGACACACGCTTTCGTACGCGAAGATCCTGCCGGCGGTGAATCAGGTGCGGTTCAGCCCATTCGATTTTAAGCAAGACCTGCTCGCCTTCTGCAAAGAATACGACGTCGCGCTCGAAGCGTACTCGCCGCTTACTCGCGGGATACACTTGAAAGATAAGGACCTCAAGGCGATCGCGCAAAAGCATGGCAAAACCCCCGCACAGATCATGATCCGCTGGTGCGTGCAGCACGGCACCATCCCCATACCAAAATCATCCCATCCAGAGAGAATGCGGGAAAATCTCGATGTATTTAATTTTGTGCTCGATAGCGCAGACATGGCAGCTCTCGATGTCCTATCTCCTTAAGTATCTTCTTATTATTGAGAGATCGTTTGGACGATACTCGCGCGTGCCTCGCTCCCGTCTGCGCCGGTCGCGATATAGGTAACGGTGCGCGTGTGTCCGGCCAAGCACTGCGGTACTGCCACAGATCGCATAGAACCACGGAGAGAGGTAATGACCATCGAAAACGGCCCCACGGTCGTCCGGCCGCATGCAGGCGTATCGGTCGTGTACGTCGCGCGTGCCGAGACAGCGTTACTTGAGCTCCATGCATAAGTGATATACGAGCCGACATGAGCGGAAATATTTTTCTGGCCGTTCGCCCACAAGTTCGCCGTTGGTTTTGCAGATGAGGTCTGCCCCGGTAGAGAACCAGGCGTGCTCGGCTCCGTGGATGGTGGTGGAGAGCTTCCCGTTTGCGAGGTATCGACCGTCACCACCGCCGACACTTCGGACCGCATACCATCGCGACCGAGGCAGCGCATGGCATACGTCATATTCTGCTGAAGCGAGCCGGTGTCAAAAGCCGATGCGCCTCCGGATAGCGTCTGCCCTTCCGCCCCATTTGTATAAAATGTACACGACGATGTATTGAGCGCACTCCAGTAGATGGTTGTGTTGCCGTTATAAGAAACGGTCGCTTGTGCCGGATACATGACGAGAGATGCCGCCGCCGGCGTTCCATCCGTCTCAAGTCCCTGGTCGGTTACCAAAACATTCATCAAAAAGCCTTCACTTGAGGAGATGTTCGCCTCCTTAAACGCCACACCCATAATCGGTAGACCATCTTTCGTCAATTCGGGAATGAATGCAGCGTTTTGGTAATACGTAATTGACGTCTTATGCGGTGTTGTAGGCCAATATCCTGAAGTCAAAGAAACAACAAAACGACGCGTGCCGTCGGTGCGTAGGGTGGTATCCCAGATATAGATATTATTGACCCGTGTGACTTCCGTAAGATCGAGCGTATTCACTGATACATACCAGTGACTACCGTCATACACATTGAAGAAGACGTAGGGGGTGCCGCTCAGATCAACGATCGGGTGCGCAGGATACGTGATTCGATTGATATATTGGTACGATCCACCCCCATCGTTTGCATATGAATAAAAGCGGTCAAGAACTTTTGCATTGGTCGTGTCGAAAACCGCGAAGTGTCGTGCAATTGCGCCGTAGGAGTCGGTAACAGCCGAACCCGCTTTGACGTCGCCGAGCAAGGAATAGGCATTCGCGCCCGAAATAAGAACCACTTTCGATCCTGTGCGGGCGACGAGTCCATAATTTCGGCCGCCAGCGTCTGGCCTGTTTCCTGTTACGAGCTCCGTATCGGATATAAGTTGGGAGGGAGAAAGGTCAGCAACTTTATACTGCGACACACGCGCGGAGGTAAACGCAACCATTCGTGGTGCCCCATCGCTCCCCGTCATGAGAAGACCGTTTGGAAGCATCGAATTGGGCACATGGGGATAGGGGCTCGTGTTGTAATTTGGGAGCGTGGTAGCTGCAGTGTAAGTATCAAAGGACGCGTCACTACTCGTGTACCACGTCATTGCCTTGAGCGAATCATTTTGGTACTGCATAAACCAGCCCTGCGACCAGTACTGCGGGACTTCCGCAAAGATCGAAAGGGGTCCCATCAAAACGGAGCCAACGAACCATCGCTGAATACCGACCCCATTAAAGCAATTGTTTTGAAGCGGCGAAAGCGACGCTAACACCGAGCCGGTTTTTCCGTCGCGAACTTCACCTTGCGAGGTGCCCGTGCAGGTTGCGTCCGTAAAACTCGTGGTGACCACTTCGGGATACGTATCGCTGTTGAGATCCATACCACCCGAGAGTCCCGAGGCAGTGGAATTCTGACTCCATCGCAGCGTGCCATTGTGCGCGTAGGACAAGAGCTTTCCTCCCGAGAGCAAGAACGCAACAAGTCCGTCATTGGTTTGATACGCGGGCACGACCGAGCCATTGAGAAAAAACGCATTTTGTTTATAGGGCGATATCGTCTGTGCAGTCGCTGCCATTTGAGCGTTGCGTTGCGCTGTTTCAGAGGAGGTCGCATGCAAAACACCGAGAATCGCGATCGATGCAACAAACAGTCCCGCAATACTGAACGCTATCTGTCGCGGCATGAGGACAGTGTCGCACACCACCCCTTGGTTTTTGTCTCATCCGCCGTACGGTGGGGAAAAGTTCAAACGCTTCTTAGTACCACGTCGCCTGCCCGTCGCCAGAGAGTGGGATAGGATCGCCGAGGTATTTGGGCTGGCGACGCGTCGCAAGATCTATGAGCGCTTTCCATGCCGCGGGAATTTCGCGCAGGTATCCGAGCGCGTCGCCGCCGTCTTCGGGAGCGACAATGCCGACTGCGTCGATCCCCAGCGAACGCACCACGAAAAGCGCGCGCGGCAAATGGAAATCCTGCGTCACGATGGCAGCTGTGCGCACGCCAAAGACCGCTTGCGCCCGATACATGCTGCTGTAGGTATCAAAGCCGGCATGGTCAAGAAAAATGTCTTGCGCTGGAATGCCTGCGGCAAGAAGATATTTGCGCACCGGTGTGACCTCATCGTGGCTCAGCGCCCCGTTGTCGCCGGTCACGAGGATCTTCGACACTTTTCCCTTGAGATATAGCGTTATCGCTTCGTCAGCGCGCGCGGCGAGGACCGGTGAAGGGATCCCGCCTCCCACCGATGCGCCGAGCACGATGGCAACATCCGTCCTCGGCACTTGATCGGGCGTGGCGTAGGTGAACGATGCCGTCGCTATCCGCAGGAAAAGCACCGGTACGAGTACAAGGATGAGCGCGACAAGCGCGATGATGAGTAACGCTCCCCTGTGGCTGCGCAGGAATTGCACCTATCAATCCTATCACTTCGGGCTGCAGGCGACCTGCATGCGACTTCCCTTCCTTACTGCGTCACGATGATGGTGCCGACCATCTGCGGGTGGATGGAGCAGTGGTAGGTGTACGTACCGGGCGTATTGAATGTGTAGGAGTAAGTGGCACCCGGATTGAGCGTGCCGCTGGCGAAGTATCCGGTATCGCTCGTCACCGTGTGTGCCATTCCGTCGTTGTTGGACCAGAGAACGGTCGTGCCGTGCTGTACGTATATGGTCTGCGGATTGAATGCCATGTTGGCGATCGAGACCGGCGCGTTGTACTGGCTCGTACCCGATACAGACACGGTGGTCGTGTACGTGTTGGATTGACCGAAGCTATTGGAGACCGTGAACACGATCGTGTACGTGCCGGACGCGTAGTATGTGTGGGTGAGCGAATTGGTCTGGAAGATACTTTGAGATTGCGTAGATGTCATTGGATAGGTGTTTTGATCTCCCCAATTGACGTTGAAGGTGAGGTACTGATTCGATCCCGAGCTGAGGTTTACTGTCCAAGTACCCTGCTGCCCTACCGCCAGGCTGTTGGGGCCCGTCACACTATTGATCACGGGCGCACCGCTGGAAGAACCAAGAGAAGTAACCGTGAACGGGACGGCGTTGGAGATGGATCCTTGCGCGTTGCCGACCGATACCTGGTATGTGGAGAGCGTGATCGGTTGGCTGCCGTACCCACTGAGGTACGACGGGACGGTGAACGAGAGGCCGTGCCCGTCGAACGACGGGAGGTTGGCGATGATGCCAGGCCCGAAGTGCACGCTGTTGCCCGAAGCGGAAAAGCCAGAGCCGTATACATTCACGATCGTACCCACTCCTCCCGATGTCGGATTAATGTAGGAAATGATCGGCGTCGATGTGTTCGGCATCGGGCAGTACGTGTTGTACGAATTGTTGTAGCCGCCCGTATACTGAGGGGGGCAGCCGCATGAAGTCGAGTAGTACGTACCGCCCTGGCCGGGCAGGCAGCCGTACTGATTGCCGTACATGGTGAACGAAACAGCGTTGGAGGTGCCGTGACTATTTTGTACGGTGATCTGCACCACTGTCCCTGCGTACGAATACGAGTAATAGTTGTTGGGTACCGTGACGGTAAGCGACGTGCCATTTTGTGACGCGACGTTGTACACGGCCGTGCCGCCGAAATGTACGGTGTTGCTCCATTGATCAAAGCCGACACCATAGATGGTGATCGTACTGCCCGCAGAGCCGGTGTTCTGTGAGAGCGAAGTAATGACCGGCGTATTGCCGTAGTAATTGTTGTAGTACGGGTACTGAACCGGATACACGGGGACGACGGGCGTCGTCGGTATCGGATAGAGTGGCGGATACGTCGGCACCGAATATGCGGGAAAACCAACACCGCCGCACGAACTCATCGCTGCAGCTGTACTTGTATCCACCATGCCTGTCTGCGGAAGACCGTGCATTGATTGGAAATTGCGCACCGCCGCAGCCGTCGCTTGGCCAAAGTAGCCGGTGATCATCCACGATCCGCCGCCCGGATAATTCTGTGCCACTAAGAAGCTCTGGAGATTGCTGACGTCGGTGCCGCGTGAACCAACCGACAGTCCGGCGGGGATCGAACCACAGTTCGTATAGGAAGACGGATAATAGGTCTGTGCGAGGACGATCGGAGCTATTAAAAGGCTGAGTAGAGCCGTGCCGGAGAGAATGAGTTTTTTCATATATGCACTATGCATCGTATCGAAAAAGAACACAAGTGCCGAGGCCTTGGCTTACATTTCGCTCCGAGACTATCGAACGCTCTTATAGCCGCCCTGCACGCCCTTGGGCGAAAGTATGATCTGCCATAGATTCAAATAGCGCGAACGAAAAGCTCCCGCCATAGAGAGGAGGTAGTACTTCCACATACGGTAAAAAACTTCTCCTCCGTATTCCTCGCGCAAACCAGGCCATGCCGCATCAAAATTCTTGAACCATGCCAGGAGCGTCTGTTCATAATCCGCACCGAACGTATGCCAATCTTCCATGACGAAGAGACCATCGATCGCCTTCCCTATCAACTTTGGCGACGGGAGATACCCGTTGGGGAAGATGTATGTGTCGAACCATGGGTCGGCCCGCCACGCCGTCCGATTGTTGCCGATCGTATGGAGGAGAAACAGGCCGTCTTCTTTTAAGGTTTTTCGAACGATCTGCATGTACTGCTGATAGTTTTTGTATCCCACATGTTCGAACATTCCCATAGAAACCACATGATCGTATGGGCCGTCGTTCACATCGCGATAATCCTGTAATCGGACTTCAACGGGAAGTCCCCGCACCCGCTCTTGTGCGAGCGCTCCCTGCTCTTTGGAGATCGTGAGTCCCACGACCGACGCCCCGTAATGTTTGGCCGCATGCTCGGCGAAGCCGCCGCAGCCGCAGCCAATATCAAGCACCCGATCTCCTTCTTTGATGCCGAGCTTGCGGCACACGAGATCATGTTTTGCCCGTTGCGATTCCTCGAGCGTCTTCGCACCCTTCCAATAACCGCATGTATAGGCCATCGTCGGGTCGAGCATACGAATGTAGATCTCGTTGTCGAGGTCGTAATGCTTGAGAGCGACCAGGTCGGCACGTGCCCGACTCTGCCGGTTGGATAATCGGTGCCGGATGATGTGCGGCAGGAGGCCGAGCGATTTCATCTTGAAGATATTCGTACCAACGCCGGAGCGGTTCACGCGATATATCAGTTCCGGAATATCCTCAACATCCCAGAGCCCCTGCATGTACGTTTCACCGATCGCGAGGGAACCCGTATTAAACAAGCGATTAAAAATCGACTCATCGTGTACCTGTGGGTCCCACGGATTCGGGCCATCCAGCGTGATGCCTGCCGGAGCAAGTAATTCTTGTGCGAGCGCGCGTTTGCTTTTCATTTGAATTTCGCTTCTTCGCGCCCCTCGGCTTCGAGGTCGGCCGTGCGGATGCTCTCTGGGACCACCTCGACGCGGTCATTCTTCATCAGCGTCCGCGTGGCGTACAGGCCGGCGCACAGCGCTGCCAGCCCGCCCACTGCTATCCCCCACCGCCCGCCGAAATATTCCGCGATCGCGCCGATGATGGGCCCGCCGATTGGCGTGGAGCCGAGCATCGCCATCGTCCAGAGGCCCATCACGCGCCCGCGCATCGTAGGCTCCGCTTTGAGCTGCAAGCTCGTGTTGGCGAGCGAAGTAAAATTGATCGAGAAGAATCCGACGAGGAGCATTGCCGCGACCGCAAGATCGAGCGTGGGCATAAGCGATACAGTGAGCATCGATATGCCGAATAAAATCGCAGAGCCTACCAGCGTGTGCGGAGCGACACGCTTTCGTCCGGCCGCAATGAGACCGCCCGCGACGCTGCCCAAACCGAAGGCGACCCACAGCCGTGAATACGCAGCCGCGTCAGAGCCGAAGGCGAATTTCGCGAGAATGGGGAGCGATATCTGGAATTCATAGGCGAACGTCCCGATCACGACCGCCATGATGAGTGTATCTCGAATGAGGCGCGTCTTCTTCACATAGCGCCATGCTTCGCCGAGCTGTTTCCACGGATGCAATTTCGCCGCGGGTGGCTGCGGCTGCAGATGCTTGGTATCGAGCATGATGAGCGCCACGATGACGGCAAGCGTGGTGAAGGCATTGGCGATGAAGCAAAAGCCGATACCGATCCCCGCGATCAAGACAGCACCTACGGAAGGGCCGACCGCACGCGCGAGATTGTTCTCGGTCGCGTTCAGCGCGACCGCGTTGCGCACGTGTTCCCTGTCCACCAGCTCCGAGACGAACGATTGCCGCGTGGGATTGTCTACTGAATTGATGAGCCCAAATAGAAGCGCGAGCGCATAGATCATCCACAGCTGCACTGCGCCGGTAATGACGACAATGCCGAGTGCAAGCTGCTGGACGACGAAGAGCGATTGCGTGATGAGGAGCGTGCGGCGTTTGGGGAACGCATCGGCGATCATGCCGCCGAAGGGCGTTATGAAAAGGAGCGGAAGAAATTGCAGTGCTACGACGAGCCCCACCTGCGTGCCGGAGCCGGTGAGTTGCAGGACGAGCCACCCCTGCGCGACCGTCTGCATCCATGTGCCCGAGAGCGATATCCCCTGGCCGATGAAAAAGAGGCGGTAATTGCGGATCGAGAGTGAAGAAAAGGTGTGCTCCGTCCGCCGCCGCAAATGTCCGGGCGCCTGAAGGATCCTATTCATCTGCGCATTATGCACGCACTTCCCACTTCGCGAAGCGGGAAGTGCTGGGGATTTTATTGACCGCTTCAGTGCGAACTGAAGAAAGAGAACGTCACGCCGGCCAATTGTCGGATCGTCCCGATAAAGCTTTCTGGAGCGGTGGGGGGAGGCGGTGAGATCGGCGAGTCTGAACTGCCGGGAGGTGGGGCTATCATGCCCCCCGTGCCTTCGGCCGGAGGACCAAATTGCTGACCATCGCCAGGTTGCCCTCCCTGCATATCATTCGGGTACTGACCCTGCATGCCGTTCTGGAAATTACCTGGCATCGATCCGTTATCCGGTCCCATATTTTGGGGCCCCGGGCCGCCCGGCCCCGGCATCATACCCCCCGGCCGCGGACCATTATAATTCCCGGGCATGTACGGCGGCACTTGGTTGCCGCTCGGCCGCATCTGCTGTGCGCCGCTCTGGAGTGGTGGCGGCATCCAATTTCCTCCATTTCCCCCATTTTGCCTACTCCCCGGCTGCATTGGGCGGGCACCGTTGTTCCATTGATTACTCGGTTCCGTCCCGGGGTTCCCTCCGTTCTGCATGTCCCCGCCCCGCATATTCGATGGCGAGAAAAATCTCTGCCCCGGAGCACCTTGTCCGGATTCGTCCATTTGCCCGTCGATTGTGCGTTGTGCGCTATTTGGCATCATCCGATCACCTCCCTCGCCCTGCCATTGCGGCATGTTCTGCAACTGATCCACTTGATCCATCGGCGTACCCTGATCATTGCCCGGTGGCGGTTTCATAGATCGGCCGCTCGGATTGCCGGGCGGGGTCATGACCCGGACGCGCGTGCCCTCACCTGAATTCCCACTCTCGTCATTGAAATGACCCATATCACCTTGTCCGTTTTGGTCGCCTTGCGGAGGTCCGAATTGCTGCTCCCCGTCCCCTTGCTCACCCGACTGCTGGGCCTGGTCGAAACACTGCCGCATCATGGAGCCGATCTGCGGCGTCCCCGGCTTCGTCCCTGCAAGGAGTCCATCGAGCACATCCTGTCCGACGGCCGCGGTGATGCAATCCTTCGCCCCTGCTGGTGCGTGATCGAGCGCTTGTTTGATCTGGTTCGCGGCAGCTTGCATGTGCTGCCGTTGCTCCGGCCGTATCAGATTGTGTTCTTGGGAAAATTGGAAACACTCATCTTGATGGTCCGCGCAGTACTGTTCGCATTCGTCCTTGCCCTGACATCCGCCCGGACCTTTGCCGCCCGTTTGTTGGACGACGTCGGCCTGCTCCTGTGTCATCATGCCGCTTTTGACCGCGAAGTCGGTGCACTTCTTGATGACCGACGGGTCGCTCGCATGCTCGCATTGCTGAAAATCCTTCATGGATGAGAACGGCGCGCTGCCATCGTGTATCGCCGAGAACACTTTTTCCGCCTTTGACTCATCGAATCCGGGTGGCAAGAGCCCGGCGGCTTTTGCAAATGCGAAGCAGGACTTTGCTTGGTCGAGCGATGTCGGGTTCTGACACGTCTCTTCGCACGATTGTTGGTCAGTGCAACCCTGCGGGAGCGGCACGCCGCTCTTGAGCGCCGCGGCGACCTTCTCCGCCTGCGCAAGCTGATCGCCTCTCAAGAATCCATGGCTCTTACCGTATGAGACGCACTCCTGAATGTGCGCCGTCGCATTGCAGTACGCTCGACAGGTTTTTTCTGGATTTGAAGCGCCAACAGCACAATTGCCCGGACCGCCGTCTTTTTGTATTGCCAGCAGTTTGTCATTGGTCCCCGTATCGCCTTGAGATCCTGTGTCAGGATTTGACTGCGCCCGGACCGTCAGCCCGTGCGCCTCGGCGAACGACTGGCACGCGGATTGATTGGCGACGTCGTTGCAATACGCCTTGCAGGCCGCTCTATCGGCACAGTTGCCGAGTTCGGGAATGGGAAACGTGATATCAAAGACCGATGCGGCACGAGTGAGCGAAAAAGATGTACCGACAAGCGCGACAATACTAATGGCGATCGCTACGCGGAAACGGATGCTGGTGATCATATATTAAAAAGGATTTTGATAACCGCTTCCGCTGGTATCGCCCGAACTGCTCGTGTCATTGAACGGGTTGGTGGACTCGACGGGGTTGACCGCCGGTGTCGCCTGCTTTACGGGATTGCCAGTCGTCGGCACCGAAGCGGGGACATTCGTCTGCGTTTGTATGAGTGCCTGATCAAGTTCTTGCGCAGACGTTGCGGGAGTAGCGGACGGTGTCGAACGCGGTACGACCGAAACGGAGACAATGCCCACAAGAAGAACGAGCGCCGCGAGAGCGGCGGCGATGTAGAGATTTCTTTGAGACATGCGTTGAGTATACTCCCGCACAAGGATGACAGATCTCCTTATCCACAGAGAAAAGCTATACTAGCGCAATGGTAAGTCTGACACAGGCCGCGCTCCTCGGGGCGCTGCAGGGCGCGACCGAGCTGTTCCCGATTTCAAGCCTCGGGCACAGCGTCCTTTTGCCGAAGTTGCTCGGATGGCAGATCGATCAGGCGAGCGATCAATTCTTGACCTTTATCGTGGCAACGCACTTCGCTACTGCGCTCGTCTTACTCCTCTTTTTCTGGCAGGATTGGATGAAGATTCTGACCGGCATGCTGCGTTCGCTTAAAGCGCGTTCGGTGCGGAACGATGACATATATGCAAAGATCGGCTGGCTGCTCGTCGTCGGGACCATTCCTGCTGGCATTCTCGGACTGCTTTTTGAACAAAGTCTCAAACAATTATTTGCCGCAGTGCCAGTAGTGGCCGCAGCGCTCATAGTGAACGGCGTGGTGTTGTACGGGGCAGAGATACTGCGCAAGCGCGCGCCTGAAGGCGCGCGCGATGATGTAAAGCTCGCGGGACTCACATGGTGGCAAGCGATCGGGGTGGGCTTTGCGCAATGCGGTGCGCTCATTCCCGGATTCTCACGCACCGGCCTCACCATGACGGGCGGATTATTGAATGGACTCTCGCATGAAAACGCGGCGCGATTTTCGTTCCTCTTGGCGACGCCCATCATTTTTGCCGCCTCAGTATTGAAGATACCGGATCTTTTTGCCGGCGGCGCGTCGAATCTTGGCGCCGCACTCGTCGGCGCTCTATGCGCAGCAATCACCGCCTATCTCTCGGTGCGCTTCCTCTTGAAATATTTCGAAACGAAGACGCTCACACCATTCGCACTCTACTGTGTGTTCGTTGGTGTGCTGTCACTCATCATGCTGCGCTGAACATCAGGGCGCGGACCGCTCTTGAACCACGCCAACACAAAAAGACCTCCGGCTAGAATAAGCGCCGCGAGCCCGTGCTTGAAATGAACGGTCGTCGAGCCCGCTTCGTACCCAGGCAAAAAGCTCGGCACATTCCCTGCTGGTGTCATCCAGTAGAGCGCCGCCAGCGCGAGAAATACAATGCCAAGCACAACTGCGCCCCAGGGAATGAGTTTTGAGTTCATGCTGCGATTATACCTCCGTCGTCTTACCGTCGAAATGCTCAAGGTCGCTGTCGCTGTCGTGCTTCGTTGCATGAATGACGCCGTCGCGATGATGCGGCGGCGCGTAGAGCGTATAGAGTTTCATTGGGTTCGTCTGCGAAGTATTGATGATATTGTGCTCCACACCTGCAGGCACGAGTATTGCGGAACCGTCCGCGATCTCGTGCTCGATACCATTTAATATCGCCTTTCCGCTCCCCTGCTCTACCCGCAAGAACTGATCGCCGTCGTGCACTTCTTTGCCGATGTCGCTCCCCGGCGGCAAGCTCATGAGGACAAGCTGACAGTGTGTGACCGTGTAGATGACGCGGCGAAAATAATCATTGGCGAGTGCGTCCTTCTCGATGGCGGTGACGTACCCGTTCATATTAGATCCACCGCGACTTCTGGGCCTTCTTGATATTTTTCTTCTGCGCGCGACGCATAGCAGGCGTGGGCTTTGCTGATTCGGCGACATTTTTGCGCGGATGCGCCTTGAAGACGTCGCCTTTCACATGCACGATATGGCCGCGGATGCTCTTCAAGACCGTGCGCGCTTTCGCATCGGTGATCATCAGGTGGCCGCTCTTCACATGCGCATCTTTTTTGCTCACGAGCCACGATACGGTGTCCCAGCTGCCCGAAGAGCGCCTGCCCGCGAGGCGTTCCAAGCCGCCCTTTTTGCCCACATCTTGATTGCGGAATGAAACGAACTGCCCCTTGGGGCGTATTTCGATGCGGTAGAACTTCCCCTTCCCCGTCGTCCCAGGAAGTTTGCGTGCGCGACCTTCCGGCTGCGCGAGCGAATGCTGTCGCTTTGTCATCCCCTTCCACTTCGCTTGTGCTTTTTTGATATTTTTGCGCGCAGCAGTCATTTGTTTACGTGTCGCCATACAAAAAAATTAATTGAGCCTGCTGATATATCCGCAGTGTACCACCTTTCCAATGCCTCCGTATCGTGGTGCGGCGCGAACCTCATGAAAAATGCTCTAGACATGAAGGAGCTCTGAAATTAGAGTGCGACTACTTTCATGCGAACAGTATTCTACATTCTGATGACGCTCATCTTCTCCATGATGGGCATACTTGTCGTCGTGCCCGTGTACGCGAGTGCATCGGGGGGGACGGGAACCGCGTGGAGTCCTCACACTGTCGTTGCCCAGCCCACATGGATCATCATCCCTTCTATAGGCGTCAATGTGCCCATCATGGGCGTCGGGACGAACGCGCAGGGGCAGATGGCCGTCCCGAGCGCCAAGAGCAAAGCGGTCGGCTGGTACAAATACGGCGTCGCGCCCGGACAAGTCGGCAGCGCCGTCCTCGATGCCCACGTCTTCGCGGCGTTTGCACAGCTCAAGCACGTGCAGCCCGGCGCGGATGTATACATCGTCACGGCTACGAATAAAATATTGCATTTTATCGTCAACGCCAGAAAAGTATTTGCGTTGTCTGTGCTCTCACCCGAACAGCTGTTCCGGCCAAGCGCGACGCCGGACCTCAATCTCATCACCTGCGCAGGGTCGCTCACCCCCGATCATTCTACGTACGATCACCGTTTGATCGTGTACGCCACCCTTGTCGGATAGGGAGAAGTGCTTACTTCGTTGCTTCTTTCAAACAGCGCAAACACACGCGCTGTTTGTCCCTCGTTTTTATGTATTTCGTGCCACACGCGCAAACTGAGATGGCGGTGCGCAGTGGCTCAGCTACTCGGACGGCCCACTTCATATCGATCTGCCGCGCGAGAAACTGCTTCGGCCTGCCTGTCGGTAGGCGGGTCGGCGCTGCGAGTAGCCACCACTGCGGCCGCGCGGTGCAGAAGCTTGAAAACGACGTGGGGCGAACCTGCGCGGCTGATCATCGTCGAAAGAAGCGGCGGCAACCGCGCGAGCGGGCGGCAAATTTGTAGGGAGGGTCGAAATCGGCACGGTCTTTTTGATGAGCCGCTCGATGTCGCGTATCTCGCGACGCTGCTGCGGCTCGGCAAAAGAGATGGCGCGGCCTTCTGCTCCGGCGCGCGCGGTACGCCCGATGCGGTGTACGTAGTCGGCGCTGTCCATGGGTAGATCGAAATTGATGACGAGCGCGATGTCTTTCACATCAATGCCGCGCGAGGCGATGTCGGTCGCGACGAGCACTCGGTATCGGCCATTTTTGAAACCCTCAAGCGCGTCGCGACGCTGTGAGAGCGAGCGATTGCCGTGGATCTCGGCCGCTTTGTGCCCCATCGCGTGAATGGCGCGCATGATTTTCTTGGCACCATGCTTGGTGCGAGAGAAGACGAGCGTCGAGCCCGCGTAGTCGCTGAGGATCTTTTCGAGTAAGCGCACTTTCTCATCCTTGCGCACGATAAAAAATTCCTGGCTTACCTTCTCCGATGTGGTGCCCGAGGGCGCGACTTCGATCTGCAGCGGCGTTTTCATCTGCGACGTGACCACTTGCATGATCTCGCGCGAAAGCGTGGCAGAGAAAAGCATGGTCTGGCGCTCCGAGGGAGCCGCGGCGAGAATTTTCTTCACCTGCGGCCAGAAACCCATGTCGAGCATGCGGTCGGCTTCGTCGAGGACGAGTATTGAAACGCTCTTGAGGCGCAGCGTCTGCTGCTCAAGATGGTCGATCAATCGGCCGGGGGTGGCAATAATGATGTGCGGATCGCGTGAGAGAGAGCGGATCTGCGGACCCATCGCGGTGCCGCCGATGAATACAGCGGTGCGCAGGCCAAGCGGCCGGCCGATGCGCGAGAGCGTCTCTTCTACCTGCAAAGCGAGCTCGCGCGTGGGCAAAAGGATGAGCCCGCGACCGTCGCTCGCCAAAATGCGCTGGATCATGGGGACGCCAAATGCGAGCGTCTTGCCCGTACCCGTCTGCGCGATGCCGATGACATCCTTCCCTTCTATCGCTGGCGGGATGGCACGCAATTGAATGGGCGTGGGCACGCTGAACTTGAGCGTGTCCAATATGCGAAGCACGTTCGGCGCGATGCCGAGACTGGCGAACGTGCTTCCGGAACTAGTCGAAATGGATGATGTGGGCGTCATATAGTTGTATATGCCGGAGTTGACCGGCTTGTGGCTCCACCTCAAGGGTGGGATGCCGACTAAAATAGTGTCGAACTATCTCGGGAAGGTTCACGCCTCGTGCTAGCTAGCGGGCGGCCTTGGGTATCCCAAGACAAAAAACCAGTAGAGAATGTCTGACAAAGTGCATGGTATCAGATGTAAAGGGGCTTGTCAAATGCACTTTATGGCAAATCTGTATCAAATCGTGCTATCGTGCCAGTCGGCCAGATTTGCCGGCAACAAACGCGGAGGTTGTTATGGCGCAAGCCAGAAAGAATCATCACAAGGAAGATCAGATCGAGGGCGTCGGTATCGCCTTCAGAATCGGAGAAGCGCTCGGGTTGAGTCCGCACGAGCGCGCACTTATGCTTGGGTTCGGCCGCCCCGTCCTCAGCGAAGACCAGCTGTCCTGGCCGCATCGCACAATCGCCCGCATCGACGAACGCGTTGCGCTCGTCGTCGACATCAAGTCAGCACTTGCTGCCATCTCGGGTGACGACATTGAGAAGGAGCGTAAATGGATCAATACGCCCCGTGAGGCACCCGAAGATAAGACTCCAAGGTCGTGGATGACGACCGGCGAGGAGAAGGGCTTGGTCCTTGTGGCTTCGCTGCTGAATCGCATCACCGGCTGACGCCGAGCGATGGTGAAGCATAGGAAAAACGGCCGCCGAACAACGAGCGGCCGAACCTTTTTAATAAAGATAAAGGGTTCCCCTTTATCTTTTGACCTTATCAATTCCCTTTCGCGATCGCATTGAGCATCTTTTTTACTTCAAGCAAACTTTTCTCATCGAGGATTGAGATCGGCGTTGCTTTGATCTTTATTTTTTTCAGATTCGCCAATTTTTCTTTCAATTCTTCGGACGACACTGCATCGGTCTTGGTGAGGAAGACGTGCTCGGTTTTTTTCGTTAGTTCGGGATTATATTTTTCGAGTTCGTCGCGTATCACACGATAGTCGTGTACGACGTCGTCGGACTCGGCGCAGACGAGGTGGAAGAGCACTTTGGTGCGTTCGATGTGCTTGAGGAATTTGACGCCGAGGCCTTTGCCGCCCGAGGCGCCCTCGATGAGGCCGGGGATGTCGGCGATGATGAGCCCGTAGTAGGCACCGAGGTGCGGCTCGAGCGTGGTGAATGAGTAGTTGGCCACTTTGCTTTTTGCAGCAGTGAGCTCATTGAGCAAGCTCGATTTGCCGGCATTGGGCAATCCAACGAGCCCGACGTCGGCGATGAGCCGAAGTTCAAGACGATAGTTGGCGACGTCGCCCACCTTCCCCTCTTCTGCTTCCATCGGCGTTGTGTTGGTCGAAGAGCGGAATTTGAAATTCCCGCGCCCGCCTTCGCCACCGCCCGCGACGAGAATGCGCTGCCCCTGCTTGGTGATCTCCTGCTTGTAGCCGGTGTCGAGATTCGTGATCGTGGTCCCCG
>Ga0080064_1000723_pt1 | contig 80255 bp, 72 predicted proteins | sample Subgrocontami54m_FD_69260 | JGI IMG/M metagenome (GOLD analysis project Ga0080064, IMG submission 69260) | Subsurface groundwater microbial communities from S. Glens Falls, New York, USA - GMW46 contaminated, 5.4 m (SPADES assembly) (version 2) ... | reverse complement strand
CCGAGAAAATGCGCGGCGAGGGCAAGGGCGTGATCCTCGATCAATTCGCCAATCCGGACAACCCGCTTTCCCATTACGAAGGCACCGGACCGGAAATCTGGCGCGATACCGCGGGCAAGGTCACCCACTTCGTTTCCAGCATGGGCACCACCGGCACCATCATGGGGGTGTCGCGCTTCCTCAAGGAGCAGAATCCGCGGATCCAGATCGTGGGCTGCGAGCCGACCGAAGGCTCGCAGATTCCCGGCATCCGCAAGTGGCCCGAGGCCTACCTGCCGCGCATTTACAACGCTGCGCGCGTCGACCGTATCGAGCCCGTGAGCCAGGCCGAAGCCGAGGAGATGACGCGCAGAATGGCGCGGGAAGAGGGAATTTTCGCCGGCATCTCATCGGGCGGAGCCATGTTCGTGGCGCTGCGCGTCGCGGCCGAAGTGAAAAACGCGGTCATCGTTTCCATCGTCTGCGACCGCGGTGACCGCTATCTCTCCACCGGCGTTTTCCCGGATTGAACCGGTGGAGGTTAACCGCAGCGGACGCAGAGGCTGCGGAGGAAACCTGGTTTGTTTTTCCTCCGCGTCCTCCGCGGTAAATAGTCTGTCTTGAGCGGCAATCCAGACGCGGCGAAAGAATTCCATGACTCCCGTCCTCGCTTTCGACATCGAAACCGCGCCTGACTGCGACGGTTTGAGGCGGCTGTACGATCTGGATCCGGGGCTCTCCGACAAGGACGTGGCGGAGATCGCTTTTCAGCGCCGCCGCGCCGCCGCGAACCACGATTTCCTGCAGTTGCACCAGCACCGCGTCATCGCCATCGCCTGCGCGCTACGCGAAGGCGATGGCGTCCGCGTCTGGTCGCTGGGCACGCCCGAGGACACTGAAGCCGAACTGATCCGGCGCTTTTTCGACGGCATCGAGAAATACACGCCGCAACTCGTTTCCTGGAACGGCGGCGGGTTCGACCTGCCGGTGCTGCATTACCGCAGCCTGGTTCACGGAATTTGCGCGCCGCGCTACTGGGACCAGGGCGAGGATGACCGCGACTTCAAGTGGAATAACTACATCAGCCGCTATCACGCGCGCCATCTCGACCTGATGGACCTCCTCGCGCTGTATCAGCCGCGCAACAACGTGCCGCTGGACGAGATGGCCAAGCTGATCGGCTTCCCGGGCAAGCTCGGCATGGACGGCTCGCAGGTGTGGGGCGCCTACCTGGGCGGGAAGCTGCGCGAGATCCGCAACTACTGCGAGACCGACGCCGCCAATACCTATCTGCTGTATTTGCGCTTTCAGTTGCTGCGCGGCGTGTTTGACGCCGCGCAATACCAGCGCGAGGTCGAACTCTTGCGCGGCACGCTCGCCAAATCTGCGGACGCGCATTGGCGCGAATTCCTCCAGGCCTGGAAATAATCGATGCCGGTGGTGGTTGAATCGCTGGATCGCGAGGGGCGCGGCATCGCGCGCGTCGAGGGCAAGGCGATATTCATCGACGGCGGCCTGCCGGGGGAGACAGTGTCCTATGCCTCCTACCGCAGGAAGCCGAATTATGAACTGGCGTCGGTCACTGCGATACATGACGCCAGCGCGGCGCGCGAGCTGCCGCGCTGCCGCCATTTCGGCGTCTGCGGCGGCTGCAGCATGCAGCATCTGGAGCTGCATTCCCAGGTGGCGGCGAAGCAGCGGGTGCTCGAAGACAGCCTGTGGCATATCGGCAAGGTAAGACCCGAGCTGCTGCTGCGCCCGATCTACGGCCTCGCCTGGGGCTATCGCCACCGCGCGCGGCTGTCGGTGCGGCTGGTGCCCAAAAAGGGCGGCGTCCTGGTCGGCTTTCACGAAAGGAAAAGCAGCTTCATCGCCGACATGGCGAGTTGCGAGGTGCTGCCGCGGCGCATATCCGACCTGATCCGGCCGTTGCGCAGTCTCGTCGCCGGCTTGTCGCTGCCCACGCGCCTGCCGCAGATCGAACTCGCCGTGGGCGAAGAGGTCACGGTACTGGTGCTGCGCATACTCGATCCTCTCGACCCGTCGGACGAGGACGCGCTGCGGGGCTTCGCGACGCAGTACGGCATCCAGTTCTGGCTGCAGAGGGCGGGGCCGGATTCGGCGGAGCCTTTCTTCCCGGCCGATGCGCCGCCGCTGTATTACTCACTGCCCGAGTTCGGGGTGCGGATTCACTTCCGCCCGACCGACTTCACCCAGGTCAATCATGCCGTCAACCGTATCCTGGTCCGGCACGCAATGAACCTGCTCGATCCGCGTCCGGGGGAGCGCATCGCCGACCTGTTCTGCGGTCTGGGCAACTTCAGCCTGCCTATCGCGAGCCGGGGTGCGCACGTGCTGGGCGTGGAAGGCAACGCCGAACTGGTGCGGCGGGCCGAGGACAACGCGCGCAACAACGGGCTTGCCGGGCGCGCGCGCTTTCAAGTCGCCAATTTGTTCGAGGCGCCGAGCTGCGCCCCGTTTGGCGCTAACGACGGCGGCGGCTTCGACAAGCTGCTCATCGATCCGCCGCGCGACGGCGCGGTCGAAGTGGTGAAAGCGCTGGGGGAAGGCGGGCCGCGGCGCGTCGTCTACGTCTCCTGCGATCCGGCGACGCTCGCGCGCGATGCCGAGATGCTGGTGCAGGTCAAGGGCTACCGCCTCGCCGCGGCCGGCGTGATCAACATGTTCCCGCACACCTCGCACATCGAGTCGATCGCGCTATTCGAAAAATAGCCGGCAGTCCGGGCTTGAGGAGAGGACAAATAAAAAGGGCGGCCGCAGCCGCCCTTTTTGCCGGACTTTGTCTCGGTCAATCGTTGTTGCCGCCGAGACCCAGCAGTTGCAACAAACTGGAGAACAGGTTGTAAATGGATATATACAAGGTGAGGGTAGCCGAGACGTAGTTGGTCTCGCCGCCGCGCACGATGGCATTTACCTGCCACAGGATCATGAGCGAGGAGAACAGCACGAAAGCGCCGAGTATCACCAAGTACAGGATCGGGCTCGCCATGAACATGCTGGCCACGACCCCCAGCATGATGATCACGGCGCCAACGGTGAGGAAACTCCCCAAGCCACTGAAGTCGCGCTTGGTGCTGGAGGCGATGCCGGCCATGATGAAGAACACCGCGGCCGTTCCGCCTGCGGCCATCATCACCAGTTCGGTACCGTTCTTGAAGCCGAGCACTCTGTGCAGCAGCGGTCCGAGCAGCAGTCCCAGGAACAGGGTGAAGCCGAGCAGCAGCAGCACGCCGAGCGCGCTCTGCTTGTTGCGCTCGATCGCGTAGATCCAGCCGTAGAATATCGCGAGGATGGCGACGAAGGACAGTATCGGGCTGGTGCGCATGAAACTTACGTCGACGTTGGTGCCGATGGCGGCGCCGATTATCGTCGGAATCAGGGTCAACGCCAGCAGCATATAGGTATTGCGCAGCACCTTATGCTGTTGCAGCGCAAAATCCTGTGCTGCGCCTGGTGCGCCCGCTGGTACCGTTCTCAGATCAGGTTGCATAGGTGTTCCTCCGCTAGGTTTCGTCACGCCCGTTAGACTAGGTCAAAAGCATAAAAGTTGCAACTGCCACAGTATAAAGCACGAATGTTAAATCCATATTACGAAAAGGTATTTTTGGGCCGAAACGCATAATTCAAGCCCCCGTGGAACTGCGCCCGGCGCTTGAAGGCGCAGGTTTTGAGGCGTGGGTGAGGATCGTCCTCCGGCTATCGCCCCTAATCCAGGAATGCCGTATCAGCCCGCACCCGTGGCCCTCTCATTACCGTCTCCCGAAACTCCCGCCCGACTATATTTGCTCCTTATGTGTGCCGGCGCACAGAAGCGTTGCCGCGCTTGCAGTAGCCGCCGGATATGTGCAATATAGCGGCCACATACAACATAAGCGTAGGCGCCGTAGCTGGCGACCCCGGGAGGGCATAGTGTCATGATCGGCAATCGAACTTGTCGAGCGGATATCGGGCGCACGTCGGATGCCCGCACCGATCCGAAGCAGTCGATGCGGCCCCGCCACCGGTCGGCCGTATCCACTCCCGCCCGTGTTGGCCCGGTCATCGTCGCGACCTTGCTTTTGTTCGCGCTCGCCCTGCAATGCTTTGAATTGCGGGCCGAATTGCTGTTCCGCAGCGCGGAGCCGAAAGACGGGCAGCAGCACTGGTCGGCCCTCAAGAAATACGCCAATTCGGCGGACACCGCCTATCTGCGGACCCTCGCCGATGGCACTCAGGTGTCTGCGGAGGAGGTGCAGGTTTTTCTCAATGGTTACATCACCTCGGAGGACGTGTACGGCGCAAAAGTGATGGAAAGTCTGGTCAAGAAGGGCAGGCAGAAAATAGCCGGCAACAGCGTGTCGTTTGCCAGCAACGGCGGAGAGGTTGATGCGTCCATGGAGTTGGGACGCCTGCTGCGCAAGCTTGGCCTTTCGACGGTCGTCGCTCGCGGCGACCTATGTATGAGTTCCTGCGTCTTCGCCTTCATGGGCGGGGACCGGCGCACCGTCGCGGGACGGCTTGGGATTCATCGGCCCTATTTTTCGTCGACGCGCGAAGTCCCGGATCGCCGGATTATCTACCGCCAGCTGCAGAAGAGGCTGCAGGAATATATCGAAGAGCTTGATTTTCCTCTTTCGCTTTATGAGGCGGTGATGGCGGTCCCTCCGGAGTCCGTAAGCATGTTGACCCGCGCAGAGTTGAAAAGGTTCTATTTGGAGGGGATGAGTCCCTCGACTCAAGACGAGGTAGATGCGGCATCGGCAAGGACGCTCGGCATTTCGGTGCTGGAATATTTACAGCAGAAAGCGCAGGCGCAGCCATGCGCCGGCGTCCACGACGCTAATGGCGTATGTGAAGGGATCGCTGCTGGCGGCGGTACAGCAGATCCCCCGGCGAGACGACAGAAAGACGAAACAGCGTCCGCAACCCGCGCGGCAGGCAGCGTGGCGGGGCAGCAAAGGACGGATACACAAGGTAGCGACGCAAGTCGCAACGCAACCGGCTCGTCAACGGCCTTCTACTGAGCCGACTCCCGTTGCGAGACGGGTAGCTCTTGCTATCCGCTGGCCGATTGCTTGATCCTCGCCTGCCAGCATCAGGAATGCGCCTGGCGCAATGGCTCCGGCGCTTGCCACCATCGGGAAGTCGACGGTTTCCCGCTGCCGGACTTCGAGTTCCCTCAGGTCCGGTTCGGCGCGAGTGAATTCCCTGGTGTAGCCCACGCCCCCACGTATCGATCCGCGGCGGTATCCCACCGCATTCCGGAACGGGCGATCAGATAGAGTGGCTGTAGGGTACACGGACACCGGGTGGTAAAATATCCGCCGGGTAAGCCGTTGAAGTTCAAATGTGGAAGGTTGGCCGAGCGGTTGAAGGCACCGGTCTTGAAAACCGGCAGGGGCGTAAGCTCCTCGTGAGTTCGAATCTCACACCTTCCGCCACAATACCTTGTCCGGTCCTGTCCAAGCAAGTACCAAAGACCCCATTTTCTCATAGGTAAATAGCCCTTTCATTGTCTTGATAAGTCCAACGGCATCCGGCAATCGTCAACAAGTGTAAGATGGAGTTCCTTGTAAGACACGTAGAAGAGGAAGCGCGATGAAATTTAGAAAGATATTCGAGCCAGGAGAAATCGGCACGATGAAAGTGAAAAATAGAATTGCCTTGGCATCTATGGTGCGTAATTGGGCTACCGCGGACGGGCTTGTAACTGACCGTCTCTTGAATAACTATGCAGCAATTGCGGCAGGAGGTGTCGGCATGATAATGCTTGAAGCCTGCTACGTTCAACCCATTGGAAGAGGGTTCCTAAACCAAATGGGTATTTACGATGACAAATGTGTCAAGGGATTAAAGCGCCTGGCGGATGTTGTTCACCAACATGGAGCGAAGATCGGCGCACAATTATTTCACGCAGGACGACAGACTGTTCCGGCATTTTGCGGCGGGCAGCCGGTGGCGCCGTCTCCCAAACCATGTGGAATAATGAAGTATATCGATCCAGGATATACCCCTCGGGAACTGAGTACCGAGGAAGTAGGGAAGCTGGTTGAGGATTTTGCTGAAGCAGCTCGCCGGAATAAGGAAGCGGGTTTCGATTTTCTGGAGTTACACGGAGGCCATGGGTATATCATCAATCAATTCCTTTCCCCGTATACGAATCAACGCACAGATAAGTATGGTGGCGACTTTTCTGGTCGTATGCGCTTTGTTCTGGAAGTGCTGGATAAGGTCCGTTCAAAGGTTGGTAGAGACTATCCCATCACTATACGGCTTAATGGAGACGATTTTATACAAGGAGGGATAGACATTGAATATGCCCTGAGGGTTTTGAAGGAACTGGATAGGGCTGGAATAGATGGTTTCCATATTACAGGAGAGATATATGAGTCTTTTCCCAAGGGGAAGATGATATCACCCATGTCCATCCCACCTGCTCCCTTGGTGGAACTCGCGGCGGCAGCCAAACAGGTGACTTCGAAACCTGTCATTGCGGTGGCGAAGATCTACCGACCTCAACTCATGGAGGATGTATTAGTCAAAAATCAAGCGGATTTCATTGCTCTTGGTCGCTCTCTCCTATCTGATCCTGAGCTACCGAATAAGGTAATAAAGGGAGAGATGGATGAAATCAACTACTGTATAACCTGCCAGGGATGCCAGGAGCGTCTTTTCTCTCAATTAGATATTCAGTGTACAGTGAATCCGTGGTGCGGCCGCGAACAGGAACTCGATATGAAGCCTGCTCCAAAAAGCAAAAAGGTGATGGTCGTTGGTGGGGGACCAGCCGGGATGCAGGCCGCTTGGGTAGCGGCTAAAAGAGGGCATGATGTGAGCCTCTACGATAAGAACTACCGATTGGGAGGCCTGATGGAACTGGCTGCTATGCCTCCCACCCGCGATGATTGGAATGTATTTTCTCGTTACCAAAGGAGACAGGTTATCAAATACGGTGTAAAGGTAATGATCGGGAAAGAAGTTACCAAGGACATAATCCGCAAAGAGAAACCGGATGTGCTTATTGTTGGAACAGGTTCATCCCCGGTTAGGCCGAATATGCCTGGATTAGATAATGTCAATGTGGTTGAGGCTCATGATGTGCTTCGGGGGAAGTCTAAAAGCAGAGGTCTGGTCATTGTAGTCGGGGGGGGATTTGTAGGGTGTGGGGTAGCAGAGTGGTTAGCGGAAAAAGGGGAGAAGATAAAAATTGTTGAAATGCGTGAAGACATTGCTCCGGATATGTTCTTGAATGACAAATCGACGATGCTTGAGAGGTGGAAGAAACTTGATATTGAGACATTTACGAAGAAGAAAGTTACCTCAATTACGCTCAAAGGGGTGGCGATGGAAGGAGATGGGAAAACCGAGGAAATTGTGGGAGAGACAGTTGTGCTAGCCATGGGGGCACAGGCGAATCAAGAACTTAGCGATCTCAAAAGTGAAGTAGCTGAATTTTACATGATTGGAGATTGTGTCGAGCCCCGGAAAGTAATTAATGCAGTGTATGAAGGAACGAAAGCAGGCTGCCAAATCTGAGGAGATAAACGCAAAGTCCATGATGATCGCTGCAATAGTCGGCGGCAGCCCGGTAACCAAGCCGGCGGCGGGGAGCATCCTGATTTAAATACAATGAAACATCAATAGAATAGACGCATAGCTGGCGGACACACCCTCCGCTAATAGGTCGTCCGCGTTCGTCCGCCTGATTAGCATACAAAAAAAGAAAACTCATGACCCAGCCGCTCCTGTTCACACCGCTCAGCATCCGCGAGCTCACGCTCAAGAACCGCGTGGTGGTCGCGCCCATGCATCAGTATTCCGCGGTGAAGGGCTTTCCCACCGACTGGCATCTCATGAACGCCGGGCGCTATGCGGCGGGTGGCGCGGGGCTGGTGATCCTCGAGTCGACCAAGATCGAGCGCCGCGGCTGCGGCACGGTAGGCGACCTCGGAATCTGGGACGATGCGTTTGTGCCGCACCTCGCGCGCATCGTCGATTTCGTGCATCAGTGCGGGGCGGCGGCGGGCATCCAGCTCGGCCACTCGGGCCGCAAGGCGCGCATCCAGCGCCCGTGGGAGGGCGGCCGGCCGCTGGCGCGCACCAAGGAGATAGACGCAGAGATCGATGACTGGGACGCGTGGGAGCTCGTCGCCCCGAGCGCGATCCCAGCGGACGAGGGCTCGCCCGCGCCGCGCGCGCTCGCGCGCGAGGAGATCCGCGCGCTGGCCGAGGCCTGGGGCAAGGCCGCGGCGCGCGCGCACGCGGCCGGATTCGACGTGGTGGAGATCCACGGCGCGCACGGGTTTTTGATCCACGAGTTCCTGTCGCCGCTGGCGAACCGGCGCACCGACGAGTACGGCGGCACGGAGGCGAAGCGCATGCGCTTCGCGCTTGAGGTGTGCGAGTGCGTGCGCGCGAACTGGCCGCCGGGAAAGCCGCTGTTCCTGCGCCTGTCGGCCGAGGACGACGCGGGCTGGGGCCCGGCGCAGAGTGTCGCGCTGGCGAAACTGTTGAAGCCGAAGGGGGTGGATGTGATCGACTGTAGCTCGGGTGGCATCCTCGGCAAGCCGCCCGCCGGCGCGGCGAAACCAGCCTATGGTTACCAGGTGCCCTACGCTGAAAAGATCAAAAAAGAGGGCGGGATCATGACCATGGCCGTGGGCTTGATCGTGCACGCCGAGCAGGCCGAGCGCATCCTGCAGCAGGGCCGCTCGGATCTGGTCGCGCTGGCGCGCGAGATGCTCTACAACCCGAACTGGGCCATGGATGCCGCGCAGAAGCTGGGCTTCGATCCTGCGTTCGGGCTGGCGCCGCCGCCCTACCGCTACTCGCTCGCGCTGCGCGCGGCCACGGTGCCGGAGGTAAGGCCCTCGACTTTCGGCACGCGCTGACGCTGGCTCATCGGCGACCGCGTACAAAGCAGGTGCGGCCATTGAAACAGCCCGCGCAAAGTTGCGCAGCGCGCGGGCAATCCTCGAATTTCGGGCATGTTGTGTCACTTCGAGGCCATTTCAGAATTACCGAAATGGCCCCTGATTTAGGGGAGCATGAGGGCCGAGGAAGCCGTGGGACCCTTCCTTTCCCACCTTGTTCCCCTCATTCCCCTCATGTTGTAATGAACTCTCAGGAGCCTGTGAATGCCAATGGAGACTCTTCTACCGCTCGCCGACCAGGTGGCTGTCCTGCTGAAGAAACGCCGGGAGACCATCGCAGTCGCAGAGTCGTCGACCGGAGGTCTTATTGCGGCAGCGCTGCTCGCCATTCCCGGAGCCTCCGCCTATTTTCTCGGCGGTGCTGTCGTCTACACCCGTCTGGCGCGGGACTTGCTGCTGGACATTCCGCAGGCGGCGCTCTCCGGCATGCGCTCGGCGTCCGAGCCCTATGCGCTGCTGCTCGCGCGCACGGCGCAGAAGCGCTTTGCCGCCAGCTGGGGACTGGCCGAAACCGGCGCCACCGGACCGACCGGCAACCGCTACGGCGATCCGGCGGGGCACAGCTGCGTGGCAATCGCCGGTATGGCGGAGCAAGCCATCACGCTTGAAACGGGTAATGCCGATCGGATGGCGAACATGTACGCCTTTGGGGCGGCCGCGCTGAAACTCCTGCGTCAGCACCTGTCGCAGTGAGCCTGTCCAGTTCCTGATTCGAAAAATAGGTCAGAGTGACTTTCTGCCGACTCGCGATGGGTGCTGCAACTGGATTCTCCTCGGAAAAGTTACGCTGACTCTAATTCTCCTCGACGCGCAGCAGCACGATGCGGTCGTTGTAGGTATCGATGACCCATACATGCGGGGTGCGCGCGAGCACCGCCTCCGGCTTGTAGAAGGCGTCTGGACCGCGGCCGCGCTTGCCGCTGCCAAGCACGCCAAGCAGCCGATGGCCCTTATCCAGCAGCAGGATGCGGTGGTTGTACTCGTCCGCGAGCCAGATGCGATCGCCGTCGAAGGCAAGGTACTTCGGCGCGTTCAGATTGAGCGCCGCGCCGAAACTTGCGCGGTGCCTCAGTGCGGAATCGAAAACCTGCACCCGGTTATTGGCCGAATCGACCACATACACGCTGCCGTCTGCCGCCGCCTCGACATCGTGCGGGTTCGAGAACTCGCCGTCCTTCGCACCGTGACTTCCGACGGTGCGCTCGAGCTTGCCGTCGCGAAATGCGCTGAGCGTTGCCGCGCGCGTGTTGGTGACGATGATGCGCCCGTCCGGCGCAACCGCCACACCCTCCGGTCCGGAAAGCCCTTTCAGCTCGCCGACGAGTTTCGCCTTTGCTCCCTGGATCTCGTAGATCGCGATGCGGTCGTTACCCGTATCGGCGACCAGAAGGCGTCCGCGTTTGTCGAACTCCGCATCGTGCGGGTACGACAATTCGCCTTCGCCGAAATTGCCGACCGGCTTCAGCGTCATCGCTTCCAGCACCCGGATGCGGCTATTGCGCATGTCGGTGACGTAGATGAGCTTGCCGTCGGGCGAGAACGCCGCGTCGTGGGGCTGCGAAAGGCCGTCGGCGAGTTCGGCCAACTGGGTGACCTTGAGCGCCGGCTGCGCCCAGGACACTGACGCGGAAACGAGAAATGCGGCGAAGGCGATGGTGCGCATGGTTTTTAACCTCCCGGATGATGATCTCAATTGGTGGGGATTGTACCGAGCCAGCGCGGCGTGGCCGAGCCGTTTAACTGAAAAAGGCTGCCGCCGCCAGAGGGCGTGCCCTTATCGGTGAAGGCAGTGATCGTGAACTGGTGGGTCACCAGCACCACCGGCGGACCGTCCTTGGGAAGTCCGGCCAGAAAGCCGCGCATCGCGGCGACGTCGGTGTCGCGTTCTTGCGGACGGGCGTAGAACGAATTGAGCGCGGGAAGCGCCTCGACGGCGCCAAGCTTGAGCAGGCGCGCGGTCTCGAGGCAGCGGCACCATTGGCTGGAATAGACTTTGGCGTGCGCAATGCCAGCCCGTGCCAGCTGCTCCCCCAGCGCCGCCGCCTGGGCACGGCCGGTGTCGTCGAGATTGCGCTGCGTCGCGCAATCGTCAAGCCTGAAATTCGGCGGATCGCCTGTGCCCGGCGCGTAGGCATGGCGCAGCATCAAGACTCTCCCGGGCGTGGCGAGTTCGGCAAGCGGCACGGTATCGGCTGCCCATGCCTCGCGGGCGGCGAGACAAGCAAGGACTAGCCATAGCCGGGAGATAAAGGGGCGTTTCATGGTGCGAAATGGTACCGGGAAAGCGAGGTCGTAGTGGCTTTTCCGTCGATGGTACAGCCGTGGCACTCATCGCCAGTCCGCCGACGACGGCGAGCAAAGGCCAGCGCAGCGCGCCGACGCCCGCCAATGCCAGTGCGGCGAAGAGGACCGGGCGCCAGTGCCCCACCAGTTTTCCAGGAGCAGGGCATAATGACACGATCAACCTGCGACCCGCGCAAAATGAATCCGCCCAAGACCCGCATCGACCCTCAGTCCGAAACTTTCCAACAGCAGCGCAGCGCGATGCTTGCGCTCGTCGAGCAACTGCATGCCCTGGAGAGCCGTGCCGTCGCCGCATCGGCGGCATCGAAACCGGCGTTCGACAAGCGCAGCGCCCTGCTGCCGCGCGAGCGGCTGGCGCAACTGCTCGATCCGGGCGCGCCGTTCCTGGAGCTCGCGAGCCTCGCCGGCTACTGCACCGACGATGCCGATCCCGAGAGCAGCATTCCCGGCGCCGCGGTGCTCGCCGGCATCGGCGTCGTCTCCGGGGTGCGCTGCATGGTGGTGGCCAATGATTCGGGCATAGGCGCGGGCGCCTTGAGCGCTCTGGGCGGGCGCAAGGTCATGCGCTGCCAGGAAATCGCGCTGCAGAACAAGCTTCCGTTCGTGCAACTGGTGGAAAGCGGCGGCGCCAATCTGCTCACCTATCGGGTCGAGCGCTTCATCGCCGGCGGCGGCCTGTTCTACAATCTGGCGCGTCTGTCGGCGGCCGGACTGCCGGTGATCGCGGTGGTGCACGGGTCCTCCACCGCGGGCGGCGCCTACCTGCCCGGGCTGTCGGATTACGTGATCATGGTGCGCGGCCGCGCCAAGGCTTTCCTCGCCGGGCCGCCGCTGCTCAAGGCGGCGACCGGCGAGATCGCCACCGACGAGGAGTTGGGAGGGGCCGAGATGCATGCGCGCGTATCGGGCCTGGCCGAGTTCGTGGCCGAGGACGACGCCGATGCCATCCGCATCGCGCGCGATCTGCTCGCAAGGGTCAAGTGGGAAACGGTGACCGCGCCGGCGCCGGCGGCGCGCCCGCCGAAACTGGATGCGGACGAGATCGCCGGCCTGATGCCGCTCTCGATGCGCAAGCCGGTGGACATGCGCGAAGTGATCTGGCGCATCGTGGACGATTCCGAGTTGCTCGAATTCAAGCCGCTGTACGGCCGGTTCACGGTGTGTGGTCTCGCCGCGATCGCCGGACACAAGGTCGGTTTCATCAGCAACAACGGCCCGCTCGATCCGGCCGGGGCCACCAAGGCGACGCAATTCATCCAGCTCTGCTGCCAGGCGCAAACGGCGCTCATCTATCTGCAGAACACCACTGGCTACATGGTCGGCACCAAGTCCGAGGCCGCAGGCATGATCAAGCACGGATCGAAAATGATCCAGGCGGTGTCCAACGCGACCGTGCCGCAGATCACCATCATGTGCGGCGCATCCTTCGGCGCGGGCAACTACGGCATGTGCGGGCGCGCGTTCAATCCGCGCTTCGTCTTCAGCTGGCCTAACGCCCAGACCGCGGTGATGGGCCCGGAGCAGGCCGCCACGACCATGGCCATCGTGGCCGAGGCCACGGCCGCGCGTAAAGGCAGGCCGGTGGACGGGGAAGCGCTGGACAAAATGAAACAGGAAATCATCGCCAATTTCGAAAGCCAGATGAGCGCCTTTCACACCAGTGGCCTGTTGCTCGATGATGGCGTAATCGATCCGCGTGATACGCGCAAGGTGTTGGCTTTGGCATTGGCGATTTGCGCGGAAGCGGAGGCACGGCAGGTGCGTACGATCCAGTTCGGCGTGGCGCGGCCTTAGGACTTATTTTCCAAATGGGAAAGAGGTTTTCATCAAAGATCGCCAATTGCGTACGGATGTGCTTTTCATCCGTACGCAATTGGCGATCCGCGCGGACGGTTTCTCGTCCGCGCAAGAAGTGCAATGCTGCAACAAGCAGTGGCGCGACTTAGGTCGCCACGTATAGAAATAGGCAGATACAAAGGAAGAGGCCCATGTTATTCACCCACGAGCACGAAGAGCTGCAGCGGCAGCTGAAGAAATTCATCGACGCCGAAATCAATCCGTTCGTCGACGAATGGGAAGAAGCCGAGATCTTTCCCGCGCACCAAGTGTTCAAAAAGATGGGGCAGCTCGGCTTTCTCGGTGTGTGCAAACCGGTGGAATACGGCGGGCAGGCACTGGACTATTCCTACTCGGTCGCGATGGCCGAGGTGCTGGGCCACATCCAGTGCGGCGGCATCCCGATGGCGATCGGCGTGCAGACCGATATGGCGACGCCGGCGCTGGCGCGCTTCGGCTCGGACGCGTTGCGCAGCGAGTTCCTCGCGCCTTCGATCGCGGGCGATTTCGTCGCCTGCTTGGGCGTGTCCGAAGTCGGGGCGGGGTCGGATGTCGGCTCGATCAAGACCACGGCGAGGAAGGAGGGCGACGATTACGTCATCAACGGCGGCAAGATGTGGACCACCAACGGCACCCAGGCCGACTGGATGTGCCTCTTGGCCAACACCGGCCCGGGTGCGGCGCACAAAAACAAGTCGCTCATCTGCGTGCCGATGAAAACCAAAGGCGTGAGCGTCGCGCGCAAACTGAAAAAACTCGGCATGTGGTCTTCCGACACGGCGCAGATTTTCCTCGACGACGTGCGCGTGCCGCAGCGCTACCGCATCGGCGAGGAGGGCATGGGTTTCACCTACCAGATGCTGCAGTTCCAGGAGGAGCGGCTGTGGGCGGCGGCGAGCAGCATTTCCATGGGCAGGCTGATCGACGCGACCGCGAACTATGCCCGCGAAAGGATGGCTTTCGGGAAAGCGATCCTGGACAACCAGTACGTGCATTTCCGCCTGGCCGAGTTGAAGACCGAAATCGAGTGCCTGCGCGCACTGGTGTACCGCGCGACGGAACTCTATATCGCCGGCCAGGACGTGACCGAGCTCGCTTCGATGGCGAAGCTCAAGGCCGGGCGCCTCGCGCGCGAGGTACCCGATGCCTGTCTGCAGTTCTGGGGCGGCATGGGTTACATGTGGGAGAACCCGGTGGGGCGCGCCTACCGCGACGCGCGGCTGTCTTCGATCGGCGGCGGCGCCGACGAGATCATGCTCAGCATCATCTCCAAGTACATGGGCATTCTGCCGAGAAAGGAATAGTTATGTCCAAGCTGCGCACGCTGCGCCAGGGCGGCTTCCTCTATCTGACCCTGGACGATGCGCCTACGCGCAATGCGCTCAGCCCGGAGATGGTGGAGGAACTGCAGGCGGCAGTCGAGGCAGCCGCCGCGGACGCGGGCGTGCGCGCAGCAGTGCTGCGCGGCGCCTACGGTACTTTCTGCGCCGGCGGCAGCATGGGCAATTTTCAGAGGAACCAGCAGACCGCCCCGACGGCCGGGGAGCCCGACCCGATTGCGGTGAATAATCGGCGCTTCGGCGAATTCATGACTGCGCTGGCGCGCTTCCCCAAGGTTCTGGTGGTGGCGGTCGAAGGTGCGGCAATGGGCGGCGGCTTCGGCCTCGCCTGCGCCGCCGACATTGTGCTCGCGCGCCGTGACGCGAAATTCGCGCTCAGCGAAACTACGCTGGGCCTGGTGCCGGCCCAGATCGCGCCTTTCGTTGTGGCTCGCATCGGGCAAGCCCAGACGCGGCGCCTCGCGCTTTCGGGCGAGCGCATCGACGGCGCGGAAGCCGCGCGCATCGGCCTGGTGAATTTCGTGACCGAGGACACGACTGCCCTGGACGCCAGGCTGTTGGCCATTCTCCAAGGCATCGCCTGCTGCGCACCGGGGGCGAATGCCGCCACTAAATCGTTAATCGCACAGTGCGGTGCGCTGCCTCTGGGGCAGGTGCTGGACAATGCGTCGGAGATGTTCGCTCGGCAGATGCGCGGGGAAGGCGGCGAAGGTGTTGCCGCGTTCCGCGACAAGCGCGACGCCGCGTGGGTCGAAAAAATCGAGCAGCTTCCCAAGCCATGACTGAAAAAATCGTGCGTATCGGGGGCGCCTCGGGCTTCTGGGGCGACAGTTCGGTGGCCTGCGCGCAGCTCGCGCGCCGCGGGCAAATCGACTACCTGGTGTTCGATTATCTGGCCGAGCTCACCATGTCCATTCTGGCGGCGGCGCGCGCCAAATCACCGGATGCGGGTTATGCCACCGATTTCGTCGACGTGGCCATGAAAAGCGTCATCCGCGATATCGGCGCGAAGGGCATCAAGGTGGTGAGCAACGCGGGCGGCGTGAATCCCGCCGGCTGCGCTGCGGCGCTGGCCAAACTCGCCGAGGAAGCCGGCGTGAAGCTCCGGATCGCGATCGTCGAGGGCGACGATGTGCTGCCGCGCATGGCGGAACTGCGCGCGGCCGGGGTGCGCGAAATGTATTCCGGCACCGAGTTGCCGCCAAAGATATTGTCCGCCAATGCTTATCTTGGCGCGATCCCGATCGCGCGCGCGCTCGCCGCCGGCGCCGACGTGGTCATCACCGGACGCTGCGTCGATAGCGCGGTGGCGCTGGGGCCGCTGCTCTTCGAGTTCGGCTGGCGCGAGGACGATTACGACCGGCTCGCTGCAGGCAGCCTCGCCGGCCATATCCTCGAGTGCGGCTGCCAGGCTACGGGCGGCCTGCATACCGACTGGGAGTCGGTGCCGCGCTGGGAGGACATCGGCTATCCGATCCTGGAGTGCCATGCGGACGGCAGTTTCGTCGTCACCAAGGCGCCCGGCACAGGCGGCCTGGTCAGCCGCGCGGTGGTGGCCGAGCAGATGCTCTACGAAATGGGCGATCCGCTCGCCTACGTCCTGCCGGACGTGGTGTGCGATGTCACCGGCGTCGACATCGCCGAGGTGGGGCCGGACCGGGTGCGGGTGAGCGGGGCGCGCGGCCTTGCGCCTACGCCGACCTATAAAGTCTGCGCAACCTACCCGGACGGCTACCGCTGTACGGCGATTCTGAACATCATCGGCATCGACGCGGCGAAGAAGGCGCGGCGCACGGCGGAGGCGATACTCGCGCGCACACGAGCTATTTTTCGCGAGTTCGGCCTGCCCGATTATTCCGCCACGCGCGTCGAAGTGCTCGGCGCCGAAACCGTGTACGGCCCGCACGCGCGCACTGCCGCCACGCGCGAAGCGGTGATGCGCCTCGCGGTGGCGCACGGCAATCGTCAGGCGCTGGAAATCTTCTCGCGCGAAATTGCGCCGGCGGGCACGTCCTGGTCGCCGGGCACCACCGGCATGGGCGGCGGGCGACCCAAGGTCGCGCCTGCGGTCAAGCCTTGTTTCTTCCTGCTCGAAAAATCGAAATGCGAGGCGAGCGTCACGCTGGATGGCAAGCGACAGGTGGTAGCTGTTCCCGCCGGGGGTGGTTACGCCGAGCACTTGCGCAACAGCGCGCTGGCGCAGGGCGGAACCCTGGTGCCGCAGGGCACGACGCAGCCATTACCGCTGGTTCGGCTCGCCTGGGGCCGCAGCGGCGACAAGGGCGATACGGCCAACATTGGCATCATCGCCCGCCGTCCCGAATTCCTGCCGCTATTGCGCGCCCAGCTGACGCCGGCGGCGGTGAAACAATACCTGTCCCATCTGGTGCAGGGCGAAGTCGAGCGCTTCGAAGTGCCCGGCATCCACGCGTTCAATTTCCTCCTGCACCAAGCACTTGGCGGGGGCGGCATGGCTTCGCTGCGCGTCGACCCGCTGGCCAAAGGCTACGCGCAGATGCTGCTCGATTTCCCGGTCGCCGTGCCCGAGGAGTGGTTCGAGCGCTATCACCTGGGCGCGTAGGCCTAGCGAGCGCTGTCAAAAGCAAGAAATGTTATTCCGAGGCCAACGGCCGAGGAATCTGCTTTGTTGTTGGTTCAACAGCAGATTCCCGCGGGCCGAAGGCGCCGTGCTTGAAGGTGGATAGAGCGGATGGTATCCGGGGCGGGTAGGCGAAGGCAAAGCCGTTGCAGCGCTCCGGCGATTGTTGTAGATTGCCCAGTAATTAACCAATAAAGGAACAACCATGTCTCAGCCGGTCATGCTCTACGCAGCGCTCAGCGCACTTTTTCTGGTCTGGCTTTCGGCCCGCGTGATCCAGGGACGCGTTGTGTTCAAGGTCGATATCGGCGACGGCGGCAACGAAGAAATGCAACGGCGCATTCGCGTTCAGGCGAACTTCATCGAATACGTGCCGCTGGCGCTGATCCTGATGCTGTTCGTGCAGCAAGCGGGATTCAGCACCTGGATCGTTCACCTCTTGGGCGTCACGCTGATCCTCGCCCGGGTGGTGCACGCAATAGGCCTCGGCCGCTTCAGCGGCGTCAGCAAGGGCCGATTGATAGGCGCGACCGCAACCTTCATCGTCCTGCTGGTTGGCGCCGTGCTGTCGTTGCTGGGCGCCTTCGGCGTCCAGTTCTGAATCGTCCCGCAATTCGCCCACGTCGCTGCGGATTCTGTTTCCCGTGTAGATTGCCGAGCGGTTAAGCAATCAACGGATACGCGCAGATGATGCTCGATATTCTGGTTGCCGTACCGGGGGAGTGGCTGCAGCTCTACGCTATAGGCTAGCTGCGAGCTTGGAATCTATCCCCGGCGAAATTCCCGGATCCTCGTTTCCGCTAGGTATTGTCCCAGTTTGAATGTAACGGTTCTGACAGAGGTTGGCGCGTCGCGTCAAACTAGCCAACCTCTTCTAACCTCTCAAGCAGCTTTAGGTGTAGTTCAGTTTTGATTGGTGCGAAACTGTAGTATTGGTTATCTGAAGCCGGGGTGTTTACCCGTCTTTCAAATCTGAAAGTCAGCGGTCTTTCTGATAGTCCTGGGTCTGTGCTGAGACCAAAACTAAAGAAGTCTATTGCACCTTTCTGGCCGCCTTCAATTAATTCTTCAACTTCTTTAAGAAAAGGTGCAAGCCTTTTGTCGAAAATTCTGGGTGTTTTCTCGAATTTAATGAATAGATCACTTGCATATATTTTCTTAATGGGTAAAGCGTCATGAGCTGGTAAACCGAAGTTCGTGCTAATCCAAGTTAAGGCGTCTTCCAAAAACAAATCTCCATCATTTGTCGAAGACCTTGTCTCGATCACGATCCCGTCCTCATGAATTGTCATATTAACAGTCACGGGAACTCGATCCCGCCCCTTAAACGCTCCTTGTTCAAATTTCAACGCATCTTTCTCGGTCGCTGGTGGTTTTTCAATTGGAGATGACGCAAAGCTGTACCTATCTTTTAACGCGATCATTGCAGGACGAAGGAATAGACCTCTTGGATTGAGGTAATTGGTTGGAATTAGCCAGATCGATTTAGCCGAATGCACAGAAAGAAGTTTCATTGTCTTGACTCCTCCGCTCCGCCAGCATATGTGGTTCTCCAATACCGTTGCGCAAAACTAGGCTGACCCGAGGTTTCTATTGAAGCAGCGGCACTTGGAGTTACGACAATGCCGAATTCAATGTTTTCATTATCAATTGCGTTCGCCTTACCCGCCGCGGCCAAGCCCGCAATTGCGGCTTGTGCGTTCTCGGGGGACTTCGATGCCTGCGAAAGCATTTCTTGTTCCTTCTCAAAGCTTGGAACAGCTAAAGCCTCCGGAGAAACGTCTTTCAATTGCTGCATGAGTTGCCCGAAAGATACAAACCGAACAAGAAGCGCAACATCCAACGCCGACGCCAAATCAAGAAGTGTTCGGATGGTAAAATTTCCATAATCCGGGTCTTCTATCCGAGAAATAACGTTTTGCGGTTTTCCGGCTCTTTCTCCGAGGTCTTTCTGAGACCAGTCATTGCTAAGTCGCAATGCGCGATTCTGGAAAGCAATTCCAGTTTTTACGCTCTCTGCAACGAAAGCATCTCGATATTCTTTATTGAGCAAATCTTTTTTCACTGTTTCCACCTATTGATTTCTACGGTTCTAACACTTCCGTTTTCAATTAACGCCTTACGTGCCACAGCAATATCTATAGCGTCGGGCGGTTCGAAGTCGTCTCTCTTGGTAGCAAAAAAAAGAAAGGTGAAATCATTCCTGTTTGGGCCGAAAAACCCAAGTGGCCGATACAATATTCCTTTCACCTTGAATCTGATTTCTCCTATGCCGTCTCTCAGAGTGTCGTAATGCGGTCGAGTCCAACCGTCCTTGTGTTGCTGCAGCAGGTGGATCATGAGTAGATCCAACCGAGCCGTAATCTTCGGCCATCTTCCGTATTCGGCGTACCAGCAAGACACCACGTCTCCGCCGTCATCTAAAGCATACGCCTTTGCGATAAACATATTATCGCAATTTTGTAATGTTTTGAGACGGCGACGCATCACAAATTATCGCAAAAACGCGATATAAATAGCTATGTATTCATATCATATTGTTTTAATTAGATAAATAGCACATGGCGATGGCTGCACGCATAAATAAAACATAGTGTGCATTTGAACCTCTTGAGCATAGAAGATCGCGCACAACTCCTCTCCTTACTCGCAGAAGGTAACAGCTTACGTGCGATCACGCGAGACTCCGAAGCAGGTTTGTGAATCTCTGCAGTAGTACTGGCGGCGAAAACCAGCTGGAACGACAATAAAGTCCGGGTCAATGTTGTGGAACGATTATCGGATCGATATCAGGCGATCCCGATCCAGCGCAAGTCAGCACGTCATAAGACACCGCCTGTTAGACCTGCGATGGAAGCATAAATTGTCGATCACATTTGGACCCAAGAAGAAACTGCAAGACTCGCAGATTGATGACAAGATTGAATTGCTGGCCTAGTACGCACAATCGGGAAACGGCCCGACTACGAATCGGGAGTCAAGGGTTCGAAACCCTCCTGGTATTCACAAGCTGTAGGCTTGGAGAGATGGAGCTCTGAGGCGCCATTCTTTTCGTTACATTTCAAACTAAAACACTACCTTCCGTCAGGCCCTGATGCAAGCTTGCCCCGACCGGGGTATCATTGCCAATTATCACCGACACCTATAGGTAGTATCCAAGAGCTTTATGGCAACCAAATCTAGCGCCTACAACGCCGAGGACATCGAGATCCTGGAGGATCTGTCGCCGATCCTGCACCGTCCGGGCATGTATACCGACCCCTCCAACCCCAACCACGCGCTGGTGGAGGTGATCGACAATTCCTCGGACGAGGGCTTGGCCGGCTTCGCCAGGAACATCGCCGTGGTGTTGTACGAAGACGGCTCGGCTGAAGTCGCCGACGACGGCCGCGGCATCCCGGTCGATATTCATCCGAAAAAGAAAGTCCCGGCAGTGCAGGTGATTTTCACCACCCTGCATTCGGGCGGCAAGTTCAGGAAGACCGACAAGGACGCCGTCTATCGCATCGCCGGGGGCCTGCACGGCGTGGGCATCTGCGTCACCAACGCGCTCGCGACCCGCCTCGAAGTCGAAGTCAGGCGCGACGGCGCCTGCCACCGGCTGGTGTTCGCCGACAACGGCAAGGTGAAACAGCCGTTGAAGAAAATCGGCACGGCTGCGGCGCGCGAAAGCGGCACGCGCATCCGCTTCTGGCCCGATCCCAAGTATTTCGATTCACCCAGGATCGTCACCGCCCACATCGCGGCGCTGCTGCGCGCGAAGGCGATGCTGCTGCCCGGGGTGCGCTTCACCCTCGGGGTGGAGAAGAACGGCAGGATCGAGCACAGCGAATGGCACTTTCCCGAAGGCATCAGGGGCTATTTCGCCAGCGCCGTGGCCGGCCTGGAACCGGTGGCGGAGACGTTTTTCGGCGAGCGCTATATCGCCGCCCAGTCGGAGTCGGACAATTTTGCCGAAGGCGAGGGGGCGCTGTGGGCCATGGCCTGGACCCCGGAGGGAGAGGTGGTGGCCGAGTCGTACGTCAACATGATTCCCACGCGCCAGGGCGGCACGCACGTCGCCGGCTTGCGCGAGGGCGTGTACAACGCCATCCGCAATTTCATCGACCTGCACGCCATGGGGCAGCGCGGCATCAAGATCGTGCCCGAAGACGTTTGGTCGCGCGCCTCCTACGTGTTGTCGGTGAAAATGCTCGATCCGCAGTTCAAGGGCCAGGTGAAGAACGAGCTGATCTCGCGCGACGGGGTCAAGCTCATGGCGCAGATGGTGCGCGACCCGTTCGATCTGTGGCTGAACCAGCATGTAGACGAGGGCAAGCGCATCGCCGAACTGGTGATGCGCCAGGCGATGACGCGCACGCGCGCGGCGCAGAAAGTGGAGCGGCGAAAGAGCTCGGGCGTGGCGGTGCTGCCGGGCAAGCTCACCGACTGCGCCTCCGACGATCCGGAGCGGAACGAACTGTTCATCGTCGAGGGCGATTCGGCCGGCGGTTCGGCGAAGCAGGCGCGCGACAAGGAGTTCCAGGCGGTGCTGCCCCTGAAAGGCAAACCCAAGAACACCTGGCAGGATTCGCCCGACACCCTGTATTCGAACAAGGAAATCGAGGCCATCGCCCTGGCGATCGGCATAGATCATCACCAGCGCGGCGACACGATCGACCTCGCGCGGCTGCGCTATCGAAAAATCATCATTCTTGCCGATGCCGACGTCGACGGCGCGCACATCCAGGTGTTGCTGCTGACGCTGTTCTTCCGCCATTTTCCGCGGCTGATCGAAACTGGCTCGGTGTATGTAGCGCAGCCGCCGCTTTTTCGCATCGACGTGCCCTCGATGGGCAAGGGCAAGCCGGCGCGCAAGCTCTACGCGCTCGACAAGCAGGAGCTTGCAGCGATCGAGGAGAAGCTACAGGACGAGGGCATGGACGAGGGCAAATGGGCGGTAAGCCGCTTCAAGGGCCTGGGGGAAATGAGCCCAGAGCAGTTGTGGGAGACCACGCTCAACCCGGACACGCGGCGCATGTTGCCGGTGCAGGTCGAAGATGTGGCGCTCGATGCCGATCGCTGCGTGTTCAATATGATGATGGGCAAGGAGAACGCCTCGCAGCGGCGCGAGTGGATGGAGACTTACGGCAACCTGGTAGATGCTGACATCAGCTAGGAAAGACACGCATGGGAAATCAGAACGATTTGTTTGAAGGCCTGGCCATAACCGCGGCAGAAAATGCGTTGAAGCCGGCGGCCGTAGCGGGCGGCAGCCCCGCGCCCGACAAAAACGACGACAAGAACAATGACGTCGGCGGCGCCATGCCGCCCGCCGCGAAGAATGGCAATTCCGGCGGCGGTGGCGGCTTGCCACCTGACTTTGCGCCGCTCTCCGGCGAATTCGGTGATACCTTGCCGCTGGCGAAATACGCGGCGCTGCAATACCTTCAGTACGCGGTGAGCACGGTCAAGGACCGCGCGCTGCCGCGCGTCGCCGACGGCCAGAAGCCGGTGCAGGCGCGCATCCTCTACGCCATGTGGGAAATGAACGGGCGCGCCGGCACGCCGCGCAAGAAGTCCGCGCGCGTGGTCGGCGACGTGCTGGGCAAGTTCCATCCGCATGGCGACGCCTCGGTCTACGACGCGATGGTGCGCATCGCGCAGGACTTCAGCCTGCGCTATCCGCTGGTGGACGGCGAGGGCAACTTCGGCTCGCGCGATGGCGACGAGCCGGCGGCGATGCGCTACACCGAGGCGCGGCTGACTAAATTCGCCGAGGTGCTGCTGACCGAACTCGACAGCGGCACCGTGGATTTTGCGCCCAATTACGACGGCAGCATGGTCGAGCCGCAGGTGCTGCCGGCGCGCCTGCCGGTGGTGCTCCTGAACGGCGCTTCGGGCATTGCCGTAGGCATGGCGACCGAAGTGCCGAGCCACAACCTGACCGAAGTCGCGAACGCCGCCATCGCCCTCATTCGCGAGCCCGAACTCACGCTCGCCGGGGTGATGAAATACATCAAGGGTCCGGACTTTCCCGGCGGCGGCCAGATCATCACGCCGCGCGCCGAGATGCGCGAGGCCTATGCCAGCGGGCGCGGCTCGGTGCGGGTGCGCGCGCGCTGGAGCATCGAGCGGCTGGCGCGCGGGCAATGGCAGGTGGTGGTGCACGAGTTGCCGCCGGGCGCTTCGTCGCGCAAGGTGCTGGAGGAAATCGAGGCCATCACCAATCCGCAGTCCCGGCCGGGCAAGAAATCGCTCACGCCCGAGCAGCAGCGCGAAAAGCAGCTGATGCTGTCCATGCTCGATCGCGCGCGCGACGAGTCCGACCGCACCCACCCGGTGCGCCTGGTGTTCGAGCCCAAGTCCTCGCGCCAGGACGAGAACGAGTTCGTCAATCTGCTGCTGGCGAAAACCAGCATGGAGACCAATGCCTCGATCAACTTGGTGATGGTCGGCCTCGATGGGCGTCCCACCGGCAAGAACCTGATGGATATCCTCGCCGAATGGCTGGAATTTCGCTTCGCCACGGTGACGCGGCGCACGAAGTTCAGGCTGGACAAGGTGTTCGACCGCATCCACGTGCTCGAAGGACGGCTGCTGGTCCTCCTCAACGTGGACAAGGTGATCAAGCTCATCCGCAATTCGGACGACCCCAAACCCGACCTGATGCGCGCGTTCAAGCTCACCGATCGCCAGGCCGAGGACATCCTCGAAATGCGCCTGCGCCAGTTGGCCAAGCTCGAACACATCCGCCTGGAGAAGGAACTCGACGGCCTGACGAAGGAGCGAAAGGGCCTGGAGAAAGTGCTCGGCAGCCGCAAATCGCTGGAAGCGCTGGTGATTGAGGAAATCGAGGCCGACATCAAGGCCTTCGGCGACAAGCGCCGCACCATGATCGAAGAATCGGATAAAGCGGTGCTGGAGACGCCGGTGCTGGACGAGCCGGTGACGGTGATTTTCTCGAACAACGGCTGGGTGCGCTCGCGCCAGGGCAATGGCGTCGATCCGGCTTCGCTTTCGTTCAAGGAGGGCGACGGCCTCGCCGCGCTGCTCCCCTGCCGCACCGTGGACCCGGTGATTTTCCTCGACTCGGCGGGCCGCGCCTATAGCGTGGAGGCGGCGGGTTTACCGAGCGCGCGCGGCGACGGCGCACCGGCCTCGTCGCTGGTGGAAGTGCAGGGCGGGGCCACGATCATGCATTGCGTCGCGGGCAAGCCCGAGCTCAAGCTTCTGGTCGCCTCCAGCGGTGGCTACGGTTTTCTCTGCAGCATCGGCGACATGGTCTCTAACCGCCGCGCCGGGCGCGAATTCATGACGGTCGAACCGGGCGAGACGCCGCTTGCGCCTTTCCTCTTCGAGGATGCGCCGGGCAACCATGTCGTCGCGCTGTCGGGCGAGGGGCGGCTGCTTGCCTTCGACATTGCCGAAATGCGCGCCATGTCCAAGGGGCGCGGCGTGATCCTGATGGGGCTGGACCAGGGCGAGAAGCTGCTCGCGGCTGCGGTGACCCGGCTCACCTCGGTCACGGTCAGCGGCATTGGCCGCGGCGGCAAGGAAAGAGCGTTGGAGATCAAAGGTGAAAAACTGCGCCACCATGTTGGCCACCGCGCGCGCATGGGACGCGTGCTGCCGGAGAAACTGAAAGCCCCGATGGGGCTCGCCGTTCCGCTAAAACTGCAACTGGACGCCAAGTAGGCACTGCGCGAGCCCCGAGGGAAGTTGCGCCTCCTAGGCTGGCCCCGCCTTCGGGGCGCCGGCGCGCGAATTTGTGATCAGGGCTCGATACTACTGCTGCAATGCGGTAAAATCACCCGTTTTTCGGCCAATCGACCTCGTCGCACCATGTCACTCATCGTCCAGAAATTTGGCGGCACCTCGGTGGGCTCGATCGAGCGCATCAAGAACGTCGCCAAGCGCGTCGCTCGCTGGAAGGCGCGAGGGCACCGGCTGGTAATCGTCCCCTCGGCCATGTCGGGGGAGACCAACCGGCTGATCGCGCTCGCCAAGGAAATCTCGCCCGACCCCGACCCGCGCGAGCTCGACGTGATCGCCTCCACCGGCGAGCAGGTCATCATCGGCCTCTTGTCCATGGCGCTGATGGAGCAGGGGGTGAAGGCCAAGAGCTACACCGGCGCCCAGGTCAAGGTGCTCACCGACAGCGCGTTCACCAAGGCGCGCATAGAACGCATCGACGAGAACCGGATGCGCGCCGATCTCGACGCGGGTTTCGTGGTGGTAGTCGCCGGTTTCCAGGGGGTGGACGCCGCTGGCAACATTACCACGCTCGGGCGCGGCGGTTCCGACACTTCGGCGGTGGCGCTGGCGGCCGCGCTCAAGGCCGACGAGTGCCAGATCTACACCGACGTCGACGGCGTCTACACCACCGATCCGCGCATCGTGCCGGAGGCGCGGCGCCTGGACACCATCACCTTCGAGGAAATGCTCGAGATGGCGAGCCTCGGCTCGAAAGTGCTGCAGATCCGCTCGGTCGAGTTCGCCGGCAAGTACAAAGTGAAGCTGCGCGTGCTGTCCTCCTTCAACGAGAAGGACGGCCCGGGCACGCTGATTACGTATGAGGAAGACGACAAAATGGAAAAAGCCGTTATTTCCGGCATCGCGTTCAACCACGACGAAGCCAAGATCACCGTCATGGGCGTGCCCGACCGCCCGGGCATCGCCTATCAGATACTCGGCCCGATCGGCGAAGCCAACATCGACGTCGACATGATCATTCAGAACGCCAGCGTCGATGGCATGACCGATTTCTCATTTACCGTGCACCGCAACGAGTACGCCAAGGCGATGGACCTGCTGAACCAGCAGGTGAAGAGCCACATCAAGGCGTCGGACATCCGCGGCGACGCCAAGGTGTGCAAGGTGTCCCTGGTGGGCGTGGGCATGCGCACCCACGCCGGCGTCGCCGGCAAGATGTTCCGCACCTTGGCGGAGGAGGGCATCAACATCCAGATGATTTCCACTTCGGAAATCAAGATTGCGGTGGTGATCGACGAGAAATACATGGAGCTCGCGGTGCGGGCGCTGCACAAGGCTTTCGACCTGGATCAGCCGCGGTGATGCAGGGTGGCTGTCCACATCGAGCAGCACACATGATATAGTTTCAAGCAGATCCGGAGAGGTGGCCGAGTGGTCGAAGGCGCGCCCCTGCTAAGGGCGTATATGCACAAAACGCGTATCGAGGGTTCGAATCCCTCCCTCTCCGCCAGTATTGCACGTAATATACTGATTATGTTACGTTTCGCAAGTTAAGCTAAAAACTACCCACGCTTCTACTCACGTTCAGGATTGGCTTTTCGCCTTATATCAGCCCCGGCGACGATGCGCGACATCGTGGGCGCGTGCGCGTTATGGGGTGCGAGAACGCTCTAAACGGTGGTCAACCCGGCGTTTGAGTCCCGTTTCAACTCGGCTTGGTCATCGTCGTATATCACTCCTGCGCACATTCATCCCTGAAAAAAGGTGGTCAGAGTCGTTTAGGAATCCTACCTTCTTTGTCCTAGTTCGCTCGCGTATAGCCTTCACGTGCGCGACATAGCGAGGAATAAGTCGATTGGTTCCCTGATTTTGGAATAGGCGTAGACTTATTGAGTCGTAGACGCGAAGGGAGTGAATTGTGAACACGCGAATCTATGTAGTCGCATTGTTGTCCGCTGTAGTAATGCTTGGCGGCTGTGCCATTGCCGGGCGAAATGCCGCAGAATCCCAATTGACAACCTGCAATGCCATTATGTCCGACCCTGGCCTCAATCCCATTCGATCAAGAACTGCACTTTGGGACGCTCGCGAAATTACGTTCCCCATGTTGGCTCATGAGCAAACAGTCACGGAAGAGGAAAAGCGCACACTTGAACTATGGGCGCTAAAACTGGTGGAGTGCCGAAGAGGTTTTCTAAGCGTAGCAAGCCAGTATTACGGCCAGATCTCCCCGCTACTGCAATCGACCTATTTTCAAACCGACGCGGCTATTGCGCAGCTTTTTAATAGTCAAATTACCTGGGCCAAATTTAACCAAGAACGCGGAAGGCTTCTTGCCGAGTTTATGAGCGCGGCTAACGCAATAGATCAGCGTCGCGCCGCCGCCTATAGTGCCATGGGGCAGGCACTTCAGAACTACGGTAACGCGCTGGCAACGCGACCGACGCAGATACCTATCACTCCGCTACCAGCCTATCAGCCACCGAGGCAGACTGACTGCACCACTTACGGCAATCGAACGAACTGCACGACACAGTAAGCTGTACGAGAGCCGGTATGCTGCCGTGGCAAGGCGTTGCTCATCTTTTTCTGTATTGCGCCAGGTTAGCGAGCGCCCTCGCTTTGCCTTCCGGTGTCTTTGCTCCGGTACTCATGCCGCCGTGAAATTTGCACTTGCCTCCGCGCAGCAGCAGCTTGCATTGACAGGGTAAGCCCTTCCTATTCTTCGCGCCGCATATCTTCCGCAGCTTCGTGCGTCCGTACTTCATCAATGCACCTTAGCGCCGTGGCGGTCGAGCATGGCGAGCAGTTTGAAGGGGTCAAACTTTTCCGCAGGGATCGCAAGCTCGCACGTTGCCTGCCCGCGAATCGCCAAAGTGAGCAGCACCGGGTCGGTGTCCGCGTTGTCCACCACCACGGCCCGCCGGATGTTCGGATTCTCGGCGAGCATGGCAAGCACACGCTGCCGCCGATATTCCGATGCCAGGTCAGGCATGGAATCATTCGCAGCGTCCTGCAATGCCACCACGATGCTGGGTTTGTGCGCCCGGATCACGGGCAGCCACCGATTCACCGCGACATGCTCGCCGGTGGCCTTGATCGTTCCGGCTGGCGAAAGGATCAGAGTTACGCCGTCAGCCTTCGCCCGTTCAATGATGGTTGCCGGATTCATACGTCAACCTCAACAAAATTCCCGCCCCCCGTTACCCCCTTTTTATCCGCCACAGCGCCACAATCCAATACTGGCGCGGGTTTCGATGTGGCGGAAGGCTTTTCCGAATCCGCCACACTATCAAGAATTCCGCCACACGCTACGGTTTCAGCGTGAATCCCAGTTCCGAATTTTGTGGCGTGTGGCGGATATTTATCCTCTGTGGCGGATACGTTTTCGTTGCCGCCACGCTGGGAAACTGCGCCAGTGCTCATTTGTGGCGGATTGATGCCAAAAACAGGGGGGGACAGGTACCGGGAAAAATCTTCCTCGAATTGTTCACGCTCGAACCCTTTGGGCGTGTCGTATCCGATTCGGACATTCTTACTTTTGATGCCGTACCCCTTCAGCCGCTTCGCTATCTGGCGCGAGGATACCGGCTTGCCCCGGTTGTACGTGTTCCACGGCGCTTCATCATCGGCACATAGCGCCACGATCAGATCAGCCGTGCTGATTTTGTCCACCCCCTTGGTGTCGAACACGGTTTTGATGTCGGTCAGCAGTTCATTGCCTATCCCTTGTTCAAGCTCATCAGCATTCGACAGTTTCAGCGCGGCATTGTGAGCACGGTTGATCCAGTCACCGCCCGCCGTGCCCGCAATGGCTAATAGCGGCTCCCAATTATCCTGTTGCCGATCATTCAGGCTTTCAGGTAGTACTGGCCTTGCCTGCTTCACGATTTCGCGGAAGTCATCGGCGAATCTGGAGAGTTTCGCAGCTTGATCTTGAAACAGTCCCGCTTGAGCATGGCGCAAGCGTTCTACTTTTTCGTGCGGAAGTTTGCGCCGCAGCTCGAACACGATTGCCCTATCCATCAGGGTGTCCGCAAGGTGTCCTATCCCTGCAAGCGCCTTCGCCGCCCAAACAGAAAAGCGCTTCGGCGTGAAATCCTCGCCAACAGTTCGCACCACGTATGCCGAATCCCGCGTGTGTCCTGCGTTGACGATGCCGCGCAGTTCCTCGTTCTCGCGCATAAAGGCGTCTGTCTCATCCACCAGCAGAGTCGGGTTCCATGCGTCTATTGCCCGGTACATCGCAGCCGGCGAGATATTGCTTGCTGCCATCGGTCGATAGGTCACCTTGTCGAGCAGGTGCAGCAATTGAGATTTCCCGCACCGCTTTTCCGGCGAAGTTATCACCGCCAAAGGCGCTACCTGCACCACGTCCATAAGCCAGGTCATGGCAACCCATAGCGCTACCGTGTCCGCCGTTTCGCGGTCGCAAACAATAAAGCGCCGCACCGTTGCGGATATTTCGGTCAGCAGTTCGCCCGCGTCTATCTCATCCGGCCACGGTTCCACTTCATCGAAGGCCATGCCGCCGGTGTCAGCCGTCCCGCGCTTGTCGCTTACGATCTTGTCCAGCGTGTCCGGTCGTATCCCTAGCGCTTTCGCCCCGGCCTTGCGTGCCCGGTCGTATTCGAGCAGGGGTAGCGCCGCAAGCCGCGCAATTGCTTGTTCATCGGTTTCCGTCGCAGGCGTTGCGCTCTCAGGCGTGCCAAGCGTTGCAGATTCAACGGCTGGCAGGCTTTCGGTGTCCTGTTGACACTCTGCCCTTGCCGGTGCGCTCGCGCTCGCTATGGCTTGCTTTACCGCTTCCTTGCCGCATTGCGCCGCCAGGTCGTTAAAGTCGCTCACGCCCTCGGGTCGGTCGGTGCCGAAGTCGGGGATTGCGAGCAGCCCGCCGACGGATCGCGCCGCCTCGGTCGCCTTCGTCAGTCCCGGATTGCCTTCGGTCGCCAGATCATCATCGGCGCACAGGATCAGCGCCAGGTCGGGAAACTTCGCCCGCATTGCCTTCGCCACCGATTCAAGGTTCCCTGCGTTGAATGCCACCGCGACCGGGTAGCCTGTTGCTTCGTGAATCGTCGCGCCGGTTGCGAAGCCTTCGGCCACGCACAGCGCCGCCGCGCCCTTTGTGGTGCCGATGCTGTAGTAACAGCCCGCCACGCGCCCGCCAGCCAGGAATCGCTTGTCACCATCCGGCCCGATAAATTGCAGGGATTGAATCTCGCCACCGGCCCGCATGGGTATTACCAGCGCGTCATTGTGCAGCCGCGCGCCGTGCGCCCCGATGCCCTTCTTGACAAGGTATGGATGATCTGCCGGTTCGAATTTCGCGGCTTTCCAGATTGCCGCCGCCTTCGCTGCAGCTTCCTTGCGGTCTTTTTCTAGTTCGGCCTCGGCGCGAATGCGTGCCGCTTCTATGGCTTGATGGCGAGCCGCCCGCTGTTCCGGTGTTAGCGTCTTTACATTGTCGGCGAAAAATACTTGCTGCTCGCCAGATTTCCAATTGTGAACAATGCCGCCCTCGCCATCGTGGAATAGCTTGATGCGGGCATCGCCCTTGCCGCGTTTATCGCCTTCTATGTCAGCCTCGGCCCACTTGCCAACATCAGGCAGCGCACCCGGCGGAAATACCCCAACATTGCGGCAAGCGGCGCTCATAGCATCCAACAAGTTATGCATAGCGCACCCCCGCCAGCCGTAGCAGGGCAAGAATCAAGCACGCTGCCGCTTGACGGATCAATTGCTGCCGCCCGGCATAACGCTGCCGCGATTCTTCGAGCGAGTAATTGAGTACCCACACTTGGCGGGCGAGCCAAGACAGCACTCCGGCGTTTCTATTGGTGCGGATCATTTCGCACCCCCCGCCGCCGTGTCAATTTTTGAGTTAATCCATGCCGATATGGCCAGGCTGTCCCAACCAATTGCGCGAGGCCCGATCTGGCAAGATTTCGGAAACTCGCCGCGCTTCATTTTGAGATAGATCGCAGCCCGTGAATATCCAACGGCCTGCTTAACTTCGGGAAGGCGCATTAGGCGCCTGCTTTGACGTTGTGTCATGTTGTGCCTCGCTTTTCTCGGCGGCACAAATGGTTAAGGCCAGCCGAGTAGAGTTGCAATAAGCACGGAATAATTTAATTCCGCACTGTTGCGACACTTTCTCGCTGGCCTGATGTGGAGCAGGCTTTAGCTACGCTTTGCACTTTCCGTGTAGACGGCGTGCTCAGCTATGTGGTCGGGGTATTGTCTCTTTTTTTCGGTGGCCTTGATCCGTGTGGCCTGATGTTTGCAGGTCGTTGGCGGAGGCCGTCGAATAGGGTGGAGACGTTACTTAGAAAGTATTATTGCACAAAAAGCGTTATTGGACAACTCGTTCAATTCATCAGGCGCTACGCGCCAGCGAAACTACCTCGCCGGTGCGTTTCGTGTTCTCGCAAAACTTCGCCCATTCCGCCATTAGGCGAGCGCGTTTCTGGAACAGATCGCCGCGACGGTAAGCCGCTTCGACTTGATCGCTTACGGCGTGCGCCAGCGCCATCTCGCACACTTCACGCGGATAATTCGTGCGCTCGGATGCCCAATCACGGAAGGTTGATCTAAAGCCGTGTACTGTCAGATCGTCGCGCCCCATGCGTGCCAATAGCGCCAGCATCGCCATGTTGGATAGCGGCTTGCCTTCCTTCCCGCCGGGAAATACATAATCGCCTTTGTGCGTTTCCTCAATCTCGCGAATGATCGCCACGGCCCTAGACGATAGCGGGACACGGTGTTCCTTCTCGGCTTTCATGCGCTCGGCGGGAATCGTCCACAAAGCCGCGTCAAGGTCGAATTCGCCCGGCCTTGCGCCTATCACTTCGCCGGTGCGCGCTGCCGTCAAGATCACGAATTCAAGCGCCCTCGCTGCAATGCCTTCCTGAGTACGCAAGGAAGCGATGAATGCGCCTAATTCGCCGTAGTGCAGGGCAGGGTGATGCTGTACCCGCCGCCGCTTGCTGATAGCTGGTAGCAGGTTATCAAGATGCCCGCGCAAGCGTGCCGGATTGTCGCCGGTGCGATAGCCTCGCGAAGTCGCCCAATCAAGCACCGATTCAATGCGCCCGCGCACCCGGCTTGCTGTTTCCGGCTTTGCCGTCCAGATCGGCTCAAGCGCCTTTAGCACTAGGCCGGTATCTACACCCTGAACAGGCAGCGCACCGAATACCGGCCCGCAGTACGTTTCAAGGGTGTTAGTCCATTGATCGGCGTGCTTGGCATTCTTCCATCCGGGCTTGTGTGCCTTGATGTATGCCGTCGCGCATTCATTGAAGGTGATGGACTTCGCCGCATCTAGCGCCTCGCCTGCCCGATTCGCGTTGCGCGCCTCTATCGGATCAATCTTGGCGAGTAGCAGCTTGCGGCATTCAACAGCCGCCGCTCGCGCCTCGGCAAGGCTAACAGTGTGGAACGGCCCTAAGCCCATTTGCCTTTCCTTGCCATTCAGGGCGAAGCGAAACAGCCAGGACTTGGCGCCCGATTCACTTACCTGTAGATATAATCCTCCGCCGTCCGGGTAGTATCCCGGCACCCTCTTGTTGACTACTGCCTTTTGGGAAAGTCTGAGCAATTGACGCTTCATTTGTCACCCCCGTTTCTACCCACGTTTGATATTTAGATAGTAGTGGACGGTAAAAGAAGAGTCAAGACAATAATTGCAATTCTCACTCTATGAAACGAAAGAAAAATGAATGTAACTGGAATTTATTGGACACTAACGAGGCGGACTCCCTCTCCGCCATTTATATATTTAAATATATGTTTTTAAAGTAGTTATAAAAACAGCGTTAGCAAATACCATCTGAAAACCCATCAATCGGAACACCCAACAAAAACCCGTCACGCGGGCGGGCCGGTGCCGGTTTGGGGGTATAAAGGAGCAGGCTTGCGCCAGCGCCGCCACTCCTCCTCGGAATAAAAGCCTCGTTCCCGCGCGTCAAATAATGCCGCAACGAGCGCAAGCATTTTGTCGCTGAACCGCTCCATATCAGCGGACACCCCATCGATGAAAGCCATCGTCTCGAACAGGACCGGCCTGCCCTTGTCGGCCCAGTTGTGATCGGGGCCGAGAATACAGTACGCTATCCTTAAGCGATCGGCACGGGCCGTCCGCTTGCATAGCCCTGGTATCCGGCAAATCCCATTTCCTCGAGCAGCAGAATCAGGGGTTCGGACTCGACGGCCTGTGCAATGATCGGGATTTCGAGCGGTTGCGCGATACGGATGAGCGACGACACGATGAAACGGCTGTCCTGGTTTTCGGCCAGTTCATTCGTATAGACCGGCGCGAGTTTGATGTAATGCGGCAGCAGGTAGTGCAGTTGCCGCAGCGAATCGCGGTGCAGGCTGAAATGGTCGATCGCAAACTGCGCGCCGAGCCGTCTGATCTCGGCGGCGAAGTTCAGGCTGAGCGCTGGAACCTGGATCACACCGAACTCGGTCATTTCGAACACCAGGCGTGCCGCGATATCGCGCCGCCCCTGTAGCGCATCGATCAGGCGGCGGCGCGAGGCGGCATCGGCCACGGTCTGCGCCGAAACGTTGACCGCGATCACCGGCGCAAGGCTCGCGCCGGCGTCAATCCGGGCAATCAGCATCTCAAGCACGCGGCAATCGAGCCGGGGCAACAGGCCGTGGCGCGCGGCCATCGGCAGGAACTGTGCCGCGGGTATGGGGTTGCTTCCGTCATCGAGAATGCGTGTGACCACCTCGCTTTGCATTAGCGCGCGTCCGGGCAGGCTGAGGACGGTCTGCGTGTATAGCGCCAGTTTGCCGGTTTCGATCGCGCCCTCGATCTGCTCGCGCCAGGCGAGCGAACCGCGCCCGCGCCGGTCGATCTCGCTCAGCGCGATGAGGTCAAAGGTGTCGGGTCCTTTTTCCTGCGCACGGGTCAAAGCCAGATCTGCCGCGGCCAGCAACTCGGGCAACGGCGGCGCGCCCGCATCGAAATGCGCCGCGCCGCAATGGAATTGGATCTCCCCGGTCAGCGCCTGCTCGGCAATGGCCGATTCGACGCGGGAACTGATCGCGGCGGCCAGAACGCCGGCAGCGCTCGCATCGAGGTTCACCGCAGCCAGGGCGAAGCTCGCCCCGCCGAAGCGCGAGCACACCACTGTCTGGTCCGCGCAAGCTCCGCTAATGGTTTGCGCGACCAGGGCCAGCAGTTCATCGGCGCGCTGAAAGCCATGATGCAGGTTGTATTCCTTGAAGCTCTCCAGCTCCAGCAGCACGAACACCCCGGAGAAGATGTCACGCTCGGCACGGAACAGGCCCTGCAGTTGATGCTCGAGGCCGCGGCGGTTGTACAAGCCCGTGACCGGATCGCGGTAAGCCTCGCGCTGCAGCTGCTCCGTGCGCGCCGATTCGTCTTCGATGAAACGTCTGAGTTTTCCCGATAGGCTGTTCATGGCGGCGACCACCCGTCCCAGTTCGCGCGCTTTTGGCGCGAGCGCAATCGTCCTGAAATCGCGCTCGCCGATGGCCGTTGCCGCCCGCTCGATCTCGCTCAGCGGCCGCAATATGTTGGCGAGAAAAGCGCGCAAGGCGATGAGGACAAGCGCGTACGCCAGCATCAGCAATCCAAGTGTCTGCAGACCGGTGTTCCACAGCTGCAGGTAGGCGAAATTCGGATGGCTGGTGACGAGCACGCGTCCGAGCTGGCGCCATCCCGAGCTGATCAGGGATTCGGCACTGGGCGGGCGCAGCGGGAAAAGCCGCGTAAACCACACCGGCACCTCGCCCTGCGCGGGGGCCAGTTGCTTGCTTACCACGGTTTCGCCGCTAACCGAAACCACCCGAATGGATTGATAGTAGCCGCGATCGAAGGAAGCATTGACTACGGTCTCGATCAGCGCGCGGTCCTCGAACGGCTGCACGGTCGCAAGCCAAAGCGCAAGCGAAGTCGCGGCGTCCTGCGAATGCGATTCGAGCTGCTGCTGCAGATACAGGCGGGCGTTTGAGAGATAGATCGCCTCGACGCCCGCCAACACGAGCAGGAACAACAGGGAGGCGCCGAAAAATAATTGTCTGAAAAGTGTCATGATCCGATCCGAAGAAGCATAGCATTCATGTCAGTAAAGCAGTTCCTTTTCCAGTTTGTCCAGCAAGCCGCGCCACATCCTGATCTGCAAAGAGCTGCCGGCGCTCGCACCGGCCTGGCCCTCGCGCACGATCAGGAGATCGTCGTCGTTGAAGCTGTACACGGGGACCAGATCGGCCCGCTCCGATGCCGGCTTGATCTTGTCTTCCAGATTGTCCAGGATCAGGGGTACTGCGTTCTGCGCCGGGTAGTAGGCCAGCACCATATGCGCCTGGTTGAGGCGCACCGCCTTGACGTAAGTGATCCTGAGGCGCTCGATCGGCACACCCAGCTCTTTCAGGGCGAAGTACTTGGCGATGGAAAAATCTTCGCAATCGGCGCCGTTGCTGGCAACGGCCTCCGCCGGCGACGCCCAATAGTCTTCAACTCCCCAATGTGCCAGGTCGGTGACGAAGGGTAGGCGATTAAAAAAAATGTTTACCGAGCCGAGCAGTTCCAGATCGTTGCCGGAGCGTTGCCGCCGCTCGATAGCAATGGAGCTCACGAATTCCTGCCAACCGCTGATGCGCGTTCTGTTGCCTGCCCCGAATCTGGCCACCAAATGCTCCACCAGTCCCGGCGTTACGCTGCGCGAAAAGCCAAGTCCCTGTGTCGCCGCCAGCACCACGCTCACACCGATCGTGAACAACGCAAGATACCCAAGCCAGCCCGGGCCGCGCGGCCTCTTGGCCTCGGCGCAGATTAGATCCGGTTTCGCGTTCACGCCTGGCGATGGTGGATGGCTCGCAGACATTGCGTGATTGTACTCAATTGCAGGAATCGGAACGTCGACGGTTCTGCGTCGCTGCCAGGCGCAAGGGCAGGTACGAATCCGGTAGTTCATCCAGATTGCGCATGGCCGGGATTATGGTGTATGATTCAAACACTCGTTTGAAACAGTTTGAAACATACGTGTGTATTCCAATGGATGAAGTCGATACCCGCCGGCGCATCCCCGGTGCCGCCGAAACGTTGCTTGCGGCGCATCGATTCGAGGCGACCGCCATGCGCCAGATCGCCGGCGCCGACGCGCTGCATATCGCAGCCGGGGACGCTCTTGATGACGGCGATACCGGGGCGCTGTACGCACGCCTGATGAGTTTCATGCTCGGCGGCCGGTGCGTGCCTTTGCCGGCCATTCCCGCCAAATTGACCAAGCGGCCGCGCATGCGGAAAGCGGCTTAAGGTGAAACCCCACTCTGCTGCAGGGGCAGCCATCCAGTCAATCCGAAGGAGAAAATCATGAGTCAATACGTCGCTCCATTGCGCGACATGCAATTCGTGCTGCATGAACTGCTGCAGGTAGAAGCTGAATTGAAGCAACTGCCCAAGCATGCCGAAATCGATGCAGACACCATCAATCAGGTGCTGGAGGAGGGCGGCAAGTTCACCTCGAAGGTGCTGTTCCCGCTGAACCACTCGGGCGACCGCGAAGGCTGCCATCTGGACGCGGCCACGCATGTGGTGACCACGCCCAAGGGCTTCAAGGAGGCGTATCGGCAATACGAGGAAGCAGGCTGGCCCGCGCTCTCGTGCGATCCGGAGTACGGTGGCCAGGGCCTGCCTGTAGTCGTGTACAACTCATTGTCCGAGATGCTGAACGCCGCCAATCAGGCGTGGTACATGTATCCCGGCCTGTCGCATGGAGCCTACGCGTGCCTGCATGAGCACGGCACGGCGGAGCAAAAACGCCTGTACCTGCCCAAACTGGTTTCCGGAGAGTGGACCGGCACCATGTGCCTGACCGAGGCGCATTGCGGCACCGATCTGGGCCTGTTGCGCTCTAAGGCCGAAGCGCAGGCCGACGGCTCCTACAACATCACGGGCAGCAAGATTTTCATCTCGGCCGGGGAGCACGACATGGCCGCCAATATTCTCCATCTCGTGCTGGCGCGCCTGCCGGACGCACCCGCTGGCAGCAAGGGAATTTCGCTGTTCCTGGTGCCGAAATTCATACCCGCAGCCGACGGCACCCTGGGCGCGCGCAACGCCATCACCTGCGGCGCGATCGAGGAAAAGATGGGCATCCACGGCAACTCGACCTGCCAGATGAACCTGGACGCGGCGACCGGCTGGCTCGTCGGGCAGCCGAACAAGGGCCTCAATGCAATGTTCGTGATGATGAATGCCGCCCGCCTGGGCGTCGGCCTGCAGTCGTTGGGCCAGACCGAAGTCGCCTATCAGAACGCGCTGGTTTACGCCAAGGACCGGCTGCAGATGCGCAGCCTCTCCGGGGTGAAGGCGCCGAACCTGCCGGCCGACCCCATCATCGTGCATCCGGATGTGCGGCGCATGTTGCTGACGGCGAAAGCCTACGCCGAAGGCGGCCGTGCCTTCACTTCATTCGTCGCCCTGCAGATCGACCGGGAACTGCATCATCCGGACGAACGCGCGCGCAAGGACGCGGCCGACCTGGTCACGCTGCTGACGCCGATCGTCAAGGCTTTCATCACCGACAACGGCTGGATTGCCACCTCGGAAGCGATGCAGGTCTACGGCGGCCACGGCTACATTTCGGAGTGGGGCATGGAGCAGTATGTGCGCGATGCCCGCATCAACATGATTTACGAAGGCACCAACACCATCCAGTCGCTCGACCTGCTCGGGCGCAAGGTGCTGATGGACAACGGCGCCAAGCTGAAGAAATTTGGCGCGCTGGTCCGGGCCTTCGTCGAAGACAACGGCACCGACGACGCGATGAGCGAATTCGTCACGCCGCTGGGCGATCTGGGCGGCAAGCTTACCAAGCTGACCATGGAAATCGGCATGAAGGCGCTCCGGAACCAGGACGAAGTCGGCGCCGCCGCCGTTCCCTACCTGCGCGTCGTCGGTCATCTGGTGTACGCCTACTTCTTCGCCCGCATGGCGAAGATCGCGCTGGCGAAGCTCGATTCCGGCGACGGCTTCTACAAGGCCAAGCTCGCGACTGCCCGCTTTTACTACGCCCGGCTGCTGCCGGAAACCGCCATGCTGATCCGCCAGGCGCGCTCGGGTGCGGCGAATCTGCTCGATCTCGAAGCCGAATTGTTCTAAGTGGCCATTTCAAAATTCGTTGTCATTCCGAAGCCCCCTCGGCTACGCTCGGGGCAGGCTCCGGCTGAGGAATCTGCTTTTTCTTTGAGCCAAAAGCAGATTCCTCGCTGCGCCCGGCCGGCGGTGCAGGAAACACTGAAAGTGGAGGGTCTGCACAACTAAGGCGGTGCGCTATTCGCGGCCTATCGGGAGCGATCAGGGCAGGCGCCGCGGCGCCCGGCCAGGCGGCGCAGGCGCTCGATCACCGATCCCAGCCGCCCGGTCAGGCGCGTCCAGTCAATGGCGTCGAGCGCGTTCTTGATCAGCAATCCGAGTTCGGTGTCGCCGTCTATCGTAAGGCGGCGGGAAAAAAACAGGGTGTCGGGGTCCTCCAGCCGGCGGGCGAGCCGGTAGTAATCCCAGGCGCAGGCGCGAATCGTGACTTCGGGCGCGCTGCGCAGCACTGGAAGAAATCCAATCGACGTCAGGCTGATGCGGCCATCCAGGCCGGCGTCGCTCACCTGGATAGAAACGATGCGGCCCATCAGGCGTTGCTTCGTGTCCTTGTCCAGCGTCGGCAGAAACAAAAGATTGAGTCCGGCGCACAGCACGGCCGACGGCGGCCATTGCGGCAGGCGACTGACCAGGCCGGCGAGACGCGCGGGCAGGAGCGGGGCAGGCTTTTCTGCGTTCATGCCGATGTCCTGTATTCCATGCCTGGCACGCCGTACCAGTAGCCGTTGCAGGGCGGCGCGACGCGCAGGCCTTCGAGCGAGGCGCCGGGACGCCCGGCGCAGCGCTCGCGGAAGCTTTCGATGATCTCGATCGTGTTGTGGGACTGTGGCGAGATGCGCACGACGTCGACCCTGAGACTGCGCAACTCTCCGATCGAGTCCGACAGGTCGTAGACCAGCGCCGATTGCGTCTGGATCCCGTTCAGCGTCAGGAACGCGGCCTTGTCGCGCGTCTTAAGCGCGAGGCCGTCGGCATCATCCAGACAGCGGAACTGGCAGTCGTCCTTGGGCAGGTTGTGGTGGCGCGCGGTGAAGCAGCGGGCCGAGAATGCCAGCGGCATCCGGCCATAGGCGAACACTTCGGTCTCGATGCCGGCCGGGCGCCTCGATTGCAGTTCGCGCAGGATGTCGCGCGAGAGTTCCAGCGGCAGCACGAAGCGGCTCGCGCCGAGTTCGGCGAACCAGGCGAGCGTTTCGCCGTTGTAGATATTCAAGTGCGGCCCGGCAATGAAAGGCACGCGGCCGGCGAGCAGGCGCACCGCGCCCATTTCATTGGCTTCCACCGTGAAATCGCCGTTGGCGGTTATGCGGCGCAGGCTTTTCAGATCGGATTCGGATTCGATCAAGGCCTGCGAGGACAGCACCACTTGCTTGCCGCTCGCGCTCAAGTCGCGCGCGAGACCCAGCCAGTCGTCCAGGCGCAGATTATGCCGGCGCGAACACACGACTTCACCCAGGTACACGATGTCCACCACGGAGTTCGCGACGCCGGCGTAGAACTCCAGCAGCGCCTCGCGCGTCCAGTAGTACAGCACCGGACCCAGGCTGAGTTTCATCTTATTTCCATTTTCGGTGATAGGCGCCGAGCGTGTGCTGCTGGCCTTCGGCGACGCGGGCGAGGCCGTTCGCCCAGTCGGCGTGGACGGAAAAGCGCGCCGGGTTTTGCGCGTGGGCATCGATCGCGGCGCGCCAGATGCGTGTCACTGCGGCGACATAAGCCGGGCTGCGCTGGCGGCCTTCGATTTTGATCGCCGCGATGCCGATTTTCGCCAATTCCGGCAGCAGCGCCATCGCGTTGAGACTGGAGGGCTCTTCGATGGCGTAATAGATTTCGTCTTCGACGTTGAAGCGGCCTTTGCACAAGGTCGGGTAGCCGGCGTTCTCCCCCGGGGCGAAGCGGTCGATCAGGATGCCGTTCAGCCTGGCGTCGAGCGTGTCGCCGTGCTTCTCCCAGCGCACGGCCTTGGCCGGAGAGCACACGCCGCGGGTATTGGGCGATTCGCCGGTGACGTAGGATGACAACGCGCAGCGTCCCTCGACCATCACGCACAGGCTGCCGAAGCCGAACACTTCGATCTGCACCGGCGTGTTTTTCACCACGTCGGCGACCTGGGCGAGCGAGAGCACGCGCGGCAGCACCGCGCGCTCGATGCCGAAGCGCTCGTGGTAGAAATTGATCGCCTCGTAGTTGGTGGCCGAGGTTTGCACCGACAGGTGCAGCCGCAATTGCGGATGGCGCTCGGCCGCGTAGCGCATCAGACCGGCGTCGGCCAGGATCACCGCGTCGATGCCGAGGTCGGCGGCGCTGTCGATGGCGCGCTGCCAGCGCGGCCAGGCCAGGCCCTGCGGGTAGGTGTTGATGGCGAGCAGCATTTTCGCTCCGGCCGCATGGGCGTAGCGCAGGCCCTCGCTCGCGCTCGCGGCATCGAAGTTGAGGCCGGCGAAATTGCGCGCGTTGGTGTCGTCTTTGAGGCCCATGTAGACCCAGTCGGCACCGTTGTCCACCGCCACCTTGAGCGAGGGCAGGTTGCCCGCTGGGCAGACTAATTCAGGAACTGACACGATCCGGGTCGCCTGATGCGGTTGATAAGGGTTTGTGAGGTCGCATAGGATGAACACTGTAGAGGCGATGCGCAGTACAGGCTTTGATCTGGGTCAAAGAGTTCAAGGCGGATTTGCCGTGCTCTGCCCAAGCACCTGCGCCCAGCCCCCGGATGGATGCGATAATGCGCAAGGCTTAGCCGACGCTGCGGGTGATCCAGCAGGCCGCGTGCACCAGCGCCGCGGCGGGGGGCCGGTACAGTTTTTTTTCCATCGACCGACAGGAACCGCATGTGCATTGACCAAAAACCGCTCGCTGCCCCGGACGAGGAAGTCGTCGCCGCGACGCGGGCTTGGCTGGAGCGCGCCGTGATCGGCCTCAACCTGTGTCCGTTCGCCAAGGCGGTTCACGTCAAGAACCAGATCCGTTACGCCGTCAGCGCGGCGCAAACGCCCGAGGATTTGCTCGCCGATCTCATCGCCGAGCTGCGCACCCTGCAGGCGGCCGATGCGTCCGAAATCGACACCACGCTGCTGGTGCATCCGCGCGCGCTCAGCGATTTCCTCGACTACAATGATTTTTTCGAATTGGCCGAAGCCGCAGTCGCCGGCGAGGGGCTGGAGGGAGAAATCCAGGTCGCGAGCTTCCATCCGCAATATCAATTCGCCGGCACCCGGCCGGAGGACATCGAGAACTGTAGTAACCGCTCGCCCTATCCGACGCTGCACCTGCTGCGCGAGGCGAGCATCGAGCGCGCAGTGGCGGTGTTCCCCGATGCCAGCCGGATTTTCGAACGCAACATCGAGACCTTGCGCCGCCTCGGCCACGATGGCTGGCGCCGCCTGGGAGTAGACAAGGGATAGCGCGCGGTGCATTTGTCCGAGCGCGATGGCCCAAGACTGCGTAGAATGCGGCGCGTTGCTTTAGAGCCCATTACAATATGAGGGGATGCCTGCCCTCATGCTCCCTAAATCAGAGGTCGTTTCGGGAATTCTGTAACAACCTCTACACACACTAGGATATGCAGACGTGAAGAAAACCGACCTGGAAAAGCACAAGGGTCTGAAAATCAACAGCGGCGTGAACCGCTTCGGAACCCCCGGCCGTTTTGGCAAGGATGCAGGCGTCCCGATGGAGCGGCGCGAACAGCGCAAGCTCGATCAGGCTCTCGGTCTGGTGCCGTTTGCGGTCAAGCTCAACGGCGATCTGGTGAAACAGATCCAGGTGCTGGCGCAGGAACGCAAGACCGGGCTGAACGAGGTGGTGGCCGAACTGTTGAAAAAGGGTCTGGAAGCTTAAGCCGGGTTCAGTTCGATTTCAGACGAGGGGTCAGGCAGGCGCTCAGCGCACACGGGCAGGCGGGACTTTGACCCTGGTCAGATCCACTTGCACTCTTTCCTCCGTGTCGGCCAGCCAGACCTGTTCGTCCTGAATGGTGCAATTCAACTGCATGTTGCGCCGCGCCAGCTTCGCCAGTGCTTGGCTGGCGGCCGCCGGCACCGAGACTACGGTCAGATTGCTGCTGCGTTCGAGCTTGCTGCCGATCTGATCCCACCAGATGGCGGCGCCATGGCCGCCGTAGCTGTAGACGAATACCTGCCGGGCACGGCCGCAGGCCCTGCGTATGCGTTTTTCATCGGGCTGGCCGACATCGATCCAGAGTTCGATCGCGCCGGTCAGATCCTTCTGCCAGAGATCAGGCTCGTCATCGGTGCTCAGTCCCTTGCCGAACGACAGGGCTTCGTTGGCGTGCAGGGCGTAGGCGAGCAAGCGCACCATCATGCGTTCGTCCGTTTCAGACGGATGGCGGGCGATGGTGAGCGCATGGTCCTGGTAGTAATCGCGGTCCATGTTGGCGATTTGCAGCTCGGCTTTGAAAATGGTTGCCTTGAGGGCCATGGAGTCGCTTCTGCTGTGTAGGGGCCCACTCTGGGGCCGATTGATCTTCGATTTTGACGCTGATCGGGGCGAGGGCGCCCTATCAAAAATGACAACGGGGGCTTTGCGCCCCCGTTGATCTCGATCCGCGCTTATCCGCGATTCGCCTGGATTATTCTACCTTGGCTTTGGCGCGCAGATCGGCCACGGCTTTCTCGAACATCGCTTCCTGCATGCGCTGCTGCAGGCCGGGTTTGATTTCATTGAAATCCGGGAATTTCGTCGGGCGCACGTCGTCGAGCTGGATCACATGCCAGCCGAATTGGGACTGTACCGGCGTCTCGGTGTATTTGCCTTTTTCCAGCTTCACCATGGCGTCCGAGAAGGGCTTGACGAAGCCGCCGGGCTGGTTCCAATCCAGATCGCCGCCGTGGTCCTTGGAGCCGGGATCCTTGGAAGCCTTCGCCAGTTCCTCGAATTTATCGCCTTTCTTCAGTTTTGCGATGACGTCTTTCGCCTCGGCTTCGTTTTCCACCAGGATGTGGCGCGCCTTGTATTCCTTGTCGCCCATCTGTGACTTGATTTTTTCGAACTCGGCCTTCAGCGCATCATCGCTCACCGGGTGATTCTTGACATAATCCGCGCGGAAGGCCTGGGCCAGGATGTTGGTGCGGGCGAGTTCGAGCTGACTCACGGTATCGGTGGTCTTGCCCAGGCCCTTGCGGGCGGCTTCCTGCGCGACCATTTCCAGGGTGATCAGGCGATCGCGGATCGCCGCGCGCAGCTCCGGCGAATCCTTCTGCCCCTGCGCCGTCTGGGCGCGCACCACGGCATCCACCCTGGTCTTGGGGATGGCGACGCCATTGACGGTCGCGACCTTGGCGCTTGCGGCGCCGGTCTGTGCCAGGGCGAGACCCGGCAGCGACAGCGCGACGACGAGAGCCAGGGTCAGGCGGGAAAGTGTGGGCTGCATGGTTGTTCCTTTTGGTTTGCTACGGTTGTGAAAGAGTTTCTGCCTCGTCCGGCGCGTAGGCGCGGATGGCGAGGGCGTGAATCTGCTGCTGCATCATCGGGCCGAGCGCGGCGTAGATCATGCGGTGGCGCGCGACGGTGTTCTTGCCGGAGAATTGCTCCGAAACTATGGTCAACCGGTAATGGCCGCCCCCGCCCTTGGCGCCCTCGTGCCCGGCGTGCAGCGCGCTGTCGTCGGCGAGTTCCAGGCGGCTGGGCTGCAGCGCAGCCAGTTTTTGCTCGATGCTCCGGGCGACGTTCATGCGTGCTTCACTTGGATTCCTTCTGTTCCACGTACTTGGCGAGGAACAGGCCTTGCCCGATCACGAATGCCAGCATCAGGCCCATGCCACCGAACAGCTTGAAGTTGACCCAGGTGTCGGTAGGGAAGTTGAATGCGACATAGAGGTTGAGAAAGCCCATGCAGGCAAAAAATCCGACCCAACTGAAATTCAGCTTGCTCCAGGCCGGATCGGGCAATTGAATCTGTTCCCCCAGCATTTTTCGTATCAGATTCTTGCGGAACAACAATTCGCTCGCGCCCAAGATGCAGGCGAACAGCCAGTACAACACCGTCGGCTTCCACTTGATGAAGGTCTCGTCGTGCAGGTACAGCGTCGCTCCGCCGAATATCGCAATGATTGCGAGGCTCACCCACAGCATCGTATCTACCTTGCGGTGGCGCAGCCAGACCCAGGCGATCTGGCCAAACGTGGCGATGATCGCTACCGCGGTGGCGATGAGGATCGGCGCCTGGCTGGGCGCGATGCCGTCGCCAAGCCAGCGAGTGGCGAAGTCGTACGCGATCGACTCGTTCGCACCTGCTATCTTGAAGGCGACAAAAAAAAGGATGACCGGGAAGAGGTCAAAGAGGAATTTCATGGGCGTGGATTATAACAGGCTTGGGGGCCTGCGCCGTGTAACGGATCGCAACCGGCTCTAGCTCAGCCGCACGTACTCGTAATCCAGCGCCAGGTTGTTGATGCCGCGGTCCGGCGGCGCGATCCAGCCGGCCATTTTGCCCGGTGTGGTCACGCGCTGCATCAGGCTGGTCACGTAAGTCCTGTCGGCCGGCGAAGGCAGCCACTCGGGCAATCTGCGCTCGTACTCCTCGCGTGCAATGATGCGGCCTTCGGGGTCGGTGGGCACATTGGTCCAGGCGCCGATGCTGCGGCGGAATCGAGTCGAGGGCAGTTTGAGGCGGAAATCGTGCCCGGCCTTCTGCATCTGCATATTCCAGCGCTTCAACCCGATTTCGCAGTCGCGCACATAGGTTACACGCAGCACCTCGTTCATGACATTTCTCAAGCCCACCTTTTCTGTTTGCAGCCCGCCCTTACCGTCGGGAGTTTGCAGTTCATAGGTGGCATCGGCACAGACGTGTTCCTGGTACTGCGTGGTTTCGTCCGGGCGGCCCTTAATGCCGTTGGCGAAGGAACTCGCGGCGTTCGAGGACACCTCCGAGCCGAACAGGTCGAGCGATGAGCTGAACCAGAAATTGAGATAGCGCTGCAGCAGCGGCAGATCGACCACGCCTTGTCCGCGCAGCGCCTGCACCTCGTCCGTGCCGAGTTCCTTCATCACTTCGAGGGTGCGCCTGACCACGCGGCCGATACCGGTTTCGCCGACGAACATGTGATGCGCCTCTTCCGTCAGCATGAAGCGGCAGGTGCGCGCGAGCGGATCGAAGCTCGATTCCGCCAGGCTCTTCAACTGGAACTTGCCGTCGCGGTCGGTGAAATAGGTGAAGCAGTAAAACGACAGCCAGTCCGAGATCGGCTCGTTGAACGTGCCGAGGATGCGCGGCTTGTCCGCATCGCCCGAGTGGCGCGCGAGCAGCTCTTCCGCCTCCTCGCGCCCGTCGCGGCCGAAATGGGCGTGCAGCAGATACACCATGGCCCACAGGTGGCGGCCTTCCTCGACGTTGACCTGGAACAGGTTGCGCAGGTCGTAGAGCGAAGGGCAGGTGTGGCCGAGCAGGTGCTGCTGTTCGACCGAGGCGGGCTCGGTGTCGCCCTGGGTCACGATCAGGCGGCGGAACTGGGAGCGAAACTCGCCCGGCACCTGCTGCCATACCGGCTCGCCGAAGCGGTCGCCGAAGCCAATGTCGCGCTCGGGGATGGCGTCGGCGAGGAAAATGCCCCAGCGATAGTCGGGCATTTTCACCGCGCCGTAGCTGGCCCAGCCTTGCGCATCCACGCCGGTGGCGGTGCGCAGATACACGTCGGCGGAGGCGAAGTCATGCGGCCCCATTTCGCGCCACCAGTCGAGAAAGTGCGGCTGCCAATGTTCGAGCGCGCGCTGCAGCGTGCGGTCGTTGGAAAGGTTCACGTTATTGGGGATCTTCTGGCTGTAATCGATGGGCATGTTGTATCTCCTAAATTCTTTCCCAGTTGAATTTCGCCTTCGAGCCGGTGCCGAAGACCTTCAGCGCGCCTTGCTCGCCGACCGCGTTGGGGCGGTTGAAAATCCAGTTCTGCCAGGCGGACAGCCGCGCGAAAATGCGCGTCTCCATGCTTTCCGCGCCGGTGAATCTCAAGCTCGCTTCCATGCCGGTGAGCGCATCGGGCGAGAGGCTGGCGCGCTCCTCCAGCGCAATGCGCACTTCCTCGTCCCAGTCCAGATCGTCCGGGGTGAAGGTGACCAGGCCGAGCCTGGCCGCGTCGTGCGCGTTGAGTTTCTCGCCGATGGCCTGGCGCGCTGCTTCGATTGCTTCCTCGCGCCCGCAGAAGCGCGTGGCCATGCGGGTGAGGTGGTTCACCATGGGATAGGTGCCGAAATTGAGCTCGGACAGGGTGATGCGCAGTGCCTGGTCCGGCGCGTCGGGCAACTGCAGCATGTAGCTGCGATCTGCGGCCAGCGCCAGTTCCGCCAGGGTTCCTGCAAAGCAGGAACCGGTATCGATGATGGCGAACAAAGTGCGCGAGGTTACGTCCAGGCGTGCCAGCGTGCGCCGCAGCAGGCCCAGGGTTTCGCGCACGAACCAGTGCGCGCGGTGCTTGGCCAGGACGGCGTCCACGGCCAGTACGCTGTCGATGTCGCCGCGGGTCTTCAGTTGCCAGGTGCCGATTTCAAGCTCATTGGTCCGCAGATTGAGAATGGCGTCATCGAGCTCGCGCGCCATTTGCAGCGGCCACCAGGCGATGCCGGCGGCGAGGATGCCTTCGATCGTATCGGCTTGCGCTTGCCTCGGCCCGGAAACGGTAAGCGTGGCGCTGCGCGCGGCGCGGTCGATAACGGCGTCCACATATTCGTAGTGGTAGCCGCTCGCATTGACGGCGAGGTTGAGCGGAGTGAGGGTGACGCCCGGGGTGGGGGTGATGCCCGGGGCCTCGCGTGGCCGGTCGCTTGCCGCAGCCAGGCGCTCGGCATGATCCCGCACCGCCTGGGCGAACGCCTGCGGCTTCGCGCTGTGATCGACCAGACCCCAGGTCTTGGCGCGGTCGGCGCGCACGCCCTCGGTGGTGGTGCAGAAAAAATCGGCCAGGTCGCGCCGCACTTTTCTCTTGTCGGTGATGCGGGTGAGGCCGCCGGTGCCCGGCAGCACGCCCAGCAGCGGTACCTCGGGCAGGCTCACCGTGGAGGAACGGTCGTCGATCATCAGGATCTCGTCGCAGGCGAGCGCGATCTCGTAGCCGCCGCCGGCGCAGGTGCCATTCACCGCGGCGAGGAACTTGAGCCCGTCGTTGCGGCTGGAGTCTTCCATGCCGTTACGCGTCTCGTTAGTGAACTTGCAGAAATTCACCTTCCAGCCGTGACTGGACTGGCCCAGCATGTAGATGTTGGCGCCGGAGCAGAACATGCGCTCGCGCGCCGAAGTGAGAACCACGCAACGCACCTCGGGGTGCTCGAAGCGGATCCGGTTCAAGGCATCGTAGAGCTCGATGTCCACGCCGAGGTCGTAGGAGTTGAGCTTCAGTTTGTAGCCGGGCTTGATGCCCTTGTCCTCGTTCACGCTCATCGCAAGGGTGGCGATCGCGCCGTCGACGCTCATGCGCCAGTGCGCGTAGCGCTCGGGGTGGGTGTCGAAGCTGATGCGTGCGGCGGCGGCTGTGTCGATCATGGGTGCTTGCATGCTTTCTCCTGGTTCAAGCGGTAACAGCCTTGCGTAGCTGGTGCAGGCTTTGTTCAATGCTCTTGTGCGCGGTATCGACGGTCACGTCAGCGCGGCCGTAAAGCGCGTTACGGCCGCGCAGGATGCGATGCAGGTCTTCCATGGCTTCGCGGTTTCCCGTCATCGGCCGGGTATCGCCCTGAGCCACCACGCGTGTCATGTGCTCTTCGGGCTGCGCCTTGAGCCAGACGGTGCGGCAGTTCGAGAGCAGCAGGTCGTAGGTGCCCGGCTCGGACACGATGGAGCCGCCGGTGGCGATGACGACGCGCTCGTTCTTTTCCACCACTTTCTCCAGGCAGCGGCGCTCGTAGCGGCGATAACCGGCCTGGCCGTAGAGCAGGAATATTTCCGACAGGCTGGTCCCGGCCTCGCGCTCGACCTCGCGGTCGAGTTCGATGAAGGGGACGTCCAGCCCTTTGGCCAGCCGGCTGCCCAGGGTGGATTTGCCGGCGCCGCGCAGCCCGATGAGGGCGATACGCTTCATGCGGTCGATATGAGCAGTGCCGTAATCGCGCATCAGCTGTGAGCGCACCGCGGAGAGTTTCTGCGCCGGCAGGCGCTGCAGGAACTGCCCGATCAGCGCCAGTTCCACCGGCTGTTCGGCGTCCCGGTGGAGGAATTCGGTCAGCGGCAGGTTGAGCGCGGCGGCTATTCTCTGCAACAGCAGCACCGATACATTGCCTTGCCCGGATTCGAGCTGGGCGAGGTAGCGTTCGGATACGCCCGAATCGTGCGCCAGGATTTTGCGCGTCATGCCGCGCCGGGCGCGGGCGTCGCGCACGCGCTCGCCCAAAGCGCGCAGGAACGCCTCGTCCGCCGCCGCGGTCGATCTGGGTTTCTGTGGAGTTTCGCGAGCGCTCATCGGATTTAGATTTACTTCGTAATATGCATTATAATGCTTGCAAAATAATTCTGTAGCATTATAATGCAGATTCTCGAAATAGCAAGCGGCCAAGGGTAAAATAAAACATTAACCAAACGAGGAGGAATTTTCATGAGCAAATCGTTGCGTAGCCTGCTGGCGCTGTTCCTGGCCGGCGCAGCCACATCCGCGCTGGCGGACATCACTGTCGGCGTGACCTTGTCCACGACCGGGCCGGCCGCGTCGCTGGGCATACCGGAAAAGAACACCATCGCGCTGATGCCGACGACCATGGGCGGGCAGAAGGTCAAGTACGTGGTGCTGGATGACGCCACCGATCCGACCGCCGCGTCCAAGAACGCGAGAAAGCTGGTCAGCGAAGACGAGGTGGATGTCATCATCGGCTCGACTACCACGCCGACATCGACTGCGGTCCTTGAAGTGACGGCAGAGACGAAAACGCCGCAGATCTCGCTAGCGCCGTTCGCGCCGGCGGCGGACAAGGCCGCATGGGTATTCCAGACACCGCAGGATTTCGGCATCATGGCCGGCGCCATCGTCGGGCACATGACGGCTAACAATGTGAAGACGGTGGCTTTCATCGGCTACAGCGATGGCTACGGCGAGCTCTGGCTGCGCGAAATGAATCGCGTCGCCGCCGCGAAGGGCATAAAGATGGTCGCGGCCGAGCGCTACAACCGCACCGATACGAGCGTCACCGGTCAGATTCTCAAGATCCTAAGCACGAATCCGGATGCGGTGCTGGTCGTGGGCTCGGGCACGCCGGCGGTGCTGCCGCAGGCGACTCTGGTCGAGCGCGGCTACAAGGGTCGCATTTACCAGACCCACGGCATAGCCAACAACGACTTCCTGCGCGTCGGCGGCAAGAACGTCGAGGGCGCGGTGTTGCCGGTCGGACCAGTGTTGATCCCGAACCAACTGCCCGACAGCCATCCGAGCAAGAAGGTGGCGCTCGAATACATCAAGGCCTACGAGGCCGCGCACGGCGTCGGCAGCCACTCCACCTTCGGCGCGCACACCTGGGACGCGGGGCTGCTGCTGCAGCGCGCCGTCCCCGAGGCCTTGAAAAAAGCCAGGCCCGGGACGCCTGAATTCCGCGCTGCGCTGCGCGACGCGCTGGAAAATGTGAAGGAACTGGCCGCGACCCACGGCGTATTCAGCTATTCCGCCAGCGATCATAAAGGCCTGGACGGCCGTTCCGTGGTGATGGTGCACATCGAGAACGGCGCCTGGAAGCTATTGCGCTAGACCTCATGGCAGTGGAACTGACGATACTGGTCGGCACCATGACCAGCACTGCGGAGCTGGTGGCGCAGGCGGTGCAACTCGCGACCGAAGAAGACGATGTGCGCATCGACATCAAACCCATGGACGGGCTGGATGCGGGCGTGTTCGCCGGCGGCGGCTTGTACCTGATCTGCACTTCCACCTATGGCCAGGGCGACGTGCCGGACAATGCCAAGGCCCTGTACGCATCGCTGCAAAGCGCGCGTCCCGATCTCTCGGGCGTGGAATACGGCGTGATCGCGCTGGGCGATCGCACTTACGCCGAAACCTTCTGCTTCGGCGGCAAGCGTTTCGACGAACTGCTGACCGGGCTCGGCGCGCGCCGCCTGGGCGAGGTATTTCGCCATGACGCCAGCGCCGGCACCATGCCGGAAGAGCTGGCGGCCGATTGGGCGATCGGCTGGATGGAAAGCGTGAAAGCAGGCCGCGCGCTCGCGGCCTGAGCGCACCGCCGATCTGCACCGCACCGAGGAGGCGCGTCATGACAACACCGATGCAATTTCAGGAGCTGGTCGCGCCGATCGCGCGTTTCGCTCAAAGCCGGGCGCTGGACGCGGCGTTGCAGCAGGATCTCGAACACGAATTTCCCGCGCAAGGCGAGTCGTTCCGCCGCATCGAGCAGGCGTGCCATGCCGGCATCGCCGCCGGCTGGATGTGCGCCCAGGGCGATGCAAAGCGGCGCTTCGGCCGTATTTTCGAGGCCGGCGACGCCACCCATGGATTCAGCGTGGACGTGGTCGATATCACCGACCTCGTTGGCAATCACCATCGTCATCCGACCGGCGAAATCGACATGATCATGCCGGTCACGCCGGAGGCGAAGTTCGACAGCCGCGGTGCGGGATGGCTGGTGTATGCTCCGGGTACGGGGCACCGACCCACGGTGAGCGCCGGGCGCGCGCTGATTCTGTATCTGCTGCCAGAGGGCAAGATCGAATGGACTTGAAGGGACATCTAGCGTTGTCATTCCGAGGCCGCAGGCCGAGGAATCTGCTTTGTGCGCGCTGCGAAAAGCGGATTCTTCGCTTCGCTCAGAATGACAGGAGCGTAGGAACAGGATCGAGGAGAACACTATGCCGGGACTTTCCTCCGCCGACCATAGCGTCAGCCCACCCATAGTCGAGATCCCGCGCGACTACAACGCCGCGCACGATTTGATCGAGCGCAATCTCGGCGCCGGCCGCGCGGGCAAAATCGCCTTCATCGACGATTCTGGCAGCATCACCTACGGTCAGTTGGCCGAACGCGTCAATCGCGCCGCCAATGCGCTGACGGGCCTGGGCCTGGCGCTGGAAGATCGGATCATGCTGGCGCATCTGGACGCCATCGATTTCCCGAGCGTGTTTCTGGGCGCGATCAAGGCGGGCATCGTGCCCATCGCCGGCAATACGATGCTGACCACGGCCGATTACCAGTTCATGCTCAACGACAGCCGCGCCAAGGCGCTGGTGGTGTCCGAGCAGTTGCTGCCGACCTTTGCGCCGCTGTTGGACCAGCGCGCCGGCAAGCTGCCTTTTCTCAAGCATGTGATCGTATCGGGCAAGGATGCGCACGGCCACCTGTCGCTGGCCCAGCTGATGAACAAAGCCGGCACCGCCTGCGAGCCGGCGCCGACCACCTGCGACGATGTGTGCTTCTGGCTGTATTCATCCGGCTCGACCGGCCTGCCCAAGGGCACGGTGCACGTGCACTCGCATCTGATCCAGACGGCCGAACTCTACGCCCGGCCGGTGCTGGGCATACGCGAAGACGACCTCGTGTTCTCGGCGGCGAAGCTGTTTTTTGCCTACGGCCTGGGCAATTCCCTGACGTTCCCGATGTCGGTCGGGGCCACTGCCATACTGATGGCCGAGCGCCCGACGCCGGCCTCCGTGTTCCAGCGCCTGCAGCAGCACCGGCCGACGATTTTCTACGGCGTCCCGACCCTGTTTGCGGCGCTGCTGGCCAGCCCCGAGTTGCCCCGCCGCGAAGCGCTCAATCTGCGCGTGTGCACCTCGGCGGGCGAGGCCTTGCCGGCCGATCTCGGCGAGCGCTGGACTAGGCACTTCGGCACGGAAATTCTCGATGGAATCGGCTCGACCGAGATGCTGCACATTTTTCTGTCGAACCGGCCGGGCGAAGTGCGTTATGGTTCCACCGGCAAGGCCGTGCCCGGTTACGCCCTGCGCGTGGTGGACGACGCCGGCAATCCGGTGAAGCCGGGCGAGATCGGCGAGCTGCAGATCAACGGTCCCACTAGTGCTGCATATTACTGGAACAACCGCGCCAAGAGCCGCGCCACCTTCATGGGCGACTGGACCCGCAGCGGCGACAAGTACACCGTGGATGAGACGGGGTATTACACCTATTCGGGCCGCACCGATGATATGCTCAAGGTAGGGGGCATTTACGTTTCGCCGTTCGAGGTCGAAGGCGCGCTTTTGACCCATCCGGATGTGCTCGAGGCGGCAGTGATCGGCCAGCCTGACGCAGACCAGCTGATCAAACCCAAGGCCTATATCGTCACCAAGGCCGGCGTCACCGGCAATGCGGCACTGGCCGAGCAGTTGCAGCTGCACGTGAAATCGAAGCTCGCGCCGTACAAGTACCCGCGCTGGGTGGAATTCGCCAGCGAGCTGCCGAAAACGGCAACCGGGAAGATCCAGCGTTTCAAGCTGCGCGCCAAGTCGCAGGCAGCAAAATAACCATCCACATTTTAACGAGGAGGATAGCCATGAGCATGAATCAAACCTTTGGCCGGCGCGAGTTTCTCAAGACGGCTGCGGCCGCGGCCGGCGTCGTCAGCCTGCCCAATTTGGCATTTGCGCAAGGCGCCAAGATCAGGATCGGCCTGATGCTGCCCTACACCGGTACTTACGCCCAACTCGGTGTGGCCATCACCAACGGCTTCAAGCTGGCGGTGGCGGAGTCCGGCGGCAAGCTCGGCGGGCGCGAGGTGGAGTATTTCACCGTCGACGACGAATCCGAGCCGGCCAAGGCGACCGATAATGCCAATAAGCTCGTGACCCGAGACAAGGTGGATGTGCTGATCGGCACGGTCCACTCCGGCGTGGAGATGGGCATCATCAAGATCGCGCGCGAGTCCGGGGTGCTGCACATCAATCCAAACGCAGGCGTTGCGGCCGCTACCGGGGCGCTGTGCGCGCCCAACATCTTCCGCACCTCGTTCGCCAATAGCCAGACCACTTATCCGATGGGCAAGGTGCTTGCCGACCGCGGTGTGAAAAGCGTGGTTACGCTCACCTGGAAGTACGCCGCGGGCGACGAAATGGTGGAGGGATTCAAGGACGGCTATGCGAAGGGTGGAGGTAAGATCCTGAAAGAACTGTACCTGCCGTTCCCGAGCGTTGAGTTCCAGTCGCTGCTGACCGAGATAGCGTCGCTCAAGCCCGACGCCGTGTTCGCGTTCTTCGCCGGCGGTGGCGCGGTCAAGTTCCTCAAGGACTGGCAAGCGGCCGGTTTGAAAGGGAAGATCACGCTGTGCGGCCCGGGTTTTCTCACCGACGGAATACTCGACGCGGCGGGTGACGCAGCCGAGGGCATCGAAACCACGCTGCACTACGGCGACGGCATCGAAACGCCGAAGAACAAGACTTTCCGTCTCAATTACGCCAAGTTCGCCCATCTGCAGCCCGACGTGTACGCGGTGCAGGGCTATGACGCCGGCCTGCTGCTCGCGGCCGGCCTGAAGGCGGTCAGAGGCGATGTGAGCAAGAAGAAGGAACTGATCGCGGCGCTGGAGAAAGCCGAGATCGACAGCCCGCGCGGAAAATGGAAAATGTCGAAGGACCATAATCCGGTGCAGGATTTTTACCTGCGCAAGGTTGTGGGCAAGGAGAACAAGGTGATGGGCGTAGCCATCAAAGCGCTCGACTATCCGGCGCGCGGCTGCAAAATGGGGTGAAGCGATAAGCGCAGGGTGTTCATGCGGAGCGAAAGGCCGGCGCAAGCCGGCCTTTCGCTTGAGGATACATCGAGCTGCTGCGATCCAGCTTGCGCGGACGGCGGCCCGTCCGCGCGGATCGTCGATAGCGCACGGATGAAAAGCGCATCCGTGCGCTATCGGCGATCTTGTATAAAACCCGCAGGCTGTGTCTGGGGTTAACCGGAACCGTGTTTTCTATACGGATGCGCTTTTCATCCGTATGGAAAACACGGTTGGCGCGCGCAGCGCGCAAGGTTGTTCGTGGCATGCGACTCAAGGCGCCGCATTAAGTTTGACTGTTTCCGCTTCCCGCTTCACACTTCAGCCACCCTATGGACGCAAACACTTTTCTGATCCAGATCCTGAACGGAATCCAGTACGGCCTGCTGCTGTTCCTGGTGGCGAGCGGGCTGACGCTGATCCTGGGCATCATGGGCATCATCAATCTGGCCCATGGCAGCTTTTACATGGTGGGCGCCTATCTCGCGTTCTCGCTGTCGCAGCATTTCGGCAGCCTGTGGCTGGCGCTGGCGGGCGGGGTGGTGATTGCAGTGGCGATCGGCCTCCTGCTCGAGTGGCTGCTGATCAGCCGGCTCTATCACCGCGATCATTTGTACCAGGTGCTGCTCACTTACGGCCTGATCCTGATATTCGAGGAACTGAGGAGCTTGGTCTTCGGTGATGACGTGCACGGGGTGGCCGTGCCGGTGCTGCTGCAGGCCTCGATCCCGCTCACCGACACGCTCAGCTATCCGGTGTACCGCCTGTGGATGTCGGCGGTCTGCCTCGCGCTCGCCATCGGCATGTACCTGCTGATCCAGAAAACCCGGCTGGGCATGATGATTCGCGCCGGCGCGGCGAACCGCGAAATGGTGCAGTCGCTCGGCATCAACATCGATCTGCTCTACCGCCTGGTATTCGCGCTGGGCGTGGCGCTGGCGGCGTTCGCCGGCATGATTGCGGCGCCGGTGGCCTCGGTGTTTCCCGGCATGGGCAACCAGGTATTGATCGTCTGCTTCGTGGTGGTGGTCATAGGCGGCATCGGTTCGGTGAAAGGCGCGATGCTGGCGGCGATCCTGATCGGCCTGGTGGACACGTTCGGTAAGGTGCTCACGCTGGAGATCGGCGGTGTACGGTTTTTGCCGGAGCTCTCCGGCATGATGATCTACGTGCTGATGGCCGTGGTCCTGCTCGCGCGGCCAGAGGGCTTGTTCGGGAAGCGTGGCTGATGCGCAATTTTCGCTTCGCGACGATCGTGCTGCTGGGCTGCCTGCTCGCGCTCGCGCTGCTGCCGCTTCTTGCCGAGAAGTATTACGTCCAGTTGTTCACCAAGATGATGCTCATGGCGATTTTCGCCATGAGCCTGGATCTGCTGGTCGGCTACACCGGCCTGGTGAGCCTGGGTCACGCGGCGTTCTTCGGCCTGGCAGGCTACGTTCTGGCCTTCGCCGCACCGCAATACCAGGCGGCCAGCCTGTGGCTGTCGCTGCCGCTTGCCATGGCGGGCTCCGGACTCCTCGCCCTGGTCATCGGCGTGCTGGTGCTGCGCACCTCGGGCATCTATTTCATCATGGTCACGCTCGCGTTTGCGCAGATGGTGTTTTTCGTGTTCCACGACACCAAGATTGGCGGCGGCGCCGACGGCATCTACGTGTATGCGAAACCGGTGGCTGATATCGCCGGCTGGCAGCCGTTCAATTTGGAGAACCACACCCATTTCTATTTCGTGGTGCTGGTGCTGCTGGTGCTGGTGTACGCCTTGCTGCGCATGCTGCTGGCGTCGCTGTTCGGCCGGGTGATCGTCGGCATCCGCGTCAACGAGCAGCGCATGCGCTCGCTCGGCTATCGCACTTTCCGCTACAAATTGGTGTGCTTCGTGATCGCGGGCGCGCTCGCAGGCATGGCAGGCTATTTCGCCGCGGCCCAGTTCGGCTTCGTCAGTCCCGATACCCTCGGCTGGCACCAATCGGGCGGCGTGCTCATGATGGTGATCCTCGGAGGCATGGGAACATTGAACGGCGCGATCCTCGGCGCCTTCGCCATGATGCTGCTCGAGCTCGGTTTCCAGGGGCTGCCCGTCGCGGGCGGCGTGGACATCGGCAAGCACTGGCAGTTGCTCATGGGCGGGTTCATCGTGTTCGCGGTGCTGCTGCTTCCGCACGGCCTGCTCGGCCTCGGGCGGCTCGCCTCCCGGTTGCTGCGAAAACCGGCGGAGGCGGGCGATGGCTGAAGCCGTGCTGCGCACCGAGCGCCTGACCAAGCACTTCGGCGGACTCGCCGCGGTGAACGACGTGTCGCTGGAGTTTTACATCGATCAGATCCATGCCGTGATCGGCCCCAACGGCGCTGGCAAGACCACGCTCGCGAACCTGCTCTCGGGCGATCTCGCTTCCACCTCCGGCCGCATCTATCTCGACGGCGAGGACATCGCAGGGCTGGCGGCCGAGCGCATCTCGCAACGCGGCGTGGGGCGCAGCTACCAGAAGACCAATATTTTCCTGCCGTTCACCGCGTTCGAGAACTGCAGGCTCGCGGCCCAGTCGCGCCTCCCGAGTTCGATGCGCTTCGCCCGGCCGGCACTGCGTTACCACGAGGTATCGCAGCAGGCGCTGCGCGCGCTGGCCGAGGTGGGGCTGGAACACAAGGCGCAGGAGCCGGCTGCAACGCTGTCGCACGGCGAGCAGCGCCAGCTCGAGATCGCAATGACGCTTGCCACCCGTCCGCGCATCCTGCTGCTCGATGAGCCCCTCGCCGGCATGGGCAGCGAGGAATCGGCGCGCATGGTGGAGCTGCTGCAAAGACTCAAGCAGGCGCACGCCATGCTGCTGGTCGAACACGACATGGACGCGGTGTTCGCGCTCGCCGACCGGTTGACGGTGATGGTCAACGGCTGCGTGCTGGAATCCGGTCGGCCGGATGAGATCCGCGCCAGCGCCGCGGTGCAGGAAGCCTATCTTGGTACCGAGGATACTAATTCATGATCTTCGGAAAACCGAAATTTTGCGGATCGATGCGATGACCGATGCTGCTGCGCTGATCGATGCCCGCGGCATCCATACCTACTACGGCGTGAGCCATATCCTGCACGGCGTGGACTTCGTCGTGCGCCGCGGCGAAACCGTGGGCCTGATGGGCAGGAACGGCATGGGCAAGACCACGCTGCTCAGGAGCGTGCTCGGGCTGGTGCGGCCGCATAGAGGCGAAGTGCGCATCGCCGGCGCCGTGATGACCGCGGCCGCGCCGTATGCCATCGCGCGCAAGGGCATTGCCTATGTGCCGGAAGGCCGCGGCATCTTTCCCACGCTGTCGGTGCGCGAGAACCTGGTGATGGCCGCGCGGGCGGGCGCGGACGGCCGCCGCGACTGGACCTTCGAGCGCGTGATGCGGATTTTTCCGCGCCTGGCCGAGCGCCTCAATCACGGCGGCGCGCAGCTCTCCGGCGGCGAACAGCAGATGCTCACCATCGGGCGCGCGCTCATGACCAATCCGGACCTGCTGATCCTCGACGAAGCGACCGAGGGCCTGGCGCCGAAGATCTCGCGCGAAATCTGGGGCATCATCGGCCAGATCAAGCAGGCCGGGATCGCGGCGGTGATCGTGGACAAGAACTTTGCCGCCGTGTCCGCTGTCGCCGATCGCGCCGTGATACTGGTGAAAGGTGCCACCGCCTACGAGGGCAGTACCGCCGAACTGCGCGCGCAGCCGGAGCTGCGGGTGAAATACCTGGGCGTGTAGGGTCACCGTGATATTTTTTGGGCGGTGCCGTGCCTGGTCTGCGCGGCGCGAATCCGCGCCGTTGTTCAATGTTGCACTTCGAGTTTGAATCCGCGCTTCTCCCCGCACCCCGCCCATTGTATATACCTTGACATATACAATAGTCATCTTATACTGGCACCTCCCGCTGGACAGGAGCACATCATGGATCGTACCGCCAGAATTTTTCTCAACAACCGCAGCCAGGCTGTCCGCTTGCCTAAGGACTTTCAGTTCGACGTGGATGAGGTGTTCATTCGCAAGCAGGGCAGTGAGGTGGTGCTGTCGCCGCGTCCGCCCAACTGGAATGCCTTCCTGGCAGGCGGCCCGGTGGCGCCCGCTGATTTCATGGCCGGGGTTGAGGACTTGCCGGTTCAGGAGCCGGATTTCTGATGGCGCGGTATATTCTGGATACCGATATCTGCTCGTACATCATGAAGCGGTCCCATCCAGCCCTGCTGGAACGGATTTGCTCGGGGCCCATCGCGGATCAGGCCGTATCCGTTGTGACCGTGGCCGAACTGCTGTACGGCGTGAAGCTGTCGGCCCGGCCAAAACAGGCGCGTGCTGCGTTCGATGCATTCATCCGGCACCTGGAAGTCATCGAATGGTCGGCAGAGGCTGCCGAACACTATGCGGACATCCGGGCAAACCTCAAACTTCGCGGTGAAATGATAGGCGCCAACGATCTGTTGATTGCGGCCCACGCGCGCAGCCTCAAGGCTGTTCTGGTGACGAATAATGTGCGCGAGTTCCGCCGGGTCAAGGGATTGAAAGTGGAGAACTGGTCCGTGTAAGGCAATGTGGAGGCGGGAATTGGGACAGGTTATCGTAAGGAATCTTGATGACGAGACGATTGCGGCGCTCAAGTTGAGAGCCACCATGCACGGAAATTCTCTCGAGCAGGAGTTGCGCGGGATTCTTGTGCAAGCGGCAAAACCTAGGCCGAAGGAGCGGTTGGCGCTGGCGGATGAGATTCGTGCCATGACTCCCAGGAAACGCCAGAACAACTCCACGGCACTCGTACGCGAGGACCGTCAGCGCTGACCTGGATGGTTGGAGCGAGCATCGCGGTAAAGTGGTTCGTGGTTTGTTATTTCGGTCCAGCGTCGCCGGCACGGATTGGAGGAGCAGGTTTTTTCGGCTGCTTTGGTTTCTTCTGTTCCCTTTTTTGCCTGTCACGATTGCCCATTGCTTGTCTCCTTTGTTGGCGTTAATGGATCATCTTTCGGTACTTTCTGCGCAAAGCATTCTAGCATTTGCCGGCCTGCGAAGCTTTGCGCGCAGGTCCGCTGCGATGATGGGGTGGGCGTCTCGTTGATCAGCACGACTTAGGCGAACGCTTCAGGGCGGTAACTTCGATTTCGATTTTCATGCGCGGGTCCGCCAGACCGGCAGAGATCATCATGGCAGCCGGGCGCACCTCGCCGAAATATTTGCGCAGCACCGGCCAGCATTGCTCGAACTCGGCACCGCTAGTCAGGACATACGTTACGCGAACGACACCCAACGGTGCGCGTGTAGGCGCGTGCTATAGCGCGTCGCATCTCGATGCCCTGGTTAGGCCTCTTTCCCAAGGATGTCTCGAAAAACATTACGTCCCTTCTCCGTAAGGCCCCAATAACGGACCGCAACTCCAGACGAGACCGCCAAGCCATTTGCCTCTAACCAGTCTAACGTTTCCGACACCTTACTCGGCGGAACTCCCGTGTCTTTCTGAATTCCACTGACCGTACGTCTTGAGTAATTACTATTGCCGAGAGACTTGATTATCAACTCCGGCTCGTTGCCGACAAGGCCATAAGCCTCCATCTTGAAACCGGAACTGCTTGGGCTCTCCGGTTCGGTTTCCTTTACGACGATAGGCGCAATCTGCTCTTTGAGGGTTGCCGGCCTACTGAGCTACCGCGGCAGTCGAGGCGGTCTGTTTGCCGAGGCGGTAGCCAGCGGCGAGGGCATCGAGGTTGAGGTCGAGAAAGCTTTTCGGCGTCTCCGCGCGCACGGCTTGTTCCAGCGCCTTGCGCTCGCATACGCCGCTGAGCGCGGCGAGGGCGCCGAGCGCGACGATGTTCGCCACGCGTTCGCTGCCGAGTTCGATCGCGGTGCGGCTGAGTGGCAGGTGGTGGGCGCGATAATCGCCCTCGGGCAATTCCGGACACAGTCGCGTATCCGCGATCACCAGCGCCCCGCGCTTGAGCAGCGGCCAGGACGGCTTCACCGCGAGCCGGTCGAGCAGCACCAGGTAGTCAAGTGCGGTCGCCAGCGGGAAATCGACTTCGCCGCCGGAGATCACCAGGTCGGAATTGCAGTAGCCGCCGCGCGAGGTCGGCTCGTAGGTCTGCGACTGGGCGACGCGCTTGCCCGTCGCGCACAGGGCATCGGCGAGCATCTTGGCGCACAGGATCAGCCCCTGGCCGCCGGTGCCGCCGATGCGGATTTCAAGTCTCGCGTCGCGCATCAGGCTTTTCCTTTGCTAGCACCCGCGGAGGCTCTGGCTGCAATGTTGGCCCGCTGCGCTGCGGCGGCCTTGCGATAGGCCGCGCCATATTCGGGACGCTCGGTTTTCGTCAGGATGCCGGTGGGCAGTTCGTTCGAACGGAACGGCGTGTCCACCGTGTCGCGATACGCGCTCGGACGCAGGTCGCTTTTCTGCCGCATGATCATCTCGGGCGACGATCCCATCTCGTTCTTGCGCCCGAAGATCTCGGTGCAGTCGGAGAGCACTTCGACGAACGCGAACCCGGGATGTTCCAGCCCTGCGCGGATGAGTTCCTTCAGCTTGGGCACGTGCCGCGTGCCTTCGCGGCCGACGAAGCTCGCGCCCGCCGCCGCGGCCAGCGCGCAGGCGTCGAAATTCGGCTCCGAGTTCCCGAGCGGCGTGGTGGTCGTGAGGCGCGTTTCGGAGGTCGTCGGCGAAACCTGGCCCCCGGTCATGCCGTAGACCTCGTTGTTGAGCATGAGACAGGTGAGCTTCAGGTTGCGCCGGCAGGCGTGGATCAGATGGTTGCCGCCGATCGCGAGGCAGTCGCCGTCGCCGGTGATCACCACCACGTGCAGGTCCGGCCGCGCCAGCGCGAGCCCGGTGGCGTAGGCGAGGGGCCTGCCATGGGTCACGTGAAAAGTGTTGGCGTCGATATAGGCCGAGAGCCGCCCGGCGCAGCCGATGCCGGACACCACCGCGAGCTGGTCTTTGTCGATGCCCAGCTCATGGATGGCCCACAGCAGCGCCCGGAGAGCGATGCCGTGGCCGCAGCCGGGGCAGAGGAAGTGCGGCATCATCTCCTGGCGCAGATAATCGCGTACGTCGAATTCGGCAGCGGAGTCGACGATCATTTTCTTGTCTCCTTCGCGAGCACCTCGGCACGCGCTGCGATCTCCGCCGGTGTTATTGGCTCGCCATTGAAGCGGTGGATGGCATCGACGCGCTTGCCGCCGAGGATGCGCTCGACTTCCAGGCTCAACTGGCCGGCGTTCATTTCCGGTACCAGCATCGCGCGCGCTTTCTTTGTCGCCTGGCGCAACGCTACTTCCGGGAACGGCCACAGCGTGATCGGGCGGAACAATCCCACGCGCATGCCGCGCGCGCGGCACATCGCGACTGCGCGCGTCGCGGCGCGGGCGCTGATGCCGATCGCAACGATCACCACCTCGGCATCGGCGCAGGAGAGTGCTTGCCACGAGTCGATCGCGTCGCGGTGCCGGTCGAACTTGGTGAGCAGCCGCCCGAGGTTGCGCGCGACGGCCTCCGGGTTCTGTGTCGGGAAACCATTTTCGGCGTGATTCAAACCCGTGGTGTGCACGCGATAGCCCGCGCCGGGGCGCGACATGGCCGGGATGCCGTCTTCGTTCGCCGCGTACGGCTGGTAGGCCTCGCGCGGCCCGCTCGCCCATTTGCGCTCCGCGCGCGCAAGGCCCTCCGCGCGGGCGCGGCCTTGGGTATCGCTCAGTTCGACGGTCTCAGTCAGTTGCGCGATCACTTGGTCGTAGAGCAGCACCACCGGTGTGCGGTAGGTTTCCGCAAGGTCGAAGGCGCGGATGGTTTCGGAATGGATTTCGCGCACCGAGGCGGGCGCGAGCACTAGAATCGGGTAGTCGCCGTGGCTGCCCCAGCGTGACTGCATGATGTCACCCTGCGCAGGACGTGTCGGCATGCCGGTCGAGGGTCCGCCGCGCATGACGTTGACGATCACGCACGGGATCTCGGCCCCGGCGGCGTAGCCGATGTTCTCCTGCTTCAGCGAAAAGCCGGGACCGCTGGTCGCGGTCATTGCCCTCACGCCGCCCATCGAGGCGCCGATCACCGCGGCGATCGAGGCGATTTCGTCTTCCATCTGCACGAACACGCCATCCACCTCCGGCAGCAGCCGCGACAGGCGCTCGGCGATCTCGGAAGAGGGCGTGATCGGGTAGCCGGCGAAGAAGCGGCAGCCCGCCGCAACTGCGCCCAGCGCGCAGGCGTGGTTGCCCGAGAGGAGGCGCGTCGCCCCTTTGGGGGAGTCGGGGGTCTTGGGCGCGAGCGCGGTATCGACTGCATTCATGCTTTGGCTCCCTGCGCGGTAGCGTCGTTATTCGCGACGGCATCCAGATGCACCCGGATCGCGAAGTCGGGGCACAGCAATTCGCACAGCCGGCAACCGGTGCACTTTTCCGGTTGCGCCAGTTCGACAATGCGTTCCTGGTTCAGACGCAGGCAGCGCTCGGGGCAGAGTTTGACGCAGATGTCGCAGCTCTTGCACCATTCGGGGGTGATTTCGAGGCGCACGCTGTAGGGCAGATGTGCCGGTGCCGGCGTGCCGGCGGGCGGCGTCTGCGTGTCCGGCGGCGCGGTGCGCGCTTCCTCGATCCAGGCGCGCCCGCGGCGGAAGGCTTGGAGATTGACCGCGATGGTTTTCTTCGGTACGAACTCGGCCAGCGCCTGTTCCCAGTCCGCCGCCGAAAAGTCGAGCGCCGTGGACAGGGCTCCGATCAGCACCACGTTGGCGGCGCGTTCGTTGCCGAGTTCCTCCGCCATGCGGGTGGCGTCGATCGCGTAGCCTTCGGCCACATGCGCCTTCACTTCGGCCGGCGTCTCGCGCGAGTAGCGCAGGGGCGCGCCGGGGCGGCGGTTCAAGCAGGCGAACGGCGGCACGATGCGCTTGGTGTCGCAGATGAAAATACCGGTATCAGGCTTGAGGAAAGGGAGCCAGCGCAGGCCTTCGGCCCATTCGAGCGCGACCAGAATGTCGGCTTCGCCTTTCGGGATGGTGGGCGACCATACCTGGGGGCCGAAGCGCACGTGGCTGAATACGGTGCCACCGCGCTTGGCCATGCCGTGCACTTCGCTTTGCTTGACTTCGAAGCCCTTGGACTGGGCCAGCCAGGCGAGCGCCTTGGACACCATGATGACGCCCTGGCCGCCCACGCCCACGATCAGGACGTTCATCGGTTCCCGCGCCTTGGCCGCCGCCGCGGCAGGCCGCAGCTGCTCGCGTTCGATGCTGCTGCTCGAGGCGATCGGTCGGCTCATTGCGTCACCGTCGCCGCCGGCTTGATGCAGTCTACCGTACATACCTGCGCGCACAGCGTGCAGCCGATGCAAAGCGACTGATCGATCTTCACCTTGTGCCGGCCCTCGAAGGTGTCATCCCCCCAGGTGAGGGCGGGGCAGCCGAGGTTCATGCACGACTGGCAGGCGTTGCACTGCTCGTTCACGATCGCGAGCGGCGGTCCCTTGATCTTGACCGGGTCGAGCACGCAAGGACGGTTGGAGATGATCACCGACACGCCGCGGTGGGCGATCGCCTCGCGCAGCGTCTGGTACATCTGCGCGAGATCATAGGAGTCCACGGTGCGCACCCATTTCACGCCGATGGCGCGCACCAGCGCTTCGTAATCCACCTTCGGTGCTTCCTCGCCGCGCAGCGTCTTGCCGGTGCCCGGATGATCCTGGCCGCCGGTCATGGCGGTGATGTGGTTGTCGAGGATCATCACCGTGATGTTCGCCTGGTTGTAAACGGCGTCGATCAGCCCGGGAATGCCCGCGTGCAGGAAAGTCGAATCGCCGATGGTCGCCATGACCGGCTTGGTCTCGCCGCCGCGCCAGATCCCGACCGCGTTGCCGATCGACGAGCCCATCGACACGGTCGTGTCCAGGCCGCGCAGAGGATCAAGGCAGGCGAGGGTGTAGCAGCCGATGTCCCCGGCAACGCGCGCGCCCGAGGCGCGCACCGCCATGAAGCTCGAGGTGTGCGGACAGCCGGCGCAAAGCACCGGCGGCCGAACCAACGGTTCCGGCGTCCAGCCGCTTGCTTGCGCGCGCGGCGCGAGCACGCCCGCGCGCTCGAACCCGGCACGCAGGATCTCGGGCGAGAATTCGCCCGCGCGCGGAAAAAACTTCTTGCCTTCCACCTTGATGCCCGCGTCTAAACCCAAGGCGCGCAGTTCCTTTTCGATCACCGGCTCGAGCTCTTCCACCACGAACACCCGCTCGACCGACTCGCAATAGCGCCGCAACAGGCCCTCGGGCAGCGGCCAGGAGGCGCCCAGCTTCAGCACGCTCGCGTTGGGCAGCACCTCGCGCACGTAGGGATAGCAGGTTCCGGCCGTGATCACGCCGAAACTTGCGTCGCCTGTTTCCCAGCGGTTGATCGGCGAGGTCTCCAGATATTGTTTCAGCTTCGCCTCTCGCTCGAATACGGCAACGTGACGGCGCCGCGCATGCGCCGGGATCATCACGTTCTTCGCCGGACTCTCGAGGAATCCGCGCGATGGATGTTCGGTGCGCGCTCCGATGGCAACCGGGCTGCGCGTGTGCGACAGGCGCGTGGTGCCGCGCACTATTACCATGGTGTCGAATTGTTCGGACAGATCGAAGGCAAGCCGCGTCAGATCGAGCGCCTCCTGCGCGTCGCTCGGTTCGAGCACCGGCACCGACGCGAACTGGCCGTAAATGCGCGTGTCCTGCTCGTTTTGCGAACTGTGGATGCCCGGATCGTCGCAAACGGCGAGGACCAGCCCGCCGTTGACGCCGATGTAGGCCTGCGACATGAATGCGTCGGCGGCGACGTTGAGGCCGACGTGTTTCATCGACGCGAGCGCGCGGCTGCCGGCAAAGGAAGCGCCGATGGCCACATCGAGCGCGACTTTTTCATTGGTCGACCACTGGGCGTGCAGATCCTCGGCCGGGTAGCTGGCGAGGGATTCCATGATTTCCGTGCTCGGCGTGCCCGGATAGGCGGCTGCAACCCGCACACCGGCTTCCCACGCGCCGCGCGCAATCGCCTCGTTTCCGGTCAAGGGCCGGACGTCTTTCGTCTGGTTTTGCGACTGCTCCACTGTTTCCGGCACCGCGTGCATGCGCTGGCCCTCCCTGGCGGAAAAATGAACGTTTCTTCTAGTTGATCCCGGATCATCCTCAAACCGGCCGGCGGATGTCTTGATCTAGATTAAACATCCGGCGCGCCGCGCAAGCAAAGGCGACGCCTGGGATCGGGTGGCGCAAGCCCCGCGCGAGCAAGCTCGCTTGCGGGGGGGGGTAGGAGGCCTGCCCTCGGGCCGATCGGTGTTCGATTTCGGCACTGATCGCGGCGGGGGCGCCGCTTACGTCTTTACGGCGGTTTTCGCCCCGGTGGCGGCGCGGCGCTGGCGCTCTATCAGCTTCAGCATGGTGTCCACGGTGATCGAGCGGAAAGTGGCTTTGGCGATTTCGTCGACCTCCGCCATCACCGCACCGAGGGCGCGACCGACATCGCTCGATGCGTCGAACTCGTCGCTCTCGCCGGTGCGGGTGCTGATGTCCTCGAACAGTTCGATCACGTCCATCAGCGTCAGCCGCCTGGCGTTGCCGCTGAAGCGGTAGCCGCCGCCTACGCCGCGCGCCGATTCAACCAGTCCGGCGCGGCCCAGTTCGCGCAGGACCTTGGCCAGGTGATGGGTGGAGGCGCCGTATTTTTCGGCGATTTCCGCCGCCGACAACTGCCGCCCCGGATTGGCCGCGAATTCGAGCACGCTGTAGAGCGCGAGGCTGGTGCCTTTTTGCAGCTTCATGAATGAGTTCCGGCCATCAGTCCAGATCTTTTTCCAGCGGGATGAACGGCGCGGCCATCATGCCCTGGCTGCGGAAAAACGACAGCACCAGGCTGTTGTCGCGGGCAAGCAGGGTGCGCACCTTGTTCACGCCGGCGTGGCGAAAGCCGTCGCAGATCGCCTCCAGCATGCGTGCGCCAACGCCGGCCAGGCGGGCGCTGGCGCGCACGCTCAGGCCGAACACCCAGCCGCAGGGCGCGGAGCCGAACTCCCAGTCGCGCACTTCACCGATGATGAAACCCTGGATGACATCGCCGGACTCGGCGACCAGGAACAGGCGTTGTCGGGTGCGCCCACCGCCATAGCGGTGGAACAGTTCGTACCAGTAGTCCGTTTTCTCCAGGCCGGTTACCTCGGCGTCGATGGCGATAACCTGCCCCAGGTCGGCGGCATCGACCGGCCGCACCCGCAATTCAGCGGGGCTTGCGCCGTCCGCGTCAGGTTTGGTCATGGCGAGTCTCCGACCTTGTCCTGCGCCGCTTTTCACCGAAAAGGCTGATCTGGATTAAAAAACGCATTTAAGTACCAGAATACCATATAATCCGATTTCGAGGTAGGCAAGGGCTTAAGCCCGAGCTTCCCGCACTTGGCGCGAGCGCGTTTAAGGTGTTGAATACAAGAAGGCCGAACGGGCAAGCGGTCGCGCATCTAACCACACTGAGGAGCTATGATGAAATCCACGCAAGCGAGAACCAGCTTTAAGCGCGGCCTGGCCGCGGTTGCCGCAACCTGCGCGTTGTTCACCGGCCCGGCCGTTGCGCAGGAGCCGATCAGGATCGGCTCGTTCCTGTCCGTCACCGGCGGCGCGGCATTCCTCGGCGATCCGGAGCAGAAGACGCTGGAGCTCTATGTCGAGAAAATCAACGCGGCGGGCGGCGTGTTGGGCAGGAAGCTGCAGCTGGTCGCTTACGACTCGGCGGGCGACGCGGAAAAAGCGCGTACCTTCGCCAAACGGCTGATCGAGCAGGACAAGGTCGACGTGATTGTCGGCGGATCGACCACCGGCGAAACCATGGCGGTGATCCCATTGGTGGAAGCCGCGCAAATCCCGTTCATATCGCTCGCGGGCGCGGTGGTGATCATCGAACCGGTGAAAAAATGGGTGTTCAAGACGCCGCATACCGACCGCATGGCGTGCGAGAAGATTTTCATCGACATGCAGTCGCGCAAATTCTCAAAAGTAGCGCTCATTTCGGGCAACGGCGGCTTCGACAAATCGATGCGCGCGCAATGCCTGGGCGTGGCGAAAAAATACGGCATCGACGTGATCGCTGATGAGACTTACGGCGACAAGGATACCGACATGACGGCGCAGCTCACCAAGATCAAGAATACGGCCGGGGTACAGGCAGTGCTCAATGCGGGTTTCGGCCAGGGCCCCGCGATCGTCACCAAGAACTACCGCCAGATCGGCATCACCGTGCCGCTGTACCAGTCGCATGGCGTCGCCTCCAAGGATTTCATCAAACTTGCCGGCGGAGCGGCCGAGGGCGTGCGCCTGCCCGCTGCAGCCTTGCTGGTTGCCGACGACCTGCCGGCAAGCGACCCGCAGCGCGCGGTGGTGGTGAGCTACAAGAAGGAGTACGAGTCGCGCTTCAAGTCCGATTTATCGACCTTTGGCGGTCACGCCTACGACGGCCTGATGCTCGCGGTCGACGCGATGAAAAAAGCCGGCGGCACGGACAAGGCCAAGGTGCGCGACGCGATCGAAGGCATTCATGGCTACATGGGCACGGCCGGCGTCGTTAACATGTCGCCCACCGATCACATGGGCCTTGACCTGACTGCGTTTCGCATGCTCGAAGTCAAAGGAGGCAACTGGACGCTGGTCAAGTAAGCGGCTAGCGGCGGTGATGGGGGAGGGGGCTGCGACATGAGCGCGCAGTTCATGCAGTATTTGCTCACCGGACTCACGGTGGGCGCGATCTACGCGCTGGTTGCGCTCGGCTTTTCCATCATTTTCAACGCCAGCCACGTGATCAACTTCGCCCAAGGCGAATTTGTGATGATCGGCGGCATGGCGACCGTGTCGCTGGTCGCGACGGGGTTGCCCTATGCGCTGGCAATACCGCTCGCGGTCGCGGCGGCGGCGCTGGTCGGCCTCGCGCTGGAGAAGTTTGCGGTCGAGCCGGCGCGCGGCGCCTCGGTGGTGACGTTGATCATTATCACCATCGGCGCGTCGATCTTTCTGCGCGGACTGGCGATGCTGGTCTGGGACAAGAGGTTTCACGCACTCAAGCCATTCACCGGCGATGCGCCGATCGCCATTGGCGGAGCCACTATCCTGCCGCAGAGCCTGTGGGTACTCGGGGTGACGCTGGCGATCGTGCTCGCACTGTCCTGGTTCTTCGGACGCACCCTGCTGGGGAAGGCAATGCTCGCCACTTCCCACAACCGCCTCGCGGCGCAGCTCGTGGGCATCAACGTGCGCATGGTGTTATTCCTTTCGTTCGGCCTGTCAGCGGCGCTGGGCGCGGTTGCGGGCATCCTGATCGCGCCGATCACGACGACCTCCTACGATGTCGGTGTGATGCTGGGTCTGAAAGGCTTTGCCGCGGCGATTCTCGGCGGGCTGGGGAGCGGCGTTGGCGCCGTGGTCGGCGGGATCGTGCTCGGCATCGCCGAGAGCATGAGCGCCGGCTATCTGTCTTCGGCGTACAAGGACGCGATCGCGTTCGTGATCATTCTTGCGGTGCTGTTTTTCCTGCCAAGCGGCCTGTTCGGCAAGCGCGGCGGCGAACGCGTCTAGGCCGATGCTGGCGCGCCTTGCCTCGCCGCGCTCTGGAGGGATGCTGGCGCTCGCAGCCGTAATCGCGCTGTTGCCGCTCGTTCTGAGCAACAAGTATTCTTACGATATCGCAGTTTTGGTCGGTTTGAACGCGATCGTTTGCATCGGCCTGAATCTGCTCATCGGTTATGCCGGGCAGATCAGCCTCGGCCATGCAGGCTTCTTCGGCCTGGGCGCCTACGGTTCGGCCATCCTTGCGTCGCGCTACGGCTGGCCGCCGCTCGCAGCCATGCTTGCAACTACTGCAGCTGTGGCGATGCTCGCCTATATCGTCGGCCGCCCGATCCTGCGGCTCAGGGGCCACTACCTCGCCATGGCCACGCTGGGCCTGGGGATCATCATATTCATGGTCATCACCACCGAGGACAAATACACCGGCGGCCCTGACGGGATCGCGGTGGTGCCGTTCAGCCTGGGCGCTTATGTGCTCCAGGGCGAGCGCGTTTGGTACTGGGTCGTCGGCGGCCTGCTGCTTCTAGCGGCGTGGCTCGCGCTCAACCTGATCGAATCCCCGGCGGGGCGGGCACTGCGCGCATTGCACAGCTCCGAGGTCGGCGCCGAGGTGGTGGGGATCAACGCGGCCAGGCACAAGCTCATGGCGTTCGTGGTCTCGGCCGTGTTCGCATCGGTCGCAGGCAGTCTAGCGGCACACTACTCCGGATTCGTTACGCCGGGCAAGGCGACGTTTCTGCACTCGATTGAACTGGTGACAATGGTGGTGTTCGGCGGCATGGCCTCGACCTTCGGCGCCGTGGTCGGTGCGGCCGCGCTGACCACCCTGCCGCAGCTGCTGACGGTATTCGAGGACTACGAGATGATGGTGTTCGGCGCGGTGATGATGGGCACCATGATTTTCCTGCCGCGCGGGGTGGTGCCGAGCCTGGCGCGACTGTTTCAGCTGCGCCGGCGAAAAGATCCCGCTTCAGACGGGAAGGGAGGCGCGTGAGCCTGCTGCGTGTCGAGGGTCTGACAAAGAAGTTCGGCGGCGTGAACGCGGTCGAGGATCTGAGCTTCGACGTCCAGCCGGGGGTGGTGTACTCGATCATCGGCCCCAATGGCGCCGGCAAGACCACGTTGCTGAATCTGCTCACCGGCATATACCAGCCTTCGGCCGGGCGCATTGTTTTCGACGAGCACGACCTGACCGGGCGCGCGCCTTATGAGTATGCGAGCCACGGCATCGCCCGCACGTTCCAGAACCTGCAGGTGTTTTTCAACATGAGCGCGCTCGAAAACGTGATGGTCGGGCGGCATCTGCATGAGCGTTGCGGACTCGGCACCGCGCTGCTGCGCCTGCCGAGACTTGCGCGCGCTGAACGCGCCTGTCGCGAGGATGCGGCTGAACTGATGCGCTACGTCGGGCTGAAAGACTATTTGTCGGCTGCGGCCGACGCCATGCCATATGGCGCGCTGAAGCGGCTGGAGATCGCGCGCGCTCTCGCGACCAAACCGAAGCTGATGCTGCTCGACGAACCGGCCGCGGGCTTGAATCCGACCGAGGCGCTCGAGCTGGACGATCTGATCGGCAGGCTCACCGGGCGCGGAGTTACCGTGGTGCTGGTCGAACACAATATGCGGCTGGTCATGGGCGTGTCGGACCACATTCTGGTGCTCGACTACGGGCGCAAGCTCGCCGAAGGCCCGGCGGTGACGGTGCGCAACGACCCGAAAGTTATCGAAGCGTATCTCGGAAGCGCGGTCGCACATGACGGCTCACTTGGAAACGCCGTCGCAAGCGCAGTTGCAGTCGCGACGGCGGTGCACCGATGATGCTCGAGGTCGAAGGCTTGGGCAGTCACTACGGCCGCATTCCGGCATTGAAAGGCATCAACCTGCACGTCGGCGAAGGCGAACTGGTGGCGCTGGTCGGCGCCAACGGTGCGGGCAAGACGACGCTGCTGCGCGCGCTCTCGGGGGTGCAGCCGGTGAGCGCAGGGCGGGTGCGCTTCGACGGCGCGGACATCACCGCCGCCGCCCCGGACAAGCGCGTGCGGCTCGGCATGGTGCAGGTACCGGAGGGGCGGCAGGTGTTCGGGCCGCTCTCGGTCGAGGACAATCTGCGTCTGGGCGCATACCTGCGCAGCAAGGCGGAGGCGGCGCAAGGAATCGAGCGGGTATACGCGATGTTCCCCGTGTTGAAGCAAAAGCGGCGCGAGCCGGCGGGTGCGCTTTCCGGTGGCCAGCAGCAGATGCTCGCCATGGGAAGAGGGCTGATGGCATTGCCGAAGCTGCTGTTGCTCGATGAGCCGAGCATGGGGCTCGCCCCCAAGCTGGTGGAGGAGATCTTCGCCTGCGTGCGCGCGCTCAAGGCGGCTTCGACCACGATCTTCCTGGTGGACCAGAACGCGCGCGCCGCCCTGGCCGTAGCCGACCGCGCCTACGTGCTCGAGACCGGCCGCGTAGTGCTCTCCGGCAGCGGCGCCGAACTGCTCGAAGACGAGCAGGTGAAGGAGGCTTACCTCGGGCTGTGAACCGCCGAGAAGTTACACCGAAGTTAATTTGGATCAAAGCCGGGCCACCGGCCCTGTGTTTGGATAGACGCATAGCGGCACCGAGCCGCAAACAACTGGAGTGAAACAACTGGAGAACATGCGATGAACGCGCAGAAGGCAGAACCGAAGTGAACGCGCCGGAGCAACCGGCTGCGACGCTCGTGTCGTCCGGAAAACGCGCAACGTACTGCTACCAGTGCGTGGCGGGTCCGGATCTGCTTACGGTGAAAGTGACCGACGGCGTGGCCACCGAGGTGGAACCGAATTTCGCCGCTTGCGGGGTGCATCCCGGCGGCGGCAAGGTGTGCGTGAAGGCCTATGGTGTGGTGCAGAAGACGTATAACCCGAACCGGGTGCTGACGCCGATGCGGCGCACCAATCCGAAGAAGGGAAGGAACGAGGATCCGGGCTTCGTGGCCATTTCCTGGGACGAGGCGCTCGAGACCGTCGCCGCCAAACTGCGGTCAATAATGGAGGCCGGTCTGCTCGACGCCTCCGGCTACCCCAAGGTGGCGGCGAACTTCGGCGGCGGCGGCATCCCCCAGTCCTACATGGGAACTTTTCCCGCGTTCCTCGCGGCCTGGGGTCCGGTCGACATGGGCTTCGGCTCGGGGCAGGGGGTGAAATGCACCCACTCGGAGCATCTGTACGGCGAGTTGTGGCACCGCGCGTTCACGGTGTCTCCGGATACGCCGATGTGCGATTACCTCATCTCCTGCGGCGCGAATGTGGAAGCCTCCGGTGGCGTGGTCGGCGTGTGGCGTCACGCCAACGCGCGCGAACGCGGCATGAAACGCGTGCAGGTCGAGCCGCACCTTTCCGTCACGGGCGCCTGCTCGGCCGAATGGGTGCCGATCCGGCCCAAGACCGACGCCGCTTTTCTTTACTCGATCGTGCATGTGCTGCTGCACGAGCACAAGCGCGAGCGGCTCGACCTCGTGTTTCTCAGGCAGCATACCTCGTCCCCCTATCTGGTCGGCGCCAACGGGTTTTTCCTGCGCGACCCGGCGACGCGCAAACCGCTGCTGTGGGACCAGAAGCGCAATGCGGCAGTGCCGTTCGACACGCCCGGATGCGAGCCGGCGCTCGAGGGCAAGTTCACCTGCGACGCGGTCGAGATCGGCGCCGACGCCGAAGTGCTGGCGCAGGGCAGCCTCGAAAGCCATCCCTCCTTTGCCAAGCTGGTCGCGCACATGCAGCCGTACTCGCCCGAGTGGGCAGCCGGCATCTGCGACGTGCCGGCAGCGACTATGCGCCGCATCGCCAACGAGTTTCTCGATCATGCCCAAGTCGGGGCGACCATAGAGATCGAAGGCAAGACGCTGCCCTACCGCCCGGTGGCGGTAAGCCTGGGCAAGACGGTAAACAATGGCTGGGGCGGCTTCGAGTGCGTATGGGCGCGCACCTTGCTCGCTACCCTGGTGGGCGGTCTGGAAGTACCCGGTGGCACAATTGGAACGACGGTACGGCTCAACCGCCCGCTGTCGGAGCGGCTGGAGAGCGTGACGCCAGGACCGGACGGATTCATGCACTATCCGATGAACCCGACCGACCGCGAGCACTGGAGCCCGCGGCCGAATATCCGCAACGCCTACAAGAGCATGGTCCCGCTTGCGGCCAATGGGCCATGGAGCCAGGCGCTCGGGCCAACGCATTTTTCCTGGATGTTTCTCAACGAGACCCCCAAGGGTTTGCCGACGGTGACGCTGCCCGAGGTGTGGTTTGTGTACCGCTCCAATCCGGCAATCTCGTTCTGGGACACCAAGGGCCTATCGGCGACCATGGCGCGCTTTCCGTTCGTCGTCGCATTCGCCTACACCCGCGACGAAACCAACCATATGGCGGACATCCTGCTGCCGGATGCGACCGACCTCGAGAGTCTGCAACTGATTTGCATAGGCGGCTCCAAATACATCGAGCAGTTCTGGGAACACGAAGGCTACGCGCTGCGCCAGCCGGTGGTCGCAGCGCAGGGCGAGGCGCGCGATTTCACCGACATCGCCACCGAACTCGCGCACCGCACCGGCCTGCTGGAGGAATATAACGCCTCAATCAACCGCGGTGCGGCCGGGGTACCGCTCAAGGGCGCGAGCTGGGATTTTTCTCTGGATCCGAAGCGCGCCCACGGCCGCGACGAGATCTGGGACGCGGTATGCCGCGCGGCCAGCGCCGAGTTGAGCGGCGGCAAACAGGCGCATGGCCTCGACTGGTGGAAGGAGCATGGCCTCGCCACCAAGCCGTTCCCGCACGCCGACTGGTACCTGTTCCCGACGCTCGTTGCGCAGGGGCTGCGCTTCGAGATGCCGTACCAGGAACGCCTGTATCGCATAGGCAAGGAACTTGGCAACCGCCTGCACGAGCACGACATGCAGTGGTGGGACAAGCAGCTCGCCGAGTACCAGACGCTGCCGCTGTGGAAGGACTTTCCGGGAGAGTGGGAGAAATCCCTGGTGAAGATGGGCGGCAAGACGAAGGATTTTCCGTTCTGGCTGCTCACCTCGCGCAGCATGCAGTATTCCTGGGGTTCCAACGTCGGCATCCAGCTGATCAAGGAGGTCGCCGACAACGTGGCCGGCCACCGCGGCGTGGTCATGAATACGCGCACCGCCGGGGAACTGGATGTGGCCGATGGCGACATGGTCGAGATCGCCACGCCGCTTCACAGCGTCAGGGCCAGGGCAGTGGTGCGCCAGGGAATCCGCCCCGACACGCTGCTGTTGCTGGGGCAATTCGACCACTGGGTGACGCCGTTCGCCAAGGATTTCGGCGTGCCGAGCATGAATTCGCTGGTGCCGATGTCGATGGAACTGACCGATGCCACCGGTTCGGGAGCGGACATCGTGCGGGTGAGCCTGAAACGCGCGGGAGGTAAAAAATGACCCGCTGGGCCATGGTTGCGGACCTGCGCCGCTGCGTCGGTTGCCAGACTTGCACCGCCTCGTGCAAGCAGGCCAACGCGACCCCTCCGGGGGTGCAATGGCGGCGTGTGCTCGACATGGAAGTAGGCGAATACCCGGCGGTGAAGCGCGTCTTCGTGCCGGTCGGCTGCATGCATTGCGAGGAGCCGCCGTGCATGCACGTGTGCCCGTCCACTGCCACCAGGAAAAGGCCGGACGGCATCGTCACCATCGATTACGACCTATGCATAGGCTGCAGCTATTGCGCGGTCGCCTGTCCCTATCAGGCGCGCTACAAAACCGATCGCGCGAGCTTTGCCTACGGCGAGCCGACGGCGGCCGAGGAGCAGGGCTTCGATCCCAAGCGGCTGGCGGTGGCGACCAAGTGCACCTTCTGCGTCGACCGCATCGATGCCGGCATGGCAAAAGGCCTGACCCCGGGAATCGATCCCGAAGCCACGCCCGCCTGCGTCAACGCCTGCATCTCCCAGACGCTGAGCTTCGGCGACATCGACGATGCGCGCAGCAACGTTTCCCAGCTGCTCGCCGAGAACCAGCATTTTCGCATGCACGAGGAGCTCGGCACCGGGCCCGGGTTCTACTACCTTTGGGACAAGAAGGAGGAAGCAGGGGCCCCGCGTAGGGGGGATGCGACCGGCCGCGATTGCCACCGGACGCCGACAGCGCGGACGCGAACTTTTGACACTGGTTAAGGAGGCGGAGGCATGAGCGACGACTTCGGACCGAAGCCCTGGCACCAGAGCAACTGGGATTTCCGCGCTGCCCTTAATTTCATTTTCGGCGGCGCCGGCGCCGGGCTGCTGGTAATTGTGGCCTTCTCCGGCTTGGCCGGCGACGCGTTGCGGGCGGAAATCGTGCTCGGGATGGCGCTGATCGGGGCCGGCTTGATTTCGGTCTGGTTCGAGATCGGACGGCCGCTCCGGGCGATCAATGTCGGTTTCAACCCGTTCACTTCGTGGATGACGCGTGAATCGTTCGCAGCGGGCGCGGTGTTCGCCCTGGGCCTGTCCGCGGCATGGCTGGGCAACCCGGCGCTGGCGCAGGCGGCTGCGTTGGCCGCACTGGTCTTTGCCTATTGCCAGGGTCGCATGCTGCGCGCAGCCAAAGGCATACCCGCGTGGCGCGTGCCGGCGCTCGCATGGCTGAATTTCACCACCGCGCTCGCCGAAGGCGCGGGCTTGTTCGTCGTCCTGGCCACGCTGTTCGACACGCCGGCCAAGGGCGTGCTGGGGTATTTCTCGCTGGCGCTCGTCGCGCGCGGACTGGCCTGGTCGATCTACCGCGGCAGCGTGGCGAAAAGCGCGGCGCGTCCGGCGCTGGCGGCGCTCGACCGGGCGGGAAAAATCCTGATCCAATTCGGCACCATCGCGCCGCTGGCACTGTTGCTGCTCGGCTTGTTCGCGGCCGACATTGCGCGCATCGCGCTGCTGCTCGCCGGTGTTGGCGCGCTAGCAACAGGATGGCAGTTCAAGTTTGTGCTGATCACGCGCGCCGCCTACAACCAGGGTTTCGCATTGCCGCATCTGCCGGTGCGCGGCACCAGATAACGAGCCGCCCGGCCGCTCGAGCGGCACCAACCGAGTCAGTACAATGCAGAAACCGCCAATGATTTGAATACGTTTTACCGCCGTCGCACCTACACAACACTCGAGGACCAACCATGAGCGAGCCCCTTAAAGCCGGCCTTACCGCCACCCGACGCGTTGACATCGACAGCGATCGCACCATCAGCTTCATGGGCGACGACTGTCGGGTCTATTCGACCCCCAACCTTGTGCAAGACATCGAGGTGACCTGCCGCGATCTGCTGCTCCAACACATCGAGCCCGGCAAGGACTCCGTCGGCACCCGGGTCGAACTCGATCATGTCGGCGCCACCCTGATCGGCATGTGGGTGGAAATTTCCGTCACCCTCACCGAGGTCAATGGCAGCGCCGTTTCCTTCGACTTCACCGCGCGCGATGCGGTCGAGGAAGTCGCGCGCGGCAAGCACAACCGGTTCATCGTCGGGATCGAGAAAACTGCGCAAAGACTCAAGGCGAAACTCGCCAAGGCCCAGCTAACGGCAGCGAAGCCCGAGTAGCTGCTGCTCTGACTATACGTGGCGACTTAAATTGCGCCCCCGCTGTTGCAGAGTTGCAATTTTGCGCCGACGAAAAACCGTCCGCGCGGATCGCAAATTGCGCACGGATAAGAAACCATCCGTGCGCAATTGGCGATCTTGTATGAAAACAAACCTAAGCCGCCTTCGTTTTTAACCATAACCGTGTTTTCTGTACGGATGTTTTTTATCCGTACAGAAAACACGGTTGGCGCGCGCAGCGCGCAAGTCCGCTCTTGGCATGCGACGGTATTTGAGACGCCGTATATAGAATACAATTCAAGCAAGGAGGACCGAGCATGGGCACTATCACCAAAGGAGGCCGCGGCCGGGCCGCCAAAGCGAGCGCGGTGCGCAGGCCAGCGCCGAAACGCGCGGCACCGGCGTACAAGTTCGACGCGGCGGCGGAGACCATGCCGCGCGCGGAGATCTCGCGGCTGCAACTGCGCCGGCTCAAAGCGAGCATCAGCAACGCCTACGGCAACGTGGCGTTCCACCGCCGGCGCATGAAGGCGCTCGGTTTCGAACCCGGCGACCTGAGGCACCTGGAACACCTTGCCGGCCTGCCGTTTACGCTGAAAGCCGATCTGCGCGACCACTATCCGTTCGGCCTGTTCGCGCGTCCGCGGGCCGAAGTGATGCGGCTGCACGCGTCCTCGGGGACCACCGGCAAGCCGACCGTGGTCGGCTACAGCGCGAAGGATATCGACACCTGGGCCGATCTGATGGCGCGCTCGCTGGCGTGTGCCGGGGCGCGGCCGGGCGACGTCGTTCACAACGCCTATGGCTACGGCTTGTTCACCGGCGGGCTCGGCGCCCATTACGGCGCGGAGCGGCTGGGGGCAACGGTAGTGCCGATGTCCGGCGGCAGCACCGAGCGCCAGATCGTGCTCATCACCGACTTCGGTGCGCGCGTGCTGTGCGCGACGCCGTCGTACGCGCTGACGATGGCGGAGGTGGCGGAGAAGCAGGGCGTCGATCTCCGGAAATCCAAGCTCGAGATCGGCGTGTTCGGCGCCGAGCCGTGGAGCGAAGGCATGCGGCGCGAAGTGGAGGCGCGCCTGGGACTGAAGGCAGTCGACCTTTACGGCCTGTCGGAAATCATGGGCCCGGGCGTCGCCTGCGAATGCGAAGAAGCGCAGGCCGGCCTGCACGGCTGGGAGGACCACTTTCTGTTCGAGGTGATCGATCCGGATACCGGCAAGGCAGTGAAAGAGGGCGATGCGGGCGAGCTGGTGATCACCACGCTCACCAAGGAGGCGCTGCCGATGATCCGTTACCGCACCCGCGACATCACCCGCCTGAGCACCGAACGCTGCGCCTGCGGCCGCACGCATGTGCGCATCAAGCGCATCACCGGCCGCAACGACGATATGCTCATCATCCGCGGCGTGAACGTGTTCCCGTCGCAAATCGAGGCGGTGCTGGTGGGGCTGCCGGACGTTGCGCCGCACTATCAGCTCGTGGTGGAGAGAAAAGGCACTCTGGACCACCTGACGGTCGAAGTCGAGCTGGTCCCGAACATGGTGCCCACGGCGGAGTTGCGCAGGGTCGTAGGCGATTCGGTGCGGCATCATATCAAATCGATTATCGGAGTCACCACCGACGTGATGGTGAAGGAGCCCGGCGAAATTCCGCGCTCCATGGGCAAGGCGGTGAGGGTGCGCGACCTGCGGCCGAAGCTCAGCTGAAGGTAGGAGAAAACAATGGCGGAGCGTGCACAGGCAGGGCCCCTTTCCGGCGTCAAGCTGCGGCGGCTCGCCGCGCAGGACCTCGACGCGGTGGTCGAGATCGACGCGCAGATAACCGGCCGCTCGCGCCGTGCCTATTTCGAGCGCCGGCTGCAGGCCGCGCTGCGCGCGCCGACCCTGCACACCCAGTTCGCGGCGGAGGAGAATGGCGTGCTGGAGGGCTATGTCCTCGCGCGCAAGCTCGAGGGTGAATTCGGCCGCGTCGAGCCGCTGCTGCGGCTGGAGGTGATCGGCGTGCGCCCGGGCGAACAGGGGCATGGATACGGTGACGCCCTGCTCGGCGCCCTCGCGGCCGATGCGCGCGAGCACGGCATCCTCGAAGTGCGTACTCAAGCGATCTGGAAAGACCACGGCATGCTGGGTTTTCTCGACCATGCCGGCTTCCATCTCGGCGGCAGCCAGGTCATCGATTGTGCAATCCATCGCGGACGGATGGGCAATGGCGACGAGGAAAAGCTCTTGCTACCGGAGCACCATCGCTTCAGCGCCGAGATCGACTACGGCGAGCCTCAAGCCAACGATTTCGAGGCGCTCGCGCGCGACCGCGCCGACGTGCGCTTGCTCGCGCGCGCAGACCTCGACGAAATCGTGCGCGCCGACCGGCGCATCATGGACCGGGACCGCCGCGCCTATATTGGCCGCGTGGTGGACGAGGCGCTGCTCGACTCGGCGATACGCGTCTCGCTCGTGGCGCACCAGGATGGATCTGCCACCGGCTACATCATGGCCAGCGTGGATTTCGGCGATTTTGGCCGCACCGAGCCGGTAGCGGTAATCGACACCATCGGCGTCGATCCCGGCTTCACCGGCGCAGGCATCGGCACCGCGCTGCTGTCGCAGCTGTTCGTCAACCTCGAGGCGCTGCGCGTCGAGCGCGTCGAGACCGTAGTCGCGCGCGATAACTTCGGCCTGCTCGCATTCTTTTACCGCGCCGGCTTCGGACCGAGCCAGCGCCTGGGGTTCGTCAAGCGCCTCGCCTGATCCCGGGGTAGGAGCGGCGTCCTCGCCGCGATCAGCGCCAAAATCAACCACCGATCGACCCGAGGGCGGGGCTCCTGTCAACAGGAAGGCGGCGCCAAACCCATGCCGCCATCATTCTCGGATTACATAGAAAGCGATGGCGATGAAATGCGCCGTGCTGCCGCCGAGCACGAACAGATGCCATACACCGTGAAAATGGCGGACACGCTCGTCGAGCACGTAAAACAGGATGCCGCCGGTGTATAGCAGCCCACCGGCGAGCAGCCACGCGAGCCCGGGCGCCCCCAGGCCTTCGGCGAGCGGACGCAGCGCCGCCACGGCCATCCACCCCATGAGGACGTAGATCAGGATCGACAGGCGACGCGCGCCTTTGCCGAACACGAATTCCTGCGCGATTCCCAGGGCTGCGAGCCCCCAGGCCAGGCCGAACAGGGTCCAGCCCCACGGTCCGCGCAAGGTCACCAGCGCGAACGGCGTATAGGTGCCGGCTATGAGCAGGTAGATCGAGCAATGGTCGAGCTTGCGCAGGATCGCCTTGGCCCGTCCGCGCAGGCTGTGGTAAAGGGTCGAAGCGCCATAGAGCAGGAACAGGGCTGCGGCGTAGATACTGCAGCCGACGATTTTCCATGCATCGCCGCTGCGCGCGGCCAGGACTACCAGCACTGGCGCGCCGACGGCCGCGAGCACCGTGCCGGTGAGATGGGTGAAGCTGTTGAGGCGTTCTCCGTAATACATGGCTTATCCAGTGTACCGGAGGCAGCGGGCGGGCGGGGCAGGCGGCGCGCCAGTGCGGCGTGGTGTCAACGCCATGACTGGGCGGACCGTCCGCCCGGGGACGGTCCCGCAACAGGGGAATTCAGCCGTGCATGCCTTTGTATTTCTCCAGCAACTCATCCGGGCTCTCGCGGAAGTCCGGATGCTCGACGATGCAATCGGCCGGGCATACCAGCTTGCACTGCGGCTCGTCCTCCGCACCGACGCACTCGGTGCATAGCAGCGGGTCGATGACATAAGGGGTGCCGGCCGTAATGGCTTTGTTCGGGCAGGTTTCGACGCACGCGTCGCAGTCGGTGCAGTCGCTGTTGATGAGCAGGGCCATGATGGTTTCCTTCCAATAATCGGTCGCGCAACAGTCGGTAGCAGAGTCAGGCTGCGGCGCGCTGCTGCAGCTCGCGCAGCTTGCCATGTCTGAACGCGCCCCATAGCGCCGCGCCGATCGCTCCGGCGCAAATCGAGTCGGGGTGGCTGACCACGGTCAGACCGGTTATCTTCTCGTTCGCCAGTTCTTCCTGTACCGCCAGGAGCAAGCCGACATCCAGCGCCAGGCCGCCGGTGAGCAGCACCGTGCCCTTCATGATACCGGTCACTTTCAGCAGTTTCACCAGGCGCGAGGCCATGGAGAGGTGGATGCCCTTGAGGATGTCCGGCGTGGGGATGCCGCGCGAGACCATGTTGATGACATCGGTCTCCGCCAGCACGGCGCAGATCGAGCTTATCTTTTCCGGGGTCTGTGCCGACTTGGACAGCGGCCCGATTTCCTCGACTGCGACCCCGAGGTAGCGCGCAATGTTCTCCAGGAACTGGCCCGAGCCCGAGGCGCACTGGCTGGTCATCTTGTAGGCCAGCACCTTGCCGCGTTCGTCGATGAAGATGGCGCGGCCGTTGAGCGCACCGATGTCCACCACGGCGCGCGCCTCCGGGTTGAGAAAAATAGCGCCGCGGGCGTGCGTGGTCATGGAGTAGAAATGCCCGGTGGCGAACTTGACGTTCTCGCCTTCGCCGGTGGTGGCGACGTAATCGACGTCGGCGGGCTTGAGTCCGGCCTCCTCGAGCACCTCGTCGTAACCCGCTTTCGCCAGCTGCAGGTTGTCGCGCCGGCGGATGCGCTCGACGCGCCGGGCGAGCCACTCGCTGTTGCCGGTTTCGGTCTTGAATATTGGCGTCTTG
>Ga0080064_1000722_pt1 | contig 80348 bp, 87 predicted proteins | sample Subgrocontami54m_FD_69260 | JGI IMG/M metagenome (GOLD analysis project Ga0080064, IMG submission 69260) | Subsurface groundwater microbial communities from S. Glens Falls, New York, USA - GMW46 contaminated, 5.4 m (SPADES assembly) (version 2) ... | reverse complement strand
GCGAAAGTCTCTGAGGAGCCGGATTGCCTGGGTGTCATGATCCATGCCCAGAGTATCCAGCTCCCAGGCACCAGGCGGGAAGTCTCAGTCCGCCTGGGCTGACATTTTGTCCAAACTCAAGATCTAACCTCTTCCTCCGAATCGGGCGGAGCCTCAAGCCCACGCACAATGGCGCCATAGACCAGGTCGAGGCGGTGGAAAGGAGTTTCTCCGGGGCTGAGCCCCACGTAGGAAACCGCGAATCTCTGGGACCACGCACGGTCCCGAATCGAATATAGAAAATGTGTCTTTCCACCTCCGTAAGTCCCAACAACCATCTTGAAGGCGGAGCCTCCCTGCGGCACGTGCGTGCTGAGGTAGTCGTCCTCGATCACCGAGAGATAAGGATCCAGCCCGGCTGTCAGATGTCGAAGCCCGAACTGGGGAGGTGTACCCTTCGCTATTTCCTCAATCATGGCCCGAGCTTGGACTTGGGTCAGCTCAATCATCTGTCCCCACCACCCACGAGCTGCAGATGTGAATACATCGAGCCGCGTCCGGTGTCGTCGTCGGCAACCCATAGACAGTCACGTCTGTTCCGTGTGAATGCCCGAGTGGCTATGGTGAGACCAATCTTGGAATGAAGCGAGTCGCTTAGCTTTAGGGTGCGAGCTCGGTAGAGATCGAAACTGTAGTCAGCTCGAGAATAGCCGCGGGAGCGCTCTTCTCCCGGATCGGTCACGGCTCGGCGGTCTTGCAATAGGCTAGCGAGAATGGGGAGGGGCGCATTGATAGGCACAGGCGCGCCCGCGCCGCTGTCGGGAAGGCGCCTTACCGAGTCCCCCAGGCGGTCGATGAACACTTGTGGATCAAGCCCTGAGCCAAGACCCTGCTTTACCTTTGACACCGATCTGGCCACTTCAGTCGCTGAGAGCTTACACTCCTCAAGCATCTCCTGCTTGGGCCCGTACCAAATGACAACTCGGCCGGGGGTGACTTTTACCTCAACGGAGAAGTAGCCCACCGTAAAGAGAGGCATTTGGCCTGCAAGCTGTAGCCCGGTGTCTTTCAGCTCCCGCTCCAGATCGGCTCCAAAACGCCAAGACAACTCGTCTTCGGCCTTCTTCGCCGACTGCTGTTCCCCTTCCACCCATTGGCGCAGGCTCAATCTATACACCGCTGGAAAATCGGGCTTCTCGGCTATCGCCGACAGCTGTGCCAACGCCTTGCGGATACTGGCGATATTCGCTGCACGCTCATCACTCAGACGAGAAACAACCCCAATCAGCCGGAGGACGGCTTCAAGGTGCTTCTTACCCTGTGAGAATTCGGCGACCAGCTGCTCCGTACCCGGCCTGCTCTCAGTACTCATCTCAGCGTGGACCCCATTCGATTGCGCATTCTCTGCTCAGACGGCCGTTCGGGTTCCACCAGCATGCCGCGTCGCCCGTGGCCGTAGGCGTACCTTTACAGCTCGGCGCGTAAAGGCCGGGTCGGTCGCCTTGTTGGCCCAGACGTAGGCCTCCCCGGGTGTCAGAGAAGCTAGACCGGCTGATGTCAGATCACTCAGCGCAGAATGCGTCTTCTGCACATGCTTAAGCCAGCTGGGAGAGTTAAAGCGGTGTAGGAACACCAGCGACGCTAGTTCAACTACGGACGATGGAACGTTGATCGGATCCTGTGAAGCGACGATGATGTTTACGCCCTTATGTCTCATCTCTCGGATGACCTCGACTACTTGATTCATCAAGGGGCCGGTGGTCATGTACTTGTGTGCTTCATCAAAAACGATAATCTTGTTGAAGGCTTCACCGAGGACGCCAACCGACGACAAAACGTTCAGCATTGTGACGAATAGGCCGAGCGCTTCGTCCTTCTCGACGAATTCATCCCGGAGGTCGACAAGCAATAACCGCCCTGGCGTCATAAGGGAGCGCAACGACCGAGTGTCGTCAATGAAGCGCTCCGCGAAGTTCAGCCGTGCCTCTGCTAGATGTCTCTGTGAATCAGTCAAGTGGGCAAAACTCAACTCGTCACGGATGGTCTCCAAGGTGAGCCCGGCTCTATGCTTGCGCATGATCTCGTTGATCTGTTTTAGATAAAGCGCATCGTTTCCTGTTGCGCCCATAAGAAACCGCCAGTCGGCTACCGTTAGCTCATCGCTTGAGAACAGAATGGGCTCGATACGTATCCCAGGGAACTGCTGCTCGCGCTGGGCCATCGTGTCTGCGGTCGTCAGTATGATGAGGTCTTCCACAGCGCCAGCCTCGGCTCCGAATGCAGCCAACCGTTTCAGATCCTCTGGGTCATCGTTCGGTAGGCCCATGGACACGAACTCAGGCGGGTAATCCTGGGTCTGGTGGTAGTGAAACACGACGCCGGCCAGGGGCTTTGGCAGTAGGTTAATGCCGTCAAATGGCTGGAGCGCCATTTCGAGGACGGAACCGATCGTGTAGCTCTTCCCTGCACCTTGGACGCCAAAGACCGAGATCGTATTGCAGCCATTGAGATCCAAGGCGACGCGTCGCCACTGTTCCGCTGCCACTTCTCCCACGAGACCATACTGCGCTGTCCGATGAGTGTCACCCAAGAGGACTGAGAAATCCGGGCCGGGTTCTTTTTCTTCGGGCGCTTCGTGGTCGGCGGATTCTTCCTGTTCACGGCCGTTGACTTCAGATTTCGACGTAGGCTGCTCGCGCGTCACTCCATCAACGGCCTCGCCCTCCGCATCGGTGCGGCGAGCTTCAGCCGTAGGACCCTGTGTCGTGGTCCCCGTGAATAGATCCCGAACCGTATCCCATGTATTATCGGAGGCCATTGTCGCCGGCGGCGGAGCAGGGCTCGGTTCATCCGGCGCCGTCTCTGGTCGTTCCTGGTATCGTCCAAGCGTGCCCTCCTTGTATCGCGCCAGCGCGTCCAGCACGAGTCGGTTGATCGCCTCGCCCCCGACCACCCAGATCGGGACCTCAGCGTTCTCGTCGTAAAGGACGGACCCAAGCGCCTCCAAGCGGAAGACGAGTCCTATCTCTCGCGTGCTCAAGGAGTAGCCCGCATCGAGATCATTGAAGAACGGGCGGAGAGCACCGGCGGCCGTGTCGGAAATGAGCCCATACCTGACAGCTCTCTCGAGATAGAAGTTCAGGAGCGTCGTCAGTCGCCAGGTCTGAAGCGACCGGTCGGGCCGATCGGGGTCATGCAACGTTGGGCTAAATGCTCCGCGCAACGCTCGTTCGCTGCCTTCCAGCTGCTCGGTTATCCGGGCACGCAACTGCGCGTCTAGCCCCACCCCAGAATGGCACTTTGTCTCGACGATGAGGCATTCCAGCTCCCGGTGTCCAGGGTTTGCCGTGACCACGAGGAGATCGCCTCTGAAGCGTGGAACACCCTCTTCGGCTTGCTGCAATTCGGGATGAGCATCGAGTGGAATCACAATCGCGTTCTCAAGCAAGCCATACCCTTCGAGGAACAATCTCGCCAGCGCCATGCCGAGAGCTCCTTGGACTTGGCTTGGAGCCGAGAGCAAGCGTAGGGCGAGCCGCCCCGATAGGGAGCGTAGGCTTTCAATGAGTAACTGAGCGCTCACCTCATCCGAATCCAAGCCCAGTTGAAGAGCCAAAGGCTGGAGCAGCCGTATGATCTCAAGTCCAACTTTAGTACTGAGAAGCATCTGCCGCCCGCCGGAACCGACGAACTCAGGAGTGAAGTCCAGCAAATAGCCTTGCCTATCCGAAGTGCGCGCCCCATCGAAGTAGTCCAACCCGAGATAAGGATCGATCGTCAAAACCCATCCCGAACTCGCATGAGCGGCGAATAGAATTGCTTGATGCTTACCGTCCAATTCAAGGGATGCGGTGCTCGTAGTTCCGGTCGTGTTGGCGCCGGGCGCGAGGATCTGCGCTTGTAGTTCGCCAAATGACCGAAGCAGCATGGCGATGCGACCTGATCGACCCGGTGCTGCGGGCAGGTCAGGACACGACGTGGGAGCCGGCCTTCGGATCCAGGCGAAGGCCTGGCCTCTTCCGACAAATCGTCGAGGCGCCTCCTGCAACAGCCCGTGCACGAAGCTTGTCCTATCTGCGGTGTCAGTTCTGCCAACTCGTAACGAAACAGGAAAGGCATCCAGGAGAAGGGTTACGTCCCCCGCAAACTGCTCCCAGTTCTCCACGAAGTCGCGGAGGCGCGCTCTCGACCACGAGAGCTTCGGAAAAAGGTAGGATTGACCGGGCTCGACGAGGCGTTCGGCCGCCTGCGGTATCTGCCGTCCCGGATCCCGGAGCCTCACGAAGGCCTGACCGATGTTCTCTACTTCGGGCTTCTCGGCGAAGAGCCGCACCGAATAGCGAATGTCGGTTCCGTCCGAAGCAAGCCGGTGGTCCAACTCTATGAGAGCGTCGACGATAAGGCTAGCGTCGCCGGGATTGATCACGTTCAGAGTGAGAGCGGGTGAGTAGGCGTGCTGTCGTAGGTACGCGTAGAGCTTCTCGGCTAGCATCGAGGGGCTGATGTCTACGCTACCGGCATAGCCAGAGGTCGCCCCAAGTTCCTCCCGAACGCGGTCAAGCAAGTTGCGAGAGTCGCGGGTAGCAGGCGGCAGGTAAGCCTGCCAGCCGCCAGGCAGCGTGCCCGCATCGAGGAAACCCTCTTCTGGGGTCAGGACGAGCAACTGGGGCAGGCCGTTCCCGGCGAGATCATTCAACCATGTACGCTCTAGCTCCTTTGGTACCTGTGGACTCCGTGCCACATCCTTGACCATCTGGTGAGCCAGCTCTTGTTTCTGCAAAGACCACAGCAGCCTAATAGGGTGGGTAGGGCCCAGGAGGGCGCATATGACCTCATTGCTAAGCTTCAGCAGTACAACATCAAGCTTTGACGCCTCCGTATCCGCGGCCGCGCACCAGTCGACGTAGGCCATTGCGTACTCTTCAATAGTCTCGGCTAGCGGGAGGAGATCAAGCAGGCACGTTACTCCAAGGTACGGCTCAGCGTCCTCGGTTGGGATCCGTGAGAACTGCTCACGTGCGAGTTTAAAAAGCTGGCTTCTGGCTTGGACCATCGCTTCGGGAAGCTGAATGTCCAAAGTGTCGAGCCGATCTGGTTCTCCCGAGATTGTGAGCGAGTAGTGCCCTCCCTGATCGGGGTCCGCGAACGCCTCTCGTTCAATCCGTCGTAATCGCTGGCTCAGCGGCACGGAATACTGTCGCTGAAGGTCGAACTGGAGCGTGGCGATACCGCGCTGTGCCGCACTCTCCGGTGGGAGGTTACAAGAGGCGCGTTGCAGACGCGGCACCACAGGCTCCTTGTGCTGTCTGATAGCAGTCAAACGAGCTTGCAGTTCAGCGTGAGGAAAGCTCTGGGCCGATACGTTCGTCAGCGGGGTTGGGACATCGTCGATTTCCTCCTCGGCCGTGATGACGAGAAAATCCTCGCTTTCATTCGTCCTCTTCCCCTGGTCGCCAGCTTCCGGGTCCCGCAGCTCTTGCTTGAATGGGTCGCCAGCCTCGTTAAGGGCAACGACCCGGCAGAAATACACCCCGGAGTCCAAGCCCAGATCTTTCAAAGTACGGCTTCGCCGTGCAGTAGGCGTAGCCTTCAACAGCGGACTTTCCCAAGCTACTGCGCCATCTGAGCTTACGATTTCGATTCGGTAAGAACTGAGGTCAGGGACGTCTATGAGAGGACGTGGCGACACTTGCCACTGGACCGGCAAAGGATTACTCGACACCAACACAAGGTCGTCCGAGCCTGGCCTTCTGGGCAGTCTAACCGGATGGATCAGAACCTGAAGGGCCCCCGTCGGTTCGCCGCCCTCGCGAAACGGCCAACGGTCCAAAGCAAGATCTCGGTAGGCCGAATCCCCAGCCACCTCGGCGCCCCACTGCCTAACCTGGTCTGGTCTTCGGTTCGCAAAGAAGCCAAGCAGGCCTTGTCGAAAAGGAGAATCCTCTATCGGAAGACTCAAAATCCTCTGAATTGGCGTCGCGCTCATGTCGGTGAGACGTGCTACTGCTTGCAGGTTGCGCTGTAAGCGCCGTCGCAACCCCTCACTGGAAGTGAACAACTCGAAGTCAGGAATGAGATCTAGCTCACAGAGGGCCGAGCCCACCGCGGCTGGCGCCCCTCCCTGTTGAGCGACGGCGGCCAGATAGCGAAGCCGCTCTGACCGCGACATTGGCCGCGTCGGACTTTGAATTTTCAATTCCTCAAAGAGTTGAGGGATGAGTTGACTGACTTCAGCCGGGATGCGGGCCAACAGACTGCGCTCTAGCTCGGGAAGAATGCCGTCCACAGGAATCGATCTAAAGGTGGAAACATCGACGCTGTCGCCTGCTGCCAATTGGAGATCTGGTGGAAACAATGCCAGGATGACGGCTTCCCCAACGTTCCTTCGTTCGACGACTTTGTGAACTCCGACGCGCCAAGGCTCCGGGCCCGCTTGGCGGTCGACCAGATAAACCTCGGCAGTGGCTAGACCGTCCTGCGACAGCGCTGCGGCAACTGACTCCAACAGCGACCTTGGTACATCCGATAGACGCAAACACTGTCCAGCGTTGGCCGCGAGAATTTCATCTCTGAGCCGTCGCTCAAGTACCTGCGCCCAAGCCTCGTCAAGCAATGACGTCGGAGAACTACGCATGGCCAACGTGCACCTCGTAGCGAGGTCGAAGTGTCTGGGAGTTGAAAGCGTCTGATAGGTCCGAGTAGAAGCCTATTTGATGCAAGCGTTCACGTAACGCATTCTTGTTCGCAGTCCATGCGGGCTGCTCGCTCGCTGTGACCTCGCGATGCGCCGGCGTGTAGACAACAATGCCATACCGAGTCCTCAGCCATTCGACAAAGTCCTCGACCAGAAGGTTTCTCGGCCGAAACTCGCCACCAGGGCCATGCCGCTCCAGGACCGCTATCTGAACGAGGCACTCTAGAAGTTGGCTGCTTAACGTGAATCGACGGGGTGCTCCTCTCCCGACTGTCTGTGTCATAAAACCACCTGGACGGTTCTTCTGGCATAGGGCGTCGAGGAGATCCACTAAATGCTTTCGTTCGACCTTCATACGTTGATGGGCAATCAGCTCAACATATTTATCGAGGGAGCTCAAGTCGAGATTGAGAATTTCCTGGGCGACGGAATCGAGCTCCTCTCCCGGATCGAGCGATATAAGCTCGGAGATCTTAGCCAGGTAGAACCCCTCGAGTTTGGGGGGTGGATTCCTTAGTACATCCAGGGAATCGCGGACCGTCGACGTCTTCGTCAGGTTGACTCCGACGCCCGGAACGTTCATTAACTCTTTCACTCGATGTATCGCAATCACCGCTCTTACGTAGGACGAGATGCCGTTGATATGCTCCGCAGCGCACTGACGGGCAAGCAACGCGGTCGGCGAGTTTGGAGCTTCGGTGAGGTCGACGACTATCTCAACAGAATACGGACAGGCCCGACTCTCTCCTCCCTGCGAGGGGCACATCGGGCACATCGGCGTTGGCTCATGCCGCATCGCAGCTTCAACCCATTGGGGCAATAATTTGAAGAGCCTCATGAGATACAGCGCCAGGTGTAGCCCGAGAATGTCCCGGACGTAGCCAGCTAGGACGTGGCGTGGCACTTGATCCTCGTACGCAAGGAGACGGCGTAAATCTTCGGCCATCAAGGCGCCTTGCATCTTGCAGAGCGGCTCAAACGGGGGGCTTGCAGGAGTACTCCCCGGATCCACCCGGACCTGATCGGCGAGACCCAAGATTGCTCGTGTTTCGAGATCCAGATTTGTCTGCCTATCGTACTGGTCAGTCGCTTGATCCAGACCACGGCCGAAGAACGACTTCAGCGTCGCCAGAAGAGGCGGGTCTGCGTGATAGATGAACGCGCGCACCTGGTCCGACGCTCCGTAGTCACTCACCGCTTTTGGGTTCGTAAGCTTGAAAGCGTTTAGGTGGAAAGGTCGGGGCCCGACGAGTGTCTCTGAGCCAGGCTTATCTCGATTCATGATCTGGAGAAGGTCGCGCCGCAGCCAGGCTCGGGCAACATCAGGATGATCGGCGAAGCCGGGAAAGCGCTCCGTATTCGCGGCCATCTCGTTCACCAGATCGTCCACCTCAAGGGGCTTCTTCTTCCGCCGGACGATTGGCCTGCCATCATATCGAAGTGCTTCGAACAGTTTGAGGAGCATGCGGTCCAGCTGAATCGGTTTCCGATCCAGATACGTAATTTCTGCGGCTTTAAAGGCTGTTTGGCGGATGCCGAGTTTCACGCTAATACCTCTTCAGAGAGCACGACCTGCGATCGATTGGCCCCCGCTGCAATACAGATAAGGCGGCCGCTTTGGGTCTGTAGTAGCAGCTCCTCCGATTCCAACGAGAGGAGTCGATGTTTAAAGAGCTTTAGGTTTACAAGAAACGCGCTGCTTTCATCGTTGGCGGGCACGTAACCCTGTCGCAGGCGCTTCAGCACTTCTAGCAGGTCAATGTCCAGATCGAGGGACGCACTACTCGGGCGATGAAACAGTTGCAAACGGTCCGGTTCAGCCTCGACAAATTGGGCCGCTACTTCCAGCACTCGCAAATCGAAGTCGGCACTGGGAAATCGCCGGAATGACCGTTCAAGAGAGTCGGCGTTGTCGGTAGTGCACAGCCACAACCATTGTTCGGCTGCGGTCTCATCGGCCATTCCTTCTGACATCGAGAGGGCCGAAATCAACTCGCGCTTCCGTTGATATCGCTCACCTTCAGCGGAAGGAGCGAGGGCCATCTCAAACTCGCCGAGTCGAGAGTACGGCAGCATCGTCTGCCAGCCGTCGTCCGCACGTTCAAAGTAGGCTTGCCTTCGCGAAGCCTCGTGGACCCGGCGAGCTTCCACCGGTCTGCTCTCGTAGCCGCTTCCCGCTCGTTGTCGCAACACTTGGATAAGGTCATCGGCATAGGCTGCTGATCGGTCGGGAAAGGCCATCCGCCTCTGACCCTCGCCCAGCGCCAACAGACGGTCGTCATTTGGATTAGAAACCAGCCCAACATCGAACTCGCCCAATAGCCGTGCTCCCCGCTCAAGTTCCGTCCCCACAGTGGATCCGACCCCTCCAACACCTTGGAAATACATGAGGTCCAGGACTTCCTGGGGATCACCGCGCTCGATCACCTCAGCGATCTCCTCACAAGTTCGATCGCGAAACAGAATGAAGGAGATCAGTGACCGAATATCCCGAATGGTCAGGTGGCGGCGGCGACGTAGGCGGATGACATTAATCAGCGTTCGCAGGCGCTCCGCGGCGGCCTCGCCGGATACGCTGTCCTTGAACGTATCGACGTTGTGCTTGATGGGGCATCGTTGCCGAAAGTCACATGCCTCGCAAGGCTCCCAAAATGGAGCCTGCACGATGTGGCGAAGCTGACGGGTAAATATTGAATTGCTACCCCCCGCAGTCACCGATCGCAGGTTGAGGTTTATGACCGCAATTTGCGGTGGCAAGAGGTTATGCCCGCTCTCGTCGAGGGACGCAAGAAGGTTCGTCGCAAAATCCCCGTACTGTTCCTTGTGCACATAAAGAAAGTCTCTAAGTCTGCCCTCATTCACGGCCGCCAGTCGCACAGAATTGGATATGGACCCACTCTCGAACGGATGCAGGAAATCCAGGAGCAACTCGTCGCTTGTACGGTCCTGTTCATCTTGGCTGCCGTCGTAGAGCGTCACTATCTCCCTCTCGCCGAGCGTTAGGTGTCTCCCATTGGGCGAGCTGTCGAGAACGACTGCGCCTCGTTCAGTGGCGATTTGCTCGACGTGCTGAATGAAGGCCGTCTTCCCATCGCCGGCATTTCCGGTGACCAGGACGAGAGTCAGCTTGCCCGACAACACCGACTCTGCGAGCTCGGAGTCGAGAACGGTTTCGACGTACGTTGCCTCCGCCAAATCATCCAGCCCACGGGTTGACCTATTGGATCGTCGAGCCTGGCTGGAGAGAGCCAATAATTCTCTGACCATCGGATTGACGTTCGGCGGAGCCTCAGCTAGCAGCTGCCGCAGTCGAACGGAGAGCCCGGTCGCGACCTGAGTGGGTCGGGGCCTAGTCAAGGGGTCGATGTCTTCAAGGGCTATCCGCATCTCTCGAGCTGTTGTGAACCGCTCGGATCTGTGTGATGCGCAGGCTCTAATCAGAAACTCAGCCAGATCGTCGGCAGCCTCAGGCCGGAAATCGCGTGGGTCCCGCGGATCCACGGCCATTTGGGGTTGACGATCGGGATACGGGTGCTCACAACAAATCAGTTCGTAAAGAACCACGCCCACGGCAAAGAGATCTGGCGAGACATCCCAAGCGTCCACGCCAGCAAGTATGTCAGGAGCCATATAGGGAGGCGTTCCCGAAAGCGTGTTGACCTTCTCGCCCACACGCGACGCAATATTGAAATCGATAACGCGGATCCCGTCTGCGGCGAGCATAAGGTTCTGCGGCTTGATGTCGCGATGGACAATACCTGAAGTCTTGAGCTCTCGAAGCTCGTCGTACTCCTCTATGGTGAGATCGCCCTGTCTAGCCTTCTCATCGAGTTCGGCTATTCGTTGCGATTGAGGATGAATGCTTTCAAGCGCCTGAAGAATTTCGCTCGCGATCTCGCAAGACTCTTCTATAGAGAGACGCTTCTCCCCGCTTGCATAGGCCGCGAGCGTTTCCCCCCTGATGTATTCGGTGACGAGGTACCATTGTCCTTCCGCCGTTTGATCTGCCCAGATTGCCCGAACGATGTGAGGACTCTCAATGTTCAGGAGGATGCTTGCCTCACGGTGGACCTTTTCATAAGACTCGCCGTTGAATACTTTGAGGGCGTACTCTTGCTGGTGCAGGGCGTTCAAGACACGGTAGACATGGGAGAATCCCCCGCCTCCGAGCGGCCCGAGCACCGTGAATTTCCCATCAATTACGTCCCCAGGCTCGTATTCATCCTTCACCGTGCCTTTGGGCTCGCTTGGGGCACCGCCGCGCATGCGGTCCAGCTCCCCCGACAGTGCGGCACTATCCTGTAGCCGCAAGGCGGGGTTGGCGAGCAGCATTTGACGAACTAGGTGGGCAAGGTCTTCGGGCATACCCTCGGGAAAGGCGGGTATCTCCCCGCGCGAATTGCCTGGTTGCGCGAAGGGAGGGGTCCCGGCAAACAGTTCAAAGGCAATGCAACCTAATGAGAATAGGTCAGTGCCGGGGCTGGGCGCACCGAGCGCGGGGTTGATCAATTCGGGGGCCAGATACCTCTGGTCGAGGTCTCCGAGGATGTCATCGCTCCAAACAGTCCCCTCGGTACCCTCGAGAAGTTTTGCTCGGCCGAAGCCGGTGAGACGGACGCTTCCGTCCTCAGCGAGCAAAACGTTTGCAGGCTCGACCAGCCGGTGCACGATCTTGAAGGAGTGCGCGTGCGTCAGGGCTCGGCACACCCCGGAGATGACAGACAGCCGTTCGGCGACAGTCAACGGTGTTCCATCTTTTAAGCGTTGCCGTAGACTCCGCCCCTCTGCCGACTCCAGGACGAGGACAAAACTTCCCCCTTCCTGAAATAGATCCTTTGCCGCCACGATGTTCGGGTGGCTACCCATCTTTAACAAGAGCTCCGCTTCGCGGCTTAGCTCCTCGAAGCGCTGGCGCCGCTGCTGCTCACTGAGCGAGTAAGCGGAGGGGCTTACCACGCGAAGGAGCACCTGAGGCGCATCGGGCAAGTACAAATGATGGGCGCGATATAGAGCCTCGTCCCGGGACTGATCTAACCTTTCGATGACTTCGTAGGAACCGAAGATTAGCGGACGAGACCGCCTTCTCAGTTGCCCGGTGATCGCGCTGCGGATCGGCGCCCCAAGTTCCGCGATGCTGTCTGTGCGTTGCTGAACAGCCCCCGGGTCACAAATAAACTTGATGAGAGAGTCTCGGGTATGGATTCCACGGCGCCCTTCTGGGGTCAGCTCCAAGCGTTCTGTAGTCCCGACGAGAACGACGGCCGGTTCCACCCAAACACGAGCAAGGGCTGGAGCCCGGCTCACCAATTTGGATTTCAAGATCCGTGCTTTCCGCTCGATCGCAAGCTGAGGTGCTTTGCGCGATCTCCCGTTAACGAGCCATTCTCGATGGTCGCCGACGATGACCCCGTTCCAGTCTTTGATCTCAATCGCATAGACGGCGTGGGGCGCGATCACAACCGCGTCGTATTCGAAGAGCTGGCCCCCGTTTGGCTCACTCAGCTCTACGTTTGCGGCGATCCAATAGCCGTCTGGAAGTCCCTGCAACAGGGCTTGCACAAGCACGCGCTCGCCTTCGTTGACCGGCTCAGCACCCGGTATGTCAATCAACCAAGCCAACGTTCAACCTCTTGAATTGCCTGTTCTTCCTGAATGTCAGCTTCATTCCGCAGCACCAATGCCCGGCCCACCGCTTTTACCAGAGTTGGTTGTAGCGCCGGGATACAGATCCTCGACAGCGCTTCAGGTTTCAGGTGCGGAATTGAAGTGCCGTATGAAGTTCGGAGGACTGCCCGCCTGCCCACACTGCTGGAGAGAAAAGCGAAAACTGATGCCAGAGCATCTTTGCTAGTCGGCGCCACACGGATTAGGTCTTCGCTCGCAGCCCAGCCAACCAATCTGCTACCTACATGAGCCGGCCGGCCGATCAGTCCATACCTTTGCCCGGACCTTTGCACGAGGATCAAGCCTTCGTTGAGCAGACAGTCGGCTTGCTGAGCGTCTCTCCTAGTGATTCGCTGCCGGAAAGTTGGCCGAACCTGATAGAGATCCGTACCCGTTAGAAATGGGACACCACGCTCAGCTCGTGTTCGCTTGACAATGGGGGGTCTGGATATTCTTGCAAGATCACCTAGTGCTGTGCCGGATAGGTGGGCGCCCTCCGCTGCCCACCCAATATGGTTAAAAGCGTCTAATCGACCGTCCAGAAGGCGACGTCCGACAAGTCCTACAGCAAAATCGTGGTCATGACAGCTCGGCATCTCTCCTGCAAACGCGTCGAAGTAGGCGCAGGCTTGTTCAATCAGCCGGCTCGCTTCGGTCCTTTTCTCGGCCGCGTCCCAGACGAGGTGGTGGATGAGTCGCTGGTTCGAATCATCCATCAACGGGACAGGGATGTCAGCTATGTGATGTGGCTCAATGTGCTGAACGACAGATCCGTAGGTCCTTTGTTTGATCATGGCCTGCGCCGGCGCGGAACTAAGGAAGGCGAAGAGGTAACCGGGGTATACGGCCACGTCATCAGGGACCAGCCGGATAATGTCGTGAGAGCCCACCATCCTGTGCATCTCGGGTCTTACGAATACTGTGCGTCCGATCGTCCCAGAGCATGACATTAGTGTCCAGGCGCTTTGAATCAGGAGTTGGGCTATCTGGGGGGTGCGGGCATTGGACAGAAGAAGCAGGCCATTCAAATCACTCTGGAGCATGTCTGTGCCGTTGAGGTAAGGCGTCCCCCGATCACGATCCACAACGAAGGTTCGAGCGAACCGTGCCCCACTAAAGATCCTGGCGACGCGATCGAGGGGGAGGACCCGATCTGCGATGTTATTGATCCTATCCCTCGCTGCAAGCCCGCCATTTGCATACGTTCCCGCGTCGAGCCGTAGGTTTTCATCACGGAGCCATCGACTTTGCGCAACGAATGCTGTCACGACCCAACCCTGCCTGACGGAATTACACCGCCACCACGCCATTCACGGTAAGCCTGGACAAGCTTCGGGAGGTCATCGGCAACAATCTTGCGACGCAGCTTGCGCGCCTCAGTTACCTCCTGCCCGGCCCTCAAAACCGTGAGGCGCTCCTCGTAACCCTCGAATAGCTCATATCCATCTGGATCTCGACGGTGAACCGGGACCCCGCGTCGGTCATGGCCAACCACTTCGGCTACACCCATAAAGATGGGGTAGTCTGCGTCTACCCCAGATGCAATCTGCGCCTTGGTCTTCTTCTGGATAAACAGCAGGGACGCCTGAACTCCGACTTGCGGCAGAAATGCTTCGACCGGCAAATCGATCGACGCCAGAACGATGGCATGGTTCAAGATCCAGACGCGGATTGGCTCATTGTCCGGGTTACCAAGAATCCCATCGGGTACAACGATGCCCATCCTCCCGCCCTCTTTGAGCCATTGCCAGCAGCGCTCAATGAACAAGATTTCGGGCGGCATCTTTGGGCGGAGACCTGCCTCCTCTTTGATCCACTGTCCATTGGCCGATTTTCGCCACCGGTGGCCGAGGTCGAACGCACGGAGGACGCCTGCGTCGTCGACGGGAATGTTTGCCCCAAATGGAGGGTTTGTGAGAAGGACGTCGAAGCTTTCAAAAGGAAGGCGTTCTGCACCCGGAAATGCTGGCCTCGCTACATCCGAAGCACTGAATTCGAGGCTATTGGCGACGAATAGATTGCCGTGGCCATCGTTGTTGATGAGCATGTTCATCTTTGCGGCGCGCTGAAGCTCGGGATCCACATCTATGCCGAAGAGATGCTCACCGGCATAATGTGGGCAGCCTCACGAAGCACCTGCGCACCGTTGCGAACATGACGAATTCGCTCGGCGTCGCCGTCGCCGCACAACTCAATCGCTCGTTGCTGTCGAAACCGGTCCAGACACGCCACAAGGAATCGTCCGCTTCCACAGGCTGGATCAAGAACCCGTTCGTTTGGCAGAGGGGCTAAGATTTCAACCATGGCCTCCACGACATTTCGCGGCGTGAAGAATTGCCCACGCTCCCGCTTCATGGTGGTGGCAACCATCGCCTCGTAGGCCATGCCTTTAACATCGACCTCGGCATCCAAGAATTGGTAGCGTGCGAGTTCCCCCGCAACCCACCCTAGTTGCCTTGGCTGAAGGTCGATCTCGTCGCTCGGCTTAAACACCTCTCCAAACTCGGGATCTCGCTTCAACTCCTTGAAGACGTCCTTGATTCGATCCGAGATAGCCTGTTGGCCTTCCGACGTACCTCGTTCCCTGACCCCAACCCAGAACTTGCGCCGAGAGGACCGTCCATCCCGTAGTCGACGTTCGTCATAGATCTTGCAGAAAATGAGCTTGATCATCTCCGAGAAGGCACGAGGCCCCATCATCGCCTGGTTGCCGTAGAGATAGTCGTGACAGCGTAAGACTGTGTCACGGAGATCTTCAGCTACGGCAACACGCCCCACCTGTCGGTCTGGCCGTTCTAGGTCAGACAAACTCTCTCCCCGTCCGGGGAAATCGGAGAGCTCCTCAAATTCAATGTCAAGCGGCCTCTCGACCTTGCGCTCATATGCGATGTCGTGCCCGTTCGTCCACACGCCGAACTCGCAAGATTCCACTGACTGAAGGAGGAGTTCCAGTAAGGGAACTCCTCGGGCCGAATCGGTCGGTTTCACTTTGCTGCCTTGGACGACAACGATGCGCTCAATATGCTGTAAGCCTCGTGGCGAGCCCTCTTGGTAGATGACCAAGTCAGCTACCCTCGTCCGTCGGCGATTGTTCTCTTCAACTGGCATTTGGACCTCGCGGTCCATCGACTCAAGGGAAAAATGGTACTCGGCGGCGAGAATTCGAACCATACGCTGGATCAGCTCCTCGCGTTCGGTCCTTGGGCGCTCCAAGCCGGAAAGGATATCGACAATGACGTCCGCTTCCTGATCCTCTGACGGTAGGCTTTCCGCGAGATCGCCGTCTAGAACTTGTCCAGCTTCGTCCAACGTGAAATCCGCTCCTTATGGGACCGACAAGACTTCCCTATCCTGGGGCCGCGACTCTCTAAAGAACGGCATGACCACAAAGAACGGATAATCGATCGCTGTACCGGCCGCAAAGCAGGTGCCGATGTCGAGATGAGGAAGCAGGTACTCAACAAGGCTTCGCTCAGCAGCATCCACGGAAGCGGCAACGGCTCCAAGATCGTTGGCATTGACCAGCCTGAAGATCAAATGGGAATTCATTTGCGAACGAAGGTTCGTGTTCACACTGGCTGGTCGTTGAGATGAGATGATTAGACCGACGCCAAACTTCCGTCCCTCGCGTGCAATGCGTAGTGTGGCATCCAGCGAGTGGCGCACCTCGTCGAGCCCCGACTCCGGTGCGAAGTTCTGCACCTCGTCAATAGCGAACACAGTCCGAAAGACTCCATCGGTGGCCTTCGCTGCGGCAAAGGCCTCATCCATGATCCATCCGACAGCTTCTGAGCGGAGACCGGCGTCGTGGATACCGCGCAGGTTTAGGACATACAAGGCTGAGTTGCTCATCATTTCGAGGAACGACCCGCTCTTGCTCCCGATGACCGCAGACGGAGTCGGGTCCGCTATGACGAACCTGGACGGGGTTCTATCATAGGCCTTGACGAGCCTATCCGACGCCGAACCGGGACGTGGAGCAAGCTTTCTCACATGGTCAATAAGGGCCGCGATTTCCACGACCTCCCCGCGGCTCTCGAGGCGACCGACAGCCGTCCAGAGCGCCTCGTTTAGACCCCCGTCGATCATGCGAAGGTTAAGTTCCGATCGGACCGCATACTCATCAAAGATGTTCACGACATCCGGAAGGGTCACTTCGAATTGAGTAAATCTGGGATGAAGGCGATCGGCCTCAGCCGCGTATTCGCCATGGGGATCGATGACAATTATCCGGGTCTGCCATGGAGAGCCTTCCTCCACTAATCTGGTCGCGGCCAGCGAACGCACCAATACTTTTAGCCCGTTCGACTTGCCCGCCCCGGTCATCCCGTAAATGGCGCAATGCTTCTCAGCGATCTCGGATGCCTTAAGCCGAACTGCTACGTCAGGATGGTTGAGAACGCAGCCGAGTTCCAGCTCCCCATCGCCTTGGAGCCCGGACAACAAGTCGCTCGAAGCGACACGTACTAGGGCACCGGGCGCAGTCGGGCTTAGCGCCATCTGGAGCCGACCTTCTAGCCACTGCTTAATCACGCGCACCGAGGCTATAGAGAAGGCGGCCGCTGGATCATAAAACGTAGTGGTGAGAAGGAGTGCGCGTTCTTTCGATGCACCGCTAAACAACGACTGAAGGTCTGGCAGCGGACGACGGGAGTAACCCCTGGGATCTCGCAGCTGGGCAGGCTGCTCCATTTCAGGGAAAGAAGTGTTTACCGTACGGATCTCTTCGATTCTCCCGAGTACGTATCCCCCATCACAGTCCGCAACCACATACTGGGCCCGGCGGATGCCCTTAAGTACAACGAAGTCAAATTCGGTCGTTGCAGGTTGGCCGATCACCGAGCCAACGACCTCGTCGCTTAGCGATTGAGAGTCGGACCAAATCCGTTCGAATTGAGCCTGAGCGTCGGCCACGGCAGGGCCATCCGACGCATCTAGCAACACGCCCGCTTCGTAGTTCGTCCAACTTTGTTGTTCTGGTCTGAAGGTGTAGCCCGCCGTCGCCGTGACGTTTGAAGATGAGATCAGGACTCGATCGCGGTCGACAACGATCATCTTGGCATGCACGCGCTTGCAGTAGCGGACGGAGGCGCCGATTTCCGCAAATTCCTCTAGAGCGCTGAGCTCGGTGATGTCGAGGTCAGACATCTCTTTGAGACGGTAGACGACCCTGACCTCTAGCTGTCCCTGCTCAATTCGCGGTCGCGCTGACTCGAGGAGGAGGCGTAACGCTGGACCCGTAATCCATCCGCTGGAGATATCGAGGGACCGCTTCGCTTCAGCGATCATTTGCCTCGCAGCCCGCGACACAGACTGCTCGGTAACGAAGACGGCCATTCAGACCGCGTTCAAATGTGACTTCAAGCGTCTAGGCACGGAGACACCTCGGAAGGACGCCACTAGCTTGTGGGGACCCTCGTAGGCTACCCGTCAGCTACCTGAGAGTCAAGAACAGCTACGTTTCCATGCTTGGAGCATTGAATGCCTCTACCAGGATGGTTCCTTTGAACGGCTCGCGGCTGTAGCTTCGCGGGGCGAGTCCTACGGACATCGCTTATTCGGCGCCACTACAGACGAGCGCTTCGAGCCCCCCGGCAAGGGTGAAATCCTGATCTCGGTAACAGTCGATCGCGCCTCGCGCGGCATCTAGAACCACGGCCCAGTCAGCCGTGCCAGCTGATCTCTTTACATTGGCGGGCAACTTGTACTGGGACGGCTGCTTCGCCTCGAGCGCGTCAAAGACCTCCCGCAGTCTCTCCGATCGCGCAGGTTTAGACACTCTACCGATGGCTGCATAGGTCAACGCTTGAGCAAGAAACTCATGCAGTTCAGATGGAAAGGCCGAGAACCAGGAAGTGCGGGTTCCAACCCACGTCGACCAGTTAGTCTGACCGTTCGTATCGAGTGCGGATAGATCACGACCTATATCGTCTATCCGGGTGCCGAGGTGAATCACCGCGTGGGCATGCTCGTGGATCCGCACGATCTCTCTCAACTCATCGGGGCGGGCACCGAAAACCCGCGCGTCCTGATCTATGCGATTTACAAAGATCTTGATCGACTGAGTCATGGGTTCGTAGCGCCCATACAACACATCAATAGGCAGTTCGCCCTCCTCAGTCGACCCTGGGAGCAGGATCGGCAAGTCGTGAGACCAGTATTCCGTCGCGGTGCCGCAGATCACAGGATTCCGTGCTATCCGCGGCACTAGAAGCCCAGGCTCGTCATCGTCCCCCGGTTGCGCGTACCCTCGCAGCAATACGTCCGCCATTCGAACCGCCGCCGCCCAGTTTGCGGATGAGGCCAAAGTAGCCAAACCTCCTGTTTTGTTGAACGCTTCGCGTTCCTGACCGCGTCCTGAAATATACGTGTCTGACTTCGGAAGGCTGACCGGCCGTCTCGGAAACGACCGGATGTGAGCGCCGCACTTAGGGTGCTGTCCTCCAACTCTGCTGATCTACGGACCCCGTCGCACTTTCCGTCTCACAATCAAAATTGCCATATTGACAGCAATGATAAGTAGTGAGACGATATCAACCGATGAAGATCGGCTATGCCAGAGTATCGAAGGGTGAGCAGTCCCCAGACCTTCAAACCGACGCCCTCACTTCTGCTGGCTGCGAACGGATCTTTCAAGACACCGAGACCGGCGCCAGGGAAGACCGGCCCGGGCTGATCGAAGCGCTTGATTTTCTCCGGCCCGGGGACGCGTTGGTTGTCTGGAAGCTCGACCGCCTAGCACGCAGCCTCAGACAGCTCATCGAGCTCATGAACCAGCTCAACGGCCGGGGCGTCGGCTTACAAAGCCTAACTGAGAACGTCGACACCACCACCCCGAGTGGCAAGCTCATATTCCACGTCTTCGGGGCCCTCGCCGAATTCGAGCGTGACCTCATCCGTGAGCGCACCAGGGCAGGACTCGAAGCTGCCCGAGCTCGTGGGCGAAGGGGAGGCCATCCTCGCGTCGAAGCACTAAATAGCCCTAAGAAGCTGGCGATCGCCCAGTCCCTCTACGCCGACAAGAGCAACTCCATTGAGGACATCTGCCAGGCTCTCGGAGTGTCGAGGTCTACTCTCTATCGCTACCTGAATTCCCACCAGAGCGCAGCGGAGGCGGCCGCAACATGACCCAAACCAAGTATCAGGTCACCCTTTCTGTCGATGGCAGGCACGCCGTCAGTGTCCAGAGCGACGATCCCGCGGCCGTCACCGAAGGACTGATCTGGGCGCACGATACCTACAAGAAGCTCACGAGGATGGGGGGCGCCGACACGAGCACCCGTGGGTCTTCCAAGCTGGAGGACGTGCCGACCCAGCACCGAGTCGACGCCGAGACAGGTGTTCCTATCTGTGGGGTACACGGAACCCTCATGGTCTGGGTAGACAGGAATGGCGGGTTCTGGAGCTGCCATAAGAAAGAGAATGGCAAATGGTGCTCGTATCGTCCACCTGCATGAAGCGCGCTCGCTGAGACGTTGACGGTCGCCCTCCTGGTCGAAGGGCATCCACATCCCAGCGGCGATCCGAGACAGAAGCATCCCCAACGCCTCTCGCTCCCAAGGAGCCTGCTGGATGGCCCAGCCCACGGCTCTGTTCTCACCTCCCCTTCGGCAGTTCTAACCGTCGCCGCCGGAGTTTCTAATCATCAGCCAACAGCCAGTCCCGCCATTGCTGCCCTCGTGTCGGAAGGACACAGGCACCGCAACCCACACGGCAAATATCCGCTTGCGCCGAGCTGCTGCCCCGCCTCACCCTCGCACTTGACAATAATGACCAGCAGTGATAAGCTATGATAGTATATGAATACACATGTCCAGTCATTACTGCCGGTCGAAGAAATCGGTGAATTCACTGGTCTAAAAATCAGCGAGCATCGAACACATGGCCTTTTCATGGACATCGACGTCGGAGTCGTCGAGACATGGCAGGACGACTACGACCAAGTATTCGTGATCGTTGATTACGCTGAAGAGGGGCAGCAAGCATTCAAGCGCCAACAGTTTGACGTTTGGTTCTGGGACACGCGCGAGCACTATTGGGCGTTTGGCTCTCCCTTCTTTCTCGGTGTGGACGAGCCGCACTGGGGCGGGTTCACGAGCGTCGAAGAGGCCCGTCGGTTCATCCTTGACCGCATTGAGGGCAATTGGATGTCTGCTGCGACGGTTCGTGCCTTTCCAGACGAGGCATTTCGGACGCGAGCAAGATAGGGCGATTTCTGCTCTATTGACTACTCGTGATCACATATGTATACTAGTGCTACTATGGAACTCTTGACCGTTCAAGAAACCGCGCAGATGCTCAAAGTCACTCCTATCACCGTCCGCCGCTTTATTGCGGCTGGACGGCTCTCTGCGATCAGAGCAGGAAAGGGGGTGCGTGTGAGAAAAGAGTCTGTTGAAGCCTTCATTCAGCCTATCGAGCCGAAGCCCGATCCTGAGGAACAGCCGAACCCTGGTCTCAAAGGGAAGCCCCTTACCTTCCAAGATCCTCTGTGGGAGCTCGTTGGCTCCGCAACGGATGCCGAGCCCACTGACGCATCGAAGAAATACGAGTATCTGGCGGAGGCGCTGGCGCCCAGCCAGCCATGACCGAGCCAAGAACTCCACGACCGAGGCAGGTCTTCCTAGACTCCTCGGGCTTTCTGGCGCTTGTCAATCCGCGGGACACCCACCACACCCAGGCCAGAGCTGCCTGGGAGAGACTCACCAAAGAGGGCTGGCGCACCTTTACCAGCAACCTAGTTGTAGCTGAGACCCACGCCCTGTTCCTCACTCGTCTTGGCCGCGACCGTGCAACGGCGTTCTTGCGATCGATCCTGCAAAGCAGCACAACCATCGTGCGACTGAGCCAGCAAGACGAGCAGCACGCACAGGACATCATCTTTCGCTACGACGACAAGAACTTCTCCTATACCGATGCCAGCAGCTTCGCGGTGATGGAGCGACTGAGGATCGGCCCTGCCTTCACGTTCGACCACAACTTCGCACAGTATGGATTAGAGATGATCGGCCCAAGCGAGGAGAGCCGGTAGGCTCACGCACGGGTTTCGGAGGACCCGAAGGACCTCCGAGTGTCTATGGCCATCGAGCAGCGTCACATTGAAATGTATCGAGACCTCTTCGTCCACCGCGAGGACGTGTTTGCTCGTCAGACCCCGAACGGTTCCTATTTCCTCAGACGCGCCCGCGTCTCGGACAAGGTACTCGGTGCTCACCTTTTGGGAGACATCACCGCCGGCTTCTATGCTCTCCGCCCCGACAACACTACTCGCTGGGTTGTGCTGGATGCCGATCGACCAGATGGCCTGGCCCAACTCCAGGAAGGCTGGAGGCAGCTCGATACCCAGGGAATCCCCAGTCAGCTCGAAGCCTCCCGCCGCGGAGGGCATCTGTGGATCTTCTTCGAACCTATCCAGGCGATCAACGCAAGACGTCTTGTCTTGGCCGCACTTCCTGATCTGGAAGGTCTTGAGATCTATCCCAAGCAGGACCATGTCCGAGAGCACGGCGTTGGCTCGCTGGTTCGAGGCCCACTCGGGATTCACCGATTAACGGGCAAACGCCACCCTTTCCTCGACCACATCAGCCTGCATCCCACTGCCGCGACGGTTCAATCCACTCTGGAATACCTTCAGGAGGTCCCTCGACTAACCGAGGCTAGAGTCTTAGACCTGCTGGAGCGCCTACCTCCGCCCGCGCTCGCTGAGAGACTTCACGAGGCACGTTTGCGAGAGCGACCCCAACGACTGACTCCCATCGATCAGCTGAAGCAGCGGATCGGTGACCAGCACGCTTTCATTGCTCAGTTCGTCGAACTCGACGCGAAGGGTCGTGGGCACTGCCCCCTACACCCGCCCGACGCCAAGAAGTCGTTTGCAGTCGACCCCCAGACCGGACACTGGACGTGCTTTCATGAAGTCGACCCAAGGACAGGCACGTACCTCGGTGGGGATGCCATTGAGTTCTATCGCCGCTTGAAGGGCCTGTCATACAAAGACGTCATGCGCGAGCTGCGGCAAGTATTTTCTTGACGATGGCCGCAACCAGAGCTGTTGCGCGAGCCACGCCGAGGGTATTTGCACACTCGTGATATAATAATGAGTGGTTATGCGAGGAATCCGCGATGCAGAAAGAGACTGACTCCGTTGACATTACAAATATCCCAGACTTGCTTCGCCTCGCCGAGGAAGTCCGTGCGACCAAGCAGCCACGCCTTCTCAAGCGGGGTGATGAAGAAGTGGCCATCCTTACGCCCGTCACACGCTCATCTACAGCGGCGAATCGCCGATTGCTAGAGAGCTTTGATCGCATGGCGGGATCACTCGCCACCGTCGATATCCCCGGTTGGGAGAGCAGTGAGGCTGCCGAGCGATGGGTGGAGGAGCAGCGCAAAGGTGACATGTTTCCCTTCGACCCACCCACGAAACTATGAGTGAAAGCCAGCTTTATCTTCTCGACACTACGGCGCTCATCGATATCTCAAAGGGCTTTGAGCCCGCCCGCTCCAAGATTCGCAATATGATCAGCAGCGGCGACCAGCTCGCTGTATGTGCGATCTCGGTTGCCGAATTCGCCACGGGCCTTCAGCCTTCACAGCGCGACGAGTGGCGCGATTTCTTGGGAAATCTGCTGTATTGGGACATCAGTCGAGAAGCCGCCTTCCAGGCTGGCATCTGGCGATACGACTTCGGTCGCCGAGGCGTGCAGCTTTCAACGACTGACGCGCTGATTGCTGCCACGGCCTGGCAACACCAGGCGACGATCATCACCAACAACGCGAGGCACTACCCTATGTCTGAGGTGAGGTTGATGTCCGCCCGCGATTGACTATGAGAACCGATACCCTTCATCGATCGAAAACGATCACCGTCACCGTCCAGAACCTTCTGGACGATCCCTCCCAGCTTCTCGACTTTCTTGCGGAACATCACTGCATCGCCCTCGTCGTCGATAAAGCGGGCCAGCCTTTTGCCAAGATCGTTCCTTATAACGACGCGATCCTCGAATCGGCTCAAGGCCGTCCGGGCGACTCCTCGCCGGGTTCCACGCGCAACCGGCGGAAGGAGGCGAAGGTCCGATGAGCCTCTCCTCCTCCAGCCAGACCAAGGTTCGCCAGCTCGTAGAACAGAGTGCGATGGATCTTGGGCAAACCTCTCGCATCGACCTCTATGCCCGTCTGACTTTGGAAGTGATCGATGAAGCGAAGGTCAGCGAAGCACGGGTCCTACAGGTGGTACGCGATTGTGCTGCGCTGGCGTCAGCGGTTGGACGGGCCAACAACAATGGCATGGCATTGTTCGTCTATCTTGTTGCCCATCTCCTGAAGCTTCCTCCTGATGCCGTTCTGGCAGCTGCCGATAGGGCTCTGAAGGAAGGAGCTAGGGCATGATGAACCCCATTCTTGTTCGCCTTCCCGAAGATATGCGACGCGCTTTAGACGCCAAGGCCAGACGGCAGCACAAGTTGCTCTCCGCGGTCATGCGCGAGGCGATCCACGAATATGCCGAGGCGATTCGTCTCACACGAGGTGCGGATTCCCATGAAATCGCCATCGCCTCCCACAACGGCGAGATTTGGATCCCGAAAGCACTTCGACAAGAGCTGCGAATGGAACCAGGAGAGGAGTTTCGAGTTACTCCGCTGCCAAACGGGCTGAAGCTGAAGCGAGTCAACTCACCCCACGAGCCACGGGAGGGGCCAGCGGCGTCATGAGCAAGCTCAAGCTAAACAAGGAGCAGGCGGCCGTACTTGAGCAATTCGTCAAGAACGTCGAGATCAGTCCCTACAGCCCAAGCCCGGCCGCTATCCAGCAGCGGGTCCACGAGCTTGAGTCACTCGGGCTCGAAGACCTGCCTGAGTTCCCAGGGATCTCCTCTCCCGTTCGCCAGTACGCGATCAATACGCTCGTCTCCACGATGGCGAGAGATGCGGGTCGCTCCGACTTGGCACCCCGCGAACTTCTCACCAAACACCCGGGTCTCCTGGAACGAGCCGACGAGCTTGAGGAACGATATGGGCTTCGCCCGATCTCCATGGATGAACTGCGCCGTGATGGAGAGTGGCATGAAGCATGAGAGAATACGAGCAACCATCACATCAGGAGCGCGAACTGACTCGCGATTACCACTACGAGTTTCACGGGCCATGGACGCCAGGCGGTCTCTGCCGAATCCGTACCTTTGAACATCCCTCACTCGTTCCGGTTGTCGTCGCCAGCGAGTTGCCTGAGAACGACAACACCTCGATCACCAACATGGCCTCTGTGTTTACGCTTAGCATCAGCGAGGAGGCGTGGGCTGACCCGAACATGACCTGGCGCTTCATGCCCTTGATTCGACATGTCGCCCGCCTCCTCGCTCCTCGGGCTTGACTTCATGGGAGCCGGTCACGCCATGTGACCCAACAGAGGCCTGTCAGCCTGGGAGCGCATTCCAGATTGGGAGGCAGCCATGATCACCCTCGGAGTCGACGCTCACAAGCAAGTCCATGTCGCTGTCGCCCTCGACGATGCCGGGCGAGAGCTCGATCGTTGGCGTAGGGCGAATAGCCCAGATGGATGGGAAGCCCTCCGTGCCTGGGCCGTCACCAGAGGCGACGAGCGTCAGTGGGGCATCGAAGGGGCGTGGAATTACGGGCGTGGCCTCGCACAGCACCTCGTCGCCGCCGGTGAGACCGTCTACGAGGTCAACGCCCGGTGGACCGCGGAGGGCCGCCGTCGTGCGCGGCGCCCTGGCAAGACCGATCGCCTGGACGCCCGGGCTGTGGCGCTGTTCGTGCGCCAGGAGGCTCCACAGTTGCCGCGTGTCGCGGCCGACGATGTCACGGCCATTCTAGACCTCTTGACCAGCCAGCGGGAGGTCGTGGTGACCGAGACGACCCGCCTGCGCAACCAGCTTCACGCCCTGCTGATGCAGATCGACCCGCAATACAAGGACAGGATCCCAACCCTCGAGACCCAGCAGGCACTCGCAGCCTTGGAGACCTATCAAGCCGCGGCACCAGCTCCCCTGCAACAGGAGCGCGCGGCGATCGTGCGACAAGTCGCGCAGCGCCTGCGTCTGGCCCTCCAGCAAGCGGCGGAGCTGAAGCAGCAAATCGAGACCCATACCGAGGCGGCAGGGTTTTCCGCACTGACGAGCATTCACGGGGTTGGACTCGTCATCGCCGGCACGCTGGCGGGAATCCTGGGGCCGGGTCTCCGGTTCAGGACCGATGCTGAACTGGCTGCGTATGCGGGGACTGCGCCGCTCGAGGCCTCATCGGCTGGAGTCGTCCGCCATCGGTTAAACCGCGGGGGGAATCCGCGCCTCAACGCGTTGGTGCACAAGATTCTGCTCACCCAGCTTCGCACCTGGGAGCCGGCGCGGGTGTACGTGGCGAAACGCCTGGCCGAAGGCAAGACGAAACGAGAGGCCATGCGCGCCTTGAAGCGCTACCTGGTGCGAGCAATCTGGAGCTCTTGGAAGAAGTGTCTGCTGGCTCCATCGGCGGAACCCTCGGCTGCAGGGAGCGGAACTCCACAATGAAGAACGCGAGAGCAAAGCTCGGCTTTGCTCTCGCTACCGAGCATACAGGCGGGGGTGAGGAGCGCAAGGGCGAGTCCAGCCGTAGGCGGACTCGTTCATCTTGCCCTTGCGCGCCGAGGGGGCGGCTGCCCCCTCGTGACCCGGGTTACGGTTCAAACGGTCCCAAGAGGAACGCCAGAGGCCGGGCTCTTGACATGGGAGCGTCGAATTCTTGGCGGCCGAGATCCTGGAACTTCACTTTGCGGAGCGGGTCGGGCTTGAGACTCCGCTGATCTGGGTTGAACACTACCCCGAACGGGCGTACGGTCGGGAGCGAGTGCCTGAAGAGTTCGACCTTGTTCGATTCGAGCGAAGCATCCCCGTTGACGTCTACGTTGGAGGTCGCTGGAGACGATCACTGGGCGAGCCTCAGTGGAAGTGCCTGAGCAAGGGGGAACTAGACCAATTCACGAGATGAAGGAATTCGACCACGCAGCTGACCCACCCTCTCTTCCCGCTTACCGAGTCCTGCGTCAGAGGGGAAGCTTCAGTTGCCCGAAAGCCAGCCTGTGTTTGATCGGACTGAGCGATATTCCGCCCTGCAACGTTCTTGGGCGCGCGGACCTTGGGGCTACCAGCTGACACCGCAGCAGCTCTCTCGCCGCGTAGGCGTCGACCAGTAAGGCCTCGACGGTTGAGCGGGCCAAAGCCATCAGGGTCCAGTCCACCTCGTAGATGTCCCGATCGACTTGGTAGGCAACCAGTGGGCTCACATCGTTTGCATCACGCAGATCACCGCTCGCGCATTGCCTGTTGGCGGTCGAAAGGCATTGGCGCACTTGCGGTTCCTTCGTGCGTCCTGCCAGCAGTCGATCTATCTCTCGCTGCCCCACCAGTTGAACAGGCGACAGGTCTATCGGCACGCTTGGAATATCCGAGCCGCCTTCGGCCGATCTGAACCGCACTCTTGAAATCGTGTCCTCGATCAGCAGCTCCATCGGGACTCGTTTCTTAGCGAGCTCCGCCACATGGATGGACCACGTCATGAGATCGAAGCCCACCGCGGGACTGTCGCAGCGAAGGCCGAGCAACACTTTCGCTCGATCGAGGTCGTTGCCGCGCAGCCAGAAGAGTCCCTCGCGCTCCTCGAAGAGGACCGAGTTGGGAGACCTCGCCCAGATTCCAGGGGGCGGGGCCGCGGAAGCGACTCGCGCCAGTTGGGATCGGCGTGCGCGACTCCGTGCGCCGGGATCAGCAGTGTCTGGGAATAGTGCAGGTTGTTCCCCTTCTCTGGGCATAGCAACCCAGAGGTTGAGCAACCCTGGGCAATCTCATCATAGAACCGACCCATTGGCGTGCCGCATGATTAGCGCACCTTGTCGATCCCCGGTGGCCCTTGACAAACTCATCAGTCCGAATACCCGCGGGGACGTGGGCGCAAGAACTGCGGCGTTACACGATCTCGAAGCAGATCGTGTCCTGCTCAGACCGCCGGTACTTGAGCTTCTTGCCCATGCAGTTCGCCGCTGTCGTTAGCCGCCGCTTCACGGTCCGTCGTGCTTCTCCGCTTTCGAGCGTTATCTCTCCTCCTTCGCCCTCCGCGACCTGCCCAAGGAATTCCCTGTATTCGCCGAGGTCAATAGCAGATCCTCGTTTACCGCGCCATGTCGCTACCTGATCAGCATCTGCTCGTTGAAACGTCGGCAAGCTCCACCTCTGTTTCTGTCAAGTGCTGAAAAGCCCGCTGTACTAGGCTAATCGCCTCTCTTGTTGTAAACCAGTGAGATAATGGGCCCTAAATCCATTATGAGAGCTCGCATCTATCATCATCCGAAAACTATCGTCCTCACCTTCGCGCAACTCCACGCTCAACTAGAAGAAGTCTCTGGCTTCATCGAAGAGCACGGCGGGAGCGTCCTTATCATCGACGATCAGGGCAAGCCTATCGCGACGATGATCCCCTTCGATGGCGTTTTGATGGAAGAACGCACCGACGTCGGTCAGGATCCTGCTTCTGGCCCTAGAAGTCCTCGACGGCCAAGGGAGCCGAAGCCATGATCCGCACGCCGCTTTACCTCACGAAAGAACTTGCCTCGACCATCACATTCTGGGCTCGACGCCGCGGCAAGTCGAAATCCGCCATGGTCCGCGAACTGATCGATCACGGTCTGGAGGAGGTCCGCAGGCAAGACCTCACAAGCAAGGCCAAACAGAAGGAGCCGAGGGCGGGTGCCTGATGCATGGGAGAACACGAGCCACTATTCCGGACAGATGACGCCGAGCCGCCCCGGCCCAGTGTAGAGCTCAATGCTGATGAGTGGGATCTGATCCGCGAGAGCGTCGATGATTATCTGCGCAGCTACACCGAGGCCGACTGCACCTGGTGGGAGCCAGACGATGAGCGCCCATCGCGTCTACAGGCCTTGCTTGACAGGCTCGACACCCGACGGGAGGAGACCCGCGCCGCCGAATAACCATGCACGAGGACGAATCACACCAGCAGCAATTACCTGACAACACTCCGCTATTTCCGACCTCGCTCCCGCCAGACCTCGCGGAATTCCTGAAGAGTCAGCACTATGCTTGTCTCATGCATCCAACCGATCATGGCGTCGTGCTGGTGGTAAAGATCCCCGGCATCGATATCGAGAGCGCCCGAGGGACGGTGCCCATACATTTTCAGCATGAACTCTACGAGCATCCTGCTGCGCCCGTGATCCGCATCGTGACCACCATCTACGACCAACCCAGGAGCCCGCTTCGACTAGAGACGTTCGCCAACGTCGAAGATCCACAGCAACGCTCAGACTACGCGGCCCTCGCCGACCAATCCAGGCTTTTCATGCTCTTTTTCGACGAGGGGCTGCGACACCGCCTCTCGAAAGCGGTGGGAGGTTTGGATAACCAGACGATGTTACAGGTGCTTCAAGAGGCAGACCGTTTCCGAGCCGCTATCCTCGAGTCGGACTATGACTTCGATCTGGCTAAGGCCATGGTGATGAGGAGCACACAGCTTTGAACTATGACCGAGCGCCAGACCCCGCCATCAACCTCAGAACCCTATTTTCGTGTGGCCCGATTCGATCGTGAGCGCGACGCGCGGCGAGCTTATGACAGGAGCCAGGATTTGATCTTTCGAGAGCCATGCGAGCTTTCAGCCTACCGGCTCCAGGTCCTCCAAGTTTGGCATGTAGCCGTCGTCGGAGAAGCGCCCTCTGAAGATCTCAATCGCAGAATCGAGCAAATCCTCGCACGCGGTGAGCCAGCGGTCCTGCCCGAGCCTATCATCGAAGCGCTGCTCCAACGCAGCGCGCAGATAAGAAGCGAGGCAGAATGGACCGAGCGCCATTACCGGCCTGGACGAAGCCTACCAGAGTGCTAAGCAGCCACGAGACCACAAGGACGGAAGGAGCCGACTTCATGGAGACCACTGAAGAAACCACGCTGTTCCCCTACAGAATCTCCGAAACCAAGGAGGTAGTCCTCCCGATCGAGTTCCTCGTCAACGAGTGCGGGTTGCGAGATGGTGACCATGTCCGCATCGAAGTACGGCCAGAGGGACTGGCCTTCACGCCGCTGCGGAAACCCTGATCGGAAGGAATGGAGGCTGACCCATCTTACGGGCTTGGGACACCATCCCAACCCATCGACATCGATCCCATCGTCTGGTAGCAATCAGATGCAATCCTCTTACCAGCCGTCTATAGTGACCACATCTTCGTGAGCTTCGGGGGCCATTGGACGAAGGCCGCTACATCTCCCTTGCGGAGGCGGCGGCCACCTCAGGACTCAGCGCCACCCACCTTCGGCATCTCGCCGAGAAGGGCCGTATCCGAGCCTGGAAGATCGGGCGGAACTGGGTTACATCGAGAGAGGCCATCGCGGAATACGTGGCCGACCCTGAAGCGCGGAGTAGGAACCCGCAGAAGAACAAACGCATTGATACTTAGGACGATATCGTCTACACTCCGGAATCCGATCGGAGCACACTTCGGACGAGGAGGCCCGTATGGGCGGCCAAGGCGGCTGAGATAAGCGCAGCGTCTCATGATGGCGGCGGGCCCGGCCAGCTCGTCGCCTCTTTCTTCTCACCACTCCCAACGGACGACATACGGCACATGAGGCTCGGGCGTTTTCAGATCGAAGCTGACGCGTGTTCTTCCATCAGGTAGCCATACGATCGGAAGCGGCCAGCGCTCCTCCTTAAATGACAGCACGGCTTCTTTCACCGGCCGCGACTTCGGGAATTCAATGCTGGGCGCCAGGCGCTGGATTGGGTGATCGATGGTCGTCTCGAGTATCCCGTCGCTGGATGTAAACGCCCCGATAGCATCCCGCTCGACCTGGAATTCCAATTCCTCACCTCTTGAGCGAGGTCGGTCGAGCTCGATCACCAGATGGCGAACGCCCTCATCCCGGAGAGAGTCACCCAACACACCGGCCGTATTCCGATAGCCGGCAAGCACAAACCCCTCTCCCCACGCATGGTCGAGAATGGCGGCGACTCCATGCTGGAGGAAGCGGATCTTTTGCTTCCTCTTGAACGTCGCCCGGTTGCCCGTCTCGTCATGCAAGATCAGTGTCGACTTGTAGTGGAGTACCTCGTAGGGGCTGGTGAGCGGCCCCTCAGGAAGAATCGCCTTGTGAAGGTGAGGCGAGGACAGAATGAATGCCAACAAGCGGTCTGAGACAACTGACTGAGCTCTATGCGATTGGACCATCAAGCGCTTATATCACGTCGCTGAGTGAATGTCAATAGCGGCTATTTGAGCAGCTATAATCGCTATTAGCGATATCGGGTTCGATTTGCCAACCTACTCCAAGGTTCTCGCCTCTCCGGTCCCGCAAGGGCCCTTTCGGTTAGCGTCCCAGAATGCCGATCTGGGACGCTACAGCGGCCCGATCTCTAACGAAGACCTGGCTCAGCCGGTACTCCTACTCGGGTCATGGCGGCCTTGATTTTTGAGATAACAGGGTGCTCCAAACGAAGCATCACCCGCCCGGCCGCCATCAGACGAGCCAAGACAGCGAGTTCTTCTTTGGTGAACGTAAGCGTCGTCCCGGCTTTCCGTTTTCGCGATGCCGCGCTGGTGCCGGATTTTCGTCCGCCCCAAATTGATTTGACCATATGTTGTGGTGTCACCTCCTTCGGATCTTTCTCGTCGCGTAGCTTTGTCCAGCATGCTCCGCATGGTCTTCGAAGAGCATGTGCAGGCCGGTTCGGACGAGATCAAATTTGGTGACTTTCTTGTCGAGGTCGCGCCGCAGCTCCAGCTTGAGATCCTCAAGCGCTTCCAGCTCATCCTGCGTGAAGACGAAGGTCGCCTTATAAAGGGGCTCTTCCTTCAGATCAAAGCGTTTCCCGCTTCCAATCTCAATCTTGGGAGTCTTGAGCGGAGGGGGCGCAACGGGAGCAGTCGCCTTCGTCTCGGCGGTAGGGCTCAGGCTACTCTCGACGACAGACGGCGCAACCGCTGGTGATTGCGGCGTCTTCTCTTGAGTGAACAACCGCTGGTCTAGCTTTCCAACACCAGCCTGCTCCGAGAGACGCATGCCAGAGAAAGGATTGTCATCCGCCATTGGCTGCCTCCTTGCCATCTAGGCTCTTTCTCCGATCGCCGGCCGCCGCGCGGACGTGCTCGTCGCCGATAGTCTGCTGCTGGCGATTGAAGCCGATCAGCAGCGCGTTGTCGGCGAGGATCGTGGTATCGCGAGGCATCCCTTCGCCCAGCTCGCCGAGCGCCGCGAGAGCCGCATCTGAGAACGGGTGCTTCTGCCCGCCGGACGCCACACTCCAACGGAAGGCCACCATGTCGGCAACTTCCTTGGCCGTCAGTCGCTCAAGGGTGGAGGCCATGACGATTCGGCTGCGGAGGTTTCGGCCCTTCGCGTGCGCCAGCTTGGCCCGAAGCTCCTCTTGCGCGAAGAGCACCACCTGAAGGAGCTTCTGATCGTTCGTCTCCACGTTGATCAGCTGTCGAAGGAGCTCCAGCTGGGGAAAGCCCATGGTCTGTGCCTCATCGATGATGAGGACGACCGTCTTCCCGTGTTCCAACGCCTCCTCTAGAAGGAAGGTCTTGAAGATGTCAATCATTCCCTTGTAGCTCTTGTCGGTCCGCTCGATCCCGAATTCCTGGCCGATCGTCCGGAGCAAGCTAAAGGGCGTCGGATAGTTGGGATTGGTCAGGAGGACGGAGACGAATTCGTTGTCGAGGAACTTCTGGTGGAGCAGCCTAGCGAGGGAGGACTTCCCTGTCCCGGTGTCGCCGAACACCGCGGCCAGCCCCTTCTTGGCGCCGACGACATAGGAGGTCTTCTCCAGCGCCGTGGAATGGACATCTGTCAGAAACAGATAGCGCGGAGACGGAACCGTTGAGAACGGCTCCTCTTTCAACCCATAAAATCGCAGATACGGTAAGTCCATCAGATGCGGGGAACTTCAACAGAAAACATCCCCTGTATGTCCATCTATGACACGTTTTCTATAACTTGTCAAGTAGAGAAATCAATAGAGCTTCGAGTTGCCGGCAACTCGTCATTTCCTGGGAAACTTGTTTCCTTGTTTCCTTCCCAGGAAGCTTCCTTCATTCCTTCCTTGTTTCATTGTTTCCTTCATTCCAAGGAAAGAAGCTTCCTTGTTTCCTTCCTGGGAACCTTGTTGACATCCCATTGCAAATTCGCTAATGCTGGTTGGTACCATGCAGACATCAAGCAACAGTCGGGGAGAGGCAGACTTTGAAGTTCGACACCGAAATCCCGCGGCCCAGACCTACGTCGTCGTCTCCCGAGTGATCGTCGTCGGGTACCCCCAGCTCTCAGACGGGGCCAAGGTGACGTACCTGGCCATCTCAAGCCACGACTGGTATGACCAGAGCCGAGGCGCCCGAAAAGGATTCGCATTCCCGACCGTTCGGCGCCTGGCCGACCTGCGACACTGCACGGCGCGGACAGTCCAAAACCACCTCGCGGAGCTCATCGCCGCTGAACTGCTCACCCGTGAGATCAGGGCCGGTAAGCCTAGCATCCTGTACATCGAGGAGCCTTCCGAGAAGGAGCTAGATCGCTACCTCGGAGAACAGCAGACGGCATGGGGTGAAAATAGTTTCGGGGCTGGGGTGAAAATTTCTTCACCCCACAAACAAGAAGAAGAGAAGCAAGAAGAACCCGTTAACGGGAATGAGAGTGTCTTGATGGAGGAGAGGAAAGCCAGCACCCATGGCCTTATTCCTCTCGGACAGGTCCTTGCTCCGAAGGTCAACCAGGCAACACCAACCGTGACCGACGAGGGGGAATGGCTGGTCCAGGAGATGGCGGCCCAGACCTCTGATCAGGCACGCATGGCATTGGCTTGCTACCAAAAGATTGCCACCGGCTGTCCAGCGGATCTGATCTTCGAAGCGCTCTCCATTCTGAAGCAGGCCAGGACAGAAGGGGATGGGGTGAGAAACCGCGGGGCCTTCTTCGTCGCTACGGTCCACCGACTTTGCCGAGAACGTAGCATTCCAGATCCTCTGGAAAAGCGAAATGGGATTCGTACCGGCCATCTCGCTGAAGAGGCCCCAGCCACCGAAAAAGGCTCGCCGCTTACCAGCCTGTCCTATTCTTCGTCGCCGACCGAGCCAGACGATTTTGGGCGTTCAGGGCGACCGACAGACCGTCTTTCGGGCTTATCTCGATCGGTTCGTTCTGGCCGCGCTAAACCACAGGCATCGAACAACGCCGATGTTCGAGCACCAAATTGGCTCAATCCCCGACGGAAGACATAGGAGTTGATCTAGGCGACTGAACTCCTATATCCAGGCAGAGGCATGTTCGGGGCGAAGTAGGCCTACGAGGTGGCGATTGCGTGGCAATCGTGCGTGGGCAAGGAGGAGAGCACCGATGTTCATCGGCGTGGCCAGAGGCGGAGGGGGGTAGTCGACACTCGTTCCTCGCGCCGACTACCCCCCTCCAGGCTTACGCGCTATGGACAAATCGTTGAGTACACGAGGTACTTGAGTACATCCATGAACCTTGGCTCGGTGCGGTAGCCTGGAGGGCGCGCTCACCTGGTTCCCCCTGAGGGGGCTGAGCTGGCAGCCTGGCGTTTCCTCCTTGACCTCCTCGCCAGAGCTGCGAACGAGCTGGCCGCAAGGCAAATGGCTTGGGCGTTGCCAGGAGCGGCTTAACCAGAGCGTCGCCGAAGTTTGTACGAGCGGCGCACCCCAAGGCCTTCGTCCAAAGAGCTCAGCTGCTGCGCAGCTCGAGAGAGGGTAGGGCCTCGCCTTCGCGAGCGCCGAGGCGACGATCGCACCACCTCCGCTGGCGCTGCGCTCGTGCGAGATCAGAGAGCGCTTCGCGAGCAAGCGAACGTCAAGCTCTCCGCGATCCTATCCTTCAGGTCAAGCATCGTTGGGTGCAATAAATGCGCACCCCATCCGTCGATAGGCGATTGACAAATAATGCATAGTTATGATAAGATGACAGCGACTATGAACAAGTATATAACCATAAATCACACTCTACCACCCGCACGAGCCGATGTTGCCGACTATGTTTCCATCGCTGAAGCCGCCGTATTGCTGCATGTTACTCCCTCAACCTTACGCCGATGGATAGCGGGTGGGACGCTTCCGGCATATCGTCTTGGCCAAAGACGAATCTGGCTACGCCGTGCAGATCTTGCTTCGCTTGTTCACCCACTTCGTCAGTCACAGCCGAGAAGGGGGGTGAAGTAACTATCATGTTGAACTTTCTGAGACTGCGCAATGAACCTGGCAGCGGTCCAATGATCCTCAATTTCCAGGAGGTTGAGAGCCTCAGCCTAACTCCCGTCCAAGATGACACCCTTAGCGAGGACAGGGACACGGAGCAAAAGGGCTGGTCCCGCATTTTGAAAATCGAGACCAAGACCGGCCGTTTTGAAGTTATTCTGATGGCATCTAACCCAACGGCCTTGAAGATCGACAAGAGCCGCGGGACCTAAAGGCGGGCGTTTCACGAAACGAATACTTCCTATTCGGGAGTTACGCCGGGGCCCGAGTCGGGGTGGGGTGGCCCTTCTATTCCGTCGATCATGCGCGCTGAGGTAGTTTGGATCTTCCCCAGGACCTGCTTAAAGGTCTGGCGGTTCTGGCTCCAGATGGCGATATAGGGGAAGCTGCGCTCGCCAGTATCGAGCCCGAAGTGGGCGGCAACCACGTAGGCTACGCTCTCGGCTTCCGTCTCGGCCTCGTCGCGAGGTAGCCAAGAACATTCCCCGTGTCCACCGATCAGATGGGCGGTTTCATGGAGCAGCGTCTTCGTCCGCTGGAGTTGGCTCACGGAGTTTCTGATGCGGATGAGCTGAGCATCAGGGAGGAAATAGCCCATGAGACTCGGTTGGCGCTCGTCCTCTTTGTCTCCCATGGCTTCAACGCGGACGCCAGCGTGGGCCAGAAAGTCCCAGGTTTTGGCGTAGAGGTCAGCTCCCTCTTCACCTTCAAGGACAGGGACGTGGATTTCATCTAGAGGGCGGCCCTGGGTCTGGCTGACGTCGAACACCGTACCAACTCCGAAGAAGATCCGCTTTTCTTCCTCCCCGGATTCTCTGTTCTCGACTTTCTTCGTCATCGGAACCAGGATCTTGATCCCGTGCTCGCCCTTCATGACGAAGCGGTCCATCCGTTGCCAGGCACGAAACCCGGCCACGCGCGTGGCGTCAGGGCGCTGGCTCAGGATGAGCGCGACGTTGTTTGGCGAGTAGTGGTAGAAGCGAGATTGAACGTCGAGGTAGCGTCGGAAGGACTCGCTATCGTGGATCTCCCCGATCGCCTGCTCCAGGCGCTGCAGGATCTCGGGATGGCCTCGTTCTGGTGATGGTTCACGTTCGGTTGCCATATCCTTGACACGGGGAATGCCTGATCAGCTCCTCGACATCCTCTCTTCCCGCGTGTCGTCTGGCGCCTCTTTCAACACCCCTTGTATTGCTTCGACCCTCCGCCGCGCAACCTCAACGTAGCTCCCCTCCCGTTCGATCCCGACGGCGCTCAGGCCGAGATTGGCCGCGGCGATCAGGGTGGAGCCCGATCCCGCGAAGGGATCAAGAACATTCCCACCGGGTGGAACGACCAGCTTGAGCAGATGTTCCATCAGCGCGATCGGCTTTACTGTCGGGTGGATGTTCCGCTGAGGACGCACGCCGGAAAGTGTTCGACGGTTACCGTCCGGCGCGATGAGGGTGAACCCTCCGCGAGTGACGGAACCGGATGGATACTGACCTGACTGCTCCAGGCGATCGTTCAGACCGGCATTGCGCTCGACACGAGAGGCCTTGGGAACCACGAAGTAGCGATCGTATCCGTCCAGCAAGGGATCGGTGCGTACAACGTTGGATGGAAACCGGGCTGCCGCCCGGTAGGACAGGCGCACCGAAAGATCCGGTCCGTATACACGGTTTCGGCGAGGGCCGCTGGCGAACCGTTCGTGGTCCCCTTTCTTATGAGCGGCATACCGGTCAGCGTCGTTCTCAAATGGAATCCTGCAGCCGTCGACGTTGAGCCCACCGCACCCCCACGCGTCGAGGTTGGCACAGTACGTATCCAGGAGGGGCTTCTGACAGAGCAGGATTGGCTCGTGAGCTGGCTTGAGGCTGGTACCCCAGCCTCGCCATGTCGATGCCCCGGCAGAATCGGCCCCGTCTCTTCTGATGAACGCCTTCGCAATGTCCATCGATTTGGGCATGCCCTGGGCGTATTGCCAGTGCAGCTCGTCGCGGATGACGAAGCCGACGAGCTCGAGAGCGCAGGCGAGATGATGGTGCGTGCGACAGCCACCGAAGGCGACAAGATAGCCGCCCGGCTTCAGGAGCCGGAAGGCCTGCTCAGCCCAGCGGCGATGCCAGGCGCGCATCTGGCCAAGATGGCGCCGCACCCGCTCGACGGATGATGGGGCGGCACGACGGTCGCCACGAGAGTGGACCAGATCGACGGAGGGCGTGCTCCGTCCAGACGCGGTCAATGCATCCCAGGGCAGCTTCATGAATGCAAACCCGTAGGGAGGATCGGTGACGACGGCATCGAAGCAGTTGTCGTCCATCGCCCGCATCACCCGAACGCATTCACCGTGGTGCAGCTCGACTGGCAGGCGGTGTGACTCGCGGCGGCCACCGGATGATCCTGAGGTCGGCTCATCGGCGTTCAAAGGTGTGGGATGGCTATCTGGCCGAACACCGTGGTCTGTATGCTGATTTGTGGGCATATCGCTGAAATTGTCTCATCGGTCTCGGCGGGTGGATCGAGATTGGGGTGTTGTGACAATCCGCGCGGGGGCTTGACAAAGGTGGTGTCGGGCAGATCACGGTGCGAACAGGCGGTAGGCGTTGGGAGCAAACATCATATGCAGCTTGATACTTGACAAGAATAGCCCCGCTAGGCTGGCAGTCGCCCTTCGTCGCATAACTTAGATTGTGCGACGTGGACCTCCGACAGATAACCCCCCCATCGGCTTGTTCCAACGAGCTAACCCGAATGGGTATTGACACGAGCTATGTTATGTATGGTTGAATATATATCGGATGATGAGTATTATCCGCGTATAATGCAACGAATGAGCTCACTAGCTATACACCGGTTACCTCGATACGAGCGAGTGACGGTCTACCGCCCAATCAAGATCGGCCGAACAAAGCAGGTAATCCTCCAGTCGATCTCTCGCTTCTCCTATTTGAGCGCTGACCAGATCGCCAGATACGCTTTCAGCCGCTCGTCCCTTAGCTACGTCTGCGACCATCTGAAAGAGCTCTTCCATGCTGCCTATGTGCGTCGCGTGTTCTTACCAACCATCACACCGCACGGATCGTCGCTGGCTGTGTACTGCTTGGATAACCGCGGGTACGCATTCCTTAAAGCCGCTGGGCAAGAGTCGAGGGGGCGTTTTCACGCCCAGGAGCAGGCCGACCGGGAATGGCTCTTTTTGCGACATACGCTGTCCTGCAACGACCTTCTGATATCTGCCCATCTGCTTGCGAAGACTGAACCGGGCATCGAGCTCGTCCGATTTCGCACGGAGCGGGACCTCAAGCGCTCCGTCCTTTATGTGCCCGACGGAAAATCCAAAATTGGGATCGCATCAGACGGCTGGATCGATTTGGCTCACGGACAGCTACAAACCTGTCTGGCCTTCGAACTCGATAGAGGCACAGTAGAGCGTGAACCCTGGCGTCGTCGCATCAGAGGCATGGTCAAAGTCGCGTCGGGCCCATACCAGTCCGCCTTCGAAACCGACAGTCTCACGATCGCCGTGGTGACGACATCGGGCGACAAACGACTTCGCTCGCTCATTTCCTGGACGGAGCAGGAGCTCGCTGATATTGATGCGAAGAGCGACGCTGACTTGTTCCGGTTCGCCGCGCTGGATCCCCGGTCGATTGGTCCCGCCGAGCTCTTCTTCACACCCCGCTTCCTTCGTCCATTTGACCCGTATCCCTTGCCCCTTCTATCCAGGGAGTTGCCCTGACGGGGCCCAGCAATGTTCCGTCTCCGGCGGCAGGACCAACCAAAGATTCATCTGGGAGTACGTTCCAACAGCATTCCCCTCTGGCCGACGAACCTGTCCCTTCACGCTGACGACTATCGGCTCCATCAATGGGTGATCGGGATTTCGAGGTCGGGTAAGACGGGCTATCTGGAGACGCAGATCCTCCAACTCATTAAGCACGGCATCGGGATGAGCTTTGTCGATCCTGCAGGGGACGCAGCTGAAGACATTCTCCGGATTCTGGTTGCTGAGGGTTTCTTCGCCCTGCCAGACGCGCTAGACAGGCTTTGGTACTTCGAGTTCGAAGAGGATGAGAACGCCGCCTTCCCGGCCTTCAATGTACTTAACCAGCCGACGGTTCCGGCCAACGTCGTGGCGAGTCAGGTGCTCGAAGGGTTTCATCGCACATGGCCAGCGCTAGCTGCCGGCGCAGCCCCAATGTTTGATACATTGTTGCTCCTCGGCACGAAGATCCTCATCCACAACCACCTCCCTCTCCCGGCCCTGTTTCGCCTTTTGACGGAAAGGGCTTTCCGAGACTCCCTCCTCGAGAGAGTGCCCGATCCAGACCTTGTGTCCTACTTCCACGAAAACTTCGACCACCTCGGAAGGAACGATGCGGTGGACGCTGTGCAGAGCGCTATTCGACGGCTCGTGCTGCTCACGTTCTCGCCCGTTCTCAGGTACGCGCTAGGGCAGTCCGAGAACATTCTGGATTTCTCCCGCTTCATGAACACGAAGATGGCCGTCATCTACAACCTCGGCAAGGTCCAGAGCCAAGAAGCGCGGAGACTGATCGGCGGCCTCATTGCCAAGGGGTACGAGGATGCTGCATTCGCGCGCCAGGCGCTCCCAGCTGAATCCCGCTTCCAGCATCACCTGATCCTCGACGAGTTCGCCGAGTTCTCCAACACGACGGAGCAAGCGCTGTCGCGTTTTCTTAGCCAGACTCGTAAGTTTGGCCTGTTCTGCACGCTCGCCCACCAGACGTTTTCCCAGACGAGTAAGCGTCTTCAGGGGGCCCTCCAAAATGCCGAGTTGAACGTCGCTTTCCGCGTCGGAAGAGAGGATGGGGAGATCCTGGCTAAGCAACTCTTTGATGTGGACGTGCAACGTATCAAGAGCGAGCCGATGACCGAGCGCAGCCAGCCGGTGTTTGCACCCCTCCTGGAGCAATGGGAAGTGGCCGTTCAAGCTCTGACGAACCAGCGACCACGTCGCGCCTGGGTCAGAGTTGGGGCCGAGTCCGCTGTACCGATCCGGACTCTTACATTGTCGAACGCTAGAGTTGACCAGGCCCGCGTAGATGAGATTCGGTCTGCTTACAGGGAGAAGCTGATGCGCCCGAAGAGACAGATTTTATTGCCGTATCAGGCGACACAATCGGTCACCACCACGACTCGGACTTCCCCGAGACGATCAAAACTACCCCCTTGAAAACGCGCAGCAGATGTGCTTCACTGGATTAACAGCGTACCAATGGCCAACTCTGAGACAATTGCCCAGATACAAGCAATAGCCCCGAACCTCTGGGAGATCAGTGGATCACAGCAGACTCTTTCTGCAGAGGCATCTCTCAAGCAGCATCCGATGTTGGGGCGGGGGCTGCGTCTGAAAATCCCAGAGGGTGAAACCGCACTGGGTGCCACCTTGGATCTTTACCCAGAGAGATTGGTTGCTCGCTATCGGAGCGCCCTCTCCCGCCTAGACTTCGCCGACGTCGCGAGCATTCGTCCTGTTGACAACTACGTTCAGCTGGATTCCGTAGGTAAAGTTGAATCCATTCAATGTCTTCTCTATCCCGATGGCTCGTTGACGCTTGGGATAGTCGGGAACCCTGAACGTCGGGACCCAGCAGCATTCGAAATGGCGCCTCCCTCTCCCCCTCGTCAACCGCCTGTGCTTGCTCAAACTCGGATCGAAGGGGAACAGCCTGACCGCGTAGTCTTGACCGGTAGACTCGGCCGGGATCCGCAACTCCGTCAGACATCCACCGGCAAGTTCATCGCCCGCCTACCGCTGGCGGTTCACCGCGGTGAAGAGACTGATTGGCACACCATTCTGTTTTTTGACGCGAAGGCCCAGGAGGTAGCCACGCAATTATCCAAGGGCCAACTGATCATGGTAGTGGGTTATCGACACTTGAGGGAGATTAAGGCCAAAACCGGCGAGACCAAGACCGTTGAGGAGATCTACGGAGCCAGTGTACAGGTGCCAAAATAGCGCCTCCCAGAGGGCTTGCAGACCCACCCGATGTCCATTGAGCAAAAACACGTCGATGTTTATAGAAGCGTCTTCGTTAACCGTCCCGACGCCTTCGGCCAGCAACTGAGCGACGGATCGTATGTTGCCCGACGCTCAATCGTTTCAGACGGCGTGATTCGAAAACACCTGGAGGGACGAATCACCGCTGGGTGGTATGCGCTGGCACAGGACAACACGGTCCCGTGGGTATGCCTAGACGCTGATAGGCCCGACGGCATTTCGCAGCTCCAGGCAGCTTGGCCCAACTTGGACGCACAGGGGATGCCGAGCTATGTGGAGTTGTCCGGCGCGGTGGTCACCTCTGGATGTTCTTCGAGCCAGTTGCCGCCGCCGCCTCTCGTCGCCTCATATCGAGTGCCCTCACCGTTTCGGGAATCGAAATCTCTCCCAAACAGGACCGCCTGCAAACTGACAGGCGGATTGGCAATCTGGTCAGAGGACCGCTCGGCATCCACAGATTGACTGGCCGCCGGTATCCGTTCGTTGATCCTGTTAGTCTTCAGCCGGTGGCTCAGACCCCTGAGGGTACGATCGACTACCTAGGGTCGAAGCTCCCGACTCCTATCACCGAAGTCAAGGAACATTTGGCACGGCTACCCGACCACGCCAAAGGGGCTGCTCCACTCTCCGCTCGCTCGGTAAGCCTATCTCGATCTGCGTCCACTGCCGAGGTAACGAAGCATCGACTCGGTGATGTCTACGATTTCATATCCCGCTACGTTCCTCTTGATGAGACCGGACGGGGGCCGTGTCCCTTTCATCCGCCAGATAGGCACTCATCATTCGCGGTGAATCGCCAGCAGGGATACTGGATCTGTTTCCACGAGGTCAACCCAAGGACCGGCCGGCACTTGGGTGGGGATATCATCGCTTTCTGGATGAAGTTCAGAGATCTCTCATTTCAGGAAGCGCTGCGCGATTTGTATTGGCTCCAACATGCTAGCGGCACACCGTGAGACTAAGCTCGCGGACTCCAATCGAACGGACGCAACGTCGGATCGCCAATGAGTTCAAACGCTCCGTACGTCTGGAATTGGTCGAAAACTCTGGTCGCGCCATCCAGCGGTTTTCTCGTATTCGCTGGACTCGCTTCGGCCTCCACCAGAGTCTCCCACTTCACACGCCTCAAATCAGCGATCGCCTCCGCGAAGGCCTGACTAACTTCGCAGCCAGTGGAACGCCAAATGGCGTGGAAGCGCCGAGCAAACCACGCGCAGGCCAGGTCGTCGACAGTCCAGAGACACACGATCATGGCTTGAGCTCGGGTGGCAGTGAACACCGCGCGCGCCAGCCCAAGCCATTCGTTACCGCCCTCGGAATGCCCGGAAAAGCACACGAGCAAAACAACCAGGTTTGCCTGTACCTGCATCCGCGCTTCGATCGCCCGCGCTCCGAGAAGACAAGGCCCCTCCGGGTGCGACTCCCACAGCAACATTGAAACCTCACCGCGAGTCCGATCCAGGACCCCGTGAGCACCCACCTCCAGTACTTCCACGGTGTCCTGGCGTTGGAGCAGTTCGCTCACTGCCATGGCCGAGGTGGTTGTCGTTCTCACCTCGACCGGATCGGAACCGTATGACGCGGCTGCCCAGCGAGCTTCCGCGTCCACCGCTGGTATCGCCCGATCTTGGTCGAGATCAGCCCCAATGGCAAGGAGTGCTAGAGACGGCACTGACTTTGGCGTACTTACCGCTCTATTACGAATAGCGGCAAGCATGCCGGCGGTCGGAAGCATGCTTAACGACCGGCCACCATTCATCAGTGGCATTAAGGAGGCACCATCTCCAGGAAATAGCAGCTGCATGAGCGGTGTCCGGGTAAGTTCCCCCTGGGGAACGATATAGAGATGCCTGGCTTGAGTTATTCGTTGCTCCAGCACAGGTGGAATGAGCACGAAACTCAAGTCAAGCATTCGATACTGAAGGGCCCGGCTCGCGGCCTCAGAGCCCGCAGGGTACTGGTTGATTTGCTGTACTGTTTCTTCGATTGTGTCCAGGGTGTTGTCGGCAAGCGGAAATGCTTCTAGCCCGTCTGCGGAAATCGCAAATACCTCCGCTCCTCCGTGGTTTTCCATCCAGGACACCCTTACGTTGGCGGGGCAGATGAAATAATCGAGCACGATGTCCTCTGGCTGGAGCATCTGCTGAATCTGCTGGAGCGTCATCGCGTCACTCGAAGATGTGGCTGCTGAATCACCTTCCAGTTCTGCAAGCGCGCGCCGAACTTCATCGTCCGCTTGAGTCAGGCGCGCTCGGATCCCTTCTTCTGTTCCGCCCATCGGACTAGCTGGTCCGTCAAACAGAAAGTGGGATGGTCCGTCGTGTCGTACCAATAGCTCTCGGCGGAGGTGGTCAGCCCGCCTTTCGGCGCTTTCGAGTTGGGCGCGCTTGTCGTCTGGGAGGCGCGCAAGTCTGGCCGCGAGGGGGTCAGTTCCGAGGCTTTCCGCGAGAGTCCTCGCTTTCCAGTTTAAGAGGAACTGGTAGGCTCGGGCAGTGTACTCTCTTGCCTCGGGTGATCCCGTCGGAAAGGTGCGCGCCAGGCGGAGAGCGGCGTCAATGGCGTACGCATAAGGCCCGTGCTTCTGGTCCATGAAATCGATCCGGGTCAGGCTGGACTGGATCGATGACCGGGTAAACTCCAGAATCTGAAGCGTTGCTTCGAAGTCGGCAAGCGCATTCCTGAGTGCTTCCGTCGTCCCCCGCTCGGTTCCTTTGTCCCACTGCTCCATCCTCACGATGCCGCGGAGAATGTAGCATTTCCAGGTGCTATCCCAGTCAATGAGCGGTTTCTGACCGAAGACGGTGAGAGCTTCGTTGAAGAGTGCCACTGCTTCTTCGAGCCTGCCCTGCCGATGCCGCACCATCCCGAGTTGATGGTCACAGCCAGCCACTTCATTCGGTATGCCCGCGGCCAAAAATGTTTCGCGCGCGTTTTGAAACAAGCTGGCCGCGAGGTCTAGGTGCCCCTGGCGGCGCCGAATCGCCCCCAGGGTCCGTTCACACTGTGCCCCACCGAGCGCGATGCTCTTTTTAACGAAGACTTCCCGAGCCCGAAGAAGAAGTGCCGCTGCGAGATCAAGGTTGCCTCGATGCACTTCGATGTAGTTCAGATTGATATCGCACTCGGCCGCTCGAATTTCTTCGCCATTCGCCGCAAGTACGCTGCGAGCTTGCGACAGCAGTTCCGCTGCTTGCTCATGATCTCCCTCGTCCCAACGGAGCATGGCGAGTTTCGCGTCGCAGTGGGCCAACTCGACCGGGTCTCCAATCTGCCTGAGAAGATCCCTGGCCGCAGCCAAATAGCTGCGGCATTGGCTCAGATCGCCGCGGCTGCGCGCCAGAAAGGACAGATTTTGAAGACAGCTTGACTCAGCAGTCTTGTCGCCTACCGCAACGAAGAGCTCCTTGGCACGGCCAAGGAGCTCTTCCGCCTCCGGTAAATCACCGCGATCAACCGCGAACTTTGAAAGGTCCAACCAACAACCGGCCAGCTCCCGCTGCGCACTGCGTTGCTCGAACACGAATCGGCATTCGTCCATCAATTCCCGCGCCTCAGGGACACGCCCTAGTTCATACAGTGCCCGCGCGGAATTGAAGTCACACCGGGCCTGATCAACGGGCGCGTTATCTCCGAAGAGTTCTCGAGCCTGCTTGTAGGTCTGAAGCGCGCCCTCGTACTTTCTCCCGTCCGCCAACACAGTTCCTAAGTTGAGGAGCGCCGTGGCCTGCCGCTTCGCATCATTGGCATCACGGTAGGTTTCCAGCACGGACCGGTACAGACGCTCGGCTTCAACAAGATCCTTCGTATCCTGCAAGATCATGGCAAGATTGAGATCGCAATCTGCAGTCTTGAGCCTGTTCTCTATCCCGGAGAATATCGAACGTGCCCGCGCTAGCGGCGCACGCGCGGACTCGTTGTTGCGTGCTATGTACAGAGCTGAACCAAGGTCCAGGTATGCCTCGCCCGCCTCCACGAGTTGCCCGCACTGTGAAAGCTCCTCGGCCGCAAGAGCCAGCGCGCGCTGGCCTTCAGGAGCAGCACCTAGCCTCAATGCGACGCGGCCGAGCAAAGCGGAACATCTTGCCGCGTGCACCGCATCGCCATAGTCCGTGAACGACCGCCGCGCGCGATCGAGCCATAGCGTTGCCTCAGGCAAATTGTCCATGTTGCTAAAGGTGGCCCCGAGCTCTGATTCGCACGCCCCGACGTTTCCAAGCAATCCGCAGGCCTCATAGGTCTCTCTGGCTTCAAGCAAGAATTGAATTGCCTCCGGACATTTCCCCCGGAGATTCTTGATGACTCCGGCTTCTGCAAGACACCGCGCAGAGTCCTCGGCAATCCCAGCCCGGCGATAGTAGCCAGCCGCCTCCTCAAAACGCTGTTCGGCCTCTTCGAACTCTTCCTGGTATTGCAAAGCCCGCGCAAGAGCGCTGGCACATACGGCTACGTCACCGGGCTTTCCGAACGGGCCAACGAGTTCATAGGCCTTGCGACACGCTGCGAGCCTTTCTGTTGCCCAACCGAGCTCCTCTTCAGCGCGAGCGACAAGGGACCACGCGGCGCCCTCCAGGTGGCCTGCCTGAGCTTCGCGGGCACACCACCTCGCCGCATGGGCGAACGCCCAGGCCAGGAGTTCATTCCCCTCTTCTTCCAGCGACGTGACCGCTCCCCGGTACAACGAGACAGAGACTTCCTCGAGGTCCAGGCCCGTCTCACCCGCCAATGATTCGCGAATTCGACGGTCCACTCGTTCGAGATCCAGGCTGGGGGTTGCTTCGCGACTGGCCATCTCACGGAGACCGTAGAAGCCCATAAATGCAGTGACAATGAGTTCGAGTTGATCCTGCGGTTCCATGCCCACTGTGCCCCCCAACCGGGTTCCTTGCATTGAGTGAAATCACGGCCCATGGGCCTGACCTTGGCCTGGCGAATGTATAACGCGGCCTCCAGGCGTCTCCAAGCCCTCCGCCTCCCGGAATTCGAATGAACATGCGTGGGTAGAGCCAGAGCGCTTGCTATCTGCAGGGCACGCTCCGCTGAGCCAAACCCAAGGCGACATCTGCGAATGGGGCGTCAAGGGCCGCATGAAGGGTGATGGCGAAGAAGCACAGCTTCCAAACTATGAGCGAGGGGGCCAAACCCGCTCCGCACCTGTGTCAGTCGGTCACGCTTTCCTTATCCGTTGTGGGGGGCAGCACTGCTATATGCGCTTGGCGGGCAATTTCAAATGATAGATCTTCATCGTCCACAACTCCTCTCGGCCCTGTCTGGAGCACTCGTCGGGCGGGCGCGCCGGGGACGTCAACGCGAACAGACCAGCCGCTCAGCAACGTCGGCGGGTCACCTCGAAACAGTTGGAATCTTGTTCCGGCGCCTGGTGCCGTAATGAGGAGTCTTAGCCCTTCGACCTCCGGAAAAACGACCTCCACGGGCAACTCCGGCAACGTCTCGGGGCTGGTTCCGGACGGGGTGCCCGGATCCCGCCCGCGCGCGACGGCCGGAGACCATTGCTCGACCTGGAACACACCCCGAATCCACCGCAAAACGGCGCCGAAGTCAGGTGAATCGGGTCCACCCCCCGAACCCGGCATCGGGGATGTTGGGTCGATGCGTCCGGCATCGAATAGTCGCGGAGATTGGAGTAAGGCGAGGATATCGAACGAGGCCTCGCGAGGAAGGCCATTCTGTTCCGTAATGGCGTCTGCAGTTCCCTTCAAACGACGCACCAGCGCGCGGCTACGGTCAGCAAAATTCTCATCAGGCAACCGACTCACCTCCGCGTTCGGAGCGACAGCACTTGCCGAATTCCTCAACGAAATGCTCGAAGGCCGCTCGGTAAGCGTTGCTCGGTTGACCCGGGCCTCTCTTCCGACCCAACTCCGCTTGTTCGCCCGCTGTGATTCGTGCGTAGGCACATTCATAGGCTCGGTTCAGGGCAGCTTCGTAGTCGTCGTCTTCACCCACTGGAGGAACAGGTGTTGGCGGCCGTAGGTCTGGTCTGATGCTACGAATCAAGTCTACCAGTGCGTTGTACTCCAAGCGGGCGAGCCAGCCTCTCGCACGGGCATCCTCGAATTTGAAACTGAGGATCCCCGCGATAACTTTTTCGATTACGTTTCCCACATACACTTCGGCATCCATGTCACTCAGGCCCCAGGAACGGGCTTTCCAGTACCAACGCGACGTATGACGCAAGTAGAGAGCCCCGATCGCATATTCGTCTCCTTCCCTCGCCCGGGCCAGGAGCTCAATGTCGGACAGCGGCATGAGGGCTTGCATCCGCTGCAACTCTTCATCGCTGAAGCCCTCGACTAACCACACGGCAACTGTTCCTCCCGCAAGCTATTGGTCGCTCGCTTCGGTGCCTTCCATGTTTTCATCAAGAAAGCTGGAAACATGGCGCGCCTCATCAGGGTTCAATCGCGCAGCCCGCTCCTCGAAGATCTCCATCAAGACGTCAAATTTGTCCTGAGCTGGTAGACCGCGCCGCGCGGTTTCTGCCTCCGCAAACCGTTTCAGGCGAGCAACTAACTCGTGCGACGAGTGAGCAAATTCTTGCCCGGCCCCGCGCTCTGTAGATTCGTTATCTGTCGTATAGATCACCGCCTTTCCTGTGCAGAAGTCTGCAACATTCGGTCAGTATAGCACACGCGTTCTAGTCCGTTAATGCCCATGAGCCGAATATTCCGCCCGTCTTTCGTACGTGTTAGTAGTCGGACACAACGCGGTCGTACCCACGGGTCGCCGCAGACACAGCCGGTCCGATGTAGGAAAGGGGCTCCAAAATGAGCGGCATGGGATCCAACATGGGCATCCTCGAGCGAATCGTTTCGCCGGGACTCGATGATATCAAGTTGAAGCATGCACTTGTTGACGACGAGATACGGGCCCAGATCCCCTGGGAACTCGGCGATCTCGACCTGATCATCCGTGAAGTCGAACGTGCCGAGCTCATCTGGATCCGGATTCTGACGCACATCTTCGCGGACGCTAACGAATCCCTTGTGATGACGACGGCGCTCGGAGCCAACTACCTGGGTTTCGGCGTTAAGTGCGGTCGAGACCCTCTTCATGGGGAGATCGTTATCGACTGCGAGTTGGCCAGTCGCGCGCAGACAAAAGAAACGTTCATTCGAGAACTTCGAAATTCCTTTCTCAGCCTCCGGCCAGCGCTTCGCGCGATTGCGGCAAGTAGCTTTGCAGCCACGCTTGATCTGGATTTCTCGGGTTCGTTCCTCGACGGCTCGGCCGACACGGACTTTCATCCAGTTCCGCCGAATCTGACCGGCGTTGAGCGCCAGGTCGTCGATTTCCTCGCGGAGCTTGACAACGCGAATCCCGGCTGAGGTGGCTCACGCGCGTCCGCCACGAGGAATGGAATCGAGCCCCATTTCTACTGGTTCTCGAACCCAACCAAGGCAGCTCCTTAGGAAATCCAAAGAGGAGGTTTCACCGCGATGACTGTTCCCGGCAGCAACCAGTTTCGCCCGACCTCAGGTGGTGCAGTCCTCGGTGTCGCGAATGGCACTGGTTCCCTCGCGACGCTATCCCGCATCAACTACTGTCTCCTGGCCGGCCGTCAGGAAATGCTGATGTACCTCGCCGCCGATTTTGAGAAGAACAACCGAAGGTTCCGCCGCTGGCTTCGTGGCGTGCCGACCGTCTATCCCCGCCGGATTCCGTCTGGCGCGCTGTTTGGGTTCCTGCACCGATACAAGGACCACTCGCTTCCGATCATCGATGTTTGTTCCATCGAGGAGCGATGGATGGTCGATATGGCAAGGCGCCGCTCCCACCGGCGGGGCAATGCGGTGAGTCTGGTCCTGGAGTTTCTCGCTCCTTGGAGTGGGCACACGCCGAGCACGCTGCGCCTCCGGAAGCTCCTGCGCGAAACATTTCCGGAGCCGGTTCTCCAGATTGGCGCGATCGAAATTCCGCGTGAGGCCGATCTTCGCGAGAACATCCGCGATGCAGGCTCTTCCTACCCTGACTGCGACGCTCTCGGACTTGACGGTCTGATCATCACCGAACGCCCAGCCAGCGACATCGAATCCGCCATGCAGGACTGGTACGTCGCCTGGGGACTCGCCGTTTTGATTGGATCGCGCCGCGCGAACGTGGTCCGCCAGACTTCGGGCGCCAATGCATTGGCGCCGCTCGCTCGCTTCACGAAGGGACACAACGGCGGCTTTATTCACGCCGCCTTCGGATCAGAACGCATCCCCCTACTCGGTTGGCCCTTCCCCTGGGGACCTTTCAGTCGCATTTCACGCGCTCCGCTCCCGAGCGAGGTGGGCTCCGCGCTTGCTGAGGCAATCAGAGCAGCTCAGCGGGATGGTGCGAATCCGGACCACTCGTGGGTCATGGCAGTTGGGGTCCCGCTGCGGCGTGGTTCGGCTCTGTGGCGTGAAGGATTTCTACCAACGATGGCGAAACGGTATGCGGCCGACCAACTCAGTCTGCCGGCGTTTCCAACCAACATCGATATCGTCTGGTCAACGTTGATGACCTCACCCGACTACGACAACCACCACCTGCCCATCTCAGCGATGGTCCTCTATCCCTCCCCCACGTCCCCCGAACCACTCCTCGCGAAGTATCGAGCGGATCCCGATCTGGCGGCCGACTCAGGACATAGATCCAGGAATGAAGGTTCACCCACGCGGCGCTCCCGGCGCACCTCAACCAACGGACACCAAGACGATCCCATCCCCGACCAACTCCACGTTTAAAGGAGGGTTGCTATGCCGTCCATTCTCACCCTGGTTGCCGTAGTCGCCGCGGTCGCCGCGGTCGCCGCGGTCGCCTGGGCCATCAGCCAAACCGCATGGGGCCGCGCCGGGCTTGCAGCCGTCGGGACGTTTCTGGTGGTCATGTTCGCGGTCGCTCACGCAAACGCTCCGGTTGCCACGTCCGAGCCACGTCAGGGCGCGGTGCCCGGCTGCGCCTACGCGGAGTTCCCGGTGTGCTCGCCCTTCAAGGACTATTACGAAGCGAATGCTTGGTATTACGGTCCTGCGATCAGTTCGGCTGCGCAGCGCGATGGGTTTCTTATCCAGTGTTTCCGCCGCGGGTGCCTGGGGTACGACCCGGGCAACCCTCCCGGATGGGAAGTCCAGGGTTTGCTCCTCGGAGAGCGCTACCTGCAGCAGAAGAAGGTAACCCCCGAGCCTATCAATGTGCCGCCGCTCCTCTCGGCCTGGTTTGCGGACAAGGCGCGGGCAGGAGCTGACCAGCTGAAGCTGATGGGCCAGCCCCTCGGAAACATGCACGCCGATGAGTTCGCTTGCGACGCGGTCGTGTACCAGATGGCGGTGATCTGCCTGCCGCCGGCTGGAACCGCAGACATCAATGCAATTCGACTGGCGTCGCTGGGCGAACTGGTCAATCCGGTCCATCCCCTTCCCGAGATGCCCTGGTGGGCGGCCCCATTCGTGCAGATCGCACTTCTGCTCGGATCCCTGGCTATCTCCGGTTTCTCAATCGCTCGGGGATTTCTCGACCCGGACGATGGTGGCATCTAACCGAGCATCTGCCAAGTATGGCGCGCAAGGGAGGGCGTCAATGCCCTCCCTTCTCCATCTGTAGCTCAGGAGGTTTGGAATGTCCATGGTGCTTGGCATCGTCCTCTTTCTCGCAGCGCTCCGGTTTCTGCATGGTCTGGGATTCGCGCCGCACTGGACTCTGGGAGGGGCCTTAGTCGTCGCCCTCGTTGGTACGTCGATGATCGAATCGTTCTTCACCGCCGCGCTGCAGAGTCTCGCGTCCGCACCTATCCTGCTTTTCCTCGCGGTGATTGCGGCCGTTGGCGTCGGCATCGCGCTCTGGATGGCACACGAGGGACTAATTAATCGGGATTCATTCGACCCGTTTTGAGGAGGCCCGTATGTCGCGATCGCTCCTACGGCTTGTGGTATCGCTTTCGCTCCAAGTCTTCAAATTTGCCATCGTCGTGACCCGAATGCTCTTCGCCATTGGAATCGGAGCTGCACTCCATGTCTCGGCGGCGGGAATCCGTCCTTTTATGGCAAGAGCATCCATACCGGCGGCGCTGATTGCAATTGGGGCTGCGAGCGTTTGGCTCGCTACGGCTATGGCGATCCTTTTCTTCGCAGCCGGCCCGGACGTGCTTGGACCCGCTGTGGTGATCCTGGGACCAGCGACCATCGTTCTCGCGATTCAGCTCAATCGTTGGGCCAGACCGTTCGCCTACGCCTACCGCAGGGGAACACAGATCGTGGGCACGACGCCACCCCGCATGTTCATGCCCTCCCGCCCATACACCGTATCGATCACCGATCGCCTGCAGCACGTCGCCGTGACCGGCGCAACCGGTTCAGGCAAGAGTTCACTCGTCGCTAACCTGGTAGTCGCGGACATCGTCCGCGGAGCGGGAGTGATTGTCATTGATCCGAAAGATTCGCTCGTAGACGAAATTTCCCGCCACGCCCCAGCCCATCGTATCGACGACATCATCCTTTGGGACGCGACAGACACAGCGCTTCCCTTTGGATTCAACCCGCTGGCTGGCGTCTCACCCGAGCGGCGCACGCTCGCAACTGCTGAATTAGTTGCGGTCCTGCGGAGGCTCTTCCCAGACTCATGGGGCCCTCGGTTGCAACATATCTTGACCAACGTCGTGCTCGCCCTAACCGAGGTGCCCGGCGCGACGCTCTTGGATATCCAACGGCTGCTCCTCGACCCGGGCTACCGAGCCAACGTTGTCGGCGAGTTTCTGACAAATCCGGGCGTGCGGCAATTTATGGTGCAGGAGTTCGAACCGATGCTTGCGCGTCGCTCTGATGCTCTTACGCCCATACTGAACAAGGTTGGTATGTTCGGGGCATATCCTGAGCTCCGCAACTGCATTGGCCAGCAGACCAGCTCATTCGACCTCCGCAACGTGATGGACTCCTCTCGCGTGCTGCTGGTGCGGTTACCCCAAGGGTCACTTGGCGAGGATGTAGCCTCGCTCCTTGCGGGACTCCTCGTGGCCAAGATCCAGCTTGCGGCGCACAGTCGCGTGGATACGCCACCGGATCGCCGCCGTCCTGTGTGGCTTTACTGCGACGAATTTCAGACGTACGTGACTTCATCGTTCGAGCGGATCCTCGCCGAGTCCCGGGCATTCGGCCTAGGGCTCATCTGCGCCAATCAGTATGCCGAGCAACTGAGTGGGCCCGTCCGGCTGGCCGTCGCGCACAACGCTGCCACAGCGGTGCATTGCCGGGTTGAGCGCGGCCACCATTTGCTCGAGCTGATGCCTTTGGAACGGACGGAGCAGGACCTACCGCCCATTCGGCTGGAGCCACCGCCCCCGCTCCCGCCCGGTGATCCGGCGCGAGCTGCCCAGATACGGGAGCACTCGCGAAAGCTCTACGGCCGCCCGCGAGCGGAGGTAGAAGAACTGCTCTCCCAGCGGGGCAGCGGGACGGCACTGCCTCCTCGGAAGAGCCCGAATGGGGTCCCCGTAGGTTCGCGCAGTCCCGGGGCCGACATCTATGAAGAGTAGCAGCCCGAGGCTACACGGGTGGCTGTCTCTTCTGGCAGCGGCCGCCTCAGGTGGTGGCCATGGGTTCCCCGAACAAAAACGGACCCGGGACGATGATCGCGCCTCGGGGTTTCAACGAAGAACGTGAGGTGAGAATTGATGGTTGCGCGCCGGCGTCTTCCTCCGCGGGCGGAACCGATGCTGCTGACGGAGCGGGACCAACGGATTGTTCATTGGATTCACGGGGCCGAGCTTGCAACGCGTGAGCACGTCCAGCAGCTCTTCTTTCGGCACGGGAGCCGTTCGCTCTGTCAGCGGAGGCTCACGCTGCTCTATCGGAATCGCTATATCGAAAAGCTTCCGAACCGGGCGTTGAGTGCTCCCGACGTCTACCGGGTGTCGCGGCACTGCACGAATGGCGTTCGCCTCCTTCGCGCGATGATTCCAGAGGAGCCTTTGCAGCTCGGACAGGTCAAGGCGCGGACCGTGGAGCACACGCTGGATATCGCGAGCTTTCGGATCGCAGTGATTCGCGCCTGTGAACGGGCCGGGTTTCAGCTGCTGCACTGGCGCAGTGCCGCTGAGCTGGCCCGAATGATGGGGACTGCCGGTGTGATTCCCGACGCGTATCTGCAAATCGAGCGACCCACGCCGGATGGTCCGAGACGGTCGAGTTTCTTTGTGGAAATTCAGCGGAGTGCCCAAAGTCAGCAGGCTCTAGAAGAGAAATGCCGCCGCTACGGTGCTTACTACTATGGTGGCGAATACGCCCGGGCATTCGGAACCAGGGCGCTCCGGGTGCTCGTTGCGATCGGATCCGACTACGGCATCAATCCGGACCGACAGATTCGACGGCTCCTCAACGTCTGCACCCGGCTCCAGGTCACCTTCGTCATGGCGGCCGGCCTGGATGGTTTGAAGCGCCTGGCTCCCCCTGACGTTCTGACCGAACCCGTCTGGCACTCGCACGCGCATGAGGGGCAGAGCCTAACCGCGCTATTCCCGAGCTGAATCGACAACCGCGGCGACCAATCCAATTGATCGAATTGACCCGGTGACCTCCTATAATCGGCGCGGAGGAGCTTCCGCTGCCGCAGGAAAGGGAGGTTTCGGCCGTGGCAAGTAACACGGTATGGCGGTGGGAAGAGATGACTGATCAGAAGCGGAACCGCAAGGCGCCGATCGAGCAGGCGTTCGAGTGGTTTCTCCTCGCACGCAACTTTTCCGTCAAAACCCGGGAAGTGTATCGAGACGCTCTGCGTTCATTCCTCGGGTGGATGAAGGAACAGGGACATGAGGGCACGCTCGGCGAGCTCGACCCCCAGCTGGTGCGCCAGTGGCGCCGCCATCTGGAATCCAACGGGCGGTCGATCAACACGATTCGAGGATATCTCGCGACGATGAAGAGCTTCGGCAAGTATCTCGCTGAGGATCGCATCATCCTGGACCGGCGGGGCCAACCGGTGGATCTGTTCGCCACGATCAAGGTGCCCCCGCTCCCCCGGGCCCGGCCCCAGGTCTACCAGGACCAGGAGCTGGAAGACGTGCTCGGCGCGATCTCCGCGAACCACCAGTATGGGGCGCGCAATATCGCGCTGGTGCGGCTGCTGCTCGACGGTGGGCTGCGCCTGCGTGAGGCCTGCCAGCTCCGGGTGCAGGACATTGACTGGGCCTCTGGCCGCATCCACATCCGCTGGGAGTCCGCCAAGCGCCGCAAGGAGCGCGTGACCCACGTCGGCAACGGCACCCTCAGCGCGCTCAAGCGGTACATCGAGCGCTATCGCCCCCACACCACGATGGAAGAAGTCTTCATCGACCAGGACGGTGGACCGCTCACGACGAACGCGGTGCAGTGCGTGCTACGCCGTCTCCGACTCAAGCATGGGTTTGCTCACCTCTCAGCGCATCAGTTCCGCCGCACCTGGGCGACCAACTTCCGCCGAATGGGGATCGGCGATCTGTACGATCTCCAGCGCGAGGGCGGCTGGGAGGATCTCAGCGTTCCCCAGCGGTTCTATGTCGACGTGGACGATCGCGGTGAGCGGCGGGCGTCCGTGCTGGACAGCTGGGAGACCACCGCCCGAAAACGGGAGCGGGCGCGGCCAGTTCAGGGAGTCGCGCCAGTACAGGTGGTACAGGTTGGCGAACTCGAAATAGGCCGTCGGTCGAAGACCACCGAACAGGGCGGAAATGGCCGCCGGAAGCGGGTATAATCCAGTGTCTCGTGCCTATTTTGTAGGCGCAAGACGATCGGGCCGTAGCGCAGTCTGGTAGCGCACCTGAATGGGGTTTCGATTCTCAGTGAAAGCCCTTGAAATCAACGACTAGGCATAGACCAAGCGACAGAAACTCCCAATTGAAATCGATTTAGGTTCGCGGAGTCCCCGGCAGAGATGTCGGGGACTTCTGATTAGAGGGGAACCGATGAATGGGCATCTTGATGTCTGACGCTGGTAATAGACGAAGGCGCCGCAAGAAGATCGACGCAAGCGCCGTTTTTCATACAGCAGCCGATGTGCATGAGGCGCTTGAAATAGCCGAATACCTCAAAGCAGAAGGGATCGTCGACCTGTTCCGTGGCCAAACGCGGAGCTATCCACCACTGCCGAGCGTGCTGAGACCGGGTGTTGATCGTTCCGATGCTTCTCTACGATTATCGATCTTCGCCGATTGGGTTGACCGCACGCCTGCGTTGTCGTCCTTGCACGGTAATTCTGATCTAATCCTAGCGGTGGCCCAGCATTATGGGCTCAAAACTCCGTTCCTTGACTTTTCGACTGACCCCCAGGTTGCTGCATTTTTCGCCTCGGACGGGGCCTCTGGCCTAGTCAGCGATCCGAGATATGAACCTGCCTGCATCATCGCTGTGAATAGAGAAGCATTCATCAACTCATGGAGTGACATCAACGAGCGCGCCGTCAACCAGGCCATGGACCAGATCACTCGTATCGTGGAAGTCGACGTACGGAATCTTTGGCGATTGCAATCTCAAAAGGGTGTCTTCATCGATATCCGGGCAGACGCCACCCTTCTTGAGATGTTCTCTGGGTTTGTGAGGATATTCTTTCCGAATTCCGGGCCCGTGAGCATAATCGACCGAGGGAAGATCTACCCTAGCGAAAAGAGTCACCTTGAAAATTATCTCGACCAATTCCTGCTCTTCGAGGACTATGACCGGCGCTCTACTGCTCTCGATAAAGTCTTCGTTTTAATAAACCCGCCGAGCGAGGAGGATCAGTCCGAAAGGTTCCTCGGTATTACTAGCTATTTCGTCGATGATGCGTTCCCTCCGGTGCACGGCTCGTGGGTAGGAATTGACAGGGATTTGTGGAATGAGGAGCCAAACGAAGCTTACGTTGCAACGGTGACAGGCGAAGTTGTGACGATCGTCATCGAAACTGACCGCGACCCGCTTGAAGTGAGAGCCACCATCACCAGTGAAATCACCAAACTGCTGGAAAAACCGTACGTCCGCGCAACATCGTTTGGATGGAAAATCGTCAGGCTTGATGGCACTGACGTGTCCATTGACGATGAGATGTGTGACGTCGACGAAAATGACGAGTATCCCCAAATTTTGTGCGGGACGGTTACGCGATACCTTTGGGACGGAATTCGAAGGCTTCCTTACACCGATCGACAGGTCACTCAGTGCATGTCCAACTATCTCACCATTGCTGCGTGCGGATGGGAGGAGGCGATGCCCGCTTTATGGGGAGAAACCACAGGTGTGGAATTCGAAAGCGGACCCGTGCGTCTCAGATGCTGCGTCGCGGAGGCAACTTTGCTACGGTGCGTTCGGGAAGACTTCCTGGATTACGTGGCTGAGGGAAGGCGAAAGCAATTGGAGTCGCGAGGGAAGACAGGATTTCTTGGAGTCCTGCTCGAACCTCAGCGGTTGTTCAAGTACCCCGAATTCGTGGCCATGTTCGTAGAGGAGATACTACCGGCGCAGGCCGTATTCCGGTTCGAGGGGGATACCTTCGCCTTTAACCCGTTGGCGCTAGAGGTGTTTGGCGCTACTTAGTGCTATTGGATACGGGAGCCACCGCCGGAGTTAGGAAACCCCGCTTGTGCTCAACGTCGTTGACACTACAAGGAATCGATCGCGGGAACTCTCCCACTCGTCGGATTGTTGGCAAAGCCGCCACGGAAATATCGGGGTGTCTTCTGCGTCCTGGAGTGCATGGGTGACAGTAAGCCCGGTGGACTTGAACAGCGTGACCTCAGTCGAGACCGATGTCGCGGTCGAGAGTCTGAACACCGCCGATGCTACTGCTACCGGACCCGTGTTGAGCGAGCTGCTTGGCCTCCACCCTGGAGCGAACGCCGCGAGCGGCCCCTGCACCTGGTTAATGGGATCGCTGTCGGTAGCAGCTGTGGAGGACCTCGAATCCGCAGCCAGAATCCTGGCGGAGCGGGCGATGAGGATGCGCTGCGGCGATTCGACGGCTTATGGGCTATGGGTCTCACGCGTTAACGGAGCTCCACCCTTGACTCCAACAGAGCGCCTTCGCGTAGAACCCTTTATTGAGACAGTCTTCGGTCTTCCCGGCAAGACGCTGAGCCCGGAGCACATTCAAGGCTATGTAGCCGAACTGCTGTGGCATACGCTTGCATCTGAATCGCAAACAACGTGCGGCGGACTCGGAAAACTCCATCACCTGGAAGATCCGAGCTTCTCAGTGACGGAACCTGGCGGCGATGGGCTAGCCGTTTACGAGTTGGCTGACGGAATCCTGTTCTTTAGGCTCTGGGAAGTAAAGAAGCATTCATCCAAGCAGCACGTATCAGCGACGGTCACTAGCGCCTGTAACCAGCTCTCAACGCGAGCAACGAAGTACCTTGCGAAGTATTCAGCGCTGAGCAGGAACTTTCAGGGGCCACTCCGTGAGCTGTATGCCGAGTTGGTGGATCTGTGGATTGACGCGGATCCCCGGGCGGGCCTGGGAGTCTCTGTAGCAACATCTGCAGCATCAGCACCAAAGGGGCGTGGTTTCAGCCAAATGGGAAGGAAATTCCCCAAGCTCACAACACTAGGACAACGAGAGGGAATGCTGATCGCCGTTGGGAATTTCCCGGCGTTCGCAGACATGGTTAAGGAGGCCGTATGGAAGGGTCTTTGAGCCTTTCCGACATCGCTGATGCCCTAGGCGCACACGATAGTCTGCCTACTCCAGAGGAGTTCCAGAGGCTGATAGCTGCCATCGAAGTTTCCATATTCGTGCGTCGACCAGCAATCGAAGATGCAACCCTGGCAACCGCCTGGTATCTCCACGGTGTGGCCTCCGCCAGCGCAGCTCAGCAGCTGTACTCACTCGTTCGGCAGCGTCGTGCATTCGCGGTCAGCGCGCAAGTTTTCGATCTCGCGCTCGAGGATCACCGCTGGTCTAGGGCTGAAGAACTCGAGATTGCCTTCGCAGCATGCGTTGCATACCGAAGATGTGAATTGGACCCCAACGCGACAGCCATATATCGCCGGGTCGCTCACAATCTTTCGGAGGGGCCACTACTCCAACATGTGACGACCCTGTCGGTCGAAGCTGGTGTAGCGTTTCTCGGTCTCGACACCCGACGGGGGTTCACATTGTCCTCGCTCTGGCTCAGACAGTTGGAGGCCCTAGCAACGCAGGTGGGGCTTAACGACCTTCAATCGACCGCGTTCGGCCCTGCCAGCGCTGTCGTGCGAGGAGTATGGGACTTGCTGCGCTACCTCAGTTTTGGTGACCCTGATCGTCTCGCAAGCGCGCGTGCAGGCCTCACGGCAGTAGCACTTGGACAAACAGGAATCGGTGATCTTAATGCGCGCTGGGTTGCGGCGCACTTGCTGGCGTTTGGTGAAGCGCTCGAAACCGACTCCCTCTGGGCTCTGCCTTCCTCACAGCTGCCGCCGTCAGGAAAACAGGCGTTCACCCTGGCCGCTCCTCCCGTGCTCACGCTGTGGCCCCCGCAGCGCGACTTGCTTTTCGCCCAACCATCTCCGCTGGAACCCGAAACGCGCCGGATCGTCGTGTCAGTGCCAACAAGCGCCGGTAAGAGCCTTATAGGGCAAATTTTGAGCGTGGGTCACCTTGCCTCAGCCGGATCCAGTGTCTGCTATGTAGCACCCTTGCGCAGTCTGGGCCGCGAGGTCAGAAGGAGCCTCGGAATGCGCCTTCGAGTACTCCAGAAAGAGGTGGGGGGTGACCTACCGGACTACGGAGGTTGGTCCGTGGGAGGCTTCGAAGCTCAAGAATCACCGGAAGGCTTCCCCGAGATGGAAGGGGCTCCTCCGGACGTCGAAGTAATGACTCCGGAACGCTTGGGTCATTTGCTCAGACGCGATTCTAATTCTGTGCTAGACCGCTACGGGCTATTCATCTTTGACGAAGCCCAACTCCTAAGCGAGAGCGGAAGAGGGTTTGGAATAGAGAGTGTTCTGGCCTTCCTAAACTGGCGCACGCGCAACACGCACCACCGTATCGTGCTTCTGTCCGCCACAATGGGCAACGCGGGGCAAGTAATGACCTGGCTTCAAACTGACAGCCCGGGTCAGCTGCAGGAATCGGCCTGGCGGGGGCCACGAAGGTTGCACGCAGTCTTTACCACAACGGTCGACTGGACAACGGAGTCAAGGACAGCTGGCCATAGGGGACTGCATCCAGTCCGCCTGAACTACCCGTTGATAGGGACTATCCGTCTGCGGGTCGCCGACCAGCCCGAGCCAGTGCAGCTGCGACTCACTGAGCCCGTGGGTCAGCTCGTTCTTCGCGCCCATGCAGACGGTGCGACGGACGGAAAAGATCAAGGTCACAGCACCCCCAACTACCAGGCCGTGGCCCAACTGGTTACGGCGCTAGGCCATGCGGGGTCTGTCCTTGTCATTGTGAGTACGCGCGCAGCGGCGCGCTCTATGGCCGAACAGATCGCTGCCCATCTAGAAGATCTCCCAGCAGCACGACCCGTCGCAGATTTCGCGCGGACTCAGCTCGGAGAGGACCATCCCCTCATCGCTACGCTCCTGAGAGGAGTTGCCTTCCACCACGCGGCGCTGCCCTCAGATGTGCTCGAAGCAATTGAAGACGCAGTAAGAGAGGACCGCATTCCCTATCTTGTCTCTACGTCTACGCTAGCAGAGGGAGTCAATCTGCCAGTTAGAACGGTTGTTATCTCCGAAACCGAATACGAGGGAATGGATCCCGGCGCCAAGCTCTCTGGTCCGCGCCTTGTGAACGCAATGGGACGTGCAGGGAGAGCAGGGAAAGAGAGCGAAGGCTGGATTGTCTTAGCGCACTTTGGAGCCTCGACTTCCGGCGACGGCTTTGAAAAGTTCACTCCAAACTCCGATGACATGGAGGTTCGATCTCGGCTCGTTTCGGAAGAAGCCCTAGCAGACTTAGCGGCCTTTGAAGAGCGACTCAGCGCGAGGGAGGATGCAATTTTTTCCGCCGGCGGCCCGGTAGCCGACTTCATTGGTTTCGTGTGGTTCGTCCTTGCTGCAGAGGAAATTCTGGGCGTGTTGCCGGATGACTGCGACATCGACGCCGCGGTGCAGGCTACTTTGGCATACAGTCAGATGGACGACGATGCCCGTGCCGCATGGAGGCAAGCGGCGGAGGTCGTTCGCGCAGCTTACGCTAGCGCGGACCCCGCGCGGCGCCGGTCCTGGGCGCGCGTGGGAACGAGCATAGGCAGTGCGAGAGAAGTGGACAGACTGGCGTTTGAGGTGTTTGAGGCAGTCCAGGCTCAAAACGAGGAGGACTCCGATGACCCCTCAGCGCTCGGCGCAACGATTGGTTTGTTCGACCGGTTGGGGACATTTGGCCAGCTCCTTCGGCTACCGGAATGTCCGCGAGAGTGGCGTTTTAGAAGCAGTCCGAGGGGCGGCCAAATAGCAGTGAGTTTTGAGGTCGTAAGGGATCGATGGCTTTCCGGCCAACCCATGTCTCTAATGGCTGCTGACTTGCTCCAATCAGTCAGCGATCCGTCTTGGAGAATTGAGCAGCTAGTTGATCTCATCACTGACGACTTCGAACATTACCTTTCCTGGACCGTCGGAGCCCTTGTCGAGATTGTTAATGCCCGGCTCTCGGAGGCGGGCAGCACCCGTCGGCTGTGCGCGTCGTTGGGTGCATTCTTTCGATACGGGGTTGGTTCGGAAATTTCCCTAGCCCTGATGCTCTCTGGGATTCGATCGCGGCGACTCGCACAGTCTGTTGCAGAGCAAGCCGATCCCGTTCTCGCGCTTCCTGAGATACGTGCCTGGCTGCATGGGATGTCACTTCCAGAATGGCGCGCGCGTTTCGAAGCAAGCCCAGCGGAATTGCTGGATCTTCTCGACTTCGCGAGAGTCCGCCGTCGAAGTCTGCTGAGAGTCCTGCTGGAGTCCGGTCAAGCCGAATTGGCTCTCGACGATTGGTCGCAGCCAGCCTCTGCGTGGCAGGAGACCGGCGAAGACGCGGCGCCAACCGACACGGAATTGATCGAGATCACAGCCTACCTAGAAGAGATCCTCGCGGACCCGTCACCCCGTAGGCTCGCTGCTTTCACTGTTGAAGGCCAGCTCCTCGGAACCGTGCCATTGATCGCCCACACCGATATGCGTTCACTCTTGGACACCGGGTTGGCGCTCACGTGCGTCTATTCCCCGACCACGAAGGCCTTGACCCTGCAACTGAGCCCAGAATCAATGTAGCTGTACGAAATACGCTTGCAAACTAGGGATGCCACTGCGGTGAGCGGCGTCCGTCCTATAGTGGAATGGCGCGTCTCCAACCCGCTGCCGTCGGACCGTGTCGTCCCATAGTCTTCCACCTACGCTCCGCCTCGAAGCGCCGACGTCAGTTAATGTTTATTGTGCGACGAATCCAGAGCTCCTTCGAAGCGCCAATCCTACTGTGCGAGTCGCTCCGAAGAAACCATCATTCCTGCGAGACTCGCTTAGTGTTGGCTTGAGGCCTCCTTAGTCGAGTCACCAGAGTCGAGTCTCCCCCGGACGGACTCGATTCGAGGCTCGATATTCCTCCCACCGAGCGCCTGCATGAGCCTCCCAAAAGGCAGCCGACAGGCGGTGGCTTCTAGAATCGCGAAAGTCTATTGTGTGCCGTCGCCTCAAGTCTTGCACTCACGCCTGGTCGGGACTACCGCGCGCCAACCGCGGATATGATTCGGTGCAAAACCAACTTGGCGACTAGCAACGGCCGTGAAGTGGTCTACCGTGGCAGGGAGGTCCAGTGCCAACAAAGGCCGCCTATCTTCGTTTCCTTGATCGATACCGACTGTCGGAGGCCGACGTCCCCCCCTTCCTGCCCAAATCTTTGGCCCCCAGCGCGCAGAGACTAGTGGACCAGGCCTGGCCCAACGAAACAAGAGAGGAGATGGTGAATGGACTGGCATCCAACACGAACACGCTAATCGAGAGCATTGTAGGCTCGCTGGAGGCGCGGCTTGAAATGCTCGGCGCTCCCAAGACGCCGCTTCCCTTCTACGCCGGTGTCTTTCCCTCAAAGTCATTCAACGCGCAAGCCGTGCTGATCGAGGACGGAGCGCTATTGCTGATTGACACTGGCTGCTTCTCCCTGCTTGAGGCGTTAATCATGTTTTGGGGATGCTCGGAGGACCCACATGAAGGGATCAGGAGAGCCGCCAAGATAGTCGTTGATTACGTTGACAGTTACCAACTTCCCAAACCCGAAGAGTATGACCTTCCAGAGATGCACCGAGATGGACACAGGTTGTTGGCCTTTGTGTCGATTGTCACGAAATCTGAGGAATTCGTCCTTGGCCATGAGTTGGGCCATTTGAGACTTGGCCATCTCCTCGGGCAGCAAGCACCCAGGAGCGGAGGAATCTATCCTGCCAATCGAAGTTGGGACGATGAAATCAGCGCTGATCTCTTTGCACTGGATCTCCTGACACACAAACGAGATGCATTAGACATACGCACAGGTTGCGCCGGCGCGTATGTCTTCTTCGCTACAGCGGGCTTAATTGAGCGGGCACTGCAGCGAGGCGCAGCTCCTCGGGTCGGTTGGACAGATACCCACCCACCCTCGGTTATGAGAGCGGCAGTTCTGGAGCAGGCTCTCGTCGAGCACCAGTTATTGGACAGCGCAGACCTAGGACAGCGGTTCAATTGGTGGGCTAACGAGGTGGGAACGTTAATTGAACAGACACCCGCCTGACTCGTGCCGGGTCGAGCATGCAGCAGGACTGCAGTTCAACAGAACGGGGGTTACTCGAGCAGGCAACGAGATCAGGTTCATCACAAGGGACTACAGTTCGGGTGGTCCATTACCTGTTGATCCAGGTCCCTTGCTGTCGGTGTACTATGACGCGCTCCGGATTTGAGTTTCGCACCATGCTCTTATTCCCATTCGACCAATCAAAATGATTGCGACCACCACGAATGGGGATACCCAAGCAGCCTGCGCGCCGGTCGTCTGGACGACGAGAGCAGTGAGTCCGCTAACGAAAAACTCGCGGTTGGGTAGACGGTCGAGCAATTCCTTTCGTTCATGCTGGAAAGAGCGACCATCGCAAAAGAAATCGTAGAGTTGCCTAACCACAGAATCCCTCAGCGACGGCGGCTCGGGCAGCATGGATCGCGCGCCCTCATTAGAAAGCAACCAGAGTTGAGCCCAGTCGGGCGACGCACTCGCCGAATCGAGGAACCCCACGATCGACCCCGCTTGGTGTTGAGGGAGGGTAGAAAGCCAGTCTTCATCCGTTCCGGCTGCTCTCAGGGCTGCCAACACATCCTGTTCCAAATGTCACCCCGCCTTAGCGCTAGGATCTATCCGCCTTTTCAATCGTCGCAACCACGAGAAACGCCGCATGTGCTGGCGGCTGTCGCCACCCCTGCACGCTGCTGTGTACTATGCGCCGCAGCTTTCGGTGCTCCTAACTAGCTCACAGCGGCGCCGAGCATCCTCGTGCGCGGACAAGGCCATTCCTCGCCCAGGCCATATCCGCTTTTTCATCAGGTGAGCCAACGATAGGAAACAAGCTTCTGTAGTCGTTGAATGTCTCGAAGAGACGCTGACTATTGAACGCCATGAGTGAAAACAAGTTCTCGTCTAGCTCCTCGAGAAAAGCATCGGCCGCGTCCTTAAAGACGGCTCTCCAGATAGATGGCAGGTTGGTCAGAATATGGTCTCGTCGCCGCGAGGGACTCGGATGTGTCAGCGAATCTTCATTGCCAAAAAGAGAAATAATCCCCAGCGCAAAAAAGGGAGCGAACAGCATGTAATTCGTGAAGTAGGTGTCCTTGTACGCTGAGTACAGCGCCGCCGCTCGCATGCTGAGGGTTGTGCCGGCTAGATCAGCGGCAAACTCAGCACGATGATTGATTTCTCGGTCTGGACCATAATCCGGGTCGTTCTGAACTATGTGGTTGATCTCATGTCCAAGTACAAATGAAATCGCAGACATAGTGAGCACCTGGCCCAAGGCCCAGCTATCCCTCGATATCGGATATACGTCGGGGATCGGAAATAGTGGAGGACGTCCTAGCCATACGGACAGAATGTGTCTCAATGCCTGTTGTAGCATTACAGGGTCGTTAGCCAGAAAATCAACCTTCCCTTGCTCATACGTCTTCAAATACCAATGCGACCAAAAGGAGATGGTGTAGGGAAGGCCCTCGTTAAGAATGACGATCCGGTCGCCGCGCGGTGTGAGACCAGCATAACCTTCAAAGCGGCCCGTTGGGAAGACACCAAAATAGGTACGATCGATTACTTGTTTTTCTTCCTCAGGCAAGATTGGGCGAACGAAATCAAGATATTGCTCCATAAGTTCATCGTGTATCTCCGGTATCCTTTTGTCGTATCGGGCCATCCATACGTCTCTTGCAACATCCCGATCCTCAGCGGGAATGCGCTCAATGAGTTGGGCGAGTTGATCGGCTGGGGCATCAAACAAACGGTCGGCACCCAGTTCGTTGCGCTTGTGTGCAAGCCATTCGCGAGGGCTTAATTCAGCCAGCCGCTCACGCATGGGGTGCCTGACCTCGGCTCATACTCGTTGTTCCTATCAGACGTTCGCGTAGTGCATTGGCTAACGATACGTTAGCGGCCGACGATTCCGAACCGACTGCGACACGCAAAGGCAACCGCGGGGGCCTTTGTTCCTCCACGGTGCAGATGGTGGAGGGAAGCACTACACGCTCAGGTTCCATTCTCCTCCTCCACAGTCGGTTCAAATACCCTCCCATGTCCGCAGACTGGCGTTCCGCCGGAGGTGGTCGGCTACCATGATTCGCGAGTCTACTTGAACTTCTGAATCGACGGAGGCACGCGCCTCCCTCTGCAGTCAAGACAAAATTTGTAACATTCGTTGCTGGCTCCCGTGGCTCGACTACGGGCCCCAGTCTCCGAGGCTAATGGCCATCATGGAAGAGTTCCCAGCGAATCGTGTCTTCGTCCAGAGGCGCATTAAACGTGCCTCCGGAGGCAGCCGGCATTTTCGCCACAACTATCAAATTTGCAAGTGTCCGCACAAATGTTCCGAGTTTCTTAGAAGATGAGGGCTCGAACCGCACTGCAAGACACACCACTCTGTCCGGCGCTGTGTCCAGCTTTCCTGCTACCACAGTATTCGTAGCATTGGGATCCACAATAAGGACATAGAGACGGCTATTATCGTCGAGCGCGTCCGCAATCTCTTGGGCCAGTTCCTTGTCTCGCAACGAGCTACCGATTATCACGAGAAGTTGAGCGGACCGAAGGCACTCCCTAAAACATCTGTAAGCCGTGTGGAATGGTTCTTCACTGACCTCCTTCGGTCCTAGAGTTGGATAAAGCAGGACATCTCGATACCTCCCTTGATTGCGCCCCAGCCGCAAGCCTGGATGCCATTGCAACCCAGCAAATCAAGGCTGCAATCGACAACCTGAAAAGCCGAAGGACCGTCTTAGTTATTTCTCACAATCTGCCGCTGATTATGGATGCGGATGTCATACATGTCATGAGGGGCGGAGAGATTGTCGAGAGCCCGACCTATCGGAACTGCTGTGGACCCGCCTCCAACCAGTTTTTCAGCGCGATGATCTAGGACCGCTACATTCGGACGATTTAAAGAATCTCTTCCATCTTGTGATGCGACCATTGTTCGGTAATGTGCGCGATGTCCAGCGTTTCTTGAATGTGCTGCCGGTCATATTAGAAGCCATCAGGGAGGACCTTGCCCTAGAGGATCTCCTCACATTGGAAGCACTTCGGATTCAGACCCCAGACGTACTTAGCAAAATGGCCGAGTCCATCGACGCTCTGACCACCGTCTCGGGTCCGTTCATTGGCGAACCGGATACCTACGGGGCGAGCCGCACTGAAGAGCTTAGCGCCATTCTGGACACTGCAGGTGTGTTGCGTCCTGTAGTTGAACAAGCGCTTCAACGCCTCTTTCCTGCCAGCGGGCGATACCTTGGCAACATGCACTATGGCCATGAGTGGCTAAGGACGTGGCGGAAGAATCGTCGAGTAGCCCATGCTGCTGTATTCAGATTTTATCTTGAGAAGAATTTACCACCAGGTTCCCTGTCAGCCGGGCGCATCCAGCGCCTGTTTGAGGCGCTAGGCGATCCTGATACTCTGCGTACGATGCTGAGGAACCTAAGCACGGCGGAATTGGAGTATGCGCTAGAGCGGTTAGAGGACTACGAGGACGATTACCCCCAAGACGCGGTCGAAAGCGCGGTCCGTGTGCTTTTGGAGTGTTGGACACGGCTACCGAACAGGTCGCCGGTGATGGCGCCGTCTCCTGAAGTAAAGATGTCGAGGTAATCCTTCGACTCCTCAGACGCATTACGTCGGAGGACTGCATTAACATCGTGGAGCGCATGCTCCCGCACATTGAACACTTGTCAGCGCAGCTCGCGCTTCTCAGGATCGTGGGCCACGGAGAGAACGAGGGTCACAAGCTCATCCCCGAGGAGAAGTTTGAGAGCTTACAACAGCAGTGGTGCGATCGAGTGGTCACAGCATCCACCGACCTATCCGACGAGAGGGATCTCGGAAAGCTCCTGTTGCGCTTTGCAGAGATTCGGGGGGATGATGGGTTCGCCCATGTGAGGGGGCGATTAGATGACAACGGCCTCTTCGCGCAGTTCTTGGAGAGCTTGGCAAGTGAATCGCATCGATTTGCAATGGGAGATGTGGCGGTTCGAACCCAGTTGGAGTTCCCATGGGACTACTTATGCTCGCGTTTCGGAGAAGAATACATGATCGAACGCATCACTGACCTACTGGAGCGGACAAGCATGCGACTCTTGGACCACGTGCCCACGGGTGTTGCGGTTCCCCGTTAGCTTCACAGGGGATCAGAAAGTGATGCACCCCTCCCCAGCTCAGGCATGCAGATCCGATCGCAGCGAGCGCGCACTGAATGTCGGCGGGATGGATTAGGTAGGCAACTCTCGGAGGGCGGACAGTGAGTGTGGCTTGCTTCGGCCCCTCTAGTCTCGTGTCGTCCAGGAGCAACAAATCCTGCATGTAGCCCTCCTAACCGGAGTCAACCGACCGACAGCGCGCTAGCAGTGACTGGGATGCACGGTCAAGTCAGACTCGTCTCTCCTATACAGGCAACAGGCGCCACCGGCGTGCACCATGCCGTCCTTTAACCAAGTTCACCCGTTCTCGCATTCCCGCGTTGGCCGCAGACGAGAGTATGCTGCGGTTCCCCAATGCCCGCAGTCCAAATTCGCTGGGCGCCCTATGGAATCTGTCCTCCTATACGCCGCGAACCCTGTTGACGAAGCAGTCGCTCGAAACCTAGGACGACGATTCTCTCTTGTTGAATGTCTTCAAGAAATTCAGGTCGGGTCTGACCCGCCGAATAGCTGCGCTGCCTTCGGTCTCAGAGGCGAGTCCGGACTGGTTGATGTTGATGGAATCTAGTTCGTTCATTTTGAAGAGCGGATCAAAGCCAGTTAATCGCTCACATCCTACGAGGTTCAAATACCTTAACTTTGGGAGATGAATGAGCGGGATTACATCATGGACGGAGCGGCATCCGCTTAACGACAGCCATCGTAATTGTTTGAGCGTCACTAGGCCGGACAGGTCTTCTAAATCACGAAGCCCGTACAAATCGAGATGGGCAAGATCCGCCAGGCCGGAGATCGCGCTTATATCCTGCACGTGGACGCACCGGGACAAGTCCAGATAGCGGAGCCGTTCCAACCTCCTCAGCGGTTCAAGGTCTCCGACAGGAGTTCCGACCAGTCGGAACTTCGTCAACGCTTCTAAGCGTCTGACTGGCTCACAGTTGGTTATTCGTCCGCAATCAACAATCTCTACCGATTGAAGATTTGAACACCGTTCAATGCCTTCGAGGCCGGTTAACTCAGGCAGAGCAGTCAACGAAAGGCTTGTCAGTTTGCCGATATGCGCTAGGCCTCGGACGTTGTTGAGCATCCGAGCATTTGAGATCTCCAGAGATTCAACATTGGGAACCTCCGACAGGAAGTCTAGGCTTTCAAGTTGGGGGCAATTTCTTAACGTGAGGCGCCTCAACTTCGTCAGGCCCGTCAGGGCGGAGGAGTCAATGAACGGCCCCCCCTTGGTTATGACCAAAGACCGTAGGTTCCTTAGATGTTGGACGCCGTCCAATGAAGACTCATCGAACACTCGGTAGTCGACTAGGGCAGGCCCTAATATCCGCCGTGCATAGTCATGGCGCTCAAAAGCTGGCCAGCCTTTCACAAACTCGTCGCTAAGACTCTGCCCCGCGTTGACAGCGTATGCCTCCAAAGCGTCCAGTGCTAGCTCTCCGCCGATGAAGATAAGAGCCTGCACATTAAAGGCCATTTCCGACTGACTCATGGTTGCGCTATAGGCGAGGTACGGAATAGCCAGCTCACCAGCCGACGCCAGCGCCTTGGCATCGGCTAGGCTGCGAGCCGGCAACAGTTTTCCCAATCGCTCCTGTAATTGGAGCTTTACTTTTGGAGAAAGACTTACGGAGGTCTCGAGACATGTCACTGCAAGGAGATGCAACTGATACTGCCGAGTCCGATCCTCGTCGCCGCGACGGATCAAGGACGTGAGCAACGCGTCCCGTCGCCTTCGGCTGGATAGGCCCGCGGCCAAAATGATGACTTCGCGCCACTGGTCATTATTCGCGTGGCTGGCTAGGACACCATAGCTGCCTTCATCGATGATTGCCTGAGCGGCCAAGAACTCCTGGAAAGTGCGATGAGTGAAATCAAGAACATTTGGGCTGGGCTCGCGAAGAATCGCGGTACGTTCCACTAGCAGCTTCCTAACTTGCTCTCCCGTCGTCCCTGTGGGAGTCTTCTCCATTCTGGAGACGGCAAGATCAAATTTCTGGTCGGCCGCGGGGACGGATACCTCAGACCAACCGTTCACTAGCAACCAGAAAGCAAAATCCTGTACCAGATACTGCTTCTGACGAAAAGTGAGTTCTACGTAGTCGGTTAGGCGGATCTGTCGCTCCAGGTCGCGACGGTCGAGAAGCATTTTGCAGCAGGCCTGATACAGCTCAATGCGGTCCGTAGGAATCTGTTGATGACTGTCCCTATGAAGTGCGCACAGCATGGCGCACAACAAGGGACTCGTCGCGAGGTTTCTGAGTGAACGGCTCCGTCGGATAAGCCTTTTCAGATCCTCTGACAAAGTGTTGAGTTCTTGCTTTTCGTCGTCAGCAACCTGCTCCTTGACTGCCTCATGCCAATGCTCAACGAAGGAGTCGATGTCGCTGAAATCCATGGGCTGGAGCTCCGCGTCCACGAATCCTTCCAGCTGCAACCATTCACCATCTAGAGCATGAGGTCGTGAGGTTACAACCACCCGCACTTGAGGAAACGTCTCACATAGGTCGATAAGCCATTCTCTGGCTTTCTCTCGCTGGTCGCGAGGGACTTCGTCAACCCCATCAACGAGGAGAACTGCTCTCCCCCTAAGCATCAGTTGATGAACCCAGCCGTGAGGCATGCCGCCCGAGATTAAGGGCGCGATCATCCCCGGAATGTCCTCCGGAGACGGGAAGCCATTTTCAACGCAGTGCCGGAGTCGGACAAAGAAAGGCACGAGATCATTCCAAGATTCAAGGTAGCCAGCAAAGTTTTGGGATGCTGCGCGCACCGCGATCCATTGGAGCAACGTTGTCTTGCCTGATCCCGCTACGCCGCGAACCATCACTCTGGACGAGCGAACAAGCACATCTTCCACAGACAAAACAACGTTCGATTCGCGAACAGCCGGTGATAAGCTACGCGCCTTCCGTCTAAGTTGACTCCTGATGAGTTGAATTGCTTGCTGAGTCAAAGACAGAGATATATATGCGACACTTAGTCGGTGCCGTCGACTGGTTGCGGTAAGATCGACGCCAAACAATTCGATCTGGTCTAACTTGCGCATGACAGTCTGTCTGTATTCGAGTTCGAAGTTGGCGGAACGAAGGTTAGTATTTGTATCCTGACTGACTTCACGAAGCCGTCGCACTTCTTGAAGTGTTAGTTTCGCCGTCTGAAGTATTTCGCCTTCCCTGGTCAGGATCTCTGATAGCACTTGCTCGGTAAAGCGTGGCAATTCGTGAGAAATATCAATTACATATTGGCTGACTTCGTTGATGATACGCACATAAAGTGCGCTTTCAGCACTAGAAAGATCGCGCGTTGCATTGGGGTTCGACTCGATGAAGCAGCGCGCTAGTTCGGTTGGCTCCAAGTTGTGGCGGGCCAGCAATGCTGGCGAAAATGGGGTCCTATTTAATGAGTCAGCGGCAGCATATGCCACGGCAAGTCGGCCATTTTCCGTGAACGACGAACCTTCGAGGTTGAAGAGGACCAGCAAGCTCTCGCCCACTTGCTCAGCGATTTGTTCGAACTCACGTTGCGCGCGTCTTTGATCTATCGCGCCAGAGACCTTTAACGCAAATAGGTCACCAAGCTGGCTGGACACATCTGCACCAATCTTTGCGTCTTTGAGCCAGAGCTTGAAGATGGCCTTGCCTACTGCTGTCCCTACGTGAACTGCTAGTGTTTCAGGGAGGGACAAACTTTCCTCCGCAGCCAATTTTCAACCTTCGAGCGACAGATGGAACTAGAATTTACTAGAGGTTTGGGTGCGCGTCAAGAACTAAGCGAATGTGCCGACAGAGCATTTCTAGGCCGAACTGGGCCTGCCCGCTTCCGTAGACAGCTAAGCGTTAGGCGACGACGGTCTGCTTGATGGTCGGCGCCTCGTCGTACATGTCAGAAACGATCAGTAGTGGCACAGGTCAAGCCGCCGACATTCTGGCCGACGAGCACTGCTGAGATTCAGACCCAGAAGCCGTCCCACAATCAAAGTTGCTGTATTGACAGTTATGACGAGTAGTGAGACTATATTGACTGATGCTTGTCGGCTATGCCAGAGTCTCTAAAGAAGAACAAACGCTTGACCTACAGCTAGATGCTTTTCGAGCTGCCGGCTGCGAGCGCATCTTTCAAGATAAGGAGACTGGATCTAAGGAAGATCGCCCCGGCCTCTCCGAGGCGCTCGATTTCGTACGTGCTCATGACACCCTGGTTGTCTGGAAGCTCGACCGCCTCGGCAGGTCACTAAAGCATCTCCTCGAACTGCTGAACGATCTGAAGGATCGCCAAGTCGGATTCCAGAGCATCACCGAGAACATTGATACGACGACTCCAACCGGAAAGCTGATCTTCCACATCTTCGCCTCACTCGCCGAGTTCGAGCGAGATCTCATTCGCCAACGAACGCTAGCTGGCCTGGCAGCTGCCCGCGCCAGAGGCCGTAAGGGTGGACATCCTCGAGTTCAAGCGTTGAACAGCCCCGAGAAGTTGGCCATCGCCCGTTCTCTCTATGCTGACAAGAGCAACTCAATCAGGGCGATCTGTCAGAGCCTCCGTGTGTCGAAAACGACCCTGTATCGCTATCTGCGGTCTGGAAACATGCGCGAAATGGAGGCCGCTCCATGAGACGACCTCCATATATGGTGACGCTCGGAAGGAAGAGGCAGTTTGCTATTCCGATGGCCATGGTGCGCCGTCACGGCTTGAAGAAGGGCGACAAGGTTCGCTTCTACCTCAAGCCCCATGATCCGGATCGCATCTATGCCGAATTTCTTCGAACGGTGAGGTCCCGGTCAAGGAGGCCGACAAGCCTTGATGGTGCCCGTTGTAATCCGTGTTAGAACGCGGCAGCAATGGTCGGCGTCGGCGGAACCACCGGTCCTACGCCCATGCAGGCCACGAGTGAGTCTCGGGCGGCCTCGAACTCAGCGATTGGCACCGAGTTCGCCCCGGCCTCTGTGATTTGGGTGTAGGCGATCCGCTGCTCGGCGCACGAGTCAGCCTGAGTCGACGCGACGCCGAGGGAGGCTAAAGCGAGAACCGCCACGACAACCAGGCGCAACATGGCCACCATTGTACCGCGTGCTCGGACCGATTATTAGGCGCTCGCTTGGCTCGTTGGGGTCTTCTTCGATCATGGCTCTTCGCGACGCAGACCGCCGACATTTAGCGGCACGCCTTACACGGCCGCAACATTGGGGTGGTGCAGTTGCCCTCTTGACAATGGGTAAGGCTATGATACTATGTCCTTACTTATGCAACAACACCTTACATCGGGAGAGACTATGAAAGAGATTGTCTCAACCATTACCAGTAAAGGCCAGGTCACTATCCCGGTCGAAGTGCGCCGCCATATGGGCGTGGATACCAACGATAAGGTCTCATTCATCATCGGCGACGACGGCGAGGTCCAATTGAAGGCCCCGCGTTACTCCACCATCGAATCGCTCCGTGGAGCGGCCGGATCTCTCAAGGTGCCGACGTCCAAGGAGGCGATGCTGGACATCGCCCACGAGGAGGCCGCGGCGGAGAAATTCCGTCCTAAGCTATGAGCGTCAATCCCTTCGTCGATACCGATGTCATCATCCGACTCCTCACCGGAGATGATGTCCAGAAGCAAGATAAGGCAGCATCACTGTTCAAGCAGGTAGAAAGCGGCGGTCTAATTCTTGAAGCTCCCGATACGGTGATTGCCGACGCTGTTTATGTGCTCGCCTCGAAAGTGCTCTATGCCAAGCCTCGCACAGAGATTCAGGAGTTGCTAACGCCGCTAGTCCGACTAGCCGGCTTCAAGGTTAGTAACAAGCGCGTGCTGCTGCGAGCCCTGGAGCTCTACGGGACAACCAACCGTGGCTTCGGCGACGCCATGCTGATCGCAGGATTGGAGCAGCGCGGTTCGCATGATCTCTACTCCTACGATCGCGGTTTTGACGATGTTCCAGGCGTAAATCGAGTGGAACCATAACGCGCGTCGAGAGCACGGACGACTCTAACGGCATGAGCCGCTCAGTCCGTCCAACACAGACCTATGCGAGAAGGAGATTCACAACCTGAAGCCTATGTTCGAGCGGCCCGCTTTAACCACGAGCGGGATGCCGGCCGTGCCTATGACCGAAGCCAGGATCTGGTCTTTCGAGCTCCCTGCGATTTGTCCGCCTATCGTCTGCAAGTCAGTCAGGTTTGGCACGTAGCGATCGTCGGAGAAACGCCGCCCGAGGACCTCAATCGCAGAATTGAGAGGATCCTTTCTCGCGGAGAGCCCGCCGCACTCCCCGATGCCGTCGTCGAGGCGCTGTTGCAACGGAGCGCCGAAGCCAGAAGTCGGCGGCCGTGGACCGAAGGACACTACCGCCCAGGTCGTGGCCTCTCTGACCTCTGATGGCCCCAAATTCGTCTTCCGCGGCGATTCGCGTGTTGCGTCTACCCCCCGCTATAGTCACCCATCCTGAATAGATTCGGGGGCCATTGGAAGAAGGCCGCTACATCTCCCTAGCGGAGGCGGCGGCCCTGGCAGGACTCAGTGCGGATCATCTACGCAGGCTAGCTGAAAAAGGAAGACTCCGTGCCTGGAAGATCGGCCGTAACTGGATCACCACACCAGAAGCCGTCCGCGAATATGTAGGGAATCCTGAAAATCGGAGTAGGGACCCGCAGAAGTATCGCCGCAATCTAAACTGAGCATGATATCGTGTACACTCCTGAATCCGATCGGAGCAGATTTCGGATGAGGAGGAACCCGCAATGGGTGGTCAGGGCGGCTGAGTCCAGTTCGATCATTGAAGCAGCGATGGGCCTGGCCAGCTCGTCGCTGTCTTCTTTCACCACTGCCAGCGGATGACGTAGCTCGTATGGGGCTGGGCTCTTCTTATATGGAAGGACACCCGCGTACGCCCGTCCGCAAGCCGCAGAACAGGAAGCAGTAACTGCTTCCCCTCGAAATGAAGCTGAGCCTTTTTTACCGGCCGCGACTTCGGGAACACCACGCTTGGCGCCACGCGCTGCACCGGGTGATCAATCATCGTCTCGAGTAGGCCATCGGGCGTTCCGAAAGAGCCGATCGCTTCTCGCTCGACGTCGAACTCCAACGTTTCCCCACGAGACCTCGCGCGGTCGAGCTGGATGACGAGGTGCCGAACGCCCTCGTCGCGAAACGAATCACCCAGAACCCCGGCAGTATTCCGGTACCCGGCCAGAACCACGCCCTTACCGCAAGCATGATCCAGAATGGCCGAGACCCCGTGCTGCAGAAAGCGAATCCGCTGCGTTCGTTTGAAGGTCGCTCTCTTCCCATGCTCGTCATGGATCACGAGCGTGGCATCGTAACTTAGAACCTCATACGGGCTCGTGAGCGGACCTTCCGGGAGTAGGGCGTCTCGCAGATGAGGTGTTGCCAGAATAAAGGCGAGCAGGCGATCTGAGAGGACCGGTGTACTGGTAAGGTGCGGATGAGACATTACGGCGGTATATCATGACTATTACATACTGTCAATAGCGAAGATATGCGCTCCTATGAGTGGCAAGCGGCATTTCGATGTTGCTAGGGCTGTCTGCGATTCAGGCCGACCACCCTGCGGCAATACCGAATACGCCCGAATACTTAGCAGAAGAGGCGGAGACGGCCTTTTCACTTGACAATAACCATGAGTCGTGTTAGTGTTGATGTGTAATTTACACGTCTTGTAGGAGGTGTGGATGCCAGAAAGAGACCCTATGACCAAAATTGTTCGCCCATTACGCAGCGGCCAGATCACGATTCCTGCTGAGTTTCGCGAGAGGCTCGGCATTGGTCCGGATAGCTTGCTGCAGGTCACCCTGATGCAGGGCGAGTTGCGGGTCCGACCGCTCAGCGTCAGTGACCGCGCTGGTGGGTCACCATGGCTCAAAGAGCTCTACGATCGCTTCGCCCCCGTGCGAGAAGAAGCGATGACAAAGGAATACACGGAGGAGGAGATCGACACGGCCATCGACGAAGCGGTCAAGGCTGTTCGCCAGAGGCATGCTTAAGGTCGTCTTCGATACCGTCGTCTTTGTCCGCACGCTGCTCAACCCACACAACTATTGCGGCCGGACTGTTTTTGAGCGAGAGTCCGATTATCGACTGTTCGTCTCACAACCTATTGTTCAGGAGATTCTCGAAGTCCTGCACCGCGAGGAGCTGACAGCGAAATTTCGCCAGCTCGCCAGATTTGATCTGGCTTCCGTAATTGACCTACTTGGCCAAGCCGAAGTGGTCGAGATCCCCACTGTCCCCTCCGTTTCTCGCGATCCTCAAGACGACATCTTTGTAGCGACCGCGGTCGCCGCCCAGGCTGACTATCTGGTGAGCGAGGACAAGGATCTCCTCGACCTCGGGGAGCACCAGGGCATCAAGATCGTCAGGTGCGCTGCCTTCCTGGCAGTTCTTCAGGAGGCCCAACCATGAGGGAACCCCGCACGACGGCGACGCAAAGCAGCAAGGGTCAGATCACCATTCCCGCGTGGATTGTTCGCAGGGTTGGTCTGAAGCGGGGCGACAAGCTCGATATCTCAGTTGTGGATGAAGACAGCTTCATCGCTGGTCGGCGTAGGAGAGCGCCCCATGCATGAGTCCGGAAGGTTCCCCCGTTGACGAGAGCTTTGCTGCCTTACGGCTGGTTCAGGACGGCTTGGAACAGCTGGGGTACGTCTACCAGCCGGTGGCTAAGGAGCACACCGAGGCTGGAGTGACCGACCCTCTGGTGCACCGTCTCAGCGGCCAGATCAAGCGCCGCGGCTTGGACAAGCTCGCCGGCAGAGTCGCCATCAGCTTCTCTGGCTATGCCGAGGATGAGCGGGAGATCTTTGCCATCCCCGAGATCCGGGGATACTGGCAGACACTGGATCGCCAGCTTCCCGAACTCCCCGCCCTGCTGGCCTATATTCCCGAGCTTCGCTTCAATGGCCCCGGCATGCACCTGCTCCTTCTGGGGACGATTGACGAAACCATTCGACGTCCTGAAATGGGCGGCTACGATGTGCTCGTCGCCGACGCCGCGTCCCTCATCAAAGACGCTACCCGCAGGATTCAGCAAGCCGGCCGGACCCACCGCTTGAGAGCCGATCGGACCGAGCGGCTAATCGCGCAGTTTCTGGTCGGGGCCACCCGCCGGATAGGACAAGGACTATGAGAGAACGAGAGGTGCCAGTTCAGAGGCAGGGCGCCGAGGCGACCCCGCGAGAGCCGGAGTTTCATCTGAGCGTTGACGACTGGGACTTGATCCGAGAGAGCGTCGATGACTATCTGAGCAGCTTCACCGAATCCGACTACATCTGGTGGGAGCCAGACGATGATCGGCCTTCGCGCCTGCTGGCGTTGCTCGACAAGCTCAGCGGACGACCGGCGGAGGCCGATGATCCTAAATAGCCATGCGCGAGGACGAGTTACACCATCAGCAGTCACCCGACAACGCGCCGCTCGCACCGACCTCTCTGCCGCCAAACCTCGCCGAGTTCCTAAGAGATCACGACTACGCTTGTCTGACCCATCCAACCGACCAGGGCACGGCCTTGGTGATCAAAGCGCCGCGGCACGAGATTCTCAGCGTTGAAGGCGTTGTTCACATCCTGTTTCGTCACGAGGTCTACGAGTGTCCAACAGCTCCGGTGATCCGTATGCTGACCACCATCTACGACCAACCTGATCGGCCGCTCGCGCTGGAGACGTTCATAAATGTGGAGGATCCCGAGCAGCGGGCAGACTATGAAAGCTTGACTCGTCAGGAACAGCTACTCCTCTTGTTCTACGATGAGCACCTCGAGCATCGGCTGACAAAGACAGTGGGAGGTCTCGACAGAGCGCTGATTGCTGAGGTCTTGGCGAGGGCTGACCAGCTGTACCAAGTTCTCCCCGAGGGCCAGTTTTCATTTGAGATCGCCAAGGCTGCCGTAATTGCAAGGACGACGCTCTAGGCGGGGCTTCGCCGCTTCTTGATCTTTCGCGTCGCGTAGCTGCGATCCGGACTGACCTGATGATCTTCGAGGAGCATGTGTAGGGCGGACCGCATCAGGTCGTTCTTCGTGACCTTCTTGTCGAGATCTCGATGGAGCTCAAGTTTGAGGTCATCGAGAGCCAGCAGCTCCTCGTTGCTGAAATAGTAGCTCGCTTTATAGCGCGCCTCGTCCTCGAGATCGAAGCGAGGACCAGCCGACGGTGGTGCAGACAACAGCGCCGGTTTCGGGCTTGATGTCTCTGACGCTAGTTTCTTGGGCGTGTCTGGAGCCCGGGCCGGGTCCACCTCGACCGGCTTGGTCTGGGTGGGTTTGGGCGCTGGTTGAGCTTCAAACAGCCGCTGATCTAGTTTCGCAGCGGGCGCCTGCTCTGATAGTCGGAGACCATTGAACGGATCATCAGGCATCGGTTGGCCCCTTTCCTTCGAGACTTTTCCTCCGATCGGCGGCCGCAGCCTTGACCAGATCGGGGCCGATGCTTGGTTGCTCCTGATAGAAACCAAGAAGAAGCGTATTGTCGGCGAGGATGGTCGCATCCCGCGGTATACCGTCCGAAAGCTCAGCGAGCGCTGAGAGCGCTTCAGGCGTAAACGGATGCGGTTGGCCCCCCGAAGCTACGCTCCAACGAAACGTCACCATGTCCGCGACTTCTGTGGCCGTGAGGCGCTCAAGCGTCGAGGCCATGACTATTCGGCTGCGTAAATTCCGCGCCCGTGCGTGAGCAAGTTTGGCTCGGAGCTCTTCCTGAGCGAACAGCACCACCTGCAGCAGCTTCATTTGATTCGTCTCAACGTTGATGAGCTGCCGCAGCAGTTCGAGCTGCGCGAAGCCCATGGTCTGAGCTTCGTCGATGATCAGCACCACGGTTTTCCCCTGCTCCATCGCCTGGTGAATGAGAAACGCCTTAAACACGTCGAGCATGCCCTTGTAGCTGTTGTGTGTCCGGGCCGTGCCGAATTCTTGGGCGATCGTACGCAGCAAGCTATTCGGCGTCGGGTAGTTCGGATTAGTGAGGAGGACGGAGACGAAGCCGTTGTCGAGGAGCTTTTGATGGAGCAGGCGAGCTAGGGATGACTTGCCAGTCCCGGTGTCGCCGAACACGGCGGCCAGGCCCTTCTTGGCGCCGGCCACGTAGGACGTTTTCTCTAAGGCGGTCGAGTGTATGTCGGTGAGAAATAAGTAGCGTGGCGAAGGAACCGTTGAGAACGGTTCCTCTTTTAGACCATAGAACTTAAGATACGGTAACTCCATAACGCTAAAGCGACAACTACTGACTAAGTTACCGCTAGATACTCTATCTATGACACATTACTGTCGTAGTTGTCAAGTATCCCGCATGAATCTGCCGACTTGTTGCCAACTCGCCATTTACTGGTTTCCTGGCCAGGAAACTTCCTGGGAATCCTCCTTCCTAGTTTCCTGGATGGGTTCCTGGCCAGGAAGGAAGGTTCCTGGTTTCCTGGATGGATGGATTCCTTCCAGGATTCCTGGCTTCCCGGGTTCCTGGTTTACATCGGTGCAATAACGGCGCAATAGTGGAAAGGCCATGCACCCACACAACAATCAGACAGAGCCAGACTTCGAGGTTCGCCACCGCAATCCGTTAGCGACAGACTACGTGATCGTCTCGCGCGTGGTTCTGGTCGGCTATCAAAACGTTTCCGACGGCGCCAAGCTCACCTACTGGGTGATCTACAGCCATGACTGGTATGAGCAGGGTAGCGGTCGAAGAAAGGGCTTTGTCTACCCGACGATACGACGCATCGCGCAGCTCCGCCACGCTACCGAGCGCACAATCCAACGACACCTGTCAGAGCTGATTTCGGTTGGACTGCTGACTCGGGAGGAACGGCCCGGCAGACCGAGCATCCTCTACATCGAGGAACCCGGCGAGGACGAGGTCGAGCACTATCTCGAGGCTCAAAACCGAGGGGGTGACAAAAATGTCACCCCACCCCCGACAGAAATGTCACCCCACAAGAAAGAAGAAGTAAAGAAAGAAAAAGCCGTTAATGGGATTGCAGAAGAGACTATGGAGGAGGTGAGAACGGGCACTGGGGTCTGGCAGGCCATCGGCTCGGTGCTTTCCGATCGATCGAAGAAGGTCAGCCAGGATGGTGACCGTGCTGGGTGGCTAGCCAATGAGATCCTGCGACAGGTGGGAGATCCAACGAGCTTGGGATGCTACCGGATGATTGCAGATCGGTGTCGGGAGGCGACCGTGTTTGAGGCGCTCTCGCTCCTGAAGGAAGCCCGGCGGGATGGCACGGCACTGAGAAGCCGAGGAGCCTTCTTTGTCTCAACGGTTCGCCGCCTGAGTGAGCGAGGCGGCTACCCCGATCCGTTAAGTCGGAGTCAGCCGACGGCCCGGACGGAAAAGGCGACTCTGGCCGCCAGTTATGAGCCGGCGTCTGAGGAGGCCCACTAGCATGTCGGATGGCACTCGAACATCTTTTGACGCTGTGTACCAAGCTGTGGATCAATGTGCTGACTTAAGTACATGACGAACTAATGTTCTGCAATGTCGGGGGTGGGCGGCTATGATAGGCAAAGAGCTGGTGCAGACGGCTAATGCCGATCAGGAGATTGTGTGGGCAGTCGACCCCTCCCCTTCGTTCCAGGCCCGACTGCCCACACAAAGGGAAGTGGCTCGAGAGTGCCTGACGGCACAGGGACAGACCTTCGGTCACGCCTCCAGCCCGGGCCACTATGGGGTTGGTCCGGAGGCAACGGGGATGGGCAGCCTTCGGCAATCGCTGATGGATGATGGCTCCATTGAAGGGCGGGCCGATTCGTCGCGCTCTCGGTTGCCAGTATTGGTATCATCGTTGCGCGCGAACGGGTGTTCTGACAAGGTGTTTGGATCCTCCGGGGAGGAGACAGGATGGCGTTGACGCTCAAGCAATCCCGGTCTATCCAGCAAATAGCAAGGGTGCTCTACGACTTTCTCCCGGGCTCAGGAAGTGTCACTTGGAAGAATCATGTTTCGTTTCAAAGCATCGCCCGTGATCTCAAGCTGGTGAATAACTGGCCCGGGGGAAACAAGGCTCGAGCAATCGAAGATCTCTTGCGGTCGACGCTTGAGAACAATTCGATGGCGTTTGAACCGCTTATAGAGCGGGTTGTTAGGGAATCACTCACCTATCGTGAACGCCAAGGTAATCCACTCAAACGAGCCGACGTTGAGTGCCTCAACGGGCTTATTCTCGAACTCGGATTCAAGTTTCCAAATCTATGGGACGAGGATTTTCTTGATTCGCTTACGGGAGACAGCCTTGACCGTGCCACCAGATTAGCACGAAGTTCAAGCACGATTGCGCGTGACGACTCCGCGACGACCGGGCGGATGGCTGCTCTTATGAGTATGCGGGACGACTTTTTTGCCTTGTGTTCCATCTCAGACCGACAGGCCGCAGGATTTGCACTCGAAAAGCTGTTGAACTCTCTGTTCGAACACTTTGGGCTTGAGCCCCGCTCATCGTTTCGAGTGATCGGAGAGCAAATCGACGGCTCGTTTGTTTTGGACTTCGAGACTTACCTAGCAGAGGCAAAATGGACAGCGGCCCCGACGTCAGCGGCTGATCTGTTCGCCTTCCGCGGCAAAGTTGAAGGGAAATCGTCAGCGACCCGGGGCCTCTTTCTTAGTATCAATGGGTTCACCTCTGACGGGACCGACGCGCTTCTCCGGGGCAAGCAGCCGTTGTTCTTTCTCATGGATGGATCGGATCTACTGGCAGTTCTGCAAGATCAAATCGAGCTTCCACAGCTGCTTCGGCTAAAGCAGCGCCGCCTAGCAGAAGAAGGGCGTCTCCTCCTCGGCGCCCGTGAATTGTTGCCAGTTCTCTAAGGCGCGGCCGTGAGAATGTTGGCTGAAGACAGCAGGCATTTTGGGGTCTTGACTTCCGCTCCCCGTTGTGGTGTCTTGGATGGCGGAGGTGATTCTCAACGAGCACAACAACTTACCATGTCATCGTCTGCATCGACGGACGAT